>Ga0207711_10005523_pt1 | contig 10694 bp, 13 predicted proteins | sample KBSS34metaG_FD_184401 | JGI IMG/M metagenome (GOLD analysis project Ga0207711, IMG submission 184401) | Switchgrass rhizosphere microbial communities from Kellogg Biological Station, Michigan, USA - KBS S3-4 metaG (SPAdes) (version 2) | ecosystem: Host-associated > Plants > Roots > Rhizosphere...
GTGATCTCCGCGAAACGCTTGGCCGCGTCGGGCTTATCCTTGTTGCGATCGGGATGAAGCTGCTTGGCAAGGCTGCGATAGGCCTTCTTGATTTCGGCCTCGGTCGCTCCGCGCTTGACGCCAAGGCGTTGATAGAGGTCGAAAGCCATTCACGCTCCCATGCCGTAACCGAACTGGCCTGACCAGATGGGTTGCGGCTGGGCAGGCTCCAAGCCTAAGCGCCGGACATATGGCCACCGACCCCTTAGCCCTGTTCGATGAGTGGTTCGCCGAAGCTCGGGCGAGCGAGATCAATGACCCGGAGGCAATGGCCCTCGCAACGGCTGGCGGAGCCGGCAATCCGACTGTCCGAATGGTTCTGCTGAAGGGCCATGGACCCGACGGCTTCGTGTTCTACACGAATGAGGAGAGCTCAAAAGGGCAGCAGCTCGCGGACAACCCTTCGGCCGCGATGCTCTTCCACTGGAAGTCGCTGCGGCGACAGGTCCGTGTCGAAGGGCCGGTCGAGCGCGTATCCGATAATGAGGCCGACGCCTACTTCGCGACACGCGCGCGGGATTCGCAGCTTGGCGCCTGGGCCTCGGACCAATCGCGTCCGCTCGACAGCCGCGCGACCTTCGAGCAGCGCTTTGCCGAACTGGAGCAACGGTTCGCGGGTCAAGACGTACCCCGGCCGGCGCACTGGCGCGGGTATCGCGTGGTGCCCGAAAGCATTGAGTTCTGGCTCGACCGCCCGCATCGGCTGCACGAACGACGGCTGTTCAAGCGCGACGCCCGCGGTGGATGGAGCGAAGGGCTGCTTTACCCGTGACCACCGCCCGGATCGCCGCCGAGCATTCCGCCTTTTCCACCCGCGCAGCGCTGGCGAGCGTCAGCCTGGCGCTAATCCTACTCGGGGCCAAGGCGTGGGCGGCCTATGCGACCGATTCCACGGCCATGCTCGGCAGCCTTGCCGATACAACGCTCGACGTGATCGCCAGCATCACGACGCTGGTCGGAGTCAGGATCGCAGCATTGCCGGCGGATCAGGACCACCGCTTCGGCCATGGCAAGGCGGAGGCACTGGTCGCGCTCGCGCAGGTCGCGCTGATCACGGTGTCGGCGCTCGGCATCGCGTGGCGCGCGGTCGACCGGCTGATGCACGGCGCCCAAACCGAGGCGATGGGCCTCGGGATCATCGTTTCGATCTTCGCGATGGCCGCGACGCTCGTGCTGCTCTGGTACCAGCGGCGAATCATCGCCCGCACGGGCTCGGTCGCAATCAAGACCGACAACGTCCATTACAAATCCGACCTGATGCTCAACACCGCAGTGATCGTCGCGCTGGTGCTCGATCAGGCGTTGCATGTTTCAGGCGCCGACGCGCTGTTCGGGATCGGGATCGCGCTATGGCTGCTGTGGGGCGCGTTCCGGGCGTCGAATGAAGCCGTGAATCAGCTGATGGACCGCGAATGGCCCGAGGAGGAAAGGCAGGAATTCCTCGCCGCCTGCGCCGACTATCCCGAGCTTGAGGGGTTGCACGATCTTCGCACGCGAACCAGCGGCACCGTCCGCTTCGTTCAGTTCCACGTCTGGGTTCCCGCAGACTGGACGGTTCAGCAGGCTCACGACCAGCTCGACCGCGTCGAAGAGACGCTTCAACATCGTTTTCCGGGCACGGAAATCCTGATCCACGTCGATCCCCAGGGTCAGACCGACCGAGAGACGCTGCTTTCCCAGGAGATCACGGAACGCTCGACATGACCGCTCTGCCATTCTTCCAGGTCGACGCGTTCACGCTGGGGCCACTGACCGGCAACCCCGCAGCCGTGATGCCGCTCGACCGCTGGTTGGACGACGAGCTGATGCAAGCGATCGCGGCCGAGAATAACCTCAGCGAAACGGCCTTCACCGTCCCGAGCGAGCGTGCGGACGCGGATCATGATCTGCGCTGGTTTACCCCCACGAACGAAGTTGAGCTGTGCGGGCATGCGACCATCGCCGCCGGCCATGTGCTGATGACCAGCCATCCAGTCCGCTTCTCGACGCGGTCCGGAATCCTGATCGTCAGCCGCCGCGGCGACCTGCTCGAACTCGATCTCCCTGCGGCCAGGCTGACCGAGACCCGCGAGCCCGAGCTGATGCACGCAATAGGGTTGCCCGATGCGCCGATCTGGCTCGCGGAAGGCTGCAACGATGCGGCGGTGATCGAGGTCGCGAACGAGACAGCGGTGCGCGCAATGCAGCCGGATTTCGCGGCGCTCGGCAAGATTCGTCGCATGGCCTGCGTGACCGCGCGCGGCGACACCGAGACAATCGCGAGCCGAGTGTTCGTTCCGTATTGCGGGATCGACGAGGATCCGGTCACCGGATCGGCTCACGCCGCGCTCGTCCCCTACTGGGCAGAGCGACTCGGCCGCGCCGAGTTCAGCGCGTTCCAGGCGAGCAAGCGCGGCGGCTTGTTACAATGCCGGCTGGACGGCGACCGGGTCGTCCTCGGCGGCCAATGCCACACGGTCATCGTCGGCCAGTTTCAGCTGTGAGGGGCGCGATCGCCCTGGCGTTGATCGCCGCGGCGGGGCCGGCAAGCGCCGGCGCGCAATCGGAGCAGGCTTCAATTCTAGCCGTAGTGCATCGCATGGAGGCGGCCTGGAACCGCGGCGATTTCCGCGGGTACATGGCGGGCTTCAAGAACCCCGACGTCGTGTTCGTTTCTGGCGGCAAGTTCCAGGACGGCTGGCAAGGCACGCTCGATCACTATACCCGGGATTATGGCGGCTCGGCCGAGCGGCGCGGCCGTCTGCATTTCTATAATATAAAGGTCGACGTGCTGGCGCCCGACGCCGCGATGCTGGTCGGTCAGTACCGGCTGGAGCGGGGTACTAGAGTGACCGAGGGCGTAAACACGCGGCTGTTCCGCAAGGTCCACGGTCGCTGGCTGATCACTATGAACCACGTCTCGGCTTACGACGTGACGGCTCCGACCGCGCCAGCAAAGCCATAAGGTCGACCTTCCAGAACTTTGCCCAGGTATGAGTCCCGTGACCGTGGGTTTCATCGCTCTCCGGAATTAGCCGGAAGCGCGCGGTCTTCATTCGCTTCACCGCCTGCTGCGGCACGGCGAGGTTGCGGGGGTTGATGAAATCGTCGGCGGAGTTGATCCACATCACGGGGGCCGTGATCCGCTCGAGCTTCGCCCACGGATTGTAGTTTCGCGAAGCATCCAGCTGATAGATCAGGTCGTTGGCGTCCAGCTCGGCGATCCCGGACTTCACGCGCTCCTCCGCGTACGTACTGGCCTGGACCCGCGTCGGATATTGCGCCTGATAATAAAGCGGCGCGGAGCCGGCCACGAACAGCAGCGATTCCGCCGTCCTCAAGCCTTCGCTCGGCTCGCTCCTATAATTGCCACCCTGCCAGGCCGGGTCGGCCTCGATCCCATCGATCGCAAGCTGGCGCCACATTCGATTCAAGCCGGCGATTTCGATCGGCTCGCAGGCGAGCGGCATCAGTGCCTTCGCGAAAGTCGGGTATGTTTCGCCCCACACGAACGCATGCATGCACCCCATCGAGGTGCCCATGATCAACCGAAGCTGCGTGATCCCTAGCCCCTCCGTCAGCATGCGGTGCTGGGCCAGGACCATGTCGCCGTAGTCGTATTTGGGGAAGCGCATCTTGAGACCGTCGGAGGGCTTGGACGACCTCCCATGCCCGACGTTATCGGGAAGGATGATCCAGTAGCGGCGGATATCGAGCGGCTGGCCGGGACCGTAAAGCTCGTCGGCGAATTGCGGCCTGAGGAACTGCTTTCCATCGCCGCCGGTGCCGTGCAGCACCATCACCGCATTGTCGATTTCCCCGGCCGCATTGCGATGTGGCGTGCCAAGCGTCGTGTAATGCATGCGAAGCTCGGGCAGCGCTTCGCCGTCGCCGAAGTGGAAGTCGCGAAGCGTCACATCCCCCTCGCGCGTTGGCCAGGTCACCTTCGCCGCGGGCGCTGGTCCGCCACCCCACCCGGCAGGCGGAGCGACCACTTGGGCAACGAGCGCCAGGAGCAATAACAGCATCGTCTAACCCCTCAATTTCTTTTCGAGCGCATCGAGCAACGGCAGCTGGCTCGGAAGCATCATGGCGCCCGCGTCTTCAAGCGTCATCCACCGCGCCTGGTCGACTTCGGGAAAACGTTGACGGCGTCCGCTTCTCGGCGGCCATTCGATCTCGAACTCCGTGCTCGTGATCCGCTCAGGGTCGAGATTCCCTTCGACCGCGAACGCTTCGACCATCTTGCCCCCCGCCTGGCGCACCGTGGCAAGTGGGAGCGGCGCGGTTTCCAGGCGCGTGCCCGTCTCCTCCTGGAATTCTCGCACCGCGGCTTCCGCCGGCGCCTCGCCGGGCTCGACCATGCCTTTGGGAATCATCCACGCTCCGACGTCCTTGTTGCGCCAGAATGGTCCCCCCGGCTTGACCAGCAGAACTTCGATCTGGGTGCCGCGCTGCCGGAACAACAGCACGCCGGCGCTATGCGGCGGCATGGACGGCGTCTTGGCTGGCCGCAATCGTCTCCGCAATCCAGCCGCCGCCCAACATCCTCGAGCCCTCGTATGCGACGGCCGCCTGGCCAGGCGCCACGCCATACTCAGCGCCGGCGAACCGAAGCCACTCGCCGTCGCGGTGCGCGGGCACCGCCGGGGCCAGCGACCGCACTTTTACGGCGATCTCGCGCTGATCCTCGCCGATCCAGTTCCAATCGGCGACCCGCATCCCCTCGATCGCAAGTTCGCGTCGCGGCCCGACGACCACCCGTCGTGTCTCCGGCTCGATGCGGACCACGTAGAGCGGCTCCCGCTGCCCACCGATTTCGATCCCCCGCCGCTGGCCAATGGTGAAATGGACGATCCCGCCATGACGGCCGAGCACTCGGCCATCGCGATCGACAATGTCGCCGGGCGCTTGGGTTTCGGGGCGCAGCCGCTTGACCAGCGCAGCGTAATCGCCGTCGGGCACGAAGCAGATGTCCTGGCTGTCGGGCTTCGCCGCCACTTCCAGCCCGATTTCCGCGGCGATGCCCCGCACTTCATCCTTCGGCATGTGACCAAGCGGAAAGCGCAGGAAATCGAGTTGCTCGCGGGTTGTCCCGTAAAGGAAATAGCTCTGGTCGCGGCGCGGGTCAGCACCCTTGTGCAGCTCGACGCGGCCATTGCGCACCAGGCGTTGCACATAATGGCCCGTGACCAAGCAATCGGCGCCGATGCCGCGCGCGAAAGCGATCAGGTCGACGAACTTCACGCCCTGGTTGCACGACGCGCAGGGCACGGGCGTGCGTCCTTCAGCATATTCGTTGACGAAGCGATCGATCACCCCATCGCGAAACCGGCTTTCGTAATCGAGCACATAGTGCGCGATGCCCAGCCGATCGGCGACCTGACGAGCGTCATAGATGTCCTGCCCGGCGCAGCAGGCGCCAGTCCGGCGCACGGCTTCGCCATGGTCGTACAGCTGCAGAGTGACCCCGATGACCTCGGCGCCGGTCCGCGCCGCCAGCGAGGCTGCGACAGAGCTGTCGACGCCGCCGGACATGGCGACAACCATGCGGGCCTGCCTTGGCGGCCGATCTAGGTCAAAGCTGACGGGCATTAAGGTCTCTTTACCCGAATTTCATTCCTGACGCCTAGAGCGGAAACAGGACAGGCACTGGAGGGGCTGCTTTGGCGCGTCACGAGGGAGATTTTCGCTCAGGCACGCTCGAGCCGCTCAGCCTGGACGAGCTTCTCGCCCTGTTGGGCAGCGGCGCAGGTGGCGAGCAGTTGTCCAGGGAAGATGCGATCGCCTGTTACCTCTCGGCGGCGGAAGGCTGGCGTGAGGCAATGAAGCAGCTTGGAGGAGCCTTCGCGGAAGGCGTGTCAGAGTTAAGGGAACGTAAGGCGGACTAACCGGGGAATTAACCAGCGCGTTTCACAATATCTTCAACGGGTCGGTCTTAAGCCCTTTGGCAGTGTCAATGATTAAGCAGGTGTGACGGAATGCTCGAGAACCAGAAGATTCGGCCGGCCCAGGTCATCGGACCGCTTGGCGAGCCTCTGACGGTCGACTCGCTGCCCCCCGTCAATACGACGCGGTGGGTGGTTCGGCGCAAGGCTGAGGTCGTGGCGGCCGTGGCCGGCGGGCTTCTCAGCGTCGACGACGCCTGCAAGCGCTACTCGCTTAGTCTCGAGGAGTTCACGAGCTGGCAGCGCGCGGTCGACCGCAGCGGCATGCCCGGATTGCGCGTCACCCGCATCAAGCAGTACCGCGACCAGTATGAGAAGCAGCAGCGTTACTGATCGGAAGCGTCGTTAATGATGCGCACCGATTCCAGCTTGAGCGCTGGTCTGAGCGCCCTTCGCTAACCATAAAACTGGACAGACCCTTCCGAATCCGGAACAACCCGGGCGCGTCACGCGTCTGTGATGCCGGAATGGCCGCGCTCCCAATGGGCGGCCAGGAAAAACAGGAGGGAACAAGCTCATGGGAATTATCATCTGGCTGATCGTCGGCGGTCTCTGCGGCTGGCTTGCGAGCCTGATCATGAGAACTGACGCCCAGCAAGGGATCATCCTCAACATCGTCGTCGGCATTGTCGGCGCTGTCATTGCCGGGCTGCTGTTTGGCGGAAGCATCAATTCCGCGCTCACCATCGAAACGTTCCTTTATTCGCTCCTTGGGGCAGTCATCCTGCTCGCGATCGTGAATCTCATTCGCAGAGGCACGGTGCGCTAGACGCGAATCGCATTGCACGGTTCAAGGCCGCGCGACCCTTGTCGCGCGGCCTTTTCTTTTCACTGCAGCTCGAACGTCATCGCCAGGTTGACCTGGAGCTTTTGCTCGCCGGGATCGATCTTGCTGTCCGCCGCTTGCGCCCGTTCGACCATCATCACGGGCATCGGCGGCGGCGGACTGTAGCCACCGCTTTCGCTGATCGAGACCACTCGAACGATGCGCATGCCGAGCGCGCGGGCATAGAGCTCGGCTCGCGCCCGACCCGTGGCGACCGCCTTCGCCCTTGCCTCGTCGAGGGCGGCCTCAGGCTTGTCGATGGTCAGGTTGGGACCGTTGATCTGGTTCGCCCCCTCCTTGACCAGCGCATCGAGGATCGCGCCGGCGCTCGCTATGTCGCGGAAGCGGACGCTCACCTGGTTCGACGCCGTATAGCCGTTCAGTTTTGGTGGCTGGTTGTTGGCGTAGGTATATTCGGGATTGAGGCTGATGTTGCTGGTCTGGATATCGCGGTCCGCGATGCCGGCGTGGCGAAGGGCTTCGCGTACGCGCGCCATGCGCGCCGCCGCCTGCTGGATAGCGCCGCTCGCACTGGCCGAGCGCGTGACGACGCCGGCCGAGATGATGGCCAGGTCGGGGACGCGGGTGACTTCGCCACTGGCGCTGATATCCAGCCGCGTGCCGGCGATGGTCTGGGTTACCGTCGGCGTCTGCTGGGCACTGGCCTCCCCAGGTAAGGCCGCAGCGCCGATCGCCAGCGCGGCAAGGATTGCATGTTTCATCGTTCGTTCCTTGTGTCGGTCATTGCACGACGGGAACGCTCACCCGCGAGCCATGGCTGTTTGCTGAACGGCGCCGCTCAGGCGCGGCGGCGCAGAATCAGGCGATAGATCAGCAGGATCAGGAAAGCCCCAACGATCGCGGCAAGGAATCCCGCCCCTTCGTTTTGGCCGTACCAGCCGACCGCATGGCCGACCCAGCCGGCCAGCAGCGCGCCCGCGACGCCGAGCAGAATCGTAATGATGCAGCCGCCAGGGTCGCGTCCCGGCATCAGCAATTTGGCAATGCCGCCGGCAATGCCGCCAATGACGATCCAGGCAAGGATTCCATAATGTTCCATCGCGCGCGTCCCCTCTTGCGAACGGATTCGACCAACTGATCCAGTCACCTGCATGCGCCAACGCGCGCTCGCGGCGCAAGTGCCGCCGTTAGTCGAAAACGATTGGCAAAGTCGCGGCGACGGCAGTCTGACGCGACTGTCTGTTGCGCGAGGTGCCTTATTAGCGTAATACAGTTGCCTTAGGCCAAAACAGATTCGCGAAACCGGGCAGGAATGATGAACCGCGAGACCTCGATCTATAGTTCCGACACTCTGGTGGTCGTCGATCGGGCGCGCCGGCGGCGCCTCGTGATGATCGCCGCTGTGGCCATGATCGCGCTGATCATAATCGTCGCGGCGGTTTTGATGGGACGCAGCGCGACCCGGACCAAGGAGGCCGCCGCCGCAGCGGCCAGCGCCGGGCAGGTTCCGACCGTGACCGTCGTCGTCCCAGGACGGAGCCAGGTGGCGCGGACAATTACCGCGAGCGGACCGCTCGCGGCCAAGCGCGACCAGCCGATTGGCGTCGCGGGATCGGGCGGTCGGGTCGTCCGCGTCCTGGTCGACGCCGGCGCCTGGGTGCACGCCGGGGAGATTCTCGCGGTTGTCGATCGTTCGGTCCAGGCGCAGCAGGCGGCCGAGCTCGCGGCGCAGGTGGAAGCGGCGCGCGCCAATGCGGCGCTGGCGCAATCGAATTACGAACGCGCCGTCGCGCTACAGGGGCGTGGTTTCGTGTCCAAAGCAGAGATCGATTCGAAGAAGGCCTCGCGCGACGCGGCTTACGCCCAAGTCCGGGTGGCTCAGGCTCAACTTGCCGCTACCCGCGCCGAAATTGGGCGGCTCAACGTGGTTGCGCCGGTGAGTGGCCTGGTGCTGGCGCGAAGCGTCGAAGTCGGCCAGATCGTCGGCCCTGGCTCTGGAGCGCTGTTCCGGGTCGCCGAGGGCGGCCAGATGGAAATGCGTGCCCAGCTTGCCCAGCAGGACTTGGCTCAGGTCCACGTCGGAATCCCGGCGAGCGTGAGTCCAGTCGGGTCGGGCCGCAGTTTCTCGGGCAGCGTGTGGCAGGTGGCGCCCGTGATCGACCCGGAATCGCGTCTCGGCGACGTCCGCATCGCCGTGCCGTTCGATCCGGCGCTTCGTCCGGGCGGCTTTGCCGAGGCTAAGATCACCGCTGGGACGACGACGGCGCCAATGCTTCCGCAAAGCGCGGTGCTGAGCGATGAAAAGGGTAATTACGTCTACATCATCAACGGCAAGAACGAGGTCGAGCGCCGCGAAATCCAGATCGGCAGCGTCAATGACAATGGAGTCACGGTGGGTTCAGGGCTTTCGGGAAATGAAGCGGTCGTTCTGTCCGCCGGCCCGTTCCTCAACCCCGGTCAGAAGGTGAACCCGAGGCGGCAGGCGGCTCGGTAAGCGCCAGGAAAGAATTCAGGTCATGAACTTCCGCAACATCTCCTCCTGGTGCATTCGCAACCCGGTCGGCCCCATCGTCCTCTTCGTCGGACTGATGCTGGCTGGGTTGGTCGCCTTCAGCCGTATGCAGGTCAACAACGCGCCGGACATCGACTTCCCGGCAGCGATCGTATCGGTTTCCCAGCCGGGCGCCGCGCCGAACGAAATGGAGACGCAGGTCACGCAGCGCGTGGAATCGGCCGTGCGCGGGATTACCGGCGTCGATGAGATCAACAGCACCATCAGCGAAGGCAACAGCACGACCTTCGTGTCTTTCGAGCTCGGGACGCCCACCGACCGGGCCGTGAACGACGTCCGCAACGCAATCTCGCAGATCCGGGGCAATCTCCCCGAGGGCATCCTCGAGCCGCAGATTACGCGCGTCGATGCCGAGGACGAGCCGATCATGGTGATGTCCGCGCAGACGTCCGACATGACCCTGGAGCAGTTGAGCTGGTACATCGACAACACCGTCGCCAAACGCTTGCTAGGGGTCGAGGGTATTGCCGCAGTGGAGCGTGGCGGCGGAGTGGACCGCACGATCCGCGTGATCCTCGATCCCGCGGAACTGCAGGCGCAGGGTATTACCGCCGCGCAGGTCAATCAGCAGCTTCGGCAAAGCAACCTCAACGGTGCCGGCGGCCGCGCCGAGATCGCCGGCTCGGAACAGTCTGTCCGAGTCCTCGGCAACGCGCGCGACGCATACCAGCTTTCGCAGACGCAGATTACGCTGCCCGGCGGCCGCTTCGTCAGGCTCGCCGATCTTGGTGAGGTCCAGGACAGCAACTCCGAACAGCGCTCGATCACGAAAATGAACGGCCACCAGGTCGTCACCTTTTACGTCCAGCGCGCGAAGGGCTCCTCGGCAGTCTCCGACTACGCCGCCGGAATGGCCGAGCTGAAGAAGCTGGAGCAGGAGAACCCCAGGGTTCGCTTCACCGAAATCGTCAACCGGATCGATTACACCAAGGCGCAATACAGGTCGGCGATGGAAGGCCTGGTCGAGGGCGCCGTCCTCGCGGTTCTCGTCGTGCTCCTCTTCCTGCGCGACATCCGCGCCACGGCCATTTCCGCCGTCTCGATCCCGCTCTCCGCGATCCCGGCATTCTGGTTCATGAGCCTGATGGGCATCACAATGAACTTCATGTCGACCATGGCGATGGGCCTCGTCGCAGGCGTCCTCGTCGACGATGCGATCGTCGAGATCGAGAACATCGTCCGGCACATGCGCATGGGCAAATCGGCTTACCAGGCCTCGCTCGACGCGGCGGACGAGATCGGCCTCGCGGTCCTCGCGACGACCATGGCGATCGTGGCTGTGTTCCTGCCCGTCGCGCTGATGCCGGGAATGGCGGGACAGTATTTCAAGGCATTCGGCTTCACCGTCGTTCTGTCGGTCATGATGAGC
>Ga0207711_10005526_pt1 | contig 10689 bp, 8 predicted proteins | sample KBSS34metaG_FD_184401 | JGI IMG/M metagenome (GOLD analysis project Ga0207711, IMG submission 184401) | Switchgrass rhizosphere microbial communities from Kellogg Biological Station, Michigan, USA - KBS S3-4 metaG (SPAdes) (version 2) | ecosystem: Host-associated > Plants > Roots > Rhizosphere >...
TGAGCCGTTTGAGGGCGGACTGAGATTAACCGGTATTGAAGCCGGCTTACCGATCAACACGATCTTGCCGCGCACTTTCGCTTTGTAGTTGTTGAAAAAGATCTTGAGCTGGTCCTGCGTCACTCTATCCGGCAGGATTAGCTGGTAGGCGCTGGCTTGCACTGTTCCCTTCGTGCTTGGCGTCCACGCGAGCACTTCGCACACGAGTGGATCTTTGACGGGCGAGATGAGATGCGCAGTCAGGCGTTCGTTTAGCCAACCGGGATGCTTGAAGTCCCATGGCTCGAGGTGCGCGTTCTCGAGTCCCCAGGCGGTCATCTGTTTAACTGCCCACTCTGCCGCGGCTTTGTGATTCGGCGAACCCGTCAATCTTGGGCCATAGAGATCCGTAAACATGTGCATGGTCTTCATGATTTGCGAATGTTCCATGGCTTCCTTACGAATGCGGCTCAACAGGTCGCCGCTGCCATTCTGCGCGGCGATCGGAAGAACGAGCAGCGAGAGAATTATCGACAGGGCGACAACGCGTCGTTTCAGCATCTTTTATCTCCGGGAGATCGGTTGGGTTGGATTACCAGCGCCTAAGATTATAGACTACATCCATAACAATCGGAGAATGTCTTCTATGAGCGCAGTTATCAAACCAACGCAAAGCGAAATTTCTGAAAACAGTTCACTGCCTAACTCTCGTCGCGTTTACAGCGACGGTCAACTGCCCGGCGTGCGTGTGCCTTTCCGCGAGATCACACAGAGCCCGTCACGAAATTTTGATGGCACTTTAGTCGCAAATCCGCCGGTTCGTGTTTACGACACGAGTGGACCATGGGGTGATCCATCGCAGCGATGCGATGTGCGTGAAGGATTGCCGCAACTGCGACGCGAGTGGATCGTCAGTCGTGGTGATGTTGACGAGTACGAGGGTCGTGAGCCCATGCCGATCGACGATGGTTACCTAACGTTTGAAGCTGCGAAGCGCGCCCGCGTAAAGGACGTCGGTCGTCTCGAAGATTTTCCCACCGCACGACGCACAGTGCTGCGCGCAAAGCCGGGACTATGCGTGACGCAACTCCATTACGCGCGACGCGGAAACATCACGCCCGAGATGGAGTTCATCGCGATCCGTGAAAACCTCGGTCGCGAAGCGGCATGGGAAGCAGGCGATGCGCCGCGCGACTCGCTGTTGCACCAACACAAAGGACAATCATTCGGCGCGCAGATCCCAAAGTTTGTTACGCCTGAATTCGTGCGTTCTGAAGTCGCGCGCGGACGAGCGATCATTCCGGCCAACATCAACCATCCTGAGTCGGAGCCGATGATCATCGGCCGTAACTTCCTCGTCAAGATCAATGCCAACATCGGCAACTCGGCAGTCGCATCGTCAATAGAAGAGGAAGTCGACAAGATGCGTTGGTCCATTCGCTGTGGATCTGACACGGTAATGGATCTCTCGACCGGGAAGAACATTCACGCGACACGCGAATGGATCATTCGCAACTCACCCGTGCCGATCGGTACTGTGCCAATCTACCAGGCGCTCGAGAAAGTCGGCGGCAAGGCTGAAGAACTTACGTGGGAGATCTTTCGCGACACGCTAATCGAGCAGGCGGAACAGGGCGTTGACTACTTCACGATCCACGCCGGCGTGCGATTGCCCTACATTCCTCTAACGGCCCGCCGAACAACGGGCATCGTGAGTCGTGGTGGTTCGATCCTCGCGAAGTGGTGTCTGGCCCATCACGAGGAGAGTTTTCTTTACACGCACTTTCGCGAGATCTGCGAAATCATGGCTGCTTACGATGTGTCGTTCTCGCTTGGCGACGGACTGCGACCGGGGTCGATTGCAGATGCTAACGATGAAGCGCAGTTTGCGGAGTTGGAGACGCTTGGTGAGTTGACAAAGATTGCCTGGGAGCACGATTGCCAGGTAATGATCGAAGGCCCGGGGCATGTTCCGATGCATTTGATCAAGGAGAACATGGACAAGCAACTCGAGACTTGTCAGGAGGCGCCCTTCTACACGCTTGGGCCACTGACGACCGACATCGCGCCTGGTTACGATCACATCACCTCAGCGATCGGCGCGGCAATGATCGGATGGTTTGGAACGGCGATGCTCTGCTACGTTACTCCGAAAGAGCATCTCGGCCTGCCGAATAAGAAAGACGTTAAAGACGGCGTGATCTCCTACAAGCTCGCGGCGCACGCGGCGGATCTGGCGAAGGGGCATCCGGGCGCGCAGTATCGTGACAACGCGTTATCGAAGGCGCGTTTCGAGTTTCGCTGGGAGGATCAGTTCAACCTCTCGCTCGATCCTGAAGTGGCTCGCGAGTATCACGACGAGACTTTACCTCAGGAGGGCGCCAAACTGGCGCACTTCTGTTCCATGTGCGGGCCGCACTTTTGTTCGATGAAGATCACTCAGGACGTGCGCGAGTATGCAGCGCAAAAGCAGGTTGATACGGCAGCGGCTTTGAGCCTGGGGATGCAAGAGAAGGCGCAGGAATTTGTCGAAACCGGCGGCGAAATCTATCGAAAATAGAAGCCGCCACTCATTCCGCATAGCTTCACAAAATCCATAAGAATTTGTGTACCTATCTCGCAAGTTGTTGTGAAACGGCTTATGTATGCGAAAATACACACAGCATACAGCGAGGTGGGGAACTATGAGATTAAAGCCAGTAGACTCGGATATGCTGAGGTTAGTTGGGTACGACGCCCGCGCGCGAATCCTCGAGGTCGTATTCAACAAGGGCGGCCAGTATAAATACAAAGGGGTGCCTGCTACGGAATTTAAGAAGTTGATGAGTGCAGACTCGATTGGGAAATACATGCATCGCTACATCATCGATCGTTACGATTACGAGCGAGTTAATTAGCCACGGACAACACGGATTGATTACGGATAATCCGTCTTCATCCGTGTTATCCGAGGCCGGCCTTGCGCTGCATCGCTTTCAGCGTCTCGGGAATGAACGATGTGATCTGGTGAGTCTCTTCACGACCATCAGCGTAAGTCTGATACAAATTAAAATCCGGCAAGGCGAGGCAGCTTAGCGGCGACTGGTAGTTATAGCCGGTGTCGAGCCCAATCGCACTGTGCGAAATATAGATTCCATGCCGTCCAACACGTCCACGCAGAGGCAGAAGCGGCGTTGGTGTGTGTCCGAACACACACGGTTTGCCTTTGTAGTTCTTGTAAAAGTCCATGTCGCGCATCCACAGGAGCGACACTTCCGAACTTTCACTCGGATGCTTGCCCTCGTCCAACCCGGCATGAACGTAGATCGCGTAGTCGTCTTCGTAATAGAACGGCAGATCCTGCATGAACGCGAGATGCTCGGCCGGAAATGATTGCTCAAACTTAATCTTCGCTGCTTCGAGATCCTGTTCACTGTCGACTCGCAGGGACACGCCCGTGTACTGTTCAAACGTTCGCTCACCACCGACCACCGGCGTAAGCCACAGATTGCCGTGACCCTCGAGAAAATCCATCAACATCTGTTCATGATTTCCGCGCAGGCAAATAACTCGTTCGGGATTCTCGTTGCATAGTTTCAGGATGTGAGAAACGCAGCACGGCGCATCCGCGCCACGGTCGATCAAATCGCCCAGAAAGACGAGCGTGTCGTGCTCCGGATCGCGCGGCAGCATATCGAGCAGGTTGAGGAGCTGTGCGCATCGACCATGTATGTCGCCCACGATAAATGTTTTCATTCAGACTGGTCCCCGGCTGGTTGTTCGCGTTGGCTCTTGATGCGATTCATCAATTCGACGAAACGTGGATCCTCGTGCATGTCAGTCCAGTTTGGATCAGACTCAAACCACTTGTAATTCTCATTGCCGAGACTGATGGCAGTTTCCAACCACCTCAAAGCTTCGACTTGTCGTCCCTGCAAAAGATAAGCAGACGCGAGCCAGTAAGAAATGTCGTAATCGGCTTCGGCTACCTGCCTGACTTTCGGCGTGAGTTGTTCGTTTGCTTTCGTGTGTTGTCCCTGCGCGCTCAAACAGATTGCGAGGATCGGTCGCACGCCGTCGATCTGCGGGTGTTGTTGCAAAACCTGCTGGAGGATCTTAAGCGCTTCGTCAACTTCGCCTTTGTAATAAAGCACGCGCGCTGTGAAAACTCTGATCAGCGGATGTTCGGGTTCGATTTCATGACCCTGAGCGAGCTCCCGGGAAGCCTCTTCGTACTGGCGTTGATACATGAAAATGCGCGCGCGGTTGTAACTTGCCAGCACGCGTTCACCGGGGTTCAACTTCACCATCCGATCGAAACTGCGCAACGCCTTTTCATAATCACTATCCAGACGCGCAACCACGCCGCGCACAAACCAGACACCCGGATCGTTCGGATACTCATCCCGCAGTAGTTCGACTTCCGTGCGTGCCTTCTGTTTTTGGCCGCCAGTTAGATAGATGAACACCATGTGCATGCGCGCTTCGAGCAGCCGCGGATCGAGCTTCAGCGCTTTGCGAAACGCGTTCTTCGCCTTTTCGTGATCGCCTGCCTGGCCCAGGCCTTTCAACACGCGATTGACATAACAACTGCCGAGCGCTGAATAGGCGAGTGCGAAGTTGGGATCGATCTCGATCGCACGTCGAAAATGTTCGATGCCGGAGTCGAGATGTTCGCGCAGAATGGTGTGATAGATAAACGTCGCCAGGCAATCGCGGCCGCGCAGGTCCTCTTCCGAAGCAGCGGCGTCGGCGGTCGTCTTGCGTGCCAGTTCGTCTTTTTCATCCGGCCTCAATTCGAGGCGCAAGCCTTCGACGATGCGTTGCACGATCGTGTCCTGGACACCGATGATGTCGCGCGCTTCGGCGTCCATTCGTTCACTCCAGAGAATCTCGCTGGTGCGCACGTCGAGCAATTGGGCAGTAACGCGGAGTCGATCGCCGGCTTTCAGGAATGTCGCAGTGAGAATCGCGTCGACACTGAGTTCGCGTCCGGCTTCAGCAGCGTCAACAGTTCTATTCTGATATTTCACGATCACTGACGACGGTCGCACTACGAGTGAACGAACACGCGCGAGCTCCGTAATCACAGCATCCGCGAGGGAAAACTGGTAGAAGTCGATCTCGCGATCGTTGCCGACGTTTTTGAAAGGTAAAATGGCGACGCTCTTGCGATCGCGATCGCCGAGACTCGTCAGCGGGCTCGGTTGAGAATCGCGGCCGGCGGATCTTGGACCAGACTCAGAACCCTCGCCACTCTTGCTGCCCGTCAGCCAACGCAGCGCGCGTGTGACCGGACCCTCCTGTTTGAGATGTTTGGGAGCGACCGGCAACGTGGTCTCATCCATGCCCGGAAGCGATTCGGTTCCGAGCTCGCGAATGATCGCACGCAGGTCATCGGCGAAGTGTGAAATCCTTTGATAACGATTGCGTGGATCTTTCGCGAGCGCTTTGTCGATCACTGCCTGCAACTTCGCCGGCACGCGACCCGGCCGCATCTTCGAGAGCGGCTCCGGCTCATCATTCAACACTGCATGACGTACTTCGACCGCTGTTTGACCCCGGAACGGCCAGGTGCCCGTCAGCATTTCGTAAAGCAGCACCCCGGTCGAGAAAATGTCAGCACGCGCATCGACGCGATCTCCGCGCGCCTGTTCGGGCGCCGCGTATGTGGCCGTGCCGTAGGGAACGCCGACTTCAGTGATCTCAGTGTGATGAATTCCCGAAGTACGTGCCTGGTCGTCGTCGAGCAGTTTTGCGAGACCGAAATCGAGTACTTTGACCTGACCGCTGGGCGTGACCATCACGTTGCCGGCTTTGATGTCGCGATGAATGATGCCGCGAGCGTGAGCGGCGCTGAGTGCGTCCGCAGTTTGCAATGCGATCGACAACGCGCTCTCGAGCGACAAGGGACGACCGTTTACGAGTTGCCGCACGTTTCGACCTTCAATGTACTGCATGGCGATGAAGTGAATGCCATTGATCTCGTTGAGGTCGAAGATGGTGCAGATGTTTGGATGGTCTAACGCTGATGCGAGGCGCGCTTCGCGTTCGAAACGTTTGAGGTTAGCTTCGCGGGCAGTCAGTTCCGCAGGCAACACTTTGATAACGAGCGTGCGACCCAGTTTGGAATCGACGGCTTTATAGACCGTACCCTGTCCGCCCTCACCGAGCTTCTCGAGGATCTTGTAATTCCCCAGCGTGGTGCCGATCATTTCCAAAAGTTTCCCGCAAAGGCGCAAAGACGCAAAGAAGAATTTAGCAGTTTCTTTGCGTCTTTGCGCCTTTGCGCCTTTGCGGGAGAATATTCCCTCGCTTCTATGCCCTATTCCGTAATTCCCATCTGCCAGAGCATGAACGCGTAATCGAATGCCGTCTCGCGCAAGGCATCGTAACGACCTGACGCGCCGCCGTGTCCCGCGCCAAAGTTGACTTTCAACAGTAGTGGATTGTTGTCAGTCTTCAAAGCCCGGAGCTTCGCCACCAGCTTTGCGCCTTCCCAGTACGGCACCTGACTGTCATTCACCGAAACCTTCACTAGCATCGTCGGATAATTCTGCTTCTTGACGTTGTCGTACGGCGAATAGGTCTTCATGTAATCGAACGCGGGCTTCTCGTTCGGATTGCCCCATTCGATGTATTCGCTCGTCGTCAGCGGCAAACTCGCATCGAGCATCGTGTTCAGCACGTCAACAAAAGGCACTTGCGAAACGACTGCCTTGAACAAATCAGGTCGCATATTACTAACCGCGCCGACCAATAACCCACCGGCACTACCACCCTGAATGACCAGCCGGTCTTTCGAGGTGTACCTTTGTTTGACGAGGGTTTCGGCGCAGGCGATGAAATCGGTGAACGTGTTCATCTTCTGCATCATCCTGCCGGCCTGGCGCCATTCCTCACCTAACTCGCCACCACCGCGAATGTGTCCGATCGCGAAGATAACGCCACGGTCGAGCAGGCTAAGACGATTCGAAGAAAACGTCGGCGGAATTGAGATCCCATATGAACCATAGCCGTAGAGCAACAACGGCGCACTGCCATCGAGCTTTACTCCGTTGCGATAGACGATCGACATCGGAATCCTGGTTCCGTCCGCGGCTGTCGCAAACACTCGTTCAGACTTGTAGTTTTTCCGATCGAATCCGCCGGGCACTTCCTCCTGCTTCAACAACGTCGCCTTGCCCGTGTTCATGTCGTAATCAAGGGTCGAAGACGGTGTAACGAGCGAGTTGTAACTGTACCTGACGACGGACGTGTCGAATTCGTGGTTGGTAGACAGCCCTGCTGAGTAGACCGGTTCCGGAAACTTGATGCGATGACGTTTGTCAGTTTTGAAGTCAACGACTTCGAGTTGTTGCAGTCCGTGTTCCCATTCAGACAGCACGGCATGATTGGCAAAGAGATCGATCCCCTCGAGCTTCACTTCCGGTCTGTGTGCAACAAACTCTTTCCAGTTCTTTTCCGACGGATCGTTAACCGGCGCGGTGACGATGCGGAAATTCTTCGCGCCTCTGTTTGTGCGAATGTAGAACGTATTGTTGCGGTGATCGACGTCGTACTCGTGCTCGGGCTGTCGCGGCAGGATCACTTTCAACATCCCGTTTGGCTCATTAGCGCGCATGTAGCGAGCCTCGGTAGAGGTCTTGCTGAACGCTTCGACAAAGATGATTTCCTTGTCGCGTGAGCGACCGACTCCGATATTAAACAGCTCGTCCTTTTCTTCGTAGATCAGGTCATACTTGTCAGTGCTGAGAACGTGACGGAAAAACTTGTCGCCCCTCTTGGTAACCGCATCTTCAGTGACGTAGAAAAGCGTCTTGCTGTCAGTGGCCCAAACGGCGCTGGTGGCGCGTTCAATTTTCTCAGGAAAGAGTTGGCCCGTTCGCAAATCTTTGACCTGGAGCACGTACTGGCGATAACCCGTGTTGTCAGTACTGTAAGCAAGCAGGTTTCCATCATCACTCGGAATAAAGTCGCCAACGCTCATGAACTTCTGACCCTTGGCCAGTTCGTTCTGATCGAGAATGATCTCTTCCGGCGCATCGAGGCTGCCCTTCTTGCGACAGTTAATCGGATACTGCTTACCTTCTTCTGTGCGTGAGTAATAGAAGTAATTGCCCAAACGAAAAGGTACTCTGGTGTCAGTCTCTTTAATATGACTGCGCATTTCGTTGTAGAGCTTTCCCTGAAGCGCGGCAGTGTGTTTCATCATTGACTGGGCATACTCATCCTCCGCTTTCAGGTGGGCCATCACCGCGGGATTTGTTTTTTCGCGTAGCCAGAAGAAGTCGTCAACGAGGGTAGTGCCGTGAATGTTTGTAATCTTTGGTTTCTTTTCAGTCATAGGTGGTTGAGGCGCGCCGGCTCCTTCATCTGATTGTGCTATAACTTTGCTGCTAATCGGGAGAACACAAAAGAGCAACAGCACAAAAGGCAAACGGGAGTGGTTTTTCATGGAGCACCTTCCTGGGTAGAGCCCGAGTCAAAATCAGGGGAGACGTGTGTTTGTAAACTGCCGGCGCACGGCCGGCTAATCGTGAATCGTTCAACCGCGCGGAGGATTTCCCCAACCTGAGCCCACGTATTTGCCGTCCTGAACGATGCACGGCACGGTCGGGTCGCCGCCGGAATATGAAAACATTTCGGCCCGGCGGGCTTTGTCGTTCTGGGCGTCGTAGTCGAGAAACGGAATGCCTTTCGAAGTGTAATATTCGCGCGCCTGCTGGCAATAAGGACAGCCAGGCTTGGTGTAAATGACTAAAGACAATTCAATAACCCCCGCAATCGATGCTTAATGTACAAATTTGAGCAGGGAGCGATTATACTGCCGCTGCCTATGAGTGAACAAAGTGCGGATCTGCTCGATCCTTATGAGAAGCTGATAAGCCTCGAGATAGTTGGCAAAGAAGTCAGCGTACCTGAGAAGAACCGCCTGCTGCGTTGTTTCCAATACCTATCCATCAACACCATCTCTTACGGCGACTTTTGCTGGAACGGTGAATGCACGAATTGCCAGATCTGGTATCACCTGAAAGGGCAGAACGAGCAAAGCGATCGGCCCGCGCTCTCGTGCCGGCTCGAGTGTGAAGAAGGAATGGTGATCACTCGTCTGAGCCGATTTATCGAACTTGAAGGAATCACGAAATAATTTCACGCAAAGGCGCTAAGTAGGACGCAAAGGCGCTAAGAAAATCTTCTTTGTGCCTTTGCGTCTTTTCTTTGCGCCTTTGCGTGAAACTTGTCTTAGTACTTCGGCACGCTCGGATCTACTTCATTCGACCAGCCAATAATCCCACCTTTGAGATTAATGAGTTTGCCTTGAAATCCGGAACGCTGAAGCGCCTCAATGGCGCGTGCGCTGCGCCCGCCCATTTTGCAGTGCACCACTGTTTCGCGGTTCGGATCGATCTCGTCCATGCGGTTCAGCACCTGCGCCAGCGGGATGTGTTTTGCGTTCGGTATGCGTGCAATCGCGACTTCATCGTCCTCACGCACGTCAATGATCTGAATGTCATCTCCATTGTCGAGGCGCTGTTTAAGCTCGGTTGCAGTAATCTCTTCCATCGAATCATTCCCCACGTTTGAATATCAGCGGCTTTGAGCCGGGACACACGTTACACTACACTTTAGTAAAAAACGAAAGGCCCGCGCATGAGATTCCAGTTCTACACTGAAGCACTCGCAAACGTTCCCAAGCTGTCGGTTGATGGGACTGTTGACAACAGTATTCATTTTTCGCACTGGGAAGGAAACACCACGCCGGCGGAATTGAAGGCTGACACGTCAACGGAGATCGCGCTGAATCTCGTTGCTTCGCCAAATCGCGCGACGCTGACGAATGGCATCGAGCTGGTAACCAACAATCACTTCGATACCGATGGTGTGTTGTCCGTTTGGACTGTGCTGAACGGCGAGCGTGCGCTGGCGTATCGCGACCTGCTGATTTCCGCTGCCGAGGCCGGTGATTTTTCGGAGTACTCGAGTGACGATGGCGTGCGCGCCAGTATCGCGATCCAGGGGTCGGATCAGGCCAGTCCAAATAACGACGACGGTTCGCCATTGGCGCGCCTGCTCGCCGGCGAAGAAGTCGATGATGATGCGCGCGCGTACGAGCTTGTCCTGCCTGAAGTCGAGCGCTTGCTGACGAATATCGACGACTATGAATCACTGTGGCGTGAAGGTTGGGAGCGCGTGGTTGCTGCGATCGAGAGCTTCGAGCGTGGCGAGTCGAAAGTCACGGAGTATTTGGATTCGAAGATCTCATTGATAACTCTCGCACCTGAGCTTTTTGACGGCACCGGTTTTAGTCCTACCAGACACGCCGCGCCTTACACAGCCATCTCGAAATACGCGAGCGGCCAACTCTTTCTGATCGCGATACCCTCCGGCTCCGGCTGGTTTTATCGTCTCGATTATCCCTACTATTCCTGGGCTGAAACAGTCGTGCGCCCGCGCATTACGCATCGTGATCTGAGTGGCGCCTTGCAGTTGCTGAACGCCAAGGAGAGCAATCGTGAAGGGCGCTGGCAAATGGACGATCGCGAGATGACCTCCGCGGTTAAGTTTCTCGACAGCCACCGAACGCTTGCAGCCTCACGTCTCGAACCGCCGGACGTCGTGGAAGCTTTACAGAATTCGTTTCAGTTGGCACTAGCTGGTTAAGACGAATGCACGACGTAATCATAATCGGCGCTGGACCAGCAGGACTGGCGACAGCTTTCTGGTGTA
>Ga0207711_10005533_pt1 | contig 10680 bp, 9 predicted proteins | sample KBSS34metaG_FD_184401 | JGI IMG/M metagenome (GOLD analysis project Ga0207711, IMG submission 184401) | Switchgrass rhizosphere microbial communities from Kellogg Biological Station, Michigan, USA - KBS S3-4 metaG (SPAdes) (version 2) | ecosystem: Host-associated > Plants > Roots > Rhizosphere >...
TGAAAATGGCATCAAATATGCCAGGGTTTGCGGGTCGAGCAGGCGGGGGTAACGCAGTCGCGCGCCTCGCAACGGGATGTCCTCTCCGATCAGCCAGCCCAGAAGGCGGTGGTAGGAGGCGAGGCCGGTGAGGTCGGACAGATAGGCGCACCCATTTCTCACACGTCGCTCAGTGGCCATTTCCAGCGTCGCGACGCCGAGCGCCACGGTCAGCCGCAGTTCGGCGGTCCGCGGCGCGAGCAGCCGGGAAAACGCCGCCATTCGCGTGATGGCATCGCTCAGCGTCCGGCAGGTAATGATGCAGTAGCACATCATGTCCACGCCCGCCTTTGTCAGCGGGCCGCGCCCCTCCTGCCGGGCGGCATGACCGTCAAGCACGGCGGTCGCCGAGCCATAAAGGCGGATGAACTCATGATGCGGGATCGTGTCGAGCCTTCCGGCCTCATCCAGCAAGGGGGGCGCCAAATGGCCGAGCCCGATAGACTGAAGAAAGTGCGATGGGTCGCCATGGAATTCGCCGATCAGTCGGAGCAGATCGCGCGCCGCCACGGCGGGCGCCGGTCTTGGCACGGGTCTTGACAGCTGCTTGTTGGGAATGAGCGACTCTGTCATGATTTTTGAGCTATTCTAACATTTCCTCTTTGCGTGCAATCGGGGAAACAGCATCGCAAGCAAATAAACGAAGGAGCGGGAACGAATGTTGGCCGACGAAAGCCTTCTGGCACGGATTGACCGGCTTGAATCGCTGGATGCGATCCGTCAGTTGGCGGCAAAATATTCGCTCGCGCTCGACATGCGCGATTCCGACGCCTGGGTTAACCTCTTCCCGGAAGATGTGCGCGTGGGCGGCGGCAAGACCGGACGCAAGGCATTGCGTGACTGGTTCGACGAAACGCACTCGATGCAGTTCGACGGCACATCGCACCATATCGGCGGCCACGTCATCGACTTCGACGATCCGGACAATGCGCAAGGCGTCGTCTATTCCAAGAATGAACATGAAACTGGTGCTGAATGGGTCATCATGCAGATGATGTATTTCGACCAGTATCAGCGCATCGACGGCCGCTGGTTTTTCCGGCGCCGCCTCCCGCTCTACTGGTATGCGACGGATCTCAACAAGCCGCCTGTCGGGGATCGCAAGATGCGCTGGCCGGGACATCCTCCCTATCATGGCAGCTTCCATGACCTGTTTCCGAGCTGGAAGACCTATTGGGACAGGCAGGGCAGGCCGCATGAGGGGCCGGTCGAGCCTCCTGCGCCGCTGGAAAAATTCATCGAGACGATGCGCCGGGGGGCTCCGCTACCCAAACCGCGCGTGCGGAGCTGAGGCGTGCGGGGTCGCCGCATCATCCTATCACGGCCATGGTGAAAGCCGGCCTGTCACCAAGGTTCAAACCATGACCGACATCCTGTCTCCTGTAAAATTGGGCGAAATCGCGCTTTCCAACCGCATCGTCATGGCGCCGATGACCCGCGACCGCGCCGGGCCGGGCGATGTGCCGACCGACCTCATGGCGGACTATTACCGCCAGCGCGCCGGCGCGGGGCTGATCGTGACGGAAGGAACGCAGCCGTCGCCGGCCGGAAAGGGCTATTGGCGAACGCCCGGCATTCACAGTGACGAGCAGGTGCGTGGCTGGCGCAAGGTCACCGACGCTGTCCATGCGGAAGGCGGCAAGATCGTCATGCAGATCATGCATGTCGGCCGGGCTGCCGTGCAGGCGAACAAGGATGCCGACGCGGAAACTGTCGCGCCCTCCGCGATCCAGTGTCCCGACAAGATTCCAGGGCCGGATGGCGTACCCGCCGACACCGTCATGCCCCGCGCGCTCGAGACGGACGAAATTGCGAGCGTAATCGCCGAATATGTCACCGCCGCGCGCAATGCGATCGCGGCCGGCATGGACGGCGTCGAGCTGCACTGCGCCAGCGGGTATCTGCCGATGCAGTTCCTGTCGTCCAATACCAATCAGCGGACGGATCGCTATGGCGGCTCGGTGGCCAATCGCATCCGCTTCGTGGTCGAGACGTTGCAGGCGATGTCCGACGCGATCGGGCCGGGGCGTGTAGGCTTTCGCATCTGCCCGGGCGTCAGGTTCAACGGGATGGACGATGCCAATCCGCACGAAACCTATGCCGCTTTGCTCACGGCGGTGGATGGCATGGGCCTCGCTTACTGCCATCTGATCCACATTCCGTTGACGGGCCAAGACGCGCTCGACCTCGTGCGGGAAAACTGGAGTGGTTCGCTGATCGAGAATGGCGGCCTGACGCTCGACACGGCGAAGGCGGTTTTGGCCGAGGGGAAGGCCGACGCCGTGTCGTTCGGCTATCTCTTCATAAGCAATCCCGACCTCGTCGAACGATTTCGCGCCTCCGCACCGATCGCCAAAGCGAACCGCGCCAATTTCTACGTCGGCGATGGCAATGATCACGTCGGTTACACGGATTATCCATGTTGGGCGCGCGACCCCAGCTGATATCAATATCGAGGAGAGATTTATGACGAAGCTTCTTGCAGGACGCACGGCGCTTGTAACGGGAGGCGGTCAGGGTGTCGGACAGGGGGTCGCGCGCGCGCTGGCTGCCGCTGGCGCGAGCGTTGCGATTGCCCAGCGCAAGACCGAGCAGGGCGAAGAGGAGGTGAAGTATCTGCGCGATACCCATGGTGTCGACGCGATCTTCATCCGGACTGACGTGACGAACAAGGCGCAGGTCGAGGCGATGGTGAAGACCACGCACGAGCGGTTCGGTCGACTCGACATTCTGGTCAACAATGCCGGCGCGAGCTTCCCCAGGCGGTTGGAAAACCATAGCGACGAGGAACTGGCCGGGTCCTTCGCGCTCAATTACTGGGCGGTCTTCTGGGCTATGAAGGCGGCCTTCCCGATCATGAAGGCGCAGAATTACGGCCGTGTCATCAACATGGGTTCGCTTAACGGCGTCAACGCGCACATGTTCACGATGGCCTACAACGCCAGCAAGGAAGCGATGCGCGCAATGACGCGGACCGCCGCGGTGGAATGGGGGCCGTTCGGAATCACCTGCAACACCATCTGCCCCGCAGCCAACAGCCCGCAGGCGGCCGACTATTTCGCGGCCAATCCGGAAATGATGACGGCGATCCTGCAACAGGTGCCCGCTGGCCGCTTCGGCGATGCGGAGAGGGATATCGGCCCGGCGGCCGTATTCCTCGCCAGCGAAGGCAGCGGCTTCGTCAACGGCAACACGGTTTTTGCCAGCGGCGGATCACAGGTGAACGGGGTCGCCTGGCGCCCGCACGTGGAGGATTGATTCTCATGCAACGCCTGAACGGGAAGCGTGCCGTCGTTACGGGCGGAGCACAGGGCATTGGCGCGGCGATCGCGAGGCGGCTGGCGGCTGAAGGGGCAACCGTCGCTGTCCTCGATCTCGATGCCGAGGCTGCCGCCATGGTCTTGCCCGCACCCCATGTGGGGATCGCCTGTGATGTGCGCGACACGGCTTCCGTCGAGGCGGCATTCGCGCTCGTGACGGCGCGACTGGGGGGAATCGATGTGCTCGTCAACAATGCCGGGCGAGGCAGCGCCGCAGGCGATGGCATGGACAAATATTATGCAGCCCAGGCCGACCGCGCCGCCCAGATCGCACGCGGCGAGGCACCCACCGTTTTCGTCGACCAGACCATTCATTGCAGCGATGAAGGCTGGGCGGGCGTCATGGCGGTGACGGTCGACGGCACGTTCCGGTGCAGCCGGGCGGCCGTTCGTGTCATGGCGGAACAGGGCACAGGCGGCGCGATCGTCAATATCGCCTCGACCGCGGCGGTGAAGGGCGATGGGCCAGTGCCCTATTGCGCGGCCAAGGCGGCCGTGCTCGGCATGACGCGGGGCATGGCGCGGGAACTGGCCGAGCGGGGCATCCGGGTAAACGCGGTTAACCCCGGCGCGACCGAGACGCCGATTTACGCCACCCTGCCGCAGGACGTTAAGGAAGCAATCGCCGCCGACAGCCTGATGAAGCGGTTGGCCCATCCCGACGAGATCGCCGGAGCCGTCGCCTTCCTGGCGGGCGATGATGGCAGCTTTGCGACCGGAAGCATCGTGACGGTCAACGGGGGCGGCTATTTTTCCTGACATGCAGCAAGAACGAGGATCGGATATGGCGCAATTGGATGGCAAGGTCGCGATCGTGACCGGTGGCGCGCGCGGCGTCGCCAAAGGTGTGGCGACTGCCTTCGTCAAGGCCGGCGCAAGGGTGCTGATCGTCGATCGCGAGGCGGATCTGGGCGTGGCGACCGAAGCGGAACTGAAGGCGCTCGGCGGAGACGTCGCGTTCATGGCGATGGATCTCGCCGACAGGGCCGCGCTGCCATCAATCGTCGAGACGGCGTTGGCGAAGTTCGGCAAGCTCGATATTCTCGTCAACGCGGCGCAGGCTTCGCGTCAGTTGCCGATTGCCGAGACGACGGACGAGGCAATGGACGTTTCGTTCGATACCGGTTTTTGGCCGACTTTCGTGCTGATGCGCACCGCTTACCCCCATCTGGTGGCAAGCAAAGGCTGCGTCATCAATTTCGCCACCGGCGCGGCGATGGATGCGATCCCGACCCAGGGGAGTTATTGCGCCGCGAAGGAAGCGATCCGTGCCATTTCCAAGGTGGCCGCGAGCGAATGGGGACCACAGGGCGTTCGCGTCAACATCATCTGCCCCTTCGCCAACTCGCCGGGAGTGCTGGCCTGGAAAGAATGGGCGCCGGAGGATTATGCTACGCAGATCGGCAAGGTTTCGCTGCGTCGGATCGGCGATTGCGAAAAAGATATCGGCGGAGCGGCTGTATTCTTGGCAAGCGACGCGGCGGGTTATATCACCGGTCATACATTGATGGTGGACGGCGGGCAGACAAAGGCATTCTGATCCGCCGTTTACGGAGAGGAACGCTACTTGGCCGAGATATCTTTATATCGTCCCTATCCCGTGGCGAATGTTCCGGGCTGGGATTTTGAAACCGACGTTGCCGTCATCGGCTTTGGCGCGGCGGGGGCCTGTGCCGCGATCGAGGCGGCGAACGCCGGTGTGCGCGTCATGTTGTTCGAGCGGGGGTCGGGCAGCGGTGGTGCGTCGGCCTTGTCGGGCGGCGAAATCTATATTGGTGGCAATGGCGGAACCGACGCGCAGCGCGCCGCCGGATTCGAGGATTCGACCGAGGCGTTGGCCGCCTATCTCAAGGCTGCCGGCGGGCCTTGCGCCGATGAGGCGAAATGCGACCTGTATGCACGCGAGTCTCTTGATCATTTCGGCTGGCTCAAGGCGCAAGGCATACCCTATCGCGGCAATTATCTGCCGGGCAAGCATATCGAGCCGACCGACGATTCGACGCTGATCTGGTCCGGCAGCGAGGCGGCGGCGCCCTTTTGCGACATCGCAAAACCTGCTCCGCGTGGTCACGTCATTCAGCATATGGGCTGGGGCGGCGGACGGCCGCTCGTCGATCTGCTGGAAGCACGCGCCCGTGCGCTGGGGGTTAGGGTGGTCACCGACGCGCGGGCTGTTGCGCTGGTGCAGGACGGCGCCCGCATCGTCGGAGCCGTCATTCGCGCGGACAATGTGAATCGCTTCGTGAGGGCGGAGAAGGGCGTTGTCCTGTGTACCGGCGGCTTCGTGTTCAACGAAGATATGCGCCGCCGTTACTGCCCCGAGACGTTGAAGCTCAGCAGCCCGATTGGCGATCAGGACGATGGTTCAGGGATCGAACTGGGGGTCGGCGCGGGCGGTGACGCGATCCATATGGAACAATATTTCACCACTTGCCCCTGGACCATGCCGGAGCCGCAGGCATATGGCGTTTTCGTCAACCAGGCGGGGCAGCGCTTCGTCAACGAGGATTGCTATCACGGTCGCGTCAGCCGCTGCGCGCTCGATCAGCCGGGCGACCGGGTCTATCTGCTGCTCGACATCAACCACTTCGACCAGCCTCTGGAAATGGCGGGCATCACCATCGCCGGCACCGGGGAAACGTGGGAAGAGGTGGAGGCGGAACTGGGCATGGCGTCGGGAACGCTTGCCACGACCATGGCCTTCTACAATGCCCATGCGCGCGAAGGACGCGATCCGTTGTTCGACAAGAAACCGCCGATCCTGACGCCGCTCGACCAGGGACCATTTGTCGCGCTGGAGCTGAATTTCGCGACCAGCTATTTCAGTTTCTTCACGTTGGGCGGTCTGCGGACGTCCACCGATGGCGAGGTGTTGGCTCGCACGGGAGTTCCGGTGCCCGGCCTGTTCGCGGCGGGCCGCTGCACATCCGGACTGCCCGCATGGGGACATGGCTATAGTTCGGGCATGAGCCTGGCGGACTGCACCTTCTTCGGCCGGCAGGCGGGGCGCCGGGCGGCAGCCTGATTGCTGTCCCGGCGTCGCGCGGTCGGCTCGGTCAGGCGGTCAGCGTTGATCCGCCATCGACCGCGATGCACTGGCCGTTGATCCATTCGCCATCCCTCGACGCGAGCAGCGCCACCATTGCGGCAATGTCCTCGACCTGGCCCAGGCGCGGCGAACGGCCCTCCGCCAGCACCTGCTCCTGAAGGTCCGAGGGCATCGTCTTGCGCTTTTCGGGCGTGATGACGAGGCCCGGCATGATCGCGTTGGCGCGGACGCCCTGCCGGCCCCAACCGCTGGCCACATGACGCATCAGTGCGTTGATACCGGCCTTGGCCATCGCGTAGCAGGGGCGCACGGGTTCGCCGACCTTGGAGGCGGTGGACGACGTATAGATCATGGCGCCGCCGCCGCGCGCCAGCAGTTTGGGCAGGGCGTGGCGGGTCAGCCGGGCCATGCCCTTGAGGTTGACGTCCAGCGTCCGTTCCAGCACGGCGTCCGAAACGGTCAGGACGTCGGAATCGTCGAAGATCACCCTAAGGTCAGCGAAATTGGCGTGAACCGCGTCGAGCCCGCCGAAGGCGGAAATCGACGCGTCGACCAGAGCGGCGATCGATTCCTCGTCGGTCGCATCGAACACCGCGCCCAGCGCCTGGCCGCCTGCGGCGGTGATCTCGCTCACCAGCCGGTCGATATGGTCCTTCTCAGCGGCCGGCGATCCGACGACGACAGCCGCACCTTCCTGCGCCAGTCGCAGGGCAGAGGCGCGGCCTATCCCCGTCGCCGCGCCGGCGATCAGAGCCACTTTTCCCGTCATGCGGCGGCAGCCCATGCTTATATCAGACATGTTTGGTCTCCTGTTCGTATCTTGAGGTTTTTTCCCAGCCCATTCCGTCGTCAGGGCTGGCTCGTTGCCGGTGGCGTCGCCGTGGCGTCCAAGCCCTGCCAGCCGAGGCCAAAAGCCTTCTGCAATGCGATGAAGGTGCTGGTCAGAGCGGCCGAGGCTTGTTGCCGCGCCAGCGTTGCGTTGATGAGCATCCGGCGCGCAGCCAGATAGTCGATCAGCGAAATAGTGCCCGCCTCTCTTCTCTGGCGGGCTAACGCGCCTGCTTCGGAGGCGTGCCGCTCGGCCTGGGCGAGTTCAGCCAACACGACGCGCTGGTGCTGGAAGCGCGAAAGTGCACCTTCGGCATCCTGCAGCGCGCCGAGCACGGTCGCCCGGTAACGCGCGGCGGCCTCGTCCCGCTGCGCCTCGGCGCCCCTTACCTTGGCGGGTCCACGCCCAAAATCCAGAAAATTCCAACTCAATCGCGGCGCCGCGGCGAGCACGATTTTGTCGAGATCGAAAATGTCGCCAGGCGTCGCGCCGCCCAGGCCGATAAGGCCGAGGAAACTCACCCGGGGGAAGCGCGCCGCGTCGGCCTGCCCGATCCGCGCCGTCTGGGCCGCCAATGTGCGTTCGGCCGCGCGAATGTCCGGGCGTCGCCGGATCAGCGCCGCCGGATCGTCGACCGCGACCTGGGGAGGGGGCAGCGGCACGGGCGCAAGATTGTCGAGCACGCCATCCAGCGCGCCCGGCAGGGCGCCGGTCAGGATGGCGAGCCTGTCCTTCTGGCCGTCAATGTCAGCCTTGAGGGGCTCGATCTGCGCCTGGGCCTCGTCGCGCTCTTTTTGCGCCAGCAAAAGATCACTGCGCGTCGCCGTTCCGCTTTCGAAGCGCTGGCGGGTCAGCGCGATCGCCTGATCGCGGAGGGCCAGCGAAGCGCCTGCCAGCGCAACCCGCTGCTGCCTGTCGCGCAGATCGACATAGGTCTGCGCGACCTCGGCGGAAAGCGTGACGCGCGCATCGTCCAGGCTGGCCTCCCGCGCCTCCACATCGGCGCGCGCAGCCTCGACCGCGCGATGCTGACCGCCGAACAGATCGAGTTCCCAGCTGGAATCGAAGCCCAGATTGTAAAGTTCGAGGTTGCTGGAACCGCCGCCGGCTGACTGTCCCGGTAGCCGCGCCTTCGCGTAAAGGGCCGAGGAATTCACCGCCGGCAATCCCGCCGCCTTGCGTTCGCGCAGGGATGCGCGCGCCTGGCGAATACGGGCGGCGGCGGCGTCGATGTCCGGATTGCCGGACAGGGCCCGAGCCACCAGAGTGTCCAGCAAGGGATCGCCCAGGCCGAGCCACCATGGCTGCCCGGCTATCGCGACGGCCGGCTGCGCCCCCGCGATGGAGCCGCGGATGAAGTGCGGCGGCGGGGCAGGGGCCGCGCCGGAGGGACCGGCATAATCCGGCCCCACGGTGCACGCCGCCGTAAGGAAAAGGGGCAGAGCGAGAGAGAGATATCCGCGCATGAGACTTTCAATGAGCCGCGACCGGCGCGGCATGTTGCGGCAGCGGTCGGAGGAAAATGACGAAGGGAGTCGCGATGAGAATACCGATGATCAGCATCCAGAACAGGTCTGTGAAGGTCATGACCAGCGCCTGCGCCTGAATAGTCTGCTCGATCATCCTGAGCGCGGAGTCCTGGCCGCCAAGCAGGTTTCCCTGCGCCGCCAACGACGCCTGGACGTCAAGCGCGTTGGCGCGCAGGCTTTCCTCCATGCGACGGCTGTGCAGCCACATCCGCTGGTCCTGGAGGATCGCAATGCCGGCGAGCGCTAACGAGCCGCCCAGGTTTCGCGCGGCGTTATAGAGCCCGGCCGCATCGGGCGCGAGGGACGGTGGTACCGACCGGATCGCCGCCTGATTGAGGAACATCATGACGCATATCGTGCCGAACCCGCGCATGAGTTGGGAATCGACAAAATCAGCCCCGGTGGACTCTATGGTCAGTTCGGTTTCCATGTAGGCGCTAATGCCGAGCAGGAGCAGGCCGAACAGCACGGCGACGCGGATCGGCACGTTGCGGACGATCCAGGGCATGAACGGCATGAAAATGATCATCGGCACGCCCGAAAGGAGCACGATCTGCCCCGATTGCAAGGCGTTGTAATGCGCGATTGCGGTCAGGAACTGCGGGATGACGTAGGATGTGCCATAGATCACGATACCGATCAGGATCGCCATCAGCACCACGCTGCCGAACTGCCGGTCGAGCAGAAGCCGTAGCCGGATGACGGGGCGCGGGGCGCGGATCTGGCCTGCCATCAGCATCGCGAAGCCGATGGCCGACACAATGGTCAGCCAGGAAATCGTGGATGAAGCGAACCACTGTTCCCGCTCGCCCTCCTCCAGCACGACGGTCAGTCCGCCCAGGCCCAGGATCAGTCCGAACACGCCCAGCCAGTCCGCCTCTCCGATCAGATCAAATCGCGGTCTCACATTCGGCATCGCGACGATCAGCAGCAGCAGAAGCGCGATGCCGACGGGCAGGTTCAGGAAAAAGGCGTAATGCCAGCTGAGGTTTTCGGTCAGCCAGCCGCCCAGTACCGGCCCCATGAGCGGCCCCAATATGGCGGTGGCGCCGAACAGGGAATTGCCGATCGGCTGTTGGTAAGGTGGCAGGCGGGTGGCGATGATCGTCATGGCCGTGGGGATGAGCGCGCCGCCGGTAATCCCCTGACCGACGCGTCCGAAGATCATCGTCGGCAAGCTCTGCGCGAACCCGCAAACCATGGAAAAGGCGATGAACCCGACGGTGGCGGCCAACAGGAAATTGCGCAACCCGAGCAAGCGCTGGAGCCACCCGGCAAGGGGGATGACAACGATCTCCGCCACGAGGAAGGCCGTCGCGATCCAGGTTCCTTCGGTGCCGCTCGCGCCGATTTCACCCTGGATGATGGGCAGTGCGGAATTGACGATGGAGATGTCCAGCATCGCCATCATCGCGCCGAGCGTTCCGGCCGCGACAGCAAGCCAGTCCGACGAACTGGCGCGCTGTGCCGGGGCCGCGTCGGCGGCGCTGCTCAATGGCGAGCGCCCTGATAGGCTTCCTGCCGGGCGCGCAGCCCGTCCATTTCGTCGCGGGCGGACCGCGTATCCACGGACACTTCGACCGACATGCCGGGGATGAGCAGCCGCTTGATCGCCGGATCGGCGTCGATGGCGATGCGGACTGGCACGCGCTGCACGATCTTGGTGAAATTGCCGGTCGCATTCTGCGGCGGCAGGAGGGAGAATTGAGCGCCGGTGCCGGGTGCCAGGCTGGCGACATGGCCGTGAATCGCGACACCGGGCAACGCATCCACCTCGACATGCGCGGGCTGACCCTGCCGCATCAGGCCAAGCTGCGTTTCCTTGAAGTTCGCCTCCAGATAGATTTGCTCGACAGGCACGATCGACATCAGCCTTTGCCCAGGCTGGACATATTGGCCGGCGCGGGCAGTGAG
>Ga0207711_10005536_pt1 | contig 10678 bp, 10 predicted proteins | sample KBSS34metaG_FD_184401 | JGI IMG/M metagenome (GOLD analysis project Ga0207711, IMG submission 184401) | Switchgrass rhizosphere microbial communities from Kellogg Biological Station, Michigan, USA - KBS S3-4 metaG (SPAdes) (version 2) | ecosystem: Host-associated > Plants > Roots > Rhizosphere...
GCGAGGGAGCAAGGGCGAAATTCGCGAGCAGGATCCGGCAGCGTTGTACGCGCTCGCCTGCCGTGAAGGCTGGCCTGATACGTGCGGTCGCTCATCGCTGGCGGCGGACGGCCTCCCGTAGCGAGTCGACACGACCTTCGGCGCTGAAGAAAAGATCCTCGGGAAAGCGCCGGTAGACGAGCATGCCGGCATAGATCGACGCGCTATCGTCGGCATTCAGTCCGATGCCCGCCAGGTACTGCATCCGCAAATTGCGATCCCGATTGATGGCAGCGGCAGTTAGCCACGGCTTGAGATCGGATGCTCTGCCCGCGTAGGTCGCGAACAGATCCACCGGCGAGTTCATGCCGACCTCGGCGAGTGATTTCGCGATCTTGCTGTCGCCGCCGTGATAGCCAACGCGCTGCTCCATCTCGTCGAGATCGATTTTTAGAGGCTCGACCTGGCCGAGAAGAACCATGTCGTGGCCATGGCCCTGATAAGGGTTGCCCCAAATGGTCGCGTTCGGAAAGACCTCGAAAAATGTGGCGACGGAGCTCTTGACCGCATCCTGGTTGGTCTCGAAGAGCTGGATATACATGGTGACGACGCCCCCGGGGTTGAGGTGCTGCTTCATCACTTCGTAGAATTCCTTGGTGTAGAGATTTGCCGCGCCCTTCACCCAGGGGTCCAGCGGATCCACCGTGATGCCGTCGAAGCGTTCGTGCGTAGTCAAGAGATAGTGGCGGCCATCGTCGATGCGCACCTGTACCTTGGGGTTATGGAGGACGTTGAAATTCGGCTCGCCGAAATACTCGGCGGCGGCACGTGGGACTAACGGTTCGATTTCAACGATGGTCTCGCGTTCCACTCTCGGGTCGATAGACACCGCGCCGGCGGTAATGCCCGCGCCACAGCCGATGACGAGGATCGATCGAGGATTGGCCGGCACCAGAGACGTGAGGTGTCCGAGCATACGCTGGAGGCGCATGTCGCGAGGAACATTCGACGCCTGAACCTTGCCGGCGACGTGAAACGTCAGTAGACCGTTGGGGAAACTCGCGACTGCCACCGATGAATTAATGCCTTCACGAGCGTAGATGATGTCGCTCTTGCCGGTCCAGGTCGCGGCGTACCGGCCGTAGGCGATAAGCAGTTTCGAAATCGGAGGAACGGTGTAGATCGATACGCAACCAAGCACCGCTAGCACGATATAGCGCCGCGGCAAAAGCATTAGGCCTGCGATGGTGGACAACGCGATGAGTACCTGTTCCGTGCGCTGCGATCCGATCCAGGCGACCAGGATCAAGCTCGCGCCTAGCGCGCCCACGATGGCTCCCAACGTATTGGCAGCATAGATTCCTGCGAATAGTTTGGAGGACTCATGCGGTTTCGATCCAGCCGCCGCGAGGGCCAAGGGGAAGCTCGCACCCCACAGGATGGTCGGGGGCAAGAGAGCCCACAACGCGCGGGCGAGGTCGAGCTCGAAGTTGAACCAGATGTTCGAAGAGATCGAAGGGTCGATGGGCCAGTAAGGGAGCGATGCCGATATGTTGTACGCGGTCCAGGCTATCGCGCCGGCAGCGAGCAACTGGCAGCATCCTAATGCCAGACGCGTGCGGATGAGCACGCGACAGAGCAATGACCCGATGCCGCTGCCGATCCCGAGGCCGGTGAGGAAAACTGCCACGATGATCGACAGCGTGTAAACTGAGGCTCCGAACAGCAGGCCGAGTGTGCGGGTCCAGATCGCTTCTGAACCCAGGGCGCAAAGCCCTGAGAGTGCGATGGCGACGTAGACGGCCGGCGAAGAGCCCCGGCCCTCTCGGATTGGGCTGGAAACAGGCAGAGGTTTAGGAATTAGCGCGAAGGCAATTCCCGCAACGACAACGTTGACCGCTGCGGCGAAATACGTCGCGGTGGCAACATCGTATACGCGCAACAAATAGAAACCGGAAAGCAGGCAACCGAGCACGGCTCCGGCGATGTTCGCGCCGTAGAGGAGTCCTAGCCGCGAAACTTCGTCGACCTGACGAGCCAGGGCGGGCAGCGTCGCGCCCATCAGAAGGGTCGGGGGCAGAAGGCACGCAGCGGCCGAATAGGCGCTGCCTACGAGAGGCATCAGGAATAACACCAGGATTCCGAGAATGGCGATGCCGAGTTCGATCGCGTAGAAGCGCAAGCGGGACAGGCTCAGGCTGCCGAGACACATCCCGCCCATGAAAGTGGCGAGGAGAATGCCGAGGGACACGGCGGTGGAGCCGATGACCAGTTCGAGAAGCTGGAACCAGACGATCTCATATATGAGCGCGGCTACACCGCTGCCGAAGGAGAGCAGAAGCACTGCGTATGTCAATTTCAGAAGGCCTTCTGAGACCGTTTTAACCCGCACGGAGTGGGGCCGGATTTTTGTCCCGGCGGACACCCATCATACGCAAACGTCGCACGGCGGTGACTAGTACGCCGCGCCTAGTTGAATCGGCCCTCTGATGAGAGAGCGCTCGATCTCCTCGATTTCCAGGATACGGCGAAGGTGAGCCCCGCGGTGCGGGTGGACGCTGCAAGTAGAAGGATCGTTGAGTGAAACAGTTTCTCAGCCTTCGTATTGCAACACATTCAATCCGGCGTTCCAATCGGTGACATAGACGAGTCCATCGATTGTGACCAGGATATCGGCGGATTTCGCCGCGAGCGCAACGTTGGGACGGGGATCGATCAGCTTTTTGGGCGGCGGAGGCACCCAAAAGGCGATCTCTTTGGGCGCGAATGCGTCCTTGATGTCGAAGACCCGGACCCCGGCCACGTTGTAGGTGGAGAAAATCGTCTCCTCGCTGCGGAAGGTACCGGGCCGGTTTTCATGGAGGTTGTGCGGACCGAACGTTCCGAATCCGCAGAAGTCCCTTTCCTTGGGCGCAGGCAAAGTGGAAATTGGAACGGGGTTTTCCTCGGCCCGCAAATCCACGATGAACGTGGCAAACATGCCCTTTGCGCATTTTTCCGCATTGGCTTCGTCGGCCACGACTGCCAGTTTCCGGCCGGGCAAGGGGAGCGGCGTGTGCGTGCCGCCTGGAAACGGCGGACACCAGTTGATGTGAGAAATCAGCTTAGGCTTGGCGGGATCGCTGAGATCGTGGACAGTCAGGCCACCATCGCGCCAGGCGCCATAGCCGCGATTGCCGGATGTAATCATGTGATGCAGGGCAACGCGGCGGCCGGGCGGCAAGGTCGACGGCTCGCCGGCCGCGCGATTCATCCCGGGCATCCACCAGCGCCCGACAATTTCGGGCTTGGTAATATTCTGCAGGTCGACCATACAGAGGAAGTGATCGGTGAAACCATCTAGATGGGCGGCGATCGCGGCATAACGTCCGCCTGCCCACCACAGGCGATTGATGCCGAGCCCCGGCATTTCGAGAAACGCGATTTCCCGCATCTCGGCGGGACGAGAAATATCGTGAATGCTCAGACCGGATCGGAATTTCTTGCGGTTGGTAATACTATCGGCCAGCGCATTCTCGAAATAACCGCGAATGTTGTCGTACGACTGCATGGCCACAATATTCGCCCCGTTGGCGAGCAAAAGCAGGTCGTCTGCAACCTGCAGGTGATGGGTCCGGGTAAAGTCTCCGCCCGTGAAGAAGCCGACAGGCTTTAGTTTGCGCGGATCCGCCGCATCCAGAATCGTTACTCCGTTGCTGAACATGTGGCCAACATAGAGATGGCGGCGGTTGAGCATGACCTGAACGCTATCCGGCCGTCCGCCTAGATCGCTATAGGACAGATGACGGAAGCGTTGTCCGATGCCTTGTGGCGGAACGACACTATCCTGCGCGTGCGATGGCGCGGAACTGGACGCCAGCGCCGCGAGACCAAGCAGACCTTTCCCGCAATCGCGCCGAGTGATGGTCGCCATGTTATGCTCCGTTTCCCAATCCTCACGAACCAGCTTACACATCTCGGATGGCGCGGGAGGTTGACGTCCCGGGAAACTGTCGGGAGCCTCGGGTAGGACGATAACTTGGTGTCGCTTACTTACCGACTGATTTCAGGGCGGCTCCGCCCTTCTCGACACCGGCGCCGGTCCCTAGAGCCAGTTTCTGGGCACCCCACTTAAGGCCTCGGCCCGTTGCTTTGACGCCCTTGACGGTTACCTTACCCGTGGCGACGCCAGTTTTGGCTACCGCGGTCTTCGCGGAGTCACCGGCGTCCTTGATGTCTTGCCCGGCGCCGTCCTGGCTCTTCGCCGCGAGGGGGACGATAAAACAAATGGAGAGCAGAATGTTTCTTGTAGCGCGCATGGTTCTACTGTAGCGGAAAATTCGGTGGAGTGGCGGGGCGGGTGAGCAAATAGGCGGGATAATGGAGGGCGGTAGAAACGATGCGACGCTTGGGCCTCTTATTTCTCTTAGCGGCGAACGCCTTTGGCCAGAGGTCACCAGTCCCGTATGCCCTGGACAGCGACGGACCCGGACCAACCTTTACCAGCGAACACGTTAGTCTTTCGTACCAGGGCTCGTACCCATCGATCCGGAGCGTGGACTTCCAAAACTTCAAAGTTTTTATTCTTGACCAAGCCGGAAAACCCGCTGGAAGCATTCTGCTCAAGAAGGGACACTACAAGCGTGACGAACCCAGTAGCCATTTTTCAATGGACTTGGATTCGATTTACTTCCTCAGCACACCCCCATCATCCAAGGGAAGTTCCGCCCTCGTCCTGTACTCATGGTCCGCTGCGGGGGGCAGTTCCAGTCAGGGAAGAACCGCGCAGGTGTTCACGGTAACGGACGGCCACCTTCGATCGGTGCAAGAGATCGGCTGGGACGCTCACTTCCAAGCAGGTCAACCCACGGATTCGTTCGACATGAGTATGAACACGCTTGTGATTCGCTCGGCCCACTACATCCCGGGAGACGCGCATTGCTGCGTTTCGGCTATGGACATCGTCACCTTCAAATGGGATGGTACTCGCCTGGTCCAATCCGATATCCAGACCGAACTTTCGGCATACGGCAAGAGAGAAGGGAAGATACGTCCCCGTTGATCCCCTCGGAGCTAGTTACCGACCAGTACGAGTTCGGCCGAGGGCCACCGCAACCAATTATGCTCCATCGGGCGAAGTAGAATCTTAACGGGCAGTATCCGCGCAGGCGGCCTTAAAGTCTGAGTAGCTTCCCGGGTTGAGGGTCACCGATGCGTGTTCGATTTTCAGGCCGGAGCGAAACGTCTTGGCCAGCGAGCCGCGATCGTCCATCACCAGCTTGGTCCCGTTCCACCGGCCCTCCAGGTCTAAGTAACCCCGCGTTGGGCGCGAATCGAAAAAATACCATTCGAGCAGGCGAAAACTGATCACGCTTCCCTCCGTGCTGGACCAGCCGTTGTAGATCGTGCCCGAAAGCTTCAGGCGCTGGGCCACGTCTCGCGAAGTGCAAAGCCAGGCTGAGCCCTGCACACCGCCGGTGGGACGGAGGTCCTCCCCTTCCTGGCTTCGCAGGCGAAGGCGGGAAAAATGGGAATCCGGGTAGAGAAACACATACAAGGGATAATTTCCGCCCTTGGTCTGCAGCATGCCGGTGGCCGACCAGGACAACAGCGGCGTCGAAACCCCACCGATATGAAAAGACCAGGGAGCGGTGATGGCGGCCACGCCATAAACTATGCCCGCGCAAAGGAGGACCAGACCCAGAAGCGACGCGATGCAACCGTGGCGCTTCGGTGCCCGCATGCGGCAGCTACTTTTTCGCGGCCTTCTCTTCCGCGCGGGCGCCAGCGAGGATGCCGGTCATGCCATAGTTCCCCTCGTGACAGGCGGAGTCAAAGATCATGTGGCGATGATCGTCGCTCTTGCCCATCTCAATGAGGACGGTCCACGGCTTGGTCCACGTTTTCGGATCCTCGAAGGTGATTTCGCGGCGCAGGTTGTTCGCGTCCACGCGGCGGATGCGTTCGGTCATCTTGTAGGTCTCGATGCTGGATCCACGGAAGCCCTGCGAGAAATTGGTGGTTTCAATCACCAACGTGTCGCCTTCCCAGTGGCCGCGCGAATCCCCTAAATAGAACTTGAGGTTGGACGGAGCATGCGGGCGCCCATCCATAAAGATGGCGCGATTGCCTCCGCCAGCGTGGTCGTCCTCCATGTAGATCGCCATGGATTTCGGCGACTGCACGATCTGCATCACGGTGCCTTGGGCGAAGGCCGTATTTAAAGGAAGGAACGGCATGGGTACGCCGAGGCAACGAGGCGATTGCGCGATAAATTCCGGATTGTCGTTCGCGCCACCCGGGCCTCGACCACCGGCGCCCGCAGGAGCGCCACCACGGCCACCGGCTCTGCCGGCTCCCTGCGCACCCGCCACCAGCGGAGGAATTTTCCCATCGGGTGGATCGATGACCATTGACGTGCGCTTGCCGGTTTTCAAGATGGAATTGAAGACGGCGTTATAGGCTCCGCTGACGTCCTGGGCCCCGGCGGAGCGAGCGTTGCGGCCCGGATCCAGACCTTTCTTCTTATCCGCCGCAGCCACTTCCTCGTCGGTGAGAAATTCCTTGCCGGCATTTGCCGCGGAGCGTTCCAGGGGCACGTCGTACATCACGAACCAGGTGCCCTGCAGGTCGGGATCGCCCCAGGGTGTTCGGAGTGAAGGTGCGGCTTTGGCTGCAGCTTTGGCTTTGGAGGCGGTGGCCTTAGGAGCAGGCGCCGGAGTCTGGGCGAGTGCGAGGACACCCGCCAATGCACCCGCAACAAGAGCGAGAGAAACGATGCTCCGCTCCATGACTTTCGCGGCTCTGTAGGTGGCTGCCACTAGCTTTCCTCAGCTGCCTATTATAGTAGAGATGCATATGAGACTTGGGACCATCTTGCTATCTGCCGTGACGTTGGTGGCGCAAACTCCTGGCCGAATCACTCCTCGTATAGGGGGCAAGCCTGACTTCAACGGGATTTGGGAAGCCAACAATACCGCTAACTGGGATCTGCAAACTCACGCGGCGCGTCCGATGGTGGCGCAAACCGGCTTAACGCCCGGATCGCAGGTCCTGGCTGCGCCAGTGGTCGGACTGGGCGCGGTCGGCTGGGTCCCCGGGGGTCTCGGCGTGGTGGAAGGCGATGAAATTCCTTATCAGCCGTGGGCGGCGGCGAGAAAGAAAGAAAACCTGGAACACTGGATGGATCGCGATCCGGAAATCAAGTGCTTCCAGCCCGGGGTTCCGCGCGCGATGTACATGCCGTACCCGTTTCAGATTGTCCAGAGCGCGACCAAGATCGAGATGGTGTTTGAATTTGCGAACGCGCAACGCACCATCCACCTGACAAAGATGGATTCGTATCCGAACGTGCTGTACATGGGATACTCGGTTGGCCATTGGGAAGGCGATACGCTGGTGGTCGATGTATCGGATTTCACCGACGCGACCTGGTTCGACCGGTCCGGCAATTTCCACAGCGACGCGCTGCACGTTGTCGAACGCTTTACCCCCATGGGTCACGATGCCATTCGCTACGAAGCCACTATCCAGGATCCGCAGGTATTCACGCGCCCCTGGAAGATCAGCATGCCGCTCTATCGCCGCCTGGAGCCGAACGCCCAATTGACCGATTTCCGGTGTGTCGAGATGGTGGAAGAGACCATGTATGGACATCTTCGCAAAGAGCAGCTGGTCAAGCATTGGGAAGGCACCACCATGAATATCGACGTGACGCGCAAGATCCCGCCGGGGGAGGCGGTTCACGAGCGCTACATCTCCGGCAACCCGCCGGACAAATGATGGGCTGCGGGTTGTTAAGATAATGAGGGCCAGGAGGTTGATCTTTATGCGAGCCAGACTAACTGTGGGAGCCGTGATCGCAGCCGGTATCACGCTGCTTGTGTCGCCATCGCCGATGCGGGCGCATCATGCCTTCGCGGCGGAATTTGACGAAAAGAAGCCGGTCAAATTCGTGGACGCCACGGTTACGAAGGTCGAGCTGATCAACCCCCACAGTTGGATCCACGTCGACGTGAAACAAGCCGATGGCACGGTGGTGAACTGGGCGATCGAAGCAGGCAGCCCGAATATCCTGCTGCGACGCGGCATCACCAAGGACACACTGCAGAAGGGCCAGAAGATCGTCATCGACGGGTATCAGTCGAAGGACGGGTCGCACCGTGCCAACGGCCGCGACCTCACGCTGCCGAACGGGCAACACTTGTTCCTGGGATCGTCGGGTCCTGGCGAAGGCGCTCCTTACGAAGTACCGCGTCCTGGTGTGGATACGAAGTAGCTTTCCGCGGGCGCGCGGCCTCGCGAAGCTCGATGACCTTTTAGGTAGCGACCTGCTACAATGTTTTCCCGGCCCAAGGCTGGTGATTTCATTTTCTTAAAAACTAAAAGGACCATTCATGCGCCCAGTACAGATCCTCCTGTGTCTCTTTGCCCTGGTGTTGATTGCGGCCGGCCAGACTCCGGCGAACCTGACATTGACGGGAAACGCCGTGCTAACTGGCGGGAATGGATTCGCTATCAATGGCACCGGGACAATCACCGGCCTTGGAAGCGCCGTGCTCTCCGGGGCGGGAGTGGTCAATAACTCCCTTCTTTCCGGTCAAACAACGGGGCCGATCCCGGGAACCTTCACCTTGGTCTTTTCAAGCGGCGACGTTATCGTGGGCAACTTCTCCATTCCATCGGGCATTCTTGTCCCCTTCGTGGGACAGACAGTTACTACTACGGGTTTCGTTCTTATGACCGCCGGGACGGGAAAATTCGCTGGCGTAAGCGGCTCGTTCCTTTCCGTGACAGGCTCCGGCACCTCGACCGGCACTAGCAGTTCGTCGTTCTCACTGTCAGGCGCCGGGACAGTCAGCGTTGGGCAAAAGATCCTGCCGCAGTTTGCGTTTGGCGGCGGCTGGTATTCAGCGTTGTATTTCACCAACAACGGCGCTGCTCCCGCTTCCTTCGCCGTGAGCTTCACTGCTGACGCCGGCACGCCTTTGAATGTCCCTTCCGTGGGTGGTTCCTCGACGACCGTTAGTCTTAACGCCGGCGCCACGGCCATCATTGAAGCGCCAAATGCCGGCGCCCTCCAGCAGGGATATGTCTCCTTTACACTGCCCGCGGGAGTGACAGGGTACGGCATCTTCCGTCAAAGCGTCACTGGAATTCCGGATCAAGAGGTGGTGGTGCCTCTCTCCGGCGCGTCAGCCACATCGAGCACATTCATTTGGGATGACACCAGCTATACGACGGCAGCGTCCGTTGTGAACCCAAGTACTACAGCCGCGACCGTCACTGTGGTCGTGAAGAACGCCGCCGGCAATATTCTGGGCGCCGCCGCCTTCGTCTTGCAGCCGAAGAACAAGACCGCGGTGGTTCTGAGAAACTTGTCAGGATTAGGGGCGATGGCCGGAAGCCGAGGCACTGCCACCTTTACCGTTACCTCCGGCAATATAGCGGTGCTTGGTTTGCGCGTCGACGGGGCGGCATTCACCTCCATCCCGACGATCGATCAATAAGCCGCTACTTCTGAGTCTTGTCCTGGTCCTTAACGGCCAGGCCGCCGGTGATGCAGGAGCCGCGCCATGCGGATGCCAGATGCCGACAAAGCGCCTCACACCGGGCTGGCCGCCGTCTGCTTCAACGGAGTTTGCGCTGGCTTCTTGGAGATGAACATGGTTTAGGTCTCCCTTATGCTGCCGGCTTTTCGCAATTAATCATCCACGGCGTGCCGAACTGGTCCGTGACCACGCCGAAACGTAGCGCCCAAAAAGTTTCCTGCAGGGGCATTCCCACCACGCCCTTGTCTTCCAGCGCCTTGAAAACGCGATCCGCTTCGGCCGCATCGTCCATGCCGAGCGAGAGCGTGATGCCCTGCGGCTTCTGATACTGGCCGGGAGGAGCGTCGGAGCCCTGCAAGACTTGGTCGTCCAGGGCCAAGGTGACGTGCATGATTTTCTTTTTCCACTCGGGCGGCGCTTGATCGGCCATAGGCGAATCCCCATAGGTCATCATGAAAGAGATTTTGCCGCCAAGGTGTTTCTCATAGAACTTGAAGGCCTCTTCGCACTGGCCATTGAATGACAGATAGGGAGTCATTTGCAGCATAGCTTCACCTCTCGATTCTCGTTCGCATCTTTCGCGGACAAGGAGATTAACTGTTCCAGATCTTTCTTCTGGCAAGCAGGGCATTCCGCGGCCGGGGATGAGCGTAAAACCACGTACTCAAGACGATGCCCGCAATCGCGGCACTCGTATTCGTAGATCGGCATGAGCGAAGTTTATCGGAATGCAGCGAGCATGTCATCCCTCGGGAACCGGCAGCGGATTTCGTTGCCCGAACTGCGCCTGATGCCAGTAGGGGTACGCACGAGTAACCTTGCTGGTCGCATCCAGTTTGGCGATTTGCGCCGCTGTCAGATTCCAGTCCGCGGCGCCGAGATTCTGCTGGAGCTGTTCGGCGTTTCTTGCGCCGAAAATCACGGTCGAAACGGTAGGCCGCTGCAAGAGCCAGTTCAAAGCGATCTGCGGCACGCTCTTGCCGGTCTCCTTGGCCACTTCATCGATAGCCTCGACCACTTTAAACAGATGCTCATCGGAAACTTGCGGGCCCATTCCCGATGTCTTGGGAAGCCGGCTGACCTCGGGCGGAGGCTGGCCGCGACGAATCTTGCCCGTAAGCCGGCCCCAGCCCAGAGGGCTCCAGATGAGGGCCCCGATCTTTTGATCC
>Ga0207711_10005541_pt1 | contig 10676 bp, 7 predicted proteins | sample KBSS34metaG_FD_184401 | JGI IMG/M metagenome (GOLD analysis project Ga0207711, IMG submission 184401) | Switchgrass rhizosphere microbial communities from Kellogg Biological Station, Michigan, USA - KBS S3-4 metaG (SPAdes) (version 2) | ecosystem: Host-associated > Plants > Roots > Rhizosphere >...
TCGGACCATCGCGGTGCCTGTGGGCGCGAATCTGCAAATGGCGGTCGATCGCGCGTCGCCCGGCGATGTCCTGCTGCTCCCGCCGGGCGCCACGTACGTCGGACCCATCACGCTGCCGAAGAAGGCGGGCGATGCATGGATCGTCGTCAAGACAGCAGCGCCCGAGGCCGAGTTTCCCGCCGCGGGCCGCCGCGTCAGCCCCTCCGACGCCCGGCTGATGCCGAGGATCGTGACCGGCGGCGGACCGGCGATCGTCGCGGCGCCCGGCGCGCACCACTACCGGTTCGTCGGGATCGAGATCGCGCCAACGGACGGCGTGTCCGTGACCAACCTCGTCGAGCTCAGCAATCGAGCGACCTCGGTCGAGGCCCTGCCGCACCACATCGCCTTCGAGCGGTGCTATCTCCATGGCGACAAGGGGAAGGGCGGGCGCCGGGGCATTGCATTGAACGCTCGGGATGTCGCGATCGTGGACTCGCATCTCTCCGACTTCAAGGAGGTCGGCACGGAATCCCAGGCGATCGCGGGCTGGAACGGACCGGGCCCCTTCAGCATCGTCAACAACTACCTGGAGGCGGCGGGCGAGAACGTGATGTTCGGCGGCGCCGATCCGACCATCCCGGACCTCGTGCCGTCGGACATCGAGATCCGCCGCAATCACATCGCCAAGCCACTCACCTGGAAGGCCGGCGAGCCGGGCTACGAAGGGACCACCTGGGCGGTGAAGAACCTGCTCGAGCTCAAGAACGCCCGCCGCGTGGTCATCGAGGGCAATCTCCTCGAGGGCAACTGGCCCCAGGCGCAGAACGGGTTCGCGGTGCTCTTCACGGTGCGGAACCAGGACGGCACGGCGCCGTGGTCGACGGTCGAGGACGTCACGTTCGCCAACAACATCGTCCGGCGCACCGCCTCGGGAATCAATCTCCTCGGGCGCGACGACTCGCGGCCGAGCCAGGTCGCTCGGCGCATCACGATCCGGAACAACGTCTTCGAGGACGTCGGCGGCCCGCGCTGGGGCGGCGGCGGCACGCTCTTTCAGATCCTGAACGGCCCGTCCCAGGTCGTCATCGAGAACAATACCGCGCTGCAGACCGGCAGCATCATCATCGCCGAAGGGCCCCCCCAGGGCGGGTTCGTCTTTCGCCGCAATATCGTTCCCCACAATGCCTACGGCATCATCGGAACCGGCACCGCCCCGGGGACGGGAACGGTCGAGAAGTATTTTCCCGGCGCGGTCATCGAGGGCAACGTGATCGCCGGCGGCGAGTCGTCGCGGTACCCGCGCGGCAATCATTTCCCCGGCTCGCTCCTCGAGGTGCGCTTCGCGGACCAGGCCGGGGGCAACTACCGGCTGGCCGATGGCAGCCGCTACCGCAAGGGCGCGGGGAAGGACGCGGGCGTCGATGTCGATGCGCTCGTCGCCGCGGGCGCGCTGGACGCGGGAGGACGCGATTCCCGCTGAGCTATGTCAATTGGGCGCGGCGATCGTCACCTGGGTCACCGTGGACGACTTGGTGTAGAGCGAGGCGAGGGCCCGCATCGGCTGGGCGGGCACGGAGAGCTTGCTCGTGTAGATCAGCGCGCCGTTCTTCCGGTAGGTGACGACGCCGTTGTCCACGGAGATGCGCAGCACGTCACCCGGCACGAAGCGGGTCGTCGCGCGGTAGGTCGTGTGCTCCCGGATGTCGGCGATGCCGCCGGGACGGAGGTTGAACGCGAATCTGATGCCGGTCGCCTGCTGGCCCGTGGTGCCGGTCCCGAAGCCGATGAATCGTTGGGACGTCGTCTCCGACGCCGTGAGCTCGAGGGAGCCCGTGCCCTGGATCGCCTGCGCGGAGGCTCCTCCGGCGTCGGCGCAGCCATTGCAGCCCGCCGTCTTCTTGATCGACGAGCCCGTGGCCACCGCATTGACCACATTGATCCAGGTGACGTCCTGTCTGGCGAGGACGTTGGTCACGGTGACGGGCACGCCGGCCGAGGTGGTGGTATTGCCGGTGGCGTTGCGAGCGACCGCGGTCAGGGTGTGGGCGCCATTGGACGTGCCGGCGGTGTTCCAGATCGTGGAAAAGGGCGGTGCCGTGATCTCGGGCCCGAGGTTGGTGCCGTCGACCTTGAACTGAACTCCGGCGATGCCGCTACTGTCGGATGCGCCGGCGGAGACGACGACGGCGGCCGACACGGCGTTGCCGGCGGCGGGCGCGCTGATCGACACGACGGGGGCCGTGCCACCGGGGGGCGTCGTGCCGCCGCTCGGCACCAGGAGCTGCGACGGTACCTTGACGACGAAAGCGTCGAGCCGATTGCTCCCCGCATTGCTCGTCCAGATGAAGTACTGGCCGGTGATGTCGAGGTTGCCCTTGGGGAGCTTGGCATAGTCGGTGTCGCCCCCCCCGGCCGCGTTGAGGTCGGTCATCATCGGCGCCACCACCAGCACCTGGAGAGACGCGTCCAGGCGGAAGCACACGATCTCGTTGGCGCGCGGGAGGCTCGATCGGCTCGCCTGGCCTCCGCACGCGAATTGCTGATCGAGCGGCACGCCGGGCCGCGCGTTGGCGTGGGAGATGTGTCCGATATCGAGCGACCAGTCCGTGGTCCGGTACACGAGCGCGCCCTGCGGCGGCACGCCGGGCAGCGGCTGCCCGAACGTCCACACGCGGACGGCGCCGGGCAGCGGGTACCAGTTGTCCTGGGCCACCATGTAGCCGTGGCCGATGTCGGAGTGGCCGGCGGCTCCCTCCTGGTCCAGGAACAGGGTCTCGGCGCCTGCCTCGAGGTCGATGATCCGATTGTCCTCGCCGTTGACGCCGTCGACGTTCTCCTTGATCAGGAGCCACCGTCCGCTCTTGTCGACCTGGCACTCGTCGAAGTCGCCGATCTTGGGAAAGGAGCGGAAGGTCCGGGTGTCCTCGCGGTAGACGATGCAGCCCAGCATCTCGTAGGTCACGCTCGACCGGAGCGTGGCGGAATGCACTCGGTCGTCGCTGCTCGAATGGATCTGCCAGATATAGCGGTCGGGCCCGAACTGCGCCGCCACGTCGAAGACCGTGTCGAGCTGACGGGACACGACATCGTAGCGGGAGAGGCGCGGACCCTGGTTGACGTAGAGCTTCGTGGGGAGCGTGGCGCTCCAGTACCAGCCCTCGCCGGTGGCCCAGCTCAGCGGACTCGCTTGATCGAAGAGGGGGCCGACCACGGTCACCTGGTCCGTGCGCTTGTCGTAGCTGAACAGCGTGGGCCCGGCGCCGCCACGAGCCCGATCCAGCGTGATGACGATCAGCATGGTGTCGCTGCCGACGTGGTTATTGGAGTTGCGCCAGTAGGAGTAGCCGACGTAGTTCACGCAGTCGTTGCCGCCGCAGTCGCCGGCGTTGGTCAAGCGGGCGCCGACGGTCCTGTACGGAGCCGGGAACGTGAACGGGCCCCGCGCGGGCAAGGTGGGCGCGATGCGCGCCCGGGCCCCGACGCTCGTGGCAAGCTCCGTGAATCCGCCGGGCGCCGTGGTCTGGGCGGCGGCTTGTCCCGCCAGGGCAACGGGGAAGGCGACGGCCATCAGAAGTGCGGCGGACCGGCGCCAGGCCATCACGAGGGTCCCGAGCGAGGTTGCCGAGAACGGGGCGCGGGAGGTCGATCGCGCTTCGGGGTGCATCATTTTCGGGGTTCTCCTGTGGTGAGTGCGTGGATACGGCATCACACCGCGCCGGATACCCGAGTTGCGCCCTGTTTGTCTGAGGGCAATCCCTCGTGTCGCGATGGTCTCCATCGCAACGGGGCTTCAGGCCTGGTACCATCTGGCGCGGGGTCGCGGGGCAAGACACCGCAAGACCCGGGCTTCGAAACCTTTAGCCACGTCCATGCGCGCTAGACACGACACGTTCCTCGGGGTGTTCCGGGCGGCGGATCCGCCAAGCTCGGACGACTTCCGCCTCCTGTGCGACCAGGTGGCCGCGACATCCGACCCGAAGCTGCTTCAAGAGTTCCTGGCGGCCCTGAACCGCGATCTCGTGCGGCGCGTCGAGAGCGACACCGCGGGTGGCGTCGCGTGGGCCGTCAACCTCTGCGTGGGGCTCACGGAAGCGAGTCCGGACGCGATGACGGCCGCGCTCGGGACGCTGGTGAACGACGGGACGATCTGGTTTCACGACCCGGTGATCGCCGTGGCCTTCGAGGCGGCGAGCCAGGCGTCCGCACTGCTCGATCTGCTCGCGGACCTGGCCGACACGGAGAGCCAGCTCCTGCAGTTCAGGGTCCGCGCGATGGAAGCGCTCGTGACGCGCTCGCCCGGCACGGTCGACGCGGACGCCGTCGGCCTCGAGGCGCAGTCCGCGCTCCGTTTCCTCAACGCCATCTTCGAGGAGCTCGACCGAGGGCCCGCCAGGACTGCCGCCGAGTCCTGTGCACGCTGGGCGGAGGGGTTCGCCGGGCTCAGCCGGCTCTTTCCCGAGACCCAGGGCGGCCCCGAGGTGCTGGCGTGGGTCTCGGCGGCGCTTGCCGGTCTCGGGGAGGCGCCGGTGGCATCCTCGACCATGGGCACGGTCCTGCGCATCCTTCGGACGAACACGCCGCTGCCTTCATGGCATCCTGCGCCGCCCGGCGCCGGGCGAGATGCCGGCCGTTCCCACGGCGTCGGCGCGCTCATCGTGGACAAGGCGATCCAGGTCGTGCTGGCCACGAGTAGCGCCCGCTGGCGGGCCTCGAGCGCACACCCCATCCCGCGCGCGCCCAGGCAGAGCGTCGAGCTCTGGCCCTTCAACGCACGTGTCCTCGAGGCGGCGCTCGTCGATCCGAGCAAGCCGCCCCGAGCCCGCGCGGCGGCGGCCGGGCTCCTCTACGTGCTCACCGAGGCCAGCCCCGCGGTACGACCGTCGCCGGACGCCGAGCTGTATGCAGAGCTGTTTCTGACCCTCTATCGTCGGACGACGCTGCGGGGTGCGACGCCTGGGGCGGGGCAGGCGCGCCCGGACTCCGAGGAGTGGCTCGACCCCCTGCTCGGGGCGACCGGCGATGCTTGCCGCCCCATCCGGCAGGCCGCCATCGAGCGGTGCAGCCGGTTCGCGATGGCTCATCCCGCGTGGTTCGAACCCCGGCACTACACGAAGCTGCTGCCACTCCTGTCCGACGACGACCCGCACATCAGGGCTGGTGCGATGAAGACCTTCCAGGCCCTTGCCGGATTCCGGAGCCAGCAGGTGGCGACGGTGGTCGGCGACATCGCGGCTCGCCTCCACGGCGATGCGGGGGATGGCGACGAAGCCGCGGAAGTCGAAGCCCGGCGCAATCTCGAGATCGCTCTCGGGATCACGATGGATCGCCTCGTGGACGACGTCGAGCAGCTCCAGAAGGACGTGCAGGTGCTCGAGGCCCGACGCGGCGAGCTCTTGCAGTACATCGAGACGCAGGCGATCCGGGTTGGCGAGGAGATCCACCACGAGGTGCTGAATACGCTGACCGGTTACCTGGCAACCGCCATCGACGAGGGCAACTACGGGGAGTCGCGGACCTGGCTCGAGGCGCTCATCCAGGAGCTGCGCCGGATCATGAACAACCTGTATCCGCGCGACCTGGAGACGGAGGGATTTCTAGAGACGGTCAGGAATCGGCTGCGCTATGCGAAGCAGCACCTGGAGCGCCGCGGCCGGCCGTGCGAGGTGCTACTCGACTGCCCGCCGGAGATCACCGACGCGGCGATCGCCGCGAGCGCCGGCGGGTCCTCCAACGTGGTCTTGCTCTACCGGATCGTGCTGGAGGCGATCAGCAATGCCCGGAAGCACTCGGGGGGTACGTTCATCGGCGTGTCGGTGCGCGCCTCCGCGCCCGGTGCCGTCGACATCCGCATCAGCGACAACGGCGCGGCCGGCGGCGGGCCGTTCAGCGAGAACGCGGGCATGGCGCTCTCGCGGCGGCGGGCCGAGGAGATCGGCGCGGAGATCGAGTACCGGTCGACGTCCGACGGCGGGACGGCGGTCGAGATCCGGCTGGGTAGTTCCGCGCCGCGGAGTGATGGCCGCGGTGCGCCGCGGGAAGCGGCAGCCAGGCAGGAGGTCGAGGGGGATGGCGAAGCGTGACCGGCGACAGGAAGAGGGCGTCCTGCGCATCCTGATCGCGGACGACTCGACTGACGCCATCACTCAGATGAGCGCGTGGGTCATGGAACGCTGGCCGTCCGCCGAGCTCGAGACCGCGTCGACGCCCGAGGACGCGATCCGCATCGCGCTCGAGGGGCGGGTGGAGAATTTGATCCTCGACCTCGACTTCGGCGTCCAACGACAGTCGGGCGTTGCGATCGCCCAGCGCGTTCTCGAGGCGCGATCCGCGAGCCCGGAGCTGCGGACGCGCATCCTGTTCCGGACCGTGCACGCCGGGGACCCCGGCTATCTCCACCAGATCCAGAAGTTCGTGGAGACGGAGGGCCGGCCGCGTCCGGCCGTGTGGGGCTTCCTCGACAAGGGGTCCGTGCCGAAGCGCCTTGCCCAGAACACCGTGGAGCAGGTGTTCGTCTACGAGCTGTCGTTCACCGACATGTTCAGCCAGCAGCTCAAGAACTCGCCGTCGAAGGACCTGAGCGACCTCGAGTTCACCATGCTGATCTACCTGTGCCTCGGCGTCACCAATGACGGGCTCGGCTGGCTCATCGGCGCCTCGCGCCAGAGCGTCGAGCGCATCCTCGGCGGGCTGTACAGGAAGCTCAAGATCCCGTCGCGTCGCGATGCCGCGCAGGGCGTGCCGACGCTCATCGAGAGCCGCACGCGCCTGTGCTGTGAGGCGGCGATGCAGCGGCTCGTCAACCCGCACCTGCTGAGCGAGGAGGACGCCGCGCTCCGGCGGCTCGTGCGAAGCCGTGTCCCTCACGCCGACCGGATCTTCGTGAGCCGGGAGTGGCTGGAGGTCGAGGGCGTCGATGACGTGCGCTGAGGCCGGCTCCGTGCGATTGCCTGAAGGGCGGGCGGGCAGGATGTGATATATACGCGTCTCATGGAGGCGCGCGCGTGAATCCTCTGATCGCGTTGCTGGCGCTGGCGGGTCTGATCGCGGGCATCCCCGCGGCGGCACTCGCCCAGACAGGCTGGGTCGTCCTCCCGACGTTCACGCTGGCCGAGGAATTCGACGACAACGTGTTCGTCTCGACGACGGACCCGAAGTCGGACTTCATCACGCGAATGACGCCCGCCCTGCAGCTCGGCTATCGCTCGGTGCCGTTCACCCTGCTCGCGAGCGGCTCCATCGATGCGGAGATCTACGCCAACAATGCGGAGCTGAGCGACGCGGCCAATCGCAAGCGCGCGGCGCTCGAGGTGAAGTACCTGCCGTTCCGGCTGCTGACCCTGTCGCTGGACGTCACGTACTTCGAGACCAACAACCCGTCCGAGCTGGTGCCGACGACGGGCCTTCAGCTCGCGCGCAGCCGGGCCACCCAGCTCGCCATCATCCCGGCGGCGACGTACCAGATCACCTCGGTCGATACGGCGACGGCGTCGTACGCGTTCTTTCACGACACGCTGGAAGGTGGCGTCGACAACGATACCCACCGGGTGAAGGCCGGATATGCGCGCCAGCTCACGCCGATCGACACCGGGTTCATCAACTATCGACTCCACGTGTTCGAGAATCAGGGCAATCCGACGACGATCACCAACACGCCGACGCTCGGCTGGAAGCGGCAGCTCACCCCGACCACGGTCCTGACCCTCGAGGGGGGACCGCGGTTCGTGTCGAGGGGGCCGTCGTTCATCGACGACACGGTGGAACCGGAAGCCCACGCGAGCCTGGAGCACAGCTTCAAGCTCGCCAAGGTGGCCCTCGAGTATCACCGCACGGAGGCCGTCATCGTCGGCCGGCCGGGCAAGGTGGAGCTCGAGAGCGTCTCCGGCTCGTTCGAGATCGAGCCGGTGAGGCTCCTGAAGCTCCGGTTTCAGCCGGGGTACTACCGGACGTTCGGCGGCGAGGACCCGACGGCCACCGTGTACGGCTTTCTCCTCGGCGCGCTGTATCCCATCAAGTCGTGGCTCACCGCCCGGCTGGACTACCGCTTCGCCTACCAGAAGCAGGCGGATACCTCCCTGCCTCACAACATCGTCACCCTCAGCCTCGACTTCGTGTACCCGGTCCGCATCTCGCCTTAGGCGCCCGATCCACGAGCAGGTAAGCGCCTCGCGATCGCGCCCCGTAAGGAAGGGGCTACGCGGGCTACCCGGTAAAAGGTGCAGGGGCGAAAGCTGGACCCGTTGGAAGAGCAGGGGAATACGCGCGACAGACGGGCCGATCTGGCGGTACTGCCACCCGAGGGGCGCGCACGCGGCCTGGCACCTCGCTTGCTTGTCTTGGCTCGCCGAGCAACGGACAATGCAACCCGCCGCGATCAAGTACGAGCCGTACACGCCCTTCGTGAATGGGCTGCCGCCCGCGATGCCCGCATTGGCCGGCGTCGACGAGATCCGAGTGCCGGACGAGATCCGAGTACCGGTGGAGTCGGACACGGACATCGTCGCCGCACGTCAGAAGGGCCGGGCGCTCGCGGTGCGGCTCGGATTCTCCTCGGGCGAGGCCACCATGGTCGCCACCGCGATCTCCGAGCTCGCCCGCAACATCGTGCTCTACGCCCTGCGCGGCGAGATGGTCTTCTGCCACGAGTCGGACGGCGAGAAGCCGATCCTGGTCATCACGGCCCGCGACGAAGGCGACGGCATCGCGGATGTCCGGCAGGCAATGCAGGACGGCTACTCGACCACCGGGCGTCTCGGGGTGGGTCTGCCTGGCGTCAAGCGCCTCATGGACGAGTTCGAGATCTCGTCCATCGTGGGCCGCGGCACCGTGGTCGTCGTAAAGAAATGGAAAGATTGACTGGGCCGACCCCCGAGCTGCAGAAGCGGTTCGCGATGGCGCTCGAGGCCCATCTCACCCAAGGTGGAGAGGCCGCGCTGCTCGAAGCCTACGAGCTCGGGCGCACGGTCCTGAACGAGCGGTTGGGGGTGCTCGGCGTCGCGACCCTGCTGCAGGGAGCGCTGGTGGCGGCCTGCGAGCGCCGCCCCCGTGAGACGGCGAGAACGGTGCAGGCCGCGGGCAGCTTCGTGCTCGAGTGCCTCTGCTCCTTCGAGATGGCCCACCGGTCCGTGCGCGAGGCCAATACCGCGCTCCGAGGGTTGAACCAGTTCCTCGAGGACCAGACCCGCCGCATCTCCCACGAGTTGCATGACGAGGCGGGACAGCTCCTCGCGTCCGTGTATCTGGCGCTCGACGACGTCGCGCGCGACCTCCCGGCGCCGGCCGCCGCCCGGCTGCAGTCAGTGAAGACCGTGCTCGACAAGATCGAGGAGGAGCTGCGCCGCCTGTCGCACGATCTGCGCCCCACGATCCTCGACGATCTCGGGCTGATGGCGGCGCTCGACGTCCTCGCCGAGGGCGTCTCGGGGCGGACCGGTCTCTGGGTCAAGGTGGAGGGCCAGCGGGAAGACCGCCTTCCTCCTGCGATCGAGACCGTCCTGTACCGCATCGTCCAGGAGGCGCTCAACAATGTTGGCAAGCACGCCCACGCCTCAGCGGTGACGATCATCGTCCGGCGCGAAGCCCGGCGTGTCTCGTGCTCCGTCCGGGACGACGGTGTCGGCTTCGATCCCGGCACGGCCAGGTCAACCATCAAGGGAATCGGCCTCATCGGGATTCGGGAGCGCCTGGCGTCCCTCGGGGGCGCACTCAGTATCGACGCGGCGCCCGGCCAAGGCACGCACCTGCGCGTGGCCATTCCCCTGCCCATGACCCCTCAGGGAGCCACGTCATGACGATCCGCATCGTGCTTGCCGACGACCATCAGCTCATCCGCCAGGGCGTGCGCGCGCTGCTGGAGCGGGAGCACTTCCATGTGGTCGGTGAGGCGTCGAATGGCCGCGACGCGGTTGACCAGGTCACCGCCTTGCACCCCGACGTCGCCGTGGTCGACATCGGCATGCCGATGTTGAACGGTGTCGACGCCGCGCAGCAGATCCTCCGCGCATCGCCCACGACCAAGATCGTCGCCCTCACGATGCACGCGGAGGACTCCTACGTGATGTCCGCGCTCCGGGCGGGCGTGCGGGGGTATGTGCTCAAGACCCAGGCAGGGTCTGACCTCATCGAGGCCATTCTCCAGGTCTCGCGCGGGATGACGTACCTGAGTCCGGCCATCTCCACGGTCGTCGTGGACGCGAGCATCGGCAAGCGCCCCGAAGCCGTGTCCGATCGGCTCAGCCAGCGCGAGCGCGAAGTCCTGCAGCTCGTTGCCGAAGGCAAGACGACGAAGGAGATCGCCCGCGTTCTCGGCGTGGGGGTGAAGACGGCGGATTCGCACCGCACGGCCGTCATGCGCAAGCTCGACATCCATCAGACGGCGGGGCTCGTTCGCTACGCCATCCGCGAAGGCCTGATCGAGGCCTGATCGCTCGCCGCTGTTTCTCGGGCGAGCGCGCGACGTGGGTGCGCCCGGTCACCACGGAATGGAGACCACCGCGCCCTTGATGGTGGAGGGCGTCGAGTACAGCGCCGCGCGCACGCGCAGAGCTGTCGGCACGTTCAGGACACCCGTATAGATGAGTTCGCCGTTTTTCGTGTAGACGATGTCCGCGCCGGCGATCGTGATCCGGAATACGTCGCCGGAAGCGTACGTGGTCTGGGCGCGATACGTATCCTTCTCGTGCACCTCGGCGATACCG
>Ga0207711_10005543_pt1 | contig 10673 bp, 16 predicted proteins | sample KBSS34metaG_FD_184401 | JGI IMG/M metagenome (GOLD analysis project Ga0207711, IMG submission 184401) | Switchgrass rhizosphere microbial communities from Kellogg Biological Station, Michigan, USA - KBS S3-4 metaG (SPAdes) (version 2) | ecosystem: Host-associated > Plants > Roots > Rhizosphere...
CCCCTTCCCGGGTGTTTTCTGCTTTTGTTTTTGCGGCCGCTGGTGCGGTCCGGGTTTACCTGGCTTTGAGGGTGCCGACGGCGCGGGCAAGGATGGCGGTTGCGGTATTAGACGGGATGGACTCCCCGAACTCATTGGACGCGGTGCAAAAGAAAAACGCCGCGCCGGGTTGGACGGGCACCGACACGTTTAGATTGGTGGCCACCAGGTTAGACGCGGCAACATTAGTCGCCAGCGTCCACACAACGGGCGGCGTCAAGCTGGTGGCGGTGTAAAGATTGAAAAACATGCCGGACAATTCGTTTGTGGGATAGTCCCAGGTCAACGTTAGCGACGTGCGGACCGGCGCGGCCAGCAGGACAGCGGCGACGGTCAGGCCGGCGCTGATCATGCTGGCAATTTTTGCGCTGCGCGTGCCGCGAAAGCAATGGCCGGCGTCGTGGTGCCGGGATCCGCACGGGCACCGCTTCACGATCGCCGCCGGCGCAACCTTCACCGTAACCGTTTCGCTTCCGTCCAGGGCGATCGGGTTACAGCTAACGACACGCAGCCCATACCCGCGCAACATTCCCTTTAGGGCGGCGCGCAACCTGGCTTCAACGGGTGCCAGGTGGTTGCCCGGTTCATTCCGTAGAACGATCGAGAATTGTTTAGGGCAATCGGGTTTCATTTTCGGGCTTCCTGGTGGACTGGGGCAAGCGATCGTGATCGTGCAACATAGACGGACGGCTTTCAAACAGCAGGCCGATAGCGACCACGCCGGCGGCGAGCGCCAGCAGCACGCCTAACACAATCAAAAAGACTGTTTCAAAATTCATAATGTCGCTCCGATGCCGCGACGGGCATGGTGAATGATTTCGGCACCGGGCGGCTGGGCCAGGGTAGCGACGGCGGCGGCGGTCGCGGCTAATTGTTGCGGCGTCCAGGTAGTAGAAAAGGAGTCGGTGCGAACTCGCTTGCGGACGGCGCACGCGGGCCACCAGTCAAACACGCAACCGCGAGACATAAGGGTGGCCCAAAAATGCCAATCGCTGGCAACGTCCAGGCGAAAGCCGCCGGCGTCTTTCCAGGCATCGCGCCGAAACCAGCTAGAATTTGGGATCGTGTTTACCTGGTAGAGTGAAGCCGGCAAGGCAGGTTGGCCCCAGGTGCCGGCGGCGTGTTGCGAGTCAAACAGTGAGATAGGAAAGGCAAACACGTCCGGCCAATCTCTAGGAGTAAGTGCGGCTAGGGCGTTTTTCAATTCCCTACAGACTTCGGGCACGGCTAGATCATCATCGTCCAGCAACATGATCCAATCACCTACAGCGGTTTCGATTCCCAGGTTAGTCCCTCCGGCATAGCCTAAGCGATCGCATTGGACGTGTTCAACGTGCAACGACATAGGCGGAAAGCGTTCGGTGCTGCCGTTGTTGACAACAACGATTTGATCGGAGAAGTCGCGGGCGCTATCGATCGCGGCATAAAGCCAGTCGCGGTTTGGGTTATGGGAAACAATGACGGTAGATAGGTTCACGGCAGGATCGTGTTATAGCTTGACGTGTAAATCTCGCTTATTTGAGTCAAGGTCAACTCATTGGTGTAAATCCTCAGATCATCGATCCGGCTTAATAGGTTCAGGTTGCCGGATCCGCGCGAACCAACGGACCAAAAATGATTGCCGAAACCGCCTACGCTGCTGGTTTTGGTGCTGGTGCCGGCGGTAAGTGTCACGTTGGTAGTATTAACGAGCAGCTTAACGTTGCCGGCCCCGGTGGTGTTATCAAAGACAAAGGCGCAAAAATACCAGATATTACTGGACGTAAACACGTTCGTGTTCTTGCAGGTCTTAGTAAGGAACAAGGCTGTATTAGCCGCGTCACGGATCCCAATGGTAAAATCGCGCGTGCCGTTTCCGGTGTCCAGCACGATAGAGTTTGTCTGTAATGTCCAGTTAGCGGATCCGCCTTCAATCAGCATCAGATCAGCGTTCCACGCCTGAACATTTTGCGGGTTAAGCCAGGCGGTAACGGTCATTAGTGAAACAGCGGAAAGGTTGACGTTAGTGATTGCCCCCTGGCCAACGCCGGACCAGGCGAACGCCTGGCCAATGATGCCGGGGATTGCTTCGTTATTTTGTGAAGTTAGAAAGCTGCCCCCGTGCCCGTTCGCAAAAAACATTCTGGCGTTAGTGGTAGCGGACAATCCGCTGGCAGGCATTTGAAAGGTGGAGGTGCTAGTCCATGAAATATCCGACCCGTCAAACGTCCACCGATAAAGAAGCTGAGAGTCGGATGAGTAGGCGCGCGGCTGCTGTAAGACAGTCGCGGTGCCGCCCTGGCCGATCAAGGTAGCTAGAATGACGAAAGCTAAAACCATTTGTTTGTGCTAGTCCAGGTTGCGGATCCGGTGCCTGCCCCGTTGGTAGAGAGCAGGACAAAAAAGGTGCCGTTGGATCCCACGATAGCGCACGCCCCGGCTTGAATAGGTGCTTTGGGCCAGGCTGCCAGCGGGTTGGTATAGATCACAATGTTAGCCTGGGGAAAGGTGACGATCGGGTTGGTGATCGTGGTAGCGTCGGCGGTGGCGGTGACGGTGAACATATTGGTGCCGGCGATTTGCAGGGAATAGGCTTCCACGGTTCCGGCGGAAGCGGCGGACACGGGCAGATTGATTAGGGACACGTTGCCGGCGTTGGTAGCAAAGGTGAGCGCGCCCAGGTTGGTGGCAGCGGCTTGAATGTTGGTTAAGCCGCCACCGTTACCGACAAAGCCGCCGGCTGAATTATTGGAAACAGCGCCAACGAATTGCACGTTGCCGGTGTTGCCGTTGGTTAGGACCAGGCTGGGGGCGGTCAAGGCAATGGTGCCGCTGCCGGTGATAGGTGATCCGGTGACGGTGAAGCCGGCAGGCCCGGTAAAGGCGACATTGGAAACGGATCCACCGCCGCCGGCTGCCGGGGCATTGGAAAAGGCAACGCCGGTTGCGGTGGCGGTCAGGATTTGGCCGGCGCTCGCGCCCTGGTTGTTCAGGTTGGTGCCGTTCAGGTTGGTGAGCACGTTAGCGTCCAGGGTGGTAGCGACGCCGCCGGCCCCCTGGCCGATCACGAATTGGCCGGAAGTTAGCGCGGCGGCATTGGACACGGTGCCGTTGCCGCTGCCGGTTCCTACGGTGCCGTAATAAAGCTGCTGGGGTGTTCCGCCGTCCGTTAGCAACGCCTGGCCGGCGGTTCCGTTGGTGGTGGGTGGACGCCAGCCCACGGTTGCGCTGTTGCCCCAATAGAGATCGCCGTTACCTTTCAGGGACCATTTATTTGTATTGCCCCGGGCAATGTCAAAAAGTGATCCGGTGGTGATCAGGTTATTGGTGCTGCTGGAAAAGTGGAATGGTGCGCCGCCGTTGTCCGAGTTCGGATCGATCATGCCGCCCTGGCCGTAAGTTCCATCGGCGGCAATGGCAAAGACGGGATTGCCTGGCCAAACGCCGTAGGTATAGGCATCGATCACCGGCGCGTTGATCCCGTCCGAAATGGAAAATTCCTTGAAGGTGGTTGCGGATCGCCATTGATGATTGGCGGCGCTATCGCCGGCAACGACGATAAACGGACGCCCGCCGGAATCGTCATTGATGATCATGCGTCCGTTGACGAAAGGATCAGATACCAGGCCGCTATAAACCGGGCCAACGATGATCGGATCGGCCAGGTTGGTGTAGCCGCCGATCGCGGCGTTGGTGTTGAAACCGCCCACGTTGGTTAGGCCGGATCCGTCGCCGTAATAGACACCGGACAACAAAGCAAAGTCGCCGTTGGTTAGCCAGGAATAGAGCGGGGCATTATTGAACGCCAGGCGAAAGACGGACGGCAGGATTTTAAATTGCCAGGTGTTGGTAGGCAGTCCGGCCAGGACGTTGGAAAAGGTGAGGGTAAAGAAAACCGCGTTGGTGCCGATCAGGGAATTGGTGCCCTGGCTGCTGGCCATAGACGCGACGATATTGGACAGCGTTTGGCCGTTAGACTGGATCGTGAGAATGTTTTGCTTAACACCCTGGGCCGGCGCGGCGAACGCGAGAAACAAAAGTAAGACGGAAAGGATTTTTTTCATTTTTAGATTTTAGTTTGAGTCAGGGAAAACTCCAAGTTTTCCCCGAACCCCTTTCGGTCATACGCTTACAATCGGGATCCAGGTCGCGGTCAGGATTGACCAGACATAAAAGGTGCCGTTGACGTTGCCCAGGTAAAAGGCCGGCAGGGTGGGATCGGCGGGCGTCCCGGTCGGGGTATCGCTGGCGGCTTCCATAAATTGAACGCTGGATCCGCCGCCGCCGATAAAAGCGGCCAGTTCGGTGATCGAAAAGAATTTCGATTGCCGAAAACAGTGTAGTTCGTCGTCGCCCTGGACTTGAGCCATAAAGTTAGTTTATTTGAACAAAAGCGCCCCCAGGCGCGTCTAAGACTGTTGCCGGCTCATTCCCGGCGCAACCAAATAAAAACGGTTCAATCTGCGGCCTGGGGCCGGCGGCAGGGCTTTCTACAAGCCCTGGAATGAACGCCGGTTTCAGGTCCGCTTTACTACGGATAAAACTATGAAAAGAGCGAAAATCGGCGGTTTCGGTGTTGGTTTGGCGATCATCCTGGCGGGGGCGCTTTGGGGCGTAAACAGGGCTACAGCGCAACGCAGCCAGGGCGGTGGCACATTGCCGGCGGCGGTCATTCTGGCCGGGCAGGAAAACTGGCAGGACGGTCAGCCCAGGAATTACGGGGTGTATCTGATTAGCGTTAGCCGCGACGTTGCGGCGGTGTCCAATGGAACGGACCTGGCGACGGCGCTGGGCTTCTATTTGGAACAGGGTTTCCACGTTCAATCATCCCAGGGTTTGACTTACACGTTGATCCGTTAGGACGCGAGCAGCATAATAAAACAACTGCCGGACGGTCCGGCGGTCAGGAAACGGGAGCCAAAATCCGCTTGGCTCCCGTTGACGTTATTGAAAAAGCCGCCGGTGACAACTGGCCCGGCGGGTGCGGAAAAGGCGATCCCATTGCCCAAATCCTCATTGCTGCTGCCCGCACGCATTGCCCAGGCGGCATTGCTGCCGGTGGGCCAGGCACCGGCGGCGGTCGCCTTGATCACCAGAATATCCTGGGTATTGTTCAGATCGGTCAGCGCGGTGAGCGTTTTTGATCCCACGGTGAAGGAACGTTTGAAGCTGCCGGTCAGATAAACGTTGTTGCTGAGATCCACGGCAACAGATTGAAAGTTGACATATAAAGGCGCGGGCGTGTCCACCACCAGATCCCAAATCCAGGCCAGGGTGTTGCCGTTATATTTGGCTACCCAAGCGGTTTGTTGCGCGGCAATGCGGTAACGATCGCCGCCGCCAAAATCGGCGTGACTATTGAACGCGCCGCAAACAATGGGATTGCCGGCGCTGTCCAGCGTCATTCCGTTTAGCCGGCTATAGCCACCCTGCCCGCCGTTGGTGCCAATGGCACGGGCCAGGGCACCGATTAACGCGCCGCTGGAATCGAATTTTGCCAGGTAGCCGGACGTGCCGGATCCAATGTTGCTGAGGTTCATTCCGCCGATCTGGATCCCGGAAATGCTGTAGCCGGCCAGAAAAATGTTATCGCTATGAGCGCGATCCACGATCACAGCAGTGCCATATTCCGTGTCACCCCAATTGACAAAATTTTGCGCCCAGTTGCACGTCCCATCGGCGGCGTATTGCGCTAGAAACGCGTCGGTGCTGCCGGAAACGCTTTGGAGCGGGTGCGAGTCGCCAAATTCCATTGTGTTGGGGTAGCCGGCCACAAAGGATCCGGTGGCGGCAATGCTGCCGTCACTGGCGGCGGCAATGCTGGTAAAGGTGACTTGCTGCAAGCCGGCGGGGACCGGACCTTTAACCCATTGCTGAACTCCAGACGCGTTCAATTTGATCAGCGCGCCGCCGGGCAGGTTATTGCCGCCAATAAAAATGTTACCGGACGGATCCAGACAAATGCACTTTGTAGCCGGGCCGCCGCCGGTGCCAAACTGTTTGGCAAATAGCAGCGCGCCGGCGGGTGAATGTTTGGTGACAAAAACATCTTGCCCACCTACAGCGGTCAGGCTGGTGCCGCCAAAGTCCACCGTGCCAGAAAATGGTCCGGTGGTGTAAACGTTGCCGGCGCTGTCGCTGCAAGTAGCGACGCCGTAACATCCCGCGCCGGTGGTTCCTTTGGCCCAGGTGACGGATCCCGGGACGGTGACGCCCGGCCCGGTGGTGACGGGCAGCCAATCCCATTCTTTGTAGTTCCCGCCCGGCTTTTCCTGGTAAATGATCAGGCGATAGTAAAACGTGGGCGCGGGTGCCGTGTGATCGTCATAGGTGGCGGCGGCGGCAAGCTGGGCCGGGGTGGTGATCGTCCACGATTGGATTGTTGTCCAGCCGGCTTCCGGCGTCGGGGTATTGCTAACCACGGTGCTGGCCATTGTGTCCGGTTGCAACGGCCAATCGTTCTTGGTGGGTGATCGTTGCAGGAAAAGGAACGAATCACGCCCCGGCAAATGGTTGCCAATGTCGTCGGGAAACGTCCAGGTTAGCCGGGTGTAACTGCCGTTATAGGGTGCGATCGTGATTGCGTAGGCCATAAGGATCAGGGGGTTTCAATTTCGTCGGTGGGCAGGGTGTAGGTGAAAAACTGGACAATTTCCAAAACGCCAATGGTGGCGGACTGTCCGCCGGCGTGTAAAACATCGTCGGTGCTCACGTTGGCGCTGCTGCCTAGCAGGATCAGATCGATCAGGTCTTGAACGACGATCACGCCGGAATTGCCGGACAGTTTCAACTGATCATCGGGCGCGGCGTTGGAATCGATCCCATTGTTGATCAGGTCAAACAGGTCTTGCATGGTGAAAGACTTGGCTTGCCCGTGACAATGAACGCGCTGATTGTTGGTAACGGCCATAAGGTTAGGGTGTTCCGATTGTTAAAGTTGCGCACGGCGCTTCGATTCCAAAATGTTGACAAAATTCTTCCGGTGTGCGCACGAAAAGATTTTTGAACGCGTCCGTCAGGTCAAGTTGCAGCGCGGTGGTTTTGTGAAGTTCAAAAAGCGCGTCTTGAAAGGTTTCGGCGTCCACCTGGGGCATGAGCGCGATCGCGTCGTTCATCCAGGCCGGGAACAACGTTTGCAACATAAACAGCTTGTTGTAAAGCATTAGGGTTTTGGAATCGCGCTCTGAGGCCGCGCGGCCCTGGTGAAGATGCTCAATCCGAACGTCACGCATCACGCGGACGGATCCGCCGGCGAGCCAGGACTTGATCGACAAAAACGGCTCGTCGCTGCCGTAGCCTTTCAATCCTTCAAACCCGCGCAGCGCGTTGAACCAGTCGCGGGAAATAAAGTAAGCGGCGCCTATGGCGCACGGGACTTCGTAGCTGGCTGGCGCGGGGTAAGGTTCGGGAAGGGGATCATGTTCCATCATGCGGACGCCGGACCCGGTGAAGGATTGTTCGCGGAAAAAGAAAAATTCAGACCCGCCGATCGGCGCGTAGGTTTCCGCGCCGCTGCGCGAAATGTAGGTGCCGCAAAGCAACGTCTTGGGATCGGCGCTTTGCGCCGCTTCACAAAAAGCCTGATACCAGCCTTTGGTAAACCGCATATGCGCGTCGGTGAACAGCAACCAATCCGTTGCCGCGCGATTGGCAGCAATTTGACGGGACGCGGCGCACCCTTGGCGCTCCGTTTTCCTGATCACGGCCAGGTTCAGCCGGGGAAATTCTTTTTGCAGACAATCCCGGCACACGGCTTTCTTGCTCGCATCGTCCACCACGATGACGCGGACGGGCCAGGCTGGATCGGTGGTCCGCACGATCGATCGGATCGTGTCGCCCAGGGCGGGATCGTCCAGGCACGGGATGATTATGGAAAGTTGTTGGTTCACGGGTGAAGCGTTCGCCAAGCGTCCAGCCGGGCGCGATTGTAAAAGATTTTACTGCGTTCACCGGCGCTGGTGCCGGCTTCTTTCCAAAATCCAAGACCGCCGGAATCGCGCAACTGTTCCTTGTAGAGTTCAGTCACCAGTGATTTGCCCGGCTCGCCTTTAGGCCAGCCTGGCGACGGCGTGTTGCCGCCTGTCCAGGCGGTCCGCCGAAAGCGCCGCTTGCCGGCTTCCACGTTGTAAAGATCGGACGGGTTGGCTTTCGCGCCGCCTTTGCAAAACAGTCCCTTGATCCAGGCGAACAGATTATCCGGCACGGATTTGATTTCAGGATCGGTGCCCGTCCACTTGATGATCTGGTTTCCTTTGACGGCTTGCTCAAAGGCCGGGCCGCGCGCGGCGTTCCACGAATAAAAATCGTAGTGCCCCGGCTGCTTCACAAAGATATAAAAGCCAAACCGCGATTTGAACACCCGCACCCGGCACCCGTGGCGATACGGCAGCGCCGGGTTGGCGCGCGGCGTGCGGCGTTTCAAAAACTCCTGAAAGTTACGCGGACCTTTTCTGAATTGCGACGCGGCACCAAAACCGGATCCGTCGGCCATTTCCTGCTGATATTGTTCCCACAATTCAGGATTGGTTTCGGTGCGCGTGTAGTGCTTAGCTTTTGCTCGCCGCTTTGGCGCGCTGAAATTTGCCGGGTAACTTCTCAGTCGCCGGTAGCCGGCGGGCCGGGTAGGGTTGGCTTTCATTTTTTCTCGCTGTTCCAGCCAGGCAAGCCGGGCGGTGTTTAGCGCGCCCAGCTTGCCCCGGCTTTCTTTGGTGATCCGTAGTTCATTCAATTCCACGCGTTCAGCAACGGACAGCGGCCCGGTGCCGTGCCGTTCGCCGGCAATGGCCGTTTGCAGATCGGCGGGAATTTCCATAACGGCTAGGGCGTCGGCGGCGGCGTCACGGCGTCCGGCACCAGGTCATCGGCTTTCTTGATCCCGTCAATGACGACGCCGGATTGAGTCACCACGGCGGCAACCGCGTCCTGCAATTCCTGGCTGGGTGCCGTTTGGTTGGCGAGCGCGTCTTGCAGATCCTTGACGGTCTGCTGCAACGCCGCGGTTTCGCCGCGCACCTTGCCCAGTTCCTCATTGCCGGCGGCGAGTTGGGTTGCCACGTCTTGCAGTTGTTTTGCCAGTTCAGCTTGTGTTGCCATAATTTTCATTATTCGTTTTTGTAACCGCTTGAGTTCATCTAAAACGGCGCGGGTTACTTTGGCGCTGTCTTGGTGTTTCCAGCATTTCATTTTGGCTGGATCAAATCCAGCAAAGCCTTGGCTTTCGGATCGTCCAGGGCAATGCCTTTGCGTTTCAAGGCGGCGATCAGTTCGGCTTGCACCGTGTCCGCCGCCAGCGCCGTGATTTCATCCCAGTCCGCTTGTTGCGGACCTTGCGGCGACGGTTCGGACTTTTTCCAAAGGTAAAGCGCCAGCGGGATGCCGTATTGTTCGATCAGACTGATTGCGATTGCCCAGGTCATATTTTTTCCTTTCGTGGTTACTTGGCGGACGCGATCGCTTCGGTGACATTTGCCGCCGCGCCCAAAACGCCGGCGGTGGCGATCGCATTGGTGTTGGAACGGGCCAGCGCCACGGCGGCACCGTAGGCAAGCTGAAAGTCGCTGAACGCCTTGGCGACTTTGGGCACGCTGTTGGTTTTGATCGTGCCGGCGAGCACCAGGTCAAAGTAGGCGGCGACGGCGGTTTGGGTGGACTTGCCCACGCTGGCCAGCGTCTTGACCGTCACCATTTGGGCGGTGGGCGCGCCGGCGCAACCGGACAACGCCGCCGCGAACGGCAGCGCCAGCGTTGCCGCCAGGGTGATAGAAAGCCAAATCAGGATCAATTTTTTGTGCATAGGTTTTAGGGTTTGGCGGCGTTGTCCGCCGCTGTTTTTACGATCGCGGTTTTGTCGCCCGTGATAATCGCCTGGGCGTTGGCGTTGACCTGATCGGCCAGGGCGGCGACGGTCCGCGCGTCCGCCGCCAGCAGGTTGCTAAGGAAGGTGCCCAACGCCTGGCAAAAGAAGCCGGCAACGGCCACCCACAGCAGAATTTTGTTAGGCGTGCCGGCCAATTGCGGAATGACGCCAATCCCGATCAGTGATGTTCCCAGGGCCGAAAAAGCCCCGCCAATGGTGCTCCGTATGTTTCCCATACAAGTGGATTCTCTGCTTTCAACGGCCTTTGGTCAAGTGTTCCATTCCCGGTTTTGGCCGGATGGTGGTGATCGCTACGGCAAAAGACTCCATCGCTTCCGCGTTGCATTTGAGCACCAGGCGCGATTGTTCGCGCGCGTCCAGGTGTTCTTTGTGCATGTCGTTGAAGGTGGCCAGCCATTGCGAGCGGGACAGGTCTTGTGACTTCATCCATTCGCCGCGCTGTTCGCTGCTGGCTTTCAAAAAGAGCCAAACCACCACCACCAGGACCGCCAGGGCCGGCACCTGGTTGCCGATTTTTTCAAGTAGTTCCATGCAACACTATAACCTGAACATGCCGCTGTCGGTAACAATAACGACGCGGTTTATGTCGGGATTGAAAATGCAGTTGTTCCAGAAAAAGTTGTTGGCGCTGGCCAGGATGGAAACCGCCGCCGCTTCGATGATCGTGCCGGTCAAGCTGAACCTGGCGGCGGACGCAACGGCGCTTTGAACGTGATCGATCACCTGGCTGCCGTCCAAACCGATCGCCAGGCAATCCCGGCACGCGTCATAAGCAATG
>Ga0207711_10005544_pt1 | contig 10672 bp, 13 predicted proteins | sample KBSS34metaG_FD_184401 | JGI IMG/M metagenome (GOLD analysis project Ga0207711, IMG submission 184401) | Switchgrass rhizosphere microbial communities from Kellogg Biological Station, Michigan, USA - KBS S3-4 metaG (SPAdes) (version 2) | ecosystem: Host-associated > Plants > Roots > Rhizosphere...
CTTCGCGCGGCTCTATCCAGCGCTCGCCGGCATCGACATCGATTGCCGCTGGGCAGGGTTGTTCGCGACGACGGCCGACACATTGCCGTACATCGGCCCGCATCGCCGCTATCCGCGGCAGCTGTTCGCGCTCGGATACGGCGGCAACGGCATGACGTTCGGGTTTCTCGCCGCGAAGCTGCTGCTCGACTGGTATCGCGGCGACCGCACTGCCGATCACGCGCTGTTCGCGTTTTCGCGATAGCGCCGGCCGCGGCGATCGGATCGGCTTACGTCGGCGGCGGTGTCGTCCGCTCGACCTCGATCGTGCATTCGCTGAGAACCGCGGCGAGGGCGCCGACGGCGGCGAGGATCGGCGCGACCACCGCACCGACGACGCCGACCGTCAGCGGAAATTCGGCCACGGTCCGTCCGTCCTGTTTGATGACGATACGGCGGACATTACCCTCGTGAAGCAGGTTCTTCACCGCATCGACGAGCTGTCCCGCCGCGACCTTGAACGATTCCTTGAACGTCGATTGATCCATAACGGTAGTTACGTCGGCGGCCGGTCGCGGGTTCAAGAAACGGGGCCGGAGCTACGGCGCCCTTTCAGGGGCGGGTGGGCGTCGGCAACGGCGGCATCTGCGCGGCCGGCAGCCGCGGCAGCATCTCGTCGCGCATCGCCAGCTCGTAGAGCGTCGCCGCGATCGCGATCGCCGACGCCTTCACGTCGTCCTCGATGACGCGCTCGTACGTGTCCAGGTTCGTATGGTGCGTGTGCGTGTTGTATTCGATCGGATCCTGGCCGAAGCCGATGCCGGGCAGCCCGACGTTGTTGAACGACGTGCTGTCGGTGCCGCCGATCACGCGGCTGGTGGTCGCCGACGCGCCCGCCACGCCGAGGTCCTGGAACGGCGCGAGCGCGCGGCGGACGACGGCCGCCGCCGCCGGCGGTCCGAACACGCCGGCGCCGCGGGCGCGGCCGGTACCCGAATCGATGTTGAGATAGGCGACCAGCTTCGAGTACTCGGGCTGCTTCTGGTTCTCGAACGTGCCGAAGTGTTCCTTGACGTAGGCCTGTGAACCGAGAATGCCTTCTTCCTCTCCGCTCCACAGCGCCACGCGGATCGTTCGCCGCGGCGCCACCCCGATCGCCTTCAGGATCCGCGCGGCTTCCATCATCGTGGCGCAGCCGATGGCGTTGTCGGTCGCGCCGGTCGCCGACTGCCACGAATCGAGATGGCCGCCGAGCATCACAATCTCGTCCTTCTTGTCGCTGCCCGAGATCTCCGCAATCGTGTTGTACGCCGTCCGTCCCTCCGGGTAGACCTTGTTCACGATGTTGAACTCGAGCTCCACCGCGGAGCCGTCCGCCAGGAGACGCGAGATGCGGCCGTAGTCTTCGTTGCGCATGACCACGGTCGGCACCGCCTTCGCGACGTCGTAGGTGCGGTTGTTGAACGCGATGATCTGGCCGTGCTCGCGCGCCGCGTCGTTGACGCGGACCCTGGCGCCGTTGGCGACGAGAAACGCGTCGACCTGCTCGTCGATCTGCCGTGCCGTCATCGGCGGCGGGGGCTGGTCGTTCCCCCGGCCACGCCCGCGGCCGCCGTTCGGGTTGTCCGGGTCGTACTGCGCGCGCACGTCCTCGTCGGTCCGGCGTTTGGCCGGCGGGGTGATGTTGACCGGCACGATCGTGTGCTTGCCGACGAGCACGATCTTTCCTTTGACCTTCACCTTTTCGCCGTCGAGAAATGCGGCGAGCTGCGCCGCGTCCGGCCGGTTCGGCATCTGCATCTGGTAGGCGGGCGCGGCGACGGTTCCGTCGGTGCCCGGGGTCCAGGCCACCACTTCACAGGTCAGCTGATCCTTGACCGGCGCGGTGATGTGCGCCGAGAAGCGTTCGTTCACCCAGCCGGGATGCCCGAAGTCCCACGGCTCGAGATGGCCATTGGTGAAGCCCCAGGACTGCATCTGCTTGATCGCCCATTCGCCGGCGGCCTTCAGATTGGGCGAGCCGGTGACGCGCGGACCGTAGACGTCGGTCAGCACGTGGAGCGTCTTCATGATCTGCGAATGCCCGTTCTCTTCCTCGCGGATCTTCGCGTTGATGCCGGAGTCGAGGCGCGACTGGGCCGCCAGGGGCGCGAACAGGGCGAACAGCAGGGCGGCGGCGGAAACAGGTCTGACCATGCGGCAAATGTTAACTTTCGGGCGCGCCCTGCGTATATAGAAGGGTAATGACGACACGAATGGCCGTATTGACGATGATCCTGCTGGCCGGGCTGCCGCCAGCCGCCGGCGCCGGCCAGGCGAAGCCGCCCCAAGCGCGTGCCGCGGAAAGCGTGCCGGTGCAGGCGCAGGCGCCGCCGGTCGTGGACGAGCGAACGGCGCGCGACACGCGCGAACGGCTGCGCGAGATCTTCGAACAGTATCCGCCGTCGGTCGCCCAGGTGCTGCGGCTCGACCCGTCGCTGCTGACGAAGCCCGACTACCTGGCGCCGTACCCGACGCTCGCGTCTTATCTCTCCCAGCATCCGGAAGTGGCGCACAACCCGGTGTTCTTCCTGGGCGGCCCGTTCAACGGCCAGGAGTACCAGGGCAACCGCTCGCAGGCGGTGAACGCGATCGAGAACATCTTCATCGGGCTCGAAGTGCTGATCGGCATCGTGTGCGCGATCTTCACGCTCGGATGGATTACGCGGTCCGCGATCGAGCATCGCCGATGGCTGCGGGCGACGAAGATCCAGACCGACGCGCACCACAAGATCGTGGATCGCCTGTCGTCGAACGAGGATCTGCTCGCCTACATGCAATCGCCGACCGGTCAGCGGTTCCTCACCGCCTCGCTCGGGGTGCCGTCGGCGGAGGCGGCGCCGCCGCAGATCGTCGGCGCGCCGTTCAACCGCATTCTCTGGTCGGTCCAGGCGGGCATCGTGCTCGCGGCGGCCGGCTTCGGATTGCTGATGGCCAGACGCGGCGTGATCGACGAGGTCGCCCAGCCGCTGCAGGTCATCAGCATCCTGGCGATCGCGCTCGGCATCGGCTTCGTCGCCTCGGCATTCGCCTCCTACCTGCTGTCGCGCCAACTCGGGCTGGTGCAGCCGCACGTGCCCCATGCGTGACGTGACGCTCTCGCAGCTCGAGCAGTTCGGCGCCGCCGCGGCCGACAGGGAGGACACGTTCCAGATGGACGAGGACGCCTTCCGGCTGTTCTACGAGCGCACCGCGCGGCCGGTCTGGGCGTATCTGTCGCGAATGTCCGGCGACGCGCGGCTGGCCGACGATCTCCTGCAGGAAGCCTACTATCGTTTCCTCCGCGCCAACGTCAGCCACGAGAGCGACGCGCACCGCCGCAACTATCTGTTCCGGATTGCGACCAATCTGGTACGCGACATCCGGCGCCGGCCGCGCCTCGACGAGCAGCGCATGACCGAGGACGCCGAGGCGATCGACCACGCCGATCCGCAGAGCGCCGACGTCGCCAACGGCGCCGTCCGCCGTCTCGATCTCGCGCGCTCGATGGCGCGCCTCAAGCCGCGCGAGCGCGACATGCTGTGGCTCGCGTACGCGCAGGGATCGTCGCACAAGGAAATCGCCGAGACGCTCGGGCTGAAGACCGCCAGCATCAAGCTGCTGCTCTTCCGCGCGCGGCGCCGGCTCGCGGGGCTGTTGCGAGAGGGCGGGCGATGATCGCAGAATGCGCGCGGGAATCGGAAGTCCTCGAGGCCGTCGCGTTCGGCCGCTGGCCCGGCCACGGCGACCTGGCGGCGCACGCAGCGTCGTGCGCCATCTGCGCCGATCTCGTCGAGGTCGCGCGCGCGCTGCACGACGACCGCGACGCGCTCTGCCGCGAGGCGCAGCCGCCGGCCGCCGGCATGGTGTGGTGGCGCGCGACGATCCGCGCCCGAGCCGACGCCGCGCGCACGGTGACGCAGCCGATCTCCGTGCTCCAGGGCATTGCCGGCGCCTGCATCGTCGGCGGCGCCGCCGGCCTCGTCACCGTCGCGTGGCAGTCGATGCACTGGGTGGATCGGTTCGGGGATATGGCCGCGCAGCTCCAGAGCCGCCGCGCCGACATCGCCGCGGCATCGACGCTTGCCGGCGGACACGGTCTGCCGCTGCTGCTCGCCGTCGCCGCCGGCCTCGTGCTCGCGCCGCTGGCACTGTATTTCACGCTCGCGGACGACTGAGCGGACGACGATCAACGCAGAAATCGCAGAACACGCGGAAACAAAAAATTCTCTGCGAGTTCCGCGGGTTCTGCGTTGTACGTCTTGTTCTAAGGCGCCGCGACGAACGCGATCCGATCGCCCTTCGGGCTGATCGCGATCCTGGTGACGCCGTGCAGCCCGAGCGCGGCGAGGTCGGCGAGCCTCTGCCAGGCCGTCTGTCCTTTCTGCCATCCGTACAACACGTCCTTCTCCGCCATCACGAGCATGCCGTCGGGTGTCCACGCGCAGTCGGCCTCACGCGCGCCGGCGACCGCGTTCACCAACGGAGTGATGCGCTTCGTCTTCGGATCGATCTCCTCAATCGACAGCGCGGCGTTCGCCCCAGCGCCGCTCCGCGCGACGAAGCTGATCGTGCCGCCGCCGGGGATCCGCTGGATCGATCGATTGATGCCGCGCGCGACAATCTCGGAGGCTCCGGTGGAGGTGTCGGCGATCTGCAGCGTCGCCGGCGATCCGAGGACGAAGAGCGCGAGCGTGCGATCGTCGGCCCAGGCGTGGTAGCCCACCGGCTTGACGCTGGCCAGCACCAGCTCCGGCGCGCGGCCGTCGATGGTGAAGCGCCACAGCCGCTGCGTGCCGTCGGCCTCGACCCGGATGACCGAGATGTGCGCGCCGTCCGGCGTGACCGTCGGCGAGTACTCGCTCTCCGCCGTCGTCGTCACTCGCAGAGTGGAACCGGACGCAATGTCGTAGCGGTAGATGTCGGTCTGCGTGCCGCCGGCGCGAATCGACGTGAACAGGATGCCGGCGCCGTCCGGCGTAAACGACGGCTGGTTGTCGTAGCCGGGGCTGTGGGTGATGTTCGCCGGCTGGCCGACTGGAGCGCGTGCGCTCGGCGAGAACGACCCGAGGAAAATCTCCGTGTCAGGCGGCGTGGCCGGCGGCTGCGCGGCCTGATAGCCGGCCAGCAGCAGGAGAACGAGCGTGCGTCCCATGGAGCGGATTGTATTAGAGTCTCAAATCTGATGGACCCGGCCTTTCTCGCTGATTTCCGCCACACGATCGACCGCTCCGCCGAGCGCCTTCTCGCGCTGTCGGACGCGCAGGCCGCGGCGCGGTCCGCACCCGGCAAATGGTCGCCGAAGGAGATCGTCGGCCACTTGATCGACTCGGCGTCGAACAACCACGGACGCTTCGTCCGCGCGCAACTGCAGGACGACATGACGTTCGACGGGTACGAACAGGACGATTGGGTGCAGGTGCAGGCCTATCAGGAGCGAAGCTGGGCCGATCTCGTGCTGCTCTGGCAGGCGTTCAACCATCACATCGCGCACGTGATGGAAGCCGCCGGAGCGGAGGCGCTCGCGAAACCGCGGGCGCGCCACAACCTGGACGCGCTCGCCTGGCAGCCGCTACACAGTGAGCAGCCGGCTACCCTCGAGTACTTCATGCGCGACTACGTTGGGCACCTGAAGCACCATCTCCGTCAGGCGCTGGCCGAGTGAACCACCACGGCTCTCGTAATCACGTAGGAAGGGACCGCAAGTCGCGTCCGCCCAGACGGATGAACATCTCTTCATCCTCGCGGGTCTGCAGGAGCGTCAGCACGACCGCCGTCAGAAACAGCATCACTCCGAGCACGAACCACCCGCGCATGACCGCCTCCGCGCGGAGCTGGTGCACTCTTCATGCCCGTCAGAGCGGTGAGAGCCGTCAACGGTAGAGCTGCTCGCTCCTGCGGTAATCCCTGATCCCAGGTCCCCAATCCTAATCCCCAATCCCCAATCCCTTCTTGATATGCCCGGCATGATGGCGGCAGTGCCATGCGTACAGGGCGACGCCTTCGTCGATGCGGACGGGGCCGAGCTCGGGGTGCACGTACACCTTCGCGAAGTCATCGTCGGTCAACGCGCGGAGGAACATCACCCATCGGCGATGCAGCGCATCAAGCAGCGTGACCGACATGTCGGCGGGACCGGTCTTCGCCTCCGGCAGCTCCGCCCATTTCGTTTCGTCGTACGCCTTGATCGCCGGCGCGTCTTCGGTTGCCGCGAACTTCATCCGGATGTACGCGTTCATGTGGCTGTCGGGCACGTGATGCACGACCTGCCGCACGGTCCAGCCGCCCGGCCGGTACGGCGTGTCGAGCTGCGCGTCGGTCCGCCCTGTGGTCAGCGATCGGAACAGCGCCGGTGTCTGCTCGATGATGTCGACGAGCGCGGCGCGCGCCGCGCGATCCGGCGGGTTCGTCACACGTTCAAACCGTCCCACCGGGTAGCGAAGCTGCTCGAGATCCGTCATCGCGTCCTCCTGATAGAATCGCCCGCGCGAGGCATTCCATATGTTACGAGCATCCATCGCGTTCACGGTCGTACTCTCCTTCATGATCCTGATGTTTCCCGCTCATGGATCGCAGCCGCTGTACGCGCAGCAGCCGCCCGCCGGCGGTGGCCGCGGCGGCGGACAGCCGGCGGGCGGCCCTTCGACGGGCTCAGGGCAGGCGGGACCGATCCAAGCGATCGAAGCACGCACGGCGAGCATGCAGAAATTCGACGGCTTCTATCCGCTCTACTGGGAGGAGCGCACCGGATCGCTGTTTGTCGAAATCCCGAAGCTGGACACGGACATCCTGCTGAACACCGGCCTCGCGGCCGGACTCGGGTCCAATGACATCGGCCTGGATCGCGGCACCGGCGGAGGCGCAAAGATTGTCTCGTTCCAGCGCGTCGGACCGCGCGTCCTGATGGTGCAGCCGAACATGTCGTTCCGCTCGAGCAGCGCCAACCCGCTCGAGCGCAAGTCGGTCGAGGACTCGTTCGCCAAGTCGGTGCTCTGGGGGTTCGCGGTTGCCGGCGAAAGCAACGGCCGCGTTCTCGTCGACGCGACCGATTTCCTGCTGCGTGACGTCACCGGGGCCGGCAATTCATTGCGGCCGGGCAACTACCGCCTCGACCGAACCCGCAGCGCCTTCTACCTGCCGCGCACCAAGGCGTTCCCGAAGAACAGTGAAGTGGAGATGACGCTGACCTTCGTCAACGACGCCGCGGGCGGACGGGGCGGTGGCGGCGCCGGCCCGACGCAGGGCCCTGGACCGATCCCCGAGAGCGGCGGCGGCCGCGCTGGCGGCGGTGGCGGCGGCGGCCTCTTCTCCGGCTCGGTCGGCAGCGTGACGCCGACGGCGGAAGCGGTGACCTTGCGCGAGCATCTCTCCTTCGTCGAGCTGCCCGACAACAACTACAAGCCGCGCTACGACGACCCGCGCGCCGGCTACGGCGGCCTCACCTACGTCGACTATAGCGTGCCGATCGGCGACATGATGCAGATGCGCTACATCCGCCGGCATCGCCTCGAGAAGAAGGATCCGAGCGCCGCGATCAGCGACGCGGTCAAGCCGATTCAGTACTGGGTAGATCCGGGCGCGCCGGAAGACGTCAAGAAGGCGCTGGTCGAGGGCGCGAGCTGGTGGAACCAGGCGTTCGAAGCCGCCGGTTTCCGCAACGGCTTCCAGGTCGCGGTGCTGCCCGACGGAGCCGATCCGATGGACATCCGCTACAACATGATCAACTGGGTCCACCGCTCGACGCGCGGCTGGAGCACTGGCGGATCGGTCGCGGATCCGCGGACGGGCGAGATTCTCAAGGGCACGGTGACGCTCGGCTCGCTGCGCGATCGGCAGGACTATCTCATCTTCGAGGGCCTGACGTCGCCGTACATCACCGGTAACGAGAAGCCGGAGGCGCCGTACCTCGCGGCGCTCAAGCGCATCCGCCAGCTCGCGGCGCACGAGGTCGGCCATACGCTTGGTCTCGGCCACAACTATTACGACAGCGAAAAAGGCTGGATCTCGGTGATGGATTACCCCCATCCGCTCGAGGAGCTGAAGGCGGACGGCACGGTCGACATCTCCAACGCCTACCCGCAGAAGATCGGCGACTGGGACAAGGTGACAATCAACTACGGCTACCGGCAGTTCGCGCCGGGCACCGACGAGAAGGCGGCGCTCAGCAAGATCCTCGACGATGCGTGGGCGCAGGACCTGCGCTACATGACGAACCAGGATACCGACTCGAACCCGAAGGTCGATCAGTGGTCGAACGGCCAGGATCAGGCCGACGAGCTCTACCGCCTGATGAAAGTGCGCCGTGCCGCGCTGAGCAGGATCGGCGAGCACACGATCCGCGCCGGCCTGCCGACCGCGATGGTCGAAGAGCCGCTCGTGCCGATCTTCATGTATCACCGCTACGCCGTCGAATCGGCGGCGTCGATGGTCGCGGGGCAGGACTACATCTACGCCATGCGCGGCGACAACCGCACGCCCACCAAAGGCGTCGGCGTCGACGATCAGCGCAAGGCGCTCGACGCGCTGGCCACGACGCTGCGGCCGTCAGAGCTCACGGTGCCGGCGCCGGTGCTCGCCCTGATCGCGCCGCGTCCGCCTGGCTGGGGCATGCACCGCGAACTCTTTCCGCGCACGACGGGAGACACGTTCGATCCGCTGAGCCCGGCGACGGTCGCGGCGGATGTGACGATTGGCTTCGTGCTGCAGCTGGATCGCGCATCGAGAATGGTGGCGCAGCACGCCGTCAACCCGCAGATGCCGGGGCTCGAGGACGTCATCGACCGGCTGACGGCGGCGACCTGGGACGCGCCGACGGCGAGCGCCTACGAAGCGGCGATCCGCCGCGCCGAGGAGCGCGTGCTGGTCGATCGGCTGATGTGGCTGGCGAGCAGCTCGCCCAACGGCCAGGTGCGCGCGATCGCGTCCTACAAGCTGTCGAAACTGGCGACGCGCGCGAAAACAGCCGTCAACAAGACGGAGCTCGACACGGCGCAGCGGCAGCTGCTGGCGGCCGACATCAAGCGCTTCCTCGATCGGCCGCTCGATCTCGCGCGGCCGTTTCCGCACGCGGCGCCCGATGCGCCGCCAGGCGCGCCGATCGGCGACATGCCGATGGACTGGCTGGCGCGGCCGGCCGGCTGGGACTGGCAGCAGAAGTGAGAAGTACGAAGTACGAAGTAAGAAGTCAGAAGTACGAAGAAAAAACCGCGGAGATCGCAAAGACCGCAGAGAGAATCTTTTCCAAAAAGATCTCTGCGCGCTTTGCGCCCTCTGCGGTTTTTTCTTGTCTCGTCGCGTCGCGCACGAGGTTGCGCGGCCCTTCCTCGCAGGTCGCTTTGCCGTCGAGGAAAGGCGGCCACGCTCGTTCGAGCGCAGCGCGATCCTTGTCCATCCCTTTCGGGTAGACGTCGAAGCGATACGCGCGCGGCAGGTCGTGCGCGTCGCCGATCTTTCCCAACTCACGCCGCACCAATTCTCCCGTCACAACATCACGTCGAACCGCTCATCACGCTTCGCGAGCGCGGTGTAGGCGTCCGGCACCGCGCGCCCCGCCTTTGCGGCGGCGTGCAGATGCTGGTGCCGGTTCACCAGAAGTGGTTCTGAAAGACGAACGGAGCGGTCGGCGGGGCGATCAGCCAAAACGCGAGCAGGGCCTGCAACATGGCTCATGAGACCGCAACTGATTGATATCGGTTGACTTACGAATAACTCAATTTAATCAATTTACAAATTGATTTATTTAATGTATAAACTCTTCATTTATGGCGAAACATGATTGGCAGGCGCTCACCAGGCTGACCGCTGGCAACCCTTTCACCGTCGAGCGGGTCCGGCTCGCCGAGCAGGACATCGCGATTGAGGGATCCTTCGAGCTGCCTGCCCTCGCGCAGCTGGCAGCCGAGGATCAGATTTTCGTCGCCGCCTTCGTCCGCTGCCACGGCTCGATCAAGCAGATGGAGAAATTCTTCGGCGTCAGCTACCCCACGATCAAGAACCGGCTCAATCGCATCGGCGCTCAACTGCCCCTGGCCGAGATCGATCCCGAGCCCGAGCCCGAACGTCCACCCGCCACGTCGAGCGGCGAGCTGCTCTCGCAGCTCGAGCGCGGGACGCTGAGCGTGGACGAGGTCCTTCGTCAACTCCGCAAACCTGAGGAGAGAAAATGACCACACAGATCGACGACACCCGGCGCATCCTCGACATGCTGTCGCAGGGCAAGATCACGGTCGATGAAGCCGACCGGCTGATCAAGGCCCTGGGCGCGGACCGGCCGGCGGAGGCGGCCGCCGCAGACACGCCGGCGGACGGCAAGCCCCGCGTGCGCTGGTTCCGCATCAACATCCACAAGCCCGCGAAAGACGAGGCGCACCAGCCCAAGGACGTGAACATCCGCGTGCCGATCGCCGTGGTGAAGGGCGGCATGCGTCTCGGCGCCATCATCGGGACGTTCGCCGGAGAAAAAGCGGCGCGGCGGATGAAGGCGCGCGGCCTCGACATCGATCTCGCGGCGATCAACAGCGACCTCTCGCAGATGAACGGCCCGGAGTTCGATGAATTTCTGCGGTCGCTCAACGACACGAACATCGAGATCGACGACGGCAAGGCGCTGGTGCGGATCACCGCTGAATAGGCAGTGGGGATTCAGGACGGCGGCGCCTTTGCACGCTGATGCGTG
>Ga0207711_10005557_pt1 | contig 10661 bp, 11 predicted proteins | sample KBSS34metaG_FD_184401 | JGI IMG/M metagenome (GOLD analysis project Ga0207711, IMG submission 184401) | Switchgrass rhizosphere microbial communities from Kellogg Biological Station, Michigan, USA - KBS S3-4 metaG (SPAdes) (version 2) | ecosystem: Host-associated > Plants > Roots > Rhizosphere...
GCGCTCCGCGGCGCTGCCCAATGTGCCGACCATCAAGGAGTCCGGCTTTCCGGATTACGAGATGTACGGTTGGTTCGGGATACTCGCGCCGACCGGCACGCCGGCACCGATTGCGCAGAAGCTCCGCGACGAGGTGGCGAAGGCGGTCGCCGACGCCGGCGTCGTCAAGACGCTGAACGAACAAGGCATGGAACCGCTAGCAACCCAGCCCGCCGAATGGGGCAAGTATCTGGAGTCGGAGCTCGCGGTCTACGCCAAGATCACCAAGGACGCCAATATCAAGCCGTAAAAGCTCGGGGAGATCGCAATGACGCTGTTCGGTCGGCGGCTTGGATTGGCCGGTATCCTGCTCGGCGCACTGGCCGCGCTGGCGCCAGCTCAGGCGCAGGACTTTCCGAGCCGGCCGATCCGCATGATCGTCGGGCTTCCGGCGGGCGGCGGCACCGACGTGCAGGCGCGGCTGGTGGCGCAGAAGATGGCGGAGAATATGAAGACCACCGTGGTCGTCGAGAACAAGCCCGGCGGCAACTTCATCCCGGCGGCGCGCGAGCTCGCCGGTTCCCCGCCAGACGGTCATACGCTCTATTTCATCTCGTCGAGCTCGCTCATCACCCAGGCCATTCATCCGGACTATCCGCTCGATCTTCTGAAATTCACGCCGGTCACCGAAGTCTCCACCGGCCCGTTGATCCTGGTGGCGCGGAACGATCTCGGCGTTAAAACCGTGGGCGAGCTGATTGCACTCGCCAAGAGCAAACCCGGTACCATTAAGTTCGGCATGGGCGGCGGCACCGGCAGCTCATTGGGGCTCGCCACTGCCCTGTTTCAGACCAGCACCGGCACCAGCATCAACATGGTGCCCTATCGCGGCTCGGCGCCGGCGCTCAACGATCTGCTCGGCGGCCACATCGACGTGATGTTCGACGCCATGCCGATGATGTCGGTGCAGGCCAAGGAGGGCAAAGTGACGCCGCTCGCCGTCACCGGCGCCAAGCGCTCGGCGACGCTGCCCGAGGTCGGCACCATGCGGGATTCTGGCCTGACCTACGAGCTCACCGGATGGTACGGCATTCTGGCGCCCACCGGCACGCCGCCGGCGATCGTCCAGAAGCTGCGCGACGAGGTTGTGAAGGCGGTGGCGCCGCCGGACATCGTGAAGACGCTGGCGACGCAAGGCATGGAGCCCCGCGCCACCCCGCCCGCCGACTTTGCGAAATACATGACTTCGGAGTTCGCGTTCTACAGGCAGATCGTCAAGGACGCGAACCTCAAGCCGGAATAGATTTCGTAGCTACCCACCCGCATCATGGCCGGGTTAATCACCTGTCCCGGCTCATACCTGTCTTTCTTCCATGCTGTAAGGAATAGAAATGCCCTCTCGCGGTCCCTGGATCGATCACTTCCCCGACAATTTTCTCTGGTCGAACGCCACCCTCATCCTCAAAGGCATGGCGCCGTATGGCGTGGTGTCGCTCGAGGAGATGGATCGGGCCTGCGAAAAGCTACGCCCGCGTTGGAACGAACCGGATCGCGGCAAGGCGTGGTTCGAGGAATGGCGCGCACTCGGCGATCAAATCGAGAAGCGCGGCGATGAGGCGCTTGCCAAGGGCCACAAGATCACCGCCGGCGACTATTACCTGCGCGCTGGAATTTATCACTACAACGCCGAACGCTTCATCGTCCCGGGGCCGGAGAAGAAGGCGCAGTGCGCGCACGCCTACCAGGTTTGGCATCAAGGCATCCGGCTGCGCCGGCCGAACGTCGAGTTCGTCGAGGTGCCCTATGAAGGCACCACCCTGCCCGCGCTGTTCATGAAAGCGCAGACCGCCGGCCCGGCGCCAACCGTGGTCGTGGTCAACGGCATGGACAACGCCAAGGAGATGAGCATCTTCTTCTGCGGCCTCGAGTTTGCCCGGCGCGGCTACAACACGCTCTGCCTCGACGGACCCGGCATGGGCGAGATGCGGCGGATGCGCGACATGGCGAGCCGCTACGACTACGAGGTGCCGGGCACCGCGGCGCTCGAATATCTGCTCAAGCGGCCGGAGGTCGACGGCAAGCGGGTCGCGATCATGGGCTACAGCTTCGGCGGCTATTATTCTTCGCGCATCGCAGCCTTTGAGAAACGCTACGCCGCCTGCATCGCTCTCTCGGCCCTGCACTGGGACCTTTCGGCCTGGCAGCAGAAGATCAAGGACGCCAACAAGAATGCGCCGGGATCGGTCGCGCAGTCGAACTTTCAGTGGCGCTGGGTGGCCGGCGCCAAGGACGAGGACGAGGGCATCGAGATCGCGAAAAAGTTCTCGCTCAAGGACGTGGCGAAGAACATCACCTGCCCGTTCCTGGTGACCCACGCCGGCAACGACCGTGTCGTCCCGGTCGAGAATGCGCAGAAACTCTATGACGCGGTCGGCTCGACCAACAAGACGATCAAGATCTTCACCACCGAAGAGGGCGGTGCCGAGCACGCCCATGTCGACAACCGTCAGGTCGGCATCGACTTCGCCGCCGACTGGCTCGCCGACAACATGAAGTAGAAAGCGCGCACATGGCCAATCCGATTCCAATCCGCATGGGCGGCTACGGCCCGCCGACCACCGGTTTCAGCAAGTCGATCAAGTTCATCGGCGACCGGCTGGAGAAGCAGTTCGGCGACCGCGTCGACATCAAGTATTGCTGGAACATCATGGATTTCGGCTACAAGGCCGAGGAAATCCTGTGGCTGGTGGAGAGCGGTATCCTCACCCTCGGCTATCAGTCGTCGAGCTATCTCACCGACCGGGTGCCGGAGTTGAGCTTGGTCGATCTGCCGTTTCTGTTTGCCGACAACGCCAGGGCGCGCGGCGCGATGGATGGCGCGCTCGGCCGGCGGCTGGTGCAGGCGGTCGAAAGCAAGGCCAACTTCCGTATCCTCGGCTGGTACGAGAACGGCTTCCGCCACATCTCCAACCGCGTCCGCACCGTCCGAACCCCGGCCGATCTCAGGGGCATGGCGATCCGCGTGCTGCCAAGCCAGATCCAGAAACGGACTTTCGATCTGCTCGGCGCCAAACCGATGATCATGGATCTCACCGACGCTATCCGCATGATCAAGGCCGGCGAGATCGACGCCCAGGAGAACCCGCTCACCAACACGGTCACCTACGGCGTGCACAAGTTCCACCGCTTCCACACCATCAGCAATCATTTCTACATTTCGCGGCCGATCTTCCTGCACCGGCCGACATTCGACGGCTGGCCCGCCGACCTGAGAGAAGCGATGCAGCACGCGGTGACGGACTCGGTGGCGTTCCAGCGCGAGCTCCACGTCAAGGAGGAGGAAGACGCCGAGGGCACCATCAAGGCCGAGGGCTGCGAGGTCGTTACGCTCGACCGCCAGCAGCACGACGCCTTCGCCGCAGCCGTCCAGCCGATCTACGCCGAGGCGCGGAAACTCCTCGGCGACGAGCTGTTCAAATTGGCCGAATCCTAGGCGCTGCTATGAGTCGCACCCTGCTTGTGCAGGACCACTGCGGCTCCCTACAATCCCGGCCAATCAGAGAGCGGTTCCAACTGCTCCTCAGTTCCGCAGGGAGGGACTTCATGCGTCGGCTCACCGGCATTCTGCTCGCGATCCTCTGCCTCGCGCTTGGGAGCGGCGCGGCCTTTGCGCAAGGCGCCTATCCGAACAAGACGATTCGCGTGCTGATCCCCTACGCGCCGGGCGGGCTGACCGATGTGGTGGCGCGCTACTACGGCGACCATCTGCGCAAGGTGTTCGGCCAGAACGTGCTGGTGGAGAACAAGCCCGGCGCCTCCGGCATCATCGCCATCGAGGAAATGGCCCGCGCCAAGCCGGACGGCTACACCATCATGGTCGGCAACATCTCGACCAATTGCCTGACGCCCGTGCTGCTCGCCAAGCGCATGCGCATCGACTACGACCGTGACGTGCAGATCATCGCGCGGCTCGCCGACACGCCGGTATTCTTCATGGCGACCACCACCAACTTCCCGCCCAAGACCTTTGGCGAGTTCATCGACTACGCCAAGGCGCATCCGGACGACGTGCGCTACGCCTCGGCCGGCATCGGCGCCTATCAACACGTCAACACCGAGATCCTGGCCAAGCGCGCAGGCGGCCTCAAGCTAGTGCACATCCCGTTCAAGGACGGCGGCGCGGGCATCCTTAAGGATATCGCGGGCGGCGACACCCATGTGTCCTGGTTCAACGTCAGCAACTCGGTCGGCATGATCAAGGCTGGCCGGGTGCGGCCGCTGGCGGTCGCGGCGGACGCGCGGCTACCGGCCTGGCCGGAGGTGCCGACGCTCACGGAGCTGGGCTTCACCGGATTTCGCCCATCGCAATGGTCGGCGGCGTTCGCGCCCGCCGGCGTTCCTCGTGACATCATCGACAAGCTGCACAATGCGTTTGCCGAAGCGGCGAGGGCGCCGGAGCTTCAGGCGATTTTTGAAAAGAGTGGCATGACCGCGCCGGTCGACAAATCGGTCGACGACGCCCGGGCATGGCTCCGCAAGGAAATGGAAACCTGGCGGCGCGACATCGCCGACGCCGGTATTAAGGTCGACGAATAAAGGGAATGAAAAATTGAAAATTGGAATATTGCTCGGCGACGACATCGGCCTCGAAGTCGTTCCGGAGGCCGTCAAGGTGATCAAGGCCGCCGCCGCCAAGACCGGCCTCGCCATCGAATGGCACGAGCTTCCGATCGGCAAGGCCGGCCACGAGCAGCACGGCAACACCCTGCCGAAGATCACCGAAGACGCCCTGCACACGCTCGACGGCTGGATCATGGGCCCGATCGGGCATAACGCCTATCCGCGCGGCGACATGACCTGGGTGATGCCGCCGGTGCGCAAAAAATTCGATCTGTTCACGGCGCTGCGCCCCGCGCTATCTCATCCGAACATTCCTTCGGTGCACAAGAACGTCGACATCGCGTTCTTCCGCGAGCTCACCGAGGGCATGCTCTATTCCGAGACCGTGGTCGCGGGCCTACCCGAGTTCCGGCCGAATGACGACATTACCATCTCGTCGCGTGTCATCACCCGGAAGGGCTCGAACCGGGTGGCACGGGAGGCCTTCGAGCTCGCCCGCACGCGGCCGCGCAAGAAGGTCACCGCCGCGCACAAGGAGCCGGTCTATCGGCTCGCCTGCGGCATGTTCGCGGAAGAATGCCGCAAGGTCGCCAAGCTCTATCCGGACGTGCAGTTCGAGGAGATGATGATCGACTCCACGGCGATGCATCTCGTCGCCGACCCGCAGCGTTTCGACGTCGTCGTCACCACCAACCAGTTCGGCGACATCCTGACCGACATCGGCGCGGGCTTGGTCGGCGGGCTTGGCCTCGCCCCCGGCCTCTGCATCGGCGAGAAGCAGGCGATGGCGCAGGCGACCCACGGCTCGGCGCCGGACATCACCGGCAAGAACATCGCCAATCCCTATGCCATGATCATGTCCGGACAGATGCTGATGGGCTGGCTCGGTCGCAAGCACAAAGATGCCAAGGCCAGCGCCGCGGCCGAGCTGATGCAAGAGGCGGTGACGAAGGTCATTGCCGACGGCAAGAAACTGACCAGGGACCTCGGCGGCAGCGCCAGCACCACGGAGATGGGCGACGCCATCGCCGCCGCGCTATGATCGCGACAACAAAAAGCCAAGGAACGGCCAGCTCGAGGAGGACATCATGCGACGCATCCTGACGACTTCGGCGATCCTGCTCGGCGTCATATGCGCCGCGCCGACGCTTGCCGGCGCGCAAGGCTGGACGCCGACCCGGCCGATCAAGATGATCTGCCCGTTCCCGGCCGGCGGTGGCACCGACCAGATCGCGCGGATCGTCGCCAAGGGACTGACCGATCGCCTCGGCCAGCAGGTCTATGTCGAGAACCGCGGCGGCGCCAACGGTGGCCTCGGCGCCCAGGAAGTGATGCGCGCCGAGCCCGACGGCTACACCATCGGCGCGATCTCGGATTCGCCAATGACGGTCAATCCGTGGATGTACGACAAGCTCTCCTATTCGCCGCTCAAGGACTTCATCGCGGTCGCGCGCATCAACCACTTCCCGTCGCTGCTGGTCGCGCACCCCTCGGTCCCGGTCAAGACCGTCGCCGACCTGATCAAGCTCGCCAAGGAAAAGCCCGGCACCTTGAACTATTCATCCGGCGGCGTCGGCAATTTCAGCCATCTCGGTCTGGCGGTGCTGGCGTACAAGACCGGCATCAATATCGTGCACGTCCCGTACCGCGGCGTCGGCCCAGGCACACAGGCGGTCGTCGCCGGCGACGTGCAGCTCATGTACAACAACATCGCGACCGCGTTGCCGCATGTAGAAGCCGGCAAGCTGACCGGACTTGCCGTCGGCGGCGACCAGCGCTTTCCGGCGCTGGCCACCGTGCCGACCGTCGCCGAGACCGTGCCGGGTTTCGACGTGACGCCCTGGGTCGGCCTGTTCGTCCCGGCCAAGACGCCGAAGGAGGTCGTCGCGCGGCTGAGCAAGGAAGTCGAGGCGTTGCTGAAGGATCCGGAGGTCGTCAAGATTTTCCAAACCAGCATGATCAAGGCGTCGTACCTCGACAGCGAACCGTTCACCAAGCAGATCGCGAAAGAGACTGATGACTGGGAGAAGGTCATCAAAGCGCTGAACATCAAAGCGGAATAGGGCAAAATAAAAATGTTCAATCTCCACTTGAGTCCCGAGCAGTTGGAATTCCGCGACACGGTTCGCGATTTCGTCGAGGAAGAGGTCAAGCCGGTCACGCTCAAGGCCGACCGCCTCGACCTCAACGACCGGACCCTGCCGGTCGAGGTGCTGCGCAAGGCCTCGCAAATGGGCCTTCGCACCCTCGCGTTGCCCGAGGATCTGGGCGGCGTCGGCGCCGACGCGCTGACCTGCTGCATCGTCACCGAGGAGCTGGCCGTCGGCGACGCCGACGTCGCCGCGGTGCTGACCGAGACGTCCGCGCTCGCGTTACGGTTGTTCTCCGCCATGACGCCGGAACAGCGCGAGCGCTTTGGCTCAGCGTTCCTGGAGGACGACGACTATCAGCTGGCGCTGGCCTGCCGCGAGCCCGGAGACGACAGCGCGCTCGGCATCAACTATCACCGGCCTGCCCCGGAGATGCAGCTTGCCACCACCGCGACCCGCGACGGCGATCGCTGGATCATCAACGGCGCCAAGGACAGCATTGCCAACGCACCGATCGCCAAGCTGATCGCCATCGAGGCCCAGACCGACAAGGGCCCGGCGCTGATCCTGGTGCCGCGCGACACGCCGGGCCTCACCGTCAGCGAGCAGCCCGAGCCACGCTGGTATCACGGCTCCTGTGGACAGCTTGCGCTGAAGGATGTTCGCGTGCCGGCGGGCAACCTGCTGGGCATCAGCGGAGCGACCGATGCCGGGCGCGCCGCCCCCCTCGCCCAGGCGCTCAACCTCGGCATCGGCCGCGCCGCCTACGAAGCAGCGCTGGAGTATGCTGGGCTTCGCATCCAGGGCGGCCGCCGCATCATCGAGCACCAAGCGATCGGAACCAAGCTTGCCGAAGTCGCGATCCGGCTCGATATCGTGCGCACCGCGATCTGGCGCGCGGCCTGGGCCTCGGACCATCCCGACGGCTTTGCCGACCGCAGCCTGCCCGATCTGCCGCTCACCACCATTGCCAAGGTGTTCACCGCAGAGACGATCTATCGCGCCACCAAGGATGCTGCCGAGTGCTTTGGCGCCATGGGCGTGATGCGCGATATGCCACTGCAGAAATACATCCACGACGCGATGATCTGCCTGCACACCGGCGACGGCAATTCGGACGACAAGCTCCGCATCGCCGAAACGCTGGCCAACCACCGGCGCGATCCCTCGATGCTCGCTGCGGAATAAGGAACGACGGACATGGACTTTTCACTGAGCAACGAGCAGCGCAACTGGCAGATGACGGCGCGCAAATTCGCCAACGAAGAAATCAAGCCGATCACGCTTGATCTCGACGAGGCGCCTGACGCGCACGGCACCTTCGACTGGGACATCGTCGAAAAGGGATCGAAGCTCGGCTTCCGCACCCTCGCCGTGCCGAAGGAATACGGCGGTGAAGGCACTGACTACGTCACCCAGGCACTGGTGATGGCGGAGCTTGCCCGCGGCGACAGCGCGATCTCGAAGACCTTCAGCCAGAACTGGAAGTGGAGTCACCTGATCTCGGCGGCCTGCAACGCCGAGCAGAAGGAGCGCTTCCTGCGCCCGTTCGTCGCCGATCATCGCTTCCTGCTCGGCAAAGGCATCACCGAGCCGACCGCCGGCTCCGACAACCGAATGCCGCCGAAAGACGCGCCGAAGGCGGGCCTCAAGCTCCGCGCCGAACGCCAGGGCGACGAATGGATCCTGAACGGCGAGAAATGCTTCATCGCCAACGCCCCGGTCGGCAAGCTGTTCTTCATCGACGCGCGCACCGATGCCAACGCCCCGCTCCGCCAAGGCACCACCATGTTCCTGGTCGAGCGTGACACCCCGGGCTTTCGCATCGGCAAGGTGTTCAACAAAAGCGGCTGGCGGTTTTACCGGAACGGCGAGATGATCTTCGAGAACGCCCGCGTGCCGCACGCCAACGTGGTCGGCCACGTCAACAACTCCGACATGAAAGCGGCCGCCGCCGGCGACCGCACCGGCGGCGATCTGTTCGGCGATCTTGAATTGGCCGCGAACGCCCTTGGCGTCTGCGACGACGCCTGCGAGCAGGCGATGAAGCACGCTCGCACGGCCAAACAGGGCGGCCAAGTGCTGTTCGAGCAGCAGCACGTCCAGCTCAAGATCAACAAGATGAACATGCTGACCGAGGCGCTGCGCTCGATGGTGATGCGGGTGGCGTGGGAACACGACCACAAGGTGCATTCAGCCAATGCCGGCCTCGCCATGAACTACTCGACCGACGTGATCCAGGAGGTCACCGAACTCAATCTGGAAATTCACGGCGGCGCCGGCGCCAAGGTCGCGCGTCACGCCGAGAAGCTTGTCCGTGACGCCTTCATCTGGAGCCATCTGGCCGGCGACACCGTGCAGCGACTCAAGGTCGCGGCGCGGCTCGCCCGCGTCGCGGCGCAGCACTGATGGACACCAAAGACCTTGCGGCGAAGGGCCTGAAGCTCCGCAAGGAGCTGTTCGGCGACAAGGCCGTCGAGCAGCGCATGAACGCGTTCGGTGAGTTCGGCGAACCGCTCCAGCACATCATCAACGCCTACGCCTATGGCGACATCTGGAGCCGCCCAGGCCTGTCGCTCGGCGTCAAAAGCCTCGCCATGATTGCGATGATGGCCGCCGCCAACCGCCCGGCGGAATTGCGCGTACATCTGAAGGGCGCGTTGAAGAACGGCTGCACGCCAGAAGAAATCCGCGAGGTGCTTCTGCTGGTCGCGCTCTATTGCGGTATCCCGGCCGCCAACGAAGCCCACCGCGCCGCGATGGACGTGCTGGCGGAAGGGAAGAAGATTTAGCCCCTCCGGGGCTGTTGGCCGATCCGGCCCCTCGATAGGATATCGGTGCGCACGAATTTCAATGCGCCCAATCGGGAGGTTGAAATGGCGAAGAAGAGCAAAGGCGGCGGCGTTTATCGCATCGTAGATGTCGTCGGTGTCAGCAAGACGTCATGGGAGGACGCCGGTCGGCGCGCGATTGAGACCGCAGCCACCTCGCTGCGCGATCTGCGCGTTGCCGAGGTCACGAAGATGGACATGACGGTGGAGAACGGCAAAGTCTCGGCGTTCCGCACCCGCGTCGCGCTGTCGTTCAAATACGAAAGCTGATCGGCGGCCCGCACGATTTTTCGACTGAGCTGTTCGCTTGTACCCGACGTAGAGGCGGGCGCATGGTGTCGGCATGCGCCCGCGACGGCCTACGCGAAGCCGCTCACACCTTGATCTTCTCGTCCTCCAGCACCCGCGCCACCGCCGGCCGGTTCTTCATCCGGTCCTTAAACGCGGTGTAATTTTTCAGCTCGCCCATGGGCAGCTCGCGGCGCACGCCCCAGGTGTAGAATACGAAGCCATAGGGATCGAGCACCGAGTATTTGTCGCCGAACCATTCGCGCCCGGCTAGCATGCCGTCGATCTGCTTGAGATGAGCGTGGAAGGTCTTCAGTCCCTGTGCCTTGATACCGGGGAATGCCGACTGTTCTTCGGTGTAACGTTCCGGCCGCCCGACATGGGCATGGGCTGGGTGCACGCTCGCGGCAAAGAAGCCGATCAGCGATAATGCCTTGGCCTCGGCCGTCGGATCATCCGGCCACAGCGTGAAGCGCTTGCCGAGATACGGCAGGATCGCGGTGTTCTCGGCGAGCGGATCGCCGTTGTCGAGCTGCAAGAGCGGCACCCGTCCCTGCGGGTTCATCTTCAGATATTCTGGCGTGCGCTGCTCGCCCTTGGCGAGGTCCATGCGCCGGGGCTCGTACTTCTCACCGCTTTCCTCCAGCACGATATGCGAGGCCATCGAGCAGGCGCCGGGCCCGTAATACAACGTCAGCATGGCAACATCCTCCGATCTTGTAAGAAACGAAATCCGGCGCGATCAAACGCGGCGCGAGCCGCCCGGTCAAGGTGCCGGCATCACGGGACCGGCTTCCGCCGCCTGCGGATTTCCTCGACGATGACGCTGTTGTCGCGCTCGGCCTCGCCGGCG
>Ga0207711_10005559_pt1 | contig 10660 bp, 7 predicted proteins | sample KBSS34metaG_FD_184401 | JGI IMG/M metagenome (GOLD analysis project Ga0207711, IMG submission 184401) | Switchgrass rhizosphere microbial communities from Kellogg Biological Station, Michigan, USA - KBS S3-4 metaG (SPAdes) (version 2) | ecosystem: Host-associated > Plants > Roots > Rhizosphere >...
CCGGGAACAAGCGGTGCGCCGGCTTGAGGGCGCCAAACGTAACCGTCAGGTCAAAATGGTGCGCCGGACTGAGCAGTTCCCCGGAATCGCTTTCGACCCCGCTGGGCACGTCGCAGGCTATGCTGACCACGGCTTCGTGCGCCAGTTCGGAAAGCAACAGGCTGACCGTATCATCGAGGCCCCGCTTGAGACCCGTGCCGAACAAGGCGTCGATCAGCAGCGGCGCGCCCTTGGTGTCCTGGGTCAGCGGCTCGACCTCTCCTGGCCATTGCGACCGCGCCCGGACCGCGGCCTCGCTCTTGGGCTCGCCCAGCGCCGCGACCCGCACGGCCACGCCGCGCTCCGCAAGATGGCGCGCGGCGACATAACCATCTCCGCCATTATTTCCCGGGCCGCACAGGATCAGCGCCGGCAACGGCCCGGCAAAGCGATAGGCGGCCTCCGCGAGCGCCGCCCCGGCCCGTTCCATCAATTGTTTGACGCTGGTGCCGCCATCGATTGCCGCTTGCTCGGCGGCGCGCATCTGGTCGGAGGTGAGGATCGGGCGCGTCATTGCGCGCGCGTCTTAGCGCAGCGAGGTCGCGAGATGCCACCATTCCCGCGGCACCGCTTCGGTCGCGCGGTCGCGCTGCTCCTCGCTGTCGAACAACGCGAAACAGGTCGCACCCGACCCCGACAGCCGGACGAAGTTGGCGCCGGGCTGAGCTTGCAGCCAGGCAAGGACCGTCTCGATTTGCGGAACCAGCGCAATCGCCGTGGAGTCGAGGCCGTTGTTTCCCGCCCGCCAATCGCCAAGCGGACCCTGGTCGATCCCGTTCCATCGCGCGAAGACGTCGGCGGTCGCCAAAGCGACGCGCGGGTTGGCGAGCAGCACCGGAACCCCCGATATTCCTTCGGAATTGATCAGGCTCAGCTCATCGCCGGCACCTTCGCCCCGTGCCGTGAGGCTAAGCAGGCAGGCCGGCACGTCGCTGCCGAGCGCGGGCGCAACCTCCGCAGCGTGGCGTGGGTCGATATGCCACAATGACGTCAGCAGCCTCAGGGTCGCGGCTGCGTCGGCCGAGCCCCCGCCGATCCCGGACGCGACCGGCAATCTTTTGTCGAGGTGGATTGCAGCGCCGTCCGCGACGCCCGCGGCCGCCTGCAGCGCCCGTGCCGCGCGCAACACCAGATTGTCTTCGTTCGGTCCCAGGTCGACGGCAAACAGGCCGGAGGTGGCGAGCGTCAGGATGTCGGCAGGATCGGCCGTCAACCGGTCGCCATCATTGCAGAAGGCGAAGACCGTTTCGATGCGATGCCGCCCGTCGGGCAGCTTTCCGCGGACGTGCAACGCCAGGTTGAGCTTGGCCGCCGCAATCTCCCGATGCCCGATCAAGGCGCGGCGTTCGTTGGTGTCAGCCCGGCCGAGAGCTTTTTCTTCACCCGCACCGCGACCTCGTCCTCCGCTGTGACCAGCGACGCCGCCCAGGCGAAGCGGGCTTCGTAGCGGCGGCCCGAGGTGAACAAGGCGTCCCCGAGATGCTCCTGGATCTCGGCCTGGTCGGCATCCTTCTCGGCTGCGCGCTGCAGCGTCGTGATCGCCTCCGCGAGCTTGCCGCGCTTGTATTGCGCCCATCCGAGCGAATCGGTGATCGAGGCGTCATCGGGAGAAAGGTCGCTGGCCTGCCGGATCATCGCTTCGGCCGAATCGACGTCTTCGCCGCGCTCGAGCTTGGCATAACCCATGAAATTGAGCAGTAGCGGTTGCTGCGGGGCGATCGCCAACCCTTCCTGGAGCGCCGCCCGTGCCTCCGGCCAGTGCTTGCCCTCTTCGAACGAGCTCGCTTGCAACAGCAGCAACGGCCACAATTCGTTCTTCAGCCCCTGCGCCTTGGCGAGCGCGATCGCCCGTCCGTAATAGTCGGCGGATTCCGGATAGCGCTTCATCGAATGAAGGACATCGCCGAGGCGCGAAAAGTCGCCGATGGACGGCGCGGGACCCGATGCGCCGTTCCACGCAATCGCATAGGCCTCGTTGAGCCGCTTCTCGTCGCCCAGGATGCGCACCTGGATGTCGCGAACCTGCGCAATCAACGCGTCGTCCGGTCTCACCGGCTCAAGCACCGCAAGCGCCTGATCGGGATGCCCGTCGCCGTCGAGCAACAGCGCCAGAAGGGCAGCGGCGCCACTGTTTTGCGGATTGGCGTAGCGTGCGACCTGGACCAGCCCGATCGGTGGTGGGCCGCGCTCGAGCCGGGCGACGTCCGCCGCAAAGGCGGTCAGCACCTCGCTCAACGCCTTGGCCGGCGTGTCGATGGCTTGCCCGCTGGACTTGCCCGACAGCACGCGTTGCCGTGCCGGCACGGTCTCGGTGCCCATCCCGTCGAGAATGGCCAGCGCGCGGGGCCGGTCGCCCGCGGCCAGGAAGGCGTCGGAAAACGCCAACCGCAGCCGGGTTTCTCGCGCACCCGACGCGGCAATTGCGCGGCGTGCAAACGGCTCGGCGTCGGCCGCCTTGCGAAATTTGAGCAGGATAAAGGCGTGGTGCTCGGCGCGCAGCGGCCCGATCAGGCTGCTGACCGGGATTTGGTCGATCGTTTGCAGCGCCTTGTCCATGTCGCCGCGACTGGCAGACGCCCAGGCCGTCACCAGTGGCGACAGGAAATCAAGACTGCCGGTTTCATTGGCCACGGTCAGCCACGTTGCGGCCCGATCCGGGCGGTTGCGGCGAAGTTCGTCCGCCGTCAGCAGCAGCCGCGCGTCGCTGGTCAGTTTCGCCACCGGCATTTGGCGCGCGAGTTGCAGCGCCAGGTCCATTTGCCCGGCGCTGATCGCCTCGCTCACCGCCTTGCGCGCCAGATCGAGTTGCCCGGGCTGGGATTCGACGAGCGTCGTCAGCAGGGCCGCCGAGCGGGCGTGGTCGCCGGTCAGCGACGCCGCACGTGCCTGCAAATAGACCAGGCCCGGATCGTTGGGTACGGTCTTGAATTTCGCCGCCGCAGGCGTTGCGGAGGCCAACAAAGCGAGCGCCGCAGCCCCGCCGAGCAAGCTACATATTCGGGTAATTGGGTCCTCCACCGCCTTCGGGCGTAACCCAGTTGATATTCTGGGTCGGGTCTTTGATGTCGCATGTTTTGCAATGCACGCAATTCTGCGCGTTGATCTGCAGCCGCGGCTCGCCATTCGCTTCCTCGACAAACTCGTAAACGCCCGCCGGGCAATAACGCTGCTCGGGCCCGGCATAGACCGGCAAGTTGATCGTCGTCGGTACCGCGGGGTCCTTGAGCGTCAGGTGAACCGGCTGGTCTTCCTCGTGATTGGTGTTGGAGATGAACACCGATGACAAGCGGTCGAAAGTCAGCTTTCCGTCGGCCTTGGGGTAGTCGATCGGCGCGGCCTCCTGCTTGCGCCGCAAGGTCGTGTTGTCGGGCCGGAGCTTGAGTGTCCACGGCACGCCGATCCGCAGCACATTCAGCCACATGTCGATCCCGGCGTAGAGCGTACCCCACAAGCCGCCCCAGTGCGCCACCGCCGGCTGGGCGTTGCGGACAGTCTTCAGTTCCTTGACGATCCAGCTCTTGTGCAGCGTCGCCGGATAGGCGTCGAGCACATCGCTCGAACGGTCGGCGGCAATCGCCGCGAAGGCCGCCTCGGCGGCAAGCATGGCGGATTTCATCGCCATGTGGCTGCCCTTGATGCGCGGCACGTTCACGAACCCTGCCGAGCAGCCGATCAGCGCGCCGCCGGGGAACACCAGCTTGGGGATCGCCTGATATCCACCCTCGTTGATCGCCCGGGCGCCATAGGAGACGCGGCGCCCGCCCTCGATTTCGGCGCGGATCGCCGGATGGGTCTTCCACCGCTGGAATTCCTCGAACGGTGACGAATAGGGGTTCGAATAGTCGAGCGAGAGGACAAACCCCAACGCGACCTGGTTGTCTTCCTGATGGTAGAGGAAGCCGCCGCCCCATGCGTCGGTTAGCGGCCAGCCCTGGCTGTGGATCACGCGTCCGGGCTTATGTTTCTCGGGAGGAATGTCCCATAATTCCTTGACACCAAGTCCGAAAACCTGCGGCCCGCTTTCGTCGCGCAGCTTGAAGGTTTCGGTCAGGCGCTTCGTCAGATGCCCGCGCGCACCCTCGGCGAAGAAGGTGTATTTGGCGTGCAGTTCGATCCCGGGCTGATAATCGGGCCGGTGGCTACCGTCGCGAGCGACCCCCATGTCGCCCGTGGCCACGCCCTTCACCGAGCCGTCGTCATGGTAGAGAATCTCGGCCGCCGGAAATCCCGGGAATATCTCGACCCCAAGTTCCTCGGCCTGGCTCGCAAGCCAGCGGCACAGATTGCCGAGACTGAGCGTGTAGGTCCCCTTGTTGTTCATGAACGGCGGCATGAGGAAATGCGGCATTTCGAACTTGCCGCTCTTGCTCAGGATCCAGTGGTGGTTCTCGCTCACCGGAACCGTGAGCGGCGCGCCCTTCGCTTTCCAGTCGGGAATCAGTTCGTTGAGGGCGATCGGGTCGACCACGGCGCCTGACAGGATGTGGGCCCCGATTTCGCTGCCTTTTTCAAGGACGCACACTGAAATTTCGCGGCTGGCCTCGCTGGCCAGCTGTTTCAGCCGGATCGCCGCGCTCAGCCCCGCCGGGCCACCGCCGACGATGACCACGTCGTAAGGCATGGATTCGCGTTCGCTCATCGTCCTCTCATCGCTACCGGAACACAATTCGACTCGTCTGCACTGCCCATTCCTTGACCACGGCGTCAATGGCGGGGAGGAAAGAGCTGTGGGCGGGGAAATGGAATCGATCGGCTCGACCGAAGCTCGCAGCGCGCTCGCGTGGTGGCTGGAGGCTGGCGTCGACACCCTGATCCAGGAAGAGCCGCGCGACTGGCTGAAGCCAACGCCGAAGCGCGCCGCAATCATCGAGGCAGCTGCCGTTGCGAACGTCACCGAACCGAGCCCCGAAACGCTGTCCGAGCTCCAGAACTGGCTGGCGAGCAGCGCGAACCTGCCGCTGGCCTCTGCGACCGCTCGCCGGATCCTGCCCCATGGCCCGGCAGACGCCGCGGTCATGTTGCTCAGTGACGCCCCCGCGCTCGAGGATTTCGCCGCAGCCCAGCCGATCGGTGGTGAGGCATGGCAACTCGCAACACGCATGCTGGCGGCGATCGGCATGTCGGTCGAGGAGGCTTACAGCGCCTCGCTCTCCTGCTTTCACACGCCCGGCGCCCGGATGAGCGATGCCGATCGCCTGGCCTGCGCCGATCTCGCGCGTCGCCACATCGGGCTGGTCCGACCCAAGCGCCTGATCCTGTTCGGCGACGGCCCGTGCCTGGGCCTGCTCGGCAAGCGGCTGGTCGAAGCCCGCGGCCACGTCCACAAGGTCGAGGGGGTGCGGACCATCGCCACCTTCCACCCACGCCATTTGATTAAGCGGCCGTTAGACAAGTCGCTGGCATGGCGGGATTTGTTGCTTCTGATGGAGGACGAAACTTGAAGTCCGGACTGTTCGCATTCGGAACCTTGCTGTGGGCTGCACCAGCCCTCGCCCAATCGTCCGATCCGCTCGCTCCGTTGCCCAAGGCGCAACCCGGCCAGTCGAATGTCCTCACGCCACCCCCGGCGCCGGTCTTCGTCACCACCCAGGGGCCATCTTTCCCGACCCAGGTGTCGCCCCAACCCTTCCCGACCGGAAATGTCGCGATCCCCCGCGATTGGCGCGGCGTGTTCGACGCAATCGATTCGGGCAATTGGGCCTCGGCGCAGGCCGGCATCGCCACGCTCCCATCGAGTATCCTGACACCGGTCGCCAAGGCCGAGCTCTATACCGCCAAGGGCTCGCCCGCGGTCGACCTTGGCTCGCTCCAGGCGTTGATCGCCTCGGCGCCGGAGCTTCCGCAGGCCGAGCAACTGGCGCGTATGGCGTGGAACCGGGGCGCGGCCACCATGCCCGGCTATATCCCCGAAAAAGCGACCGTGAGCCTGGGTTCGGCGCCGGGTCGCTATCGCGCCAGGCCAGTGTCCGGTGAGCCGGTCGCGGACCAGTTGCGCGCGATCCTCGATCCGATGATCAAGGTCGACGATGCCGCCGGAGCCGAGGCCCAACTACTGACCTACGCGCCGTCCTTGTCGGTCGAGGCGCGCGCCGAGGCAGCGACCCGGGTTGCCTTCGTTTATTACGTGCTCGGGCTCGATGTCGATGCCCGGCGCGTTGCCGACACATGGCGCGTTGGGGCGGTCGGCGACTGGGCACCCCAGGCCGCCTGGATCTCGGGCCTTGCCGCGTGGCGCATGGGCGACTGCGAGAGCGCCGGGCGCTCATTTCAGCAAGTCGTATCGCTCGCCCAACAACGCGAACTCCGCGCCGGCGCCTTGTACTGGGCCGCGCGGTCCCAGCAGGCATGCCGTCGGCCATGGGCGGTCACTCCGCTCCTCAAGGCCGCGGCGACGACTGCGGAGTCACCCGAAAGCTTCTACGGGCTGCTCGCTCGTGAGAGCCTGGGAATGGACACCAAGCTCAATCCCCAGCCCTTCATCGGCAGCGATCCGCCGGTCGATCAGCTGCCCAATGTCGCGCGCGCGGTGGAACTGGTCCGCATCGGCGAACCGGCGCTGGCCGAAGAGCTGATTCGTCACCAGGCCAAAATAGGCGCGCCGACCGAGCATCACGCCCTGATCCAGCTGGCGAAGCGGCTCGACCTTGCTGCCGCCCAACTGTACCTCGCCAACAATGGCCAGTGGGGCGCTCGCGCGGATCCCACCGACCGCTATCCCAACCCCAAGTGGAACCCGCTCAACGGCTGGCGGGTCGATCCCGCGCTCGCCTACGGCCACATCGTCCAGGAATCGGCGTTCCGCCGGACCGCGGTCAGCGCCGCCGGCGCGGTCGGCCTGATGCAGGTGTTGCCGGGCACGGCCCAGCTGATCTCACAGAATCGCGGCGTTCCCTACACTCGATCGGCTCTTAACGTCCCCGCTTATAACCTTGAATACGGACAGAGTTTTATCGAGATGATGCGCGGCAGTTCGGCCACTGCAGGCCAGCTTCCGCGGGTCATCGCCTCCTACAATGCCGGGCCGTTGCCGGTCGCGCGCTGGGCGACGATCAACGATCGCGGCGATCCCCTGCTGTGGATCGAGTCGATCCCCTATTGGGAAACCCGCTATTATGTCCCCGCGGTGCTGCGCAACATGTGGGTCTACCAGGGGCTCAACCGCGAAGGCACGCCGGCCTTGAAGGCGCTGGCCGAGCACCGCTGGCCCACGTTTCCGACCAGCATGACCCGCATGACGCACTGATCACTCCCAGGCGCAGCGAACTGCGCCCGGGAGTTCAGCTAGTTCAGCGGCCGCGTTCGCCGTTGTTGGCCGGCGGTGGCGGCGGCGGCGGTGGCGGCGGTGCCGGACAGGCAGCGGTCGCGAGGATCACCGAGCCATCGGCGCAGGTCTGGGTTGCCGGAGCTTCGGGCGGCGGCGGCGGTGACGGCGCAGGCTCGGCCGCCGGGACCGGTGCCGGCCTGGAGTGAGCGTTGAAATTGTAGGTCAGGCTCGCGAGCACGCTGTGCGAATCATAATTGCCGCTGGTGCTGGTGGTGAAAGGCACGGCGTTGACCGCGAACGCATCGTTGAAGTTGAGCTTGGCGGTGTGGAAATAGCGATATTTGAGGCCGGCATCGACGTTGGGCGTGAGCGCATAGCGCAGGCCGGCGATGCCCTGGAACGCCCAGGCGCTGTCACTGTCGCCCGAGAGATTGGCCCACGCCCGACCGGCGCCGCCGCCAACGTAACCGCCGAGACCGCCGCCGAAATCGCCGTCGAGCAAGGCATTGGCCATCAGCGTCTTGATACCGATGCGATTGCCGACGCTGAAGTCGGCTGCCGTCGCCGTCGTCCCTGCCGCAGTTCCGACATCGGTAATCAGCGGGGTACTGACGCCGAGGCTCTTGATCTTGGCCCGCTTGTATCCGGCCTCGCCCTCGAGCCTGATGAACCCGAGCTTGTAACCGAGGATCGCATCGACGTCGTAGCCGGCCTTGTACTTGACGTTATAGCCATTGTCGTAGGTCGTGGTGTTGTTGAGAACCACGTCGAGGTCGGAGGTGCGCGGGAACGTCACGCCGCCCTCGATCCCGACATAGGGCCCGTCGGTTGCAGCGAAGGCGGGGCTCGCCAGTACCGCCACGGCACTAGCCGCCAACAAATGTTTGCGCATGAAAATTTCCCTTTTGGCTCGTGACCCCTGTCGCCGCGCGGTCTGGCGCTCCGGACTTGGCTGCCGGGTGAATGGATGGTGACAAATTGATGGACGAATTCTGACTTCGTGAATCCACCTGTCGCCTTAATCGTTCTTGTTATGTTCTGCCCAAAGAGTTAGCGTTTAAGTCATGCCGGTCGAGTCGAACTCAGGGCGCGGGGCCACCCGCAACGCCATCCCGACGCGCTTCAATTTGCAGGAGCGTGTGACCGAGGGGGAATGGCTCGACCAGGTCGAGGCGCTGGATGGCGTGACCAAGCGCCGGACGACGGTGACGATCGAGCACCCCAAGTCGATCCTGACCCGCAACAAATCGCCCGACATCGGCTTCGACCGCTCGATCAATGCCTTTCGCGGGTGCGAACACGGCTGCATCTATTGCTTCGCGCGGCCGACCCACGCCTATCACGACCTGTCACCGGGCGTGGACTTCGAATCCCGGCTGTTCGTGAAACCGACCGCGGCCAAGCTGCTCCATGCGGCGCTGTCGCGCCCGGGCTACGAATGCGCACCGATCGCCATGGGCACCAACACCGATCCCTATCAGCCGATCGAAGAGCGCTGGCGGATCACCCGGTCGGTGATCGAATTGCTGCTCGAAACGCGCCACCCCTTCACCATCACCACCAAATCCGACCGCGTGCTGCGCGATCTCGATTTGCTCAGGCCCGCGGCCGAGCTGGGAATTGCCTCGGTTGCGCTGTCGGTGACGTCACTCGATCCCAAAATCGCGCGAACCCTCGAGCCGCGTGCACCGCAGCCGCACAAGCGTCTCGCCGCGGTCAAGGCGCTGAATGACGCCGGTGTGCCCTGCTATGTCGGGATCGCGCCGGTGATCCCGCAGATTACCGACCATGAGCTCGAGCATATCGTGGAGGCGGCGGTCGCGGCCGGCGCGCCGGGCGGCTTCTATCTGCCGGTGCGCCTGCCGCACGAGGTCGCGCCGTTATTCCGCGCCTGGCTCGACGAACATTATCCCGACCGCGCGGCCAAGGTGATGGCGACCATCCAATCGCTGCGCGGGGGCAAGGACAACGACCCCAATTTCTTTACCCGCCATCGCGGCCAGGGGCCGTGGGCCGAGCTGCTGAAGACAAGGTTCGAGATCGCGGCCAAGAAATACGGGCTGCGCCAGGCCAAATTCCACCTTCGCCGCGACCTGTTCACCCCGCCCGAAGGCGATCAGATGCGGCTGCTTTGATCGATCAGCCGTCAAATTTAATCGACCGGTGCTCGTGACTCCGGCCCCTCCCCTGCTAGGCATCCAACCCATGACCCGAACGCTCCTCGCAGCCGTGCTGCTTGCCTCCGCCGCTCCTGCCGTCAGCCAGCAGTCGATCACGACGCTTCCGGCGCCGGTCGCCGCCGATCCCAGGGTGGCCGCGCTGCGCGACGACGCGCTGAACAACGATCATTATGCCTGGGACATCGTCGAAGGGCTGACGACCGAGGTCGGCCAGCGTCTGGCCGCGACCGATGCCGAGGCCCGTGCGCGTGACTGGGCGGTCAAGCGCCTGACCGCGATGGGCTTCGCCAACGTTCATGTCGAACCGTTCGACATGCCGGTGTGGACGCGCGGTGCCGAGAGCGCCGAGATCGTGTCGCCCTTCCCGCAGAAGCTGGTGGTCGCCGCACTCGGCTACAGCGGATCGACCGGGCCCGCGGGCGTGACCGGCGAAATCGCCTATTTCGACAGCGTCGATGCGTTGCGCGCCGCACCCGACGCAGCGGTCCGCGGCAAGATCGTGTTCATCGACCACCACATGATGCCGGCCCAGGACGGATCGGGGTACGGCCAGTTCGGCGCGCCCCGGCGGCAGGGCCCGACCGTCGCGTCAAAGAAGGGCGCGCTGGCGATTGTCATCCGTTCGATCGGGACCGATCACCACCGCAATCCCCATACCGGCGTGCAATATTTCACCGATGGCGCGACGCCGATCCCGGCGGGTGCGCTGACCGTCCCCGATGCCGAGCAGCTGATCCGCATTCTCCAGCGCGGCAAGCCGGTGGTCATGCACCTGACCCTGGTCAGCGAGAAGCGTGAGGGCGGCCATTCGGGCAATGTCGTGGCCGAGGTGCCGGGCCGCGACCCCAAGGCCCCGATTTTGCTGGTGGGCGGCCATCTCGACAGCTGGGACCAGGGCACCGGCGCGATCGACGACGGCGCCGGGGTTGCGATCACGACCGCGGCGGCCAAGCACATCATGGACGCCGGGCGCCCGCTCAGGACAATCCGCGTCGTCTGGTTCGGCGCCGAGGAGCCGGGCGGTTTCGGCGGCACTGCATTGGCTAAGGCGCATGCCGCGGATCATTATGCCATCGCCGGGGAAAGCGACTTCGGTGCCGACCGCATCTGGCGTTTCGGTTCCAGCTACATGAAGAGCGATCCGGCCACCTACGGTCAGCTCACCGCGCTTCTCGCC
>Ga0207711_10005564_pt1 | contig 10653 bp, 9 predicted proteins | sample KBSS34metaG_FD_184401 | JGI IMG/M metagenome (GOLD analysis project Ga0207711, IMG submission 184401) | Switchgrass rhizosphere microbial communities from Kellogg Biological Station, Michigan, USA - KBS S3-4 metaG (SPAdes) (version 2) | ecosystem: Host-associated > Plants > Roots > Rhizosphere >...
TGCGTATTGGTGGACGGCAGGGCAACGGCGCCTATCAGTATACGATCCTGGCCGATACGCTCGAAGAGCTCGAGCAATGGCTGCCCAAGATTACCGATGCGGTGTCGGAACTCGACGAACTCGAGGACGTGAACTCCGATCGCGGCGACAAGGGGCTGGAGATCGCGCTGCATATCGACCGTGCCACGGCCTCGCGGCTGGGCATCAGCGCGGCGCAGATCGACAACACGCTGTACGACGCCTTTGGCCAGCGGCAAGTGTCGACCATCTACAACGAGCTCAACCAGTACCATGTTGTGATGGAGGTCGCGCCAGAGTTCTGGCAGAGCCCCGAAACGCTCAAGGACATCTACATTTCGACCAGTGGCGGTTCGATCAGCGGCACACAGGCATCCGGCGCGGTGGCGGGCACCGTGAGTGTCCCCGCCGCCGGCACTGGCGGCTCGACCAGCACGGGCGCGGCGGCGTTGACGGCAGCCGATGTCGCCAATGATGTGGTGCGCAACCAGGCTGCCAATGCGCTGGTGAACAGTGCGCGTGGTGGTGCTTCGACCGGATCAAGCGTCTCGACACGGGTCGAGACCATGGTACCGCTGTCGGCGATCGCCAGCTACGGCCCAGGATCGTCGCCGCTGGCGATCAACCACCAGGGTCCGTTCGTCGTCACCACCTTCTCCTTCAACCTCGCCAGGGGTGTGTCGCTCGGCCAGGCCACGGCCGCGATCCAGCAGAAGATGGCCGACATCAAGGTGCCGGTGTCGATCCAGGGCCAGTTCGCCGGCACCGCCAAGGCGTTCCAGGAATCAATCGACAACCAGCCACTGCTGATCCTGGCGGCGTTGGTGACGATCTACCTGGTGCTGGGCATTCTTTACGAGAGCATCGTCCATCCGCTGACCATCCTCTCTACCTTGCCGTCGGCGGGCGTCGGTGCGGTTCTGGCGTTGCTTGTCTTCAAGACGGAATTCAGCCTGATCGCGATGATCGGCGTGCTGCTTCTAATCGGCATCGTGAAGAAGAACGCGATCATGATGATCGACTTCGCGATCACGGCGGAGCGCGAGAAGGATATGGACCCGCGCGATGCGATCTACCAGGCGTGCCTGCTGCGCTTCCGCCCGATCATGATGACCAGCTTCGCCGCGATCCTTGGCGCGATGCCTTTGGCGTTCGGCTTCGGCACGGGTGCCGAGCTACGTCAGCCGCTGGGCATCTCGATCGTTGGTGGGTTGATCGTGAGCCAGATTCTGACGCTCTACACGACGCCGGTGATCTATCTCTATCTCGACCGCTGGCGAAAGCGCCGTAAGGCCGGATGGGATCGCTGGTACGCGCACTTGATGGGTGACGACGCAGCCGAGCCGGCGGAATAGCCGGGGCTCAATCGATCAGAGATTCGGCAGATTCTCGGTGTCGGGCGCGCCGTTGCGGATTTCCGCATTGCGGTGCTGGCGGTAGAGGCTGCGCGTCGTGGCGTAGAGATCGACCGACGTGCGCTCGATCGTATCGAGGTTCTCGACATTGCGCGCGCGCAGGTCGATCACACCCATGCCGGCCCGGATGCCGTACCACAGCGTCGAGTTGTTGAACGTAATCCAGGTGAATGGATCCATCGCGTAGTCGCCTCCGATGCCGGCGAGATCACGCGGGTTGGATGGGCCGGCGAAGGGCAGCACAAGGTACGGACCTTCGCTGGCGCCCCAGACGCCGAGCGTCTGGCCGAAATCCTCGTCATGGCCAGGGATGCCGATCTTGGCCGCAAGGTCGACGAGGCCGCCGAGACCGAGTGTGGAATTGACGATGGCGCGGCCGAGGGTCTGGCCGGCGCGCGTCGTTTCGCCTTGGAGCAGATCGTTCGCGAACACGACCGGGCTGTTCAGATTGCTGAGCGCGTTGTGCACGCCTTCGCGCATGATGCCGGGAACGGCGTGGTTGTAGAAAACGGCAACGGGGCGCGCCACGGCGTGGTCGGCCTTCTGGTCGAACGCGAAGATGTCGCGATTGGTGGCTTCGTATGGGTCGTTCTGCCCGTTCGGATCGGTCGTCGCGCAGCCCGAAAGCGTAAGCGCGAACAACACTGCCGCGGAGATGGATGCCGCTTTATTCATGCCCCTACCACTAACCCTATTATCTGAAAGAATCGTTGGAGTTCCCAATATAACTCGGAATATTGGGTTTGGTGCCTTGGCCCGACAAGAGGGCGCGACAAACCGTCAACCGGTGTGACCGTTTGGCGTCAGATGCCGCCATACCACTGGTATCCGGTGTCCTCCCAGTAGCCGCCCTTGCCGCCGCCAATACGGGCAAAACTGTCCACCAGATCAATCTTCTGGACATATTTGGGCATTTTATAACCAAGCTGCCTTTCGGCGCGCACCCGAATTGGCGCGCCGTTCTCCACCGGAAGCGGCTTTCCGTTCAGCTCGTAGGAGAGAATCGTCTGTGGATGAGTTGCCTCCAGCAGGTCGAGACTCTCGTAGTAATAGGGTGGCGGCACGATGTTGCCGTTGGTGTCGACGCCGCCTTCGCCCATCGGGTCGGCGCAATAGAAGATGACGTAGCGGGCCTCCGGCTTCGGCCGGGCCATGGCCAAAATGGGTGCCAACGGCGCGCCGGTCCACTCGCCAATGCAGCTCCAGCCCTCGACGCAGTCATGACGCGTAATCTGGCTGCGCGGCGGCATCTTGCGGATGTCAGCGAGCGAAAGCTCGAGCGGACGCTCCACCAGTCCGCCCACCGGGATCACCCAGTCCTTGAACCCGTTTGCCTGGTGGATGAGGTAGTCGTTCGTGCCTGGGTTGAGCGTGCCGTTGGGACGGAAGACCTTCGCGATGTCGGCCTTGCTGTATTCGGGCGCCAGCGAATGACCGCCGGCGAACAGGCGCTGCGCCACGCGGGTCAGGTTCTCCACCTCGCCGAGCGCGTTCTGCACCCACGGCTTGTGCGAAAGGTCGGTGCAGCCGGCCAGGACCATCGTGCCAAGCATCGCGCTACCGCGGACGAGGAGATTGCGTCGCGTATCCGTCATGGCGCGTCCCTCTCGATCGCGAACCAGCCGGTGATCATCGAGCGCAACCCGTTGATCGGCGCCGAGAGGAACAGCGCCAGCATATGGATGATGAAGAACCCGACGAAACTGAACGCGACGATGAAATGGATGGTACGCGCGCTCTGCCGTCCGCCGAACACCCAGACGAGGAAGGGCAATACGCTGTCCATGGTTGGCGACATGGTGAGCCCTGTCAGCACGATCAGCGGACCCAGAACAAACAACACGATGAAATAGGTTAGCCGTTGCAGCCCGTTGTAGTGCTTCGCTGCCTCGCCCTTGGGAAATTGCAGCTTGGCGTGGGTGACGATCTCGTGCGGGAGGTGCTTCAGGTCATCTTTCGTCGGCACCAATTCCTTCACGCGCCGCGTGAAGAAGATGTAACCGAAATATGCCAGGCCGTTCGCGAACAACAGCCATGCGAACGCCAGGTGCCAGAGGCGTCCCAGCGCCAGGCTTGGAGACTCTGCAGGCAGCGTCGCCCATTCCGGAAACCCGCGCACAGTCTGCACGCCTCCGGTCTTCGATGCCCCGAGCCAGCCGTCGGTGTTGAACTTCCAGGAGCCAATGCTGGTGACGCCCCAGAAATTCTCCTGCGTGCCCTCCGCCCGCAAGGCTATGAACGGATGCTCGAAGTCGGCGGCATTGCCCCAATACAGCGATGGGTGCGCATTGAATATCTGCAACCCGCTCATCAGCATGACAAGCAGGATCACGGCGTTCAACCAGTGCAGCACACGCACGGGAACCGGATGGCGATAGAAGAGGTAGTGCGGCTTGCGCTTGCGCGGCTCCCGCCCGAGGCGTTCGCGCACGGAATCCACCAGCGCGTCCCACCGGGACGGCTCGGTCTCCACATTCCCCTGCGTCACGTCGGTCATGCAAACCCTGCTTCGGCCTAGGGCCACCATATCAGGCTCTACTTCGCCGCAGTTGCCCTATCAGTTACAGGCTTTCAATATTGTGGGTGACGGCCCGTAAGAGGCCAAATCGGGAGGCGCGGCCATGCCAAAGCTCAATCGCGACGGCGTCAATCTGTACTACGAGGTACACGGCGACAGCGGGCCGGCGATCCTGCTGACCCACGGCTATTCCGCCACGTCGCAGATGTGGGAGGGCCAGGTCGCCCCGCTCAGCAAGAAGCACAAGCTTGTGATCTGGGACATGCGCGGTCACGGCCAGAGCGACTATCCGCCCGGCCAGGACGAATACTCGGAAGAAAAGACCGTTGCCGACATGGCGGCGTTGCTCGACGCGGTCGGCGCCAGGAAGGCCATCGTCGGCGGCCTTTCGCTCGGCGGTTACATGTCGCTGGCCTTCAACGCGACACACCCCGATCGCGTGCAGGCACTGCTGATCATCGACACCGGTCCCGGCTACAAGAAGGACGACGCCCGCGAGGGCTGGAATGCCAACGCGATCAAGACCGCCGAGCGCTATGAGCGCGACGGCCTCGGCCAGCTCGCCGGCGCCAGCGCTGAGCGCCGCACCGCCCAGCACCGCAACGCCACCGGCCTGTCGCGCGCCGGCCGCGGAATGCTGACGCAGAAGAACGCGCGCGTGATCAATTCGCTGCCGGGCATCAAGGCGCCGTCGATCGTGATCGTAGGCGAGAAGGACACGCCCTTCCTCGCCGCGTCCGACTATATGGCCGCCAAGATCCCCGGCGCGGACAAGGCGATCATCCCGTATGCCGGTCACGCCGCGAACATTGATAACCCCAGCGCCTTCAACGCGGCGCTCGACAAATTCCTGAACAAGCTGGAGCACACACATGGTTGATCGCGTCAAAGGCAAGGTTGCACTCGTAACGGGCGGCGCCAGCGGCATCGGGCGCGCGAGCGCGCTGCTGCTCGCCAAGGAGGGCGCGGCGGTCGCCGTCACCGACATTCAGGACGACGCCGGCAAGGACGTTGTGCACGCGATCAAGAGCGCCGGCGGCGCAGGCCTCTACATCCATCACGACGTCGCCGACGAGCAGCAGTGGGAAAGCGTCGTCGCGCAGGTCCAGGACCGCTTCGGCCGGCTCGATATCCTGGTGAACAATGCCGGCATCGCGATCACGGGCTCGGTGCTAACCATGACGCTGGCCGACTGGCGCCGTCAGCAGGCGATCAATCTCGACGGCGTGTTCCTCGGCACCAAGCACTCGCTGCCGCTCATGCGCGCCAGTGGCGGCGGTTCGATCATCAATATCTCCTCGCTGGCGGGGTTGAAGGGATCTCCGACGCTCGCCGGATACTGTGCCACCAAGGGGGGCGTGCGCCTCTTCACCAAGGCGGTCGCGATGGAATGTGCCGGGGCGCGCGACAATGTCCGCGTGAACTCGATCCATCCCGGCCTGATCGAGACACCGATCTGGAACGCGATCATCCCGGGCCTCGCGGGCGGCAGCAACGCGCCGAACCTCGACGCCATCAGCGAGCAGGGCGTCCCCACCGGCAAGAAGGGCCTGCCCGAGGACATCGCGGCCGGCGTCCTGTTCCTCGCCAGCGACGAGTCCCGTTACATGACGGGCAGCGAACTCGTCATCGACGGCGGCATGTCGACGCGTTGATCAGGGACCTCGATGATGCGGTGCGCATTTTGCGCGAAGCCTCCTCGGGCTTCTCGGCAAAGGAGGATGCTTCCTTCTCCGAAGTGATGGAGACGCTGCGTCTTTACATCCTTGATCGCATTCGCAGTGGCTCGACGCGTCAGCTCTCGAGCAAGTGTTCGCGGCCATGGAGCATGTCTTGGCTGAGGGCAATGGCAGTGTCCGCAGCGCGGTAAGCGTAGCCCTGATCGAACACACCAAGCGCGAGAAACACCCGCCCGGTCCGGCCCGCGAAGTCTGCCGTGCCTTCCGCCGCAGGCTCGGACCCGTCGGGCGCCGAGAATGGGACATGAGCTGACCGCTTGGTCCATTGTCCCGAGCAATGACACCGGTTACCATGGCGGCAAATGACAAGCGCCAGCGGGCAGGGCATTGTCCGCGCGCACCGGCCAACGGAGGAAAAATGGCAAGGGATCGGCTGAAAACGCTGGCGGCGATCATCGACCAGGGGATGATCCCGGTCTTCTACCACCCCGATGGCGAGGTCTGTTCGAAGGTTATCCAGGCCTGCGCCAATGGCGGCGCCAAATGCATCGAGTTCACCAACCGCGGCGACTTCGCCCCCCACACCTTCCTCGAACTCGCCCGCCACTTCGCCAAGGCCGATGATAGCGTTATCATGGGCGTCGGATCTGTGGTCGATGCGCCCACCGCAGGCATCTACATCGCCAATGGCGCGAACTTCATCGTGGGACCGATGACCAATCCGGAAGTGGCCAAGCTCTGCAATCGCCGCGGCATCCCGTATTCGCCGGGCTGCGGCTCCGCCACCGAGATCAGTGAGGCCCACGAGTTGGGCTGCGAGATCGTGAAGGTATTCCCGGGCGAAAGCGTCGGCGGTCCGTCCTTCGTCAAAGCCGTGCTCGGCCCCATGCCCTGGACCAAGATCATGCCGACCGGCGGCGTCGAGGCGACGGAATCCAGTCTTCGCGAATGGTTCGGCGCCGGCATCGTCGCGGCCGGCATCGGCTCCAACCTCATCACCAAGAAGCTGCTCGACGCCAAGGATTACGACGGCATCGAGAAGAAGGTGCGCGAGACCGTCGCGCTCATCAAAACCATCCGGGCAGGAAAGTAATGGCCGACGTCCTCAAAATCCGCTCCGCCAAGGAGACCAAGTGGGATTGCGTCGCGTTCGGCGAGGTGATGCTGCGCTTCGATCCCGGCTTCGGCCGCGTGCGCAATTCGCGCCAGTTCACGGTGTGGGAAGGCGGCGGCGAGTACAATGTCGCGCGCGCCATGCGCAAATGCTGGGGCCGCCGCGCCGCCGTCGTCACCGCGCTGCCGGTGAACGATCTGGGCTGGCTGGTCGAGGACTTCATCATGCAGGGGGGCGTGGACATGAGCCATGTCATCTGGCGCGAGCATGACGGCATCGGCCGCAACACCCGCGTCGGCCTAAACTTCACCGAGAAGGGCTTCGGCATCCGCGCCGCGCTCGGCTGCTCCGACCGCGCCAATTCCGCCGCGTCGCAAATCCGTCCTGGTGAGGTGAACTGGGAAAAGTTGTTCGGCGAGGAAGGCGTGCGCTGGTTCCACACCGGCGGCATCTTCGCCGCGCTTGCGCCCAACACCTCGGAAGCCGTGATCGAAGCGGTCGAAGCCGCGCACAAATACGGCACGATCGTCTCCTACGACCTCAACTATCGCGCCTCGCTGTGGAAGTCGCAGGGCGGCCAGGAAGGTGCCCGCAAGATCAACCGCAACATCGCCAAATATGTCGACGTGATGATCGGCAACGAAGAGGACTTCACCGCCTGCCTCGGCTTCGAGGTCGAAGGCATGGATGAGCACATCTCCGCGATCGATCCGGCGAACTTCAAGAAGATGATCGCCGCCGCGGTGAAGGAATTCCCGAACTTCAAGGTCGCCGCTACCACGCTGCGCAACGCCAAAACGGCCAGCTTCAACGACTGGTCCGCGATCCTCTACGCCGGCGGCGAGTTCTACCAATCGATGATGCGCGAGAACCTGGAGATCTACGACCGCGTCGGCGGCGGCGATGGTTTCGCGTCAGGCCTCGCTTACGGCTTCCTGGAAGGGAAGGGCCCGCAGGCCGCGGTGGATTACGGCGCGGCGCACGGCGCGCTCGCCATGACCACGCCCGGCGATACCTCCATGGTCAACGCCAGGGAAGTCGAAGCGGTGATGAAGGGCAAAGGCGCGCGGGTTATCCGCTAATTCTGTCATGCCCGCGAAGGCGGGCAACCAGTCCACACGGTGCGCTTGCGTATGTCGGACTTGAAACTCCACCCCGATCGTTTCTTCCCGGCCGATGCCGGAACGCGAGCGATTGCACGCGCCCTGTTCGCGCGGGTGGAGAAGCTACCGATCCTCTCGCCCCACGGCCACACCGATCCGAAATGGTTCGCCACCGACGCGCCGTTCGAGGATGCGACCAGCCTGTTCCTGTGGCCCGACCATTACGTCATGCGCATGCTCTATTCCCAGGGCATCACGCTTGAACAGCTCGGCCTCCAGAACCCCAACGCCGACCGCCGCGCGACGTGGAAGCTGTTCGCCTCCAACTATCACCTGTTCCGCGGCACGCCCTCGCGCCTCTGGCTCGACCATGTCTTCGCCACCGTGTTCGGCTTCGACCGCAAGCTCTCCGCCGACACCGCCGAGGACTATTACGACCGCATCGACACCGCACTTAAGCTCAGCGCCTTCAGGCCCCGCGCCCTATTTTCCCGCTTCAACATCGAGAAGATAGCCACGACCGAAGGCGCCCTCGACACGCTGGCCGACCACGACCTGATCGCGCGCGACTGGCCCGGCCATGTCGTCACCACCTACCGCCCCGACGACGTGATCGACGCCGACAAGGACGAGTTCGTCGCCAACGTCGATCAATTCGGCGCTACCACCTGGGCCGGCTACCTGAAGGCGCACCAAGACCGCCGCGCCTTTTTCCGCGCCCACGGCGCCACCGCTACCGATCACGGCCACCAGACCGCCGCCACCGCGAACCTGTCGCCCGCTGACGCCTCCGCCCTGTTCGACCGCCTGATGCGCGGCAAGCGCAACGCCAACGACGCCGAACTCTTCCGCGCCCAGATGCTCACCGAGATGGCAAAGATGTCGTGCGACGACGGCATGACCATGCAGATCCATCCGGGCAGCTTCCGCAACCACAACCCGGCGCTGTTCGCGAAATACGGCCCCAACATTGGCGCCGACATCCCTATGACGACCGACTACGTGCATGCGCTGAAGCCCATGCTCGACGTCGTAGGCAATCGCGCGGACCTCACAGTCATTCTGTTCACGCTGGACGAAACGAACTATGCCCGCGAGCTCGCACCGCTTGCCGGACATTATCCGTGCCTGAAGCTCGGCCCTGCCTGGTGGTTCCACGATTCGCCCGAAGGCATGCTGCGCTTCCGCCGTCAGACCACCGAGACCGCCGGCTTCTACAACACCGTGGGCTTCAACGACGACACCCGCGCGTTCCTTTCGATTCCCGCGCGCCACGACCTCGCGCGCCGCATCGACGCCGCCTATCTCGCCGAACTGGTCGCGACCCATCGTCTGGAGGAAGGCGAGGCGCATGAACTGATCGTCGATCTCGCCTATAACCTCCCCAAAGCCGCCTACAAGCTCTGAGAAAGCCCGCCATGGCAAAGATCACATCCGCGCGCGTCATCGTCTGCTCGCCCGGCCGCAACTTCGTCACCCTGAAGATCGAGACCGCCGACGGCACCACCGGCATCGGCGACGCCACGCTCAACGGCCGCGAGCTCGCCGTCGCCAGCTACCTTACCGATCACGTCATCCCGTGCCTGATCGGCCGCGACGCGCACCAGATCGAGGACATCTGGCAGTTCCTCTATCGCGGCGCCTATTGGCGGCGCGGCCCGGTCACCATGTCGGCCATCGCCGCCGTCGACACCGCGCTGTGGGACATCAAGGGCAAGGTCGCCGGCCTGCCGCTGTACCAGCTCCTCGGCGGCGCCAGCCGCGAGGGCGTGATGGTCTATGGCCACGCCAACGGCGCCACCATCGATGAGACCGTCGCCGAAGCAAAAAAGTACAAGGCCGAAGGCTACAAGGCGATTCGCCTGCAATCCGGCATCCCCGGCCTCAAATCCACCTACGGAGTCTCGAAGGCCAAGAAGTACTACGAGCCCGCCGACGCCGACCTGCCCACCGAGAACGTCTGGTCCACCGTCAAGTACATGCGCACCGTGCCCGAGCTGTTCGCCGCCGCGCGCGAGGCGCTCGGCTGGGACGTGCACCTGCTGCACGACGTGCACCACCGCCTGACGCCGATCGAGGCCGCCCGCCTGGGCAAGGACCTGGAGCCCTACCGCCTGTTCTGGATGGAGGACGCGACGCCGGCCGAGAACCAGGCCGCGTTCCGCCTGATCCGCCAGCACACGACGACGCCGCTGGCCGTCGGCGAGATCTTCAACACGATCTGGGACTGCAAGGACCTGATCGAGCAGCAGCTGATCGACTACATCCGCGCCACGGTCGTGCATGCCGGCGGCATCACCGCGCTGCGGCGCATCGCCGACCTGGCCTCGCTGTACCAGGTGCGCACCGGGTGTCACGGCGCGACCGATCTATCACCGGTTTGCATGGCTGCGGCCTTGCACTTCGATCTGTCGGTACCCAACTTCGGCCTGCAGGAATACATGCGCCATACGCCCGAGACGGACGCGGTGTTTCCTCATGCGTACACGTTCTCGAGCGGCTCGCTGCATCCGGGAAATGAGCCGGGGCTGGGCGTCGACATCGATGAGAGCCTGGCCGCCCGTTATCCGTATCAACGGGCATACTTGCCGGTGAATCGCCTGGAAGACGGTACGATGACGAACTGGTAGTACACGCCTTGGTTATCAAATTTGTTGCGGCTCTCGCATTTGCGGGAGCATTTGTCACCGTGGTGCCCACTGCTGCGCGGGCCGAAGAGCCGCGTGCCACGCTCCGTCTCGAGCACGGATGGCGTTTCAAACAGGCAGCGGACCTCTCCGGGGTCGAGAGCGGCTCGTTTGACGAT
>Ga0207711_10005566_pt1 | contig 10650 bp, 15 predicted proteins | sample KBSS34metaG_FD_184401 | JGI IMG/M metagenome (GOLD analysis project Ga0207711, IMG submission 184401) | Switchgrass rhizosphere microbial communities from Kellogg Biological Station, Michigan, USA - KBS S3-4 metaG (SPAdes) (version 2) | ecosystem: Host-associated > Plants > Roots > Rhizosphere...
ACGAAATCCACGTGATCGGTATCTGTGCCGCCGCGGCTGGCAATGCCGCCGTGGCGCAGGCCTACATTGAAGGTTTTTAACTGAAAGCTTCTCTGTTAGAGGGTTTCGACCCGTTAATATGCGGCCACGGGAGTGAGCCGTAGGGTGTGTGCCCGCCCGCCATGCGGAGCAAAGCGAACACCGTGCAGTCGCCACAGAGTGTCTGCCAGTCCAAAGCAGACACGCAGCAGTCATTACTGAGCCTAGAGTGCTTCGCGCTAGATACCGTTTGGCGTACACGCCATGAGCAGTTTTGCCGTTGCGAGGAGCTGCGGCCCACTCGAACCGCTTGCCACTCGAGGCTTGTTCGGAAGTACAAAGACGACCTCTTTGTCATCCTCCATGTACCAGCCCGCGTCGTGTTCGGCTTCTGTGATGATAACGGGTTTTTCCAGATTGAAGTCCGTTCCATTAGGATTGGTCGTTGTCACAGGGACATTGATAAGGGTTTTGGCAGCAGCGAGGGCGCCTGCTGTTGGGCTGCCGTTGGGTTTTCGCTCTAATGCAGCGCAATTGGGATAAGCGGTATCGTTCCACATGGCGACGATAACTGGCGCGAGTTTGCTAGGGTCATAGGAAAACATTGGCTGGGCCGCGTCGGATGCGTTGTTGGCGTGGTGGCGAACCTTCTTGTGGATAGCCATTGTTCAACCCCTTTACCTGATCAATCGGGTCCGGCGTTTTGCCGTCCTACGGTACTCATACTCTAGTTGTGGAACTTTTTGATGACAAGCTATGCGTGCGGTATCCGGTTAGCGTGATTTCCAAGTCGCGAATGTCCGCTAATGGCTCGCCAAACTCTGTCACGGCAGATCGACGTGCAAGCTGCATGTCGAGATCGATCCGCGCAGCGCTTTTCGGCTGCGCTCTGTCCGCACAGTCGCCCGTACTCTTTCCTCAAGTCATCGGGAGGCGCTTGCGTGCGACGTAGTTTCCCCGAGCGTCCGTACGTTTCCTGACCATTCACAATGTGAATCTGTGTACGCCCATGTGTACGCGGGGCGTTTTGGTTTCGCTATCTTTTTCAGATAGTTGTGCTAGTTCAGCCGCTTGAGTGTGGAGCTGGTCGGAGTGGCAGGATTTGAACCTGCGACCCCCACGTCCCGAACGTGGTGCGCTACCAGACTGCGCTACACTCCGACTGGAGGCCGGACTTATAACCCCGGCACCCTTAAACGCAAGCTTGAGAAAGGCCATGACGGCCCAGCCCGGAACACGCGTTTTGAAGGCCGATCGGAACGCAATCGAGGCGGCCGCGCGCAGCCTCGCGGCGGGTAGTCTTGTCGCATTTCCGACCGAAACGGTTTACGGGCTCGGTGCCGATGCCGGTAATGGCGAAACCGTGGCGCGGCTCTACGCGGCCAAGGGGCGCCCCTCGTTCAATCCGTTGATCGTGCACGTTGCGAATGCCGACGCTGCCCGGCGCGTAGGTATGTTTACGCCCGCTGCCGAGAAGCTCGCGGCGGCGTTCTGGCCGGGACCCCTCACCCTTGTGCTTGCAAGGCAGCCGGATTGCGGCGTGGCCGATCTCGCCCTCGCCGGCCTCGACACGGTCGCTGTGCGCGTGCCGGCACATCCGGTCGCCCACGCCCTCCTCGACGCATTCCATGGTCCGATTGTCGCGCCCTCGGCCAACCACTCCGGACATGTTTCGCCAACAAGCGCCGCGCATGTGCTCGCCGATCTGCGCGGCCGCGTCGATCTCGTCATCGACGCCGGTCCGTGCGAGGTGGGCGTGGAATCGACAATCGTATCCTGCAGCGGGGAGCCCACGTTGCTCCGACCGGGCGGCATCGCGCGCGAGGCGATCGAGCGCGTGCTGGGGATCGCGCTGGTGACCGGTACTGCCACCGACCACGCGCCGGTGGCACCAGGCATGATGACCTCACACTATGCGCCGAAAGCCGCGCTGCGACTTGACGCCGATGGCGTGCAACCCGACGAGGCGCTCCTCGCCTTCGGCCCTGCCCCGTCGTTTTCGGGCACGATGTACAACCTGTCGGCACGCGGCGACCTGATCGAAGCCGCGGCCAACCTTTTCTCGCATTTGCGCGCGCTGGACGCTTCCGGGGCAAAGCGCGTCGCGGTAATGAAAGTGCCGCGCGACGGTCTTGGCGAGGCGATCAATGATCGACTCAAGCGGGCCGCGGCGCCGAAACGGTAACTGGGCATGAACGAACAATTGCGCCGCGCACCCTCGCCCGATCTTCTGCCGCGCTTTGCAGCCATCGTCGGCGACAAATACGCGATCACCGATCCGGCTGCGCTTGAGCCGTTTCTCGTCGAAGGCCGAGGTCTGTACCATGGCCGCTCATCGATGCTGCTGCGGCCCGGCTCGGTCAACGAAGTGCGGGCTATCCTCAAACTGGCCAACGAGACCAAGACTCCGCTAGTGCCGCAAGGCGGCAACACCGGGCTCGTCGGCGGACAGATCCCGTTCGACGGCGAGCTCATCCTGTCGCTGACGCGGCTCGACAGGATTCGGGAAGTCGACCCTGCATCGAACGCGATGACCTGCGAAGCCGGCGTCGTGCTCGCGAAAGCGCAGGAGGCGGCAGCAGCCGTCGACCGGCTGTTTCCATTGTCGCTGGGAGCCGAAGGCAGCTGCACCATCGGCGGGAATCTTTCCACCAATGCGGGCGGCACCGGCGCCGTGGCCTATGGCATTGCGCGGGATCTCGTTCTGGGGCTGGAGGTTATGCTGGCCGATGGCCGCGTCATGAACCTTCTCTCGAAGCTCAAGAAGAACAACACCGGCTACGACCTGCGCCATATTTTCGTCGGCGCCGAAGGGACGCTCGGGATCATCACCGCCGCTGTGGTCAAGCTGTTCCCGCGCCCGCGCGCCGTGGAAACCGCGTTCATTGCGGTGCCCTCTCCAGCCGCCGCCGTGAAGCTGCTTAATCTGGCGCAGGCGCGCGTCGGCGGCACGGTGACGAGCTTCGAGTTGATCATCCGCGATGTGGTGGAATTCGCCATCAAACATGCTCACGGCGTGCGCGATCCGCTCACGAAGCGACACCCCTGGTACGTGCTGATGGAAGTATCGTCGCAGCACGGCGACGGCCTGCGCGAAAGCGTCGAGCAACTCCTCGCGGATGGAAGCGCGCAAGGACTTGTCGAGGATGCGACAATCGCCTCAAGCCTCGATCAGGCAAAGGCCTTCTGGCACATGCGGCACGTTCTGCCGGAGGTCCAGAAACCGGAGGGTGGATCGATCAAGGCCGACGTGTCGGTCCCCGTCGCTTCCGTCCCGCAATTTCTTGAAGAAGTGAGCGCGGCTGCAAAAGCGATCATTCCGGGCTGCCGGCCGGTACCGTTTGGCCATCTCGGCGACGGCAATGTGCATTTCAATGTCAGCCAGCCGATCGGAGCCGATACAGCGCAATTTCTCGCGCGGTGGGGCGAGGTTAACGACGCCGTCAACAAAATCGTGCTCAAGTACAACGGCTCGATCTCTGCCGAGCACGGCATCGGCAAGTTGAAGCGGGACTCGCTGCCGAAAGTGAAGGACCCGGTGGCGCTCGAACTCATGCGCGGCCTCAAGCGCATGCTCGACCCCAACGGCATCCTTAATCCGGGCAAGGTGCTCTAGCCGCTCCTTAAGGCGCTACGACAATCCGTCCCTTCATGTTGGGATGAAGCTTGCAGTAGTAGTCGGCTGCTCCCGGTTTTTTCAGAACAACCTCGCCGCGCTGATTCCCCGGAATGTTGACGTTCCAGTCGCCGTTTGTCGCCGTCGCAGTGTGCACGAGCACGTCCTTGTTGACCCACTCAATCGTATCGCCGACCTTGGCGTTCACTTCCGCAGGCGCGAAGACGAGCTTGTCGATTGTAACCTGTATGGTCTCCGCCCGCGCCGAAACGGAAAGGCCCAATAATACGGAGACGACTAGGACGATCCGTTCCGGCGTCATGGCGGAGTTTCTGCTTACTTCAGATCGGCCGCGACATGTTGAGCGTGCTGCTCGTGGCCCTGGAAAATCTTCAGGCCAGTCTGCAGCAGGCCTTTCAGTTCGCCATTGCTGGCCGAGGGAATGAGCGTGGTTTCAAGCGCCCCGTTCACGGTCTTGTGGTAGGCGACCTCGTTGGCGACATAGGCCTTGTCGAAAGCAGCGCCGCTGAGTTTGGCGAGTTCGTCGCGCTTGGCCGCTGCCTGCTTGGTCAGTGCGCGGCTGGTGTCGTTGTCTTCCGGTTTCACCTTCAACTTCCCGACCAGAGCAAGCGCCTGCTTGTTTACTTCAGCATGGTCGCGCACCATGTCCTGCGCGAAATCGCGGACTTCCTTGTTCTTGGATTTTTCCAGCGCCTGCTTGGCAGCCTCGATATCGAGCTGCCCCGCCGTGTAGGCAATATGTGCGATTTGCGGATCGGTCGGCTTGGCTGCACCTTGCGCAAATACCGGCGCGGTGAGCAGGCAAAGCGCGGCAAGCCCTGTTGCAAGCCCTGCGGCTAATTTAACAATCATGAGAACCTCCATTCGTGCGGCCATCGGGCCGTGCCGTGCATCAGCAGCAATTGGATGCAGGCGGACGCTGGAGGTTCCCGACAGCTAGACCACGCAGATGCGCTGCACGACGATTTCCGTCATGCGTTCGCAACGTGGGCCACCAAACGGGAAACTGGACGTGAGTGCCGGACCAAGCTGTTTGTCGAGTTCCGAGCGCAGGAGGACACGCGCGCGGTGCAGCCGTGTCTTGACGGTCTCGGCCCGAAGGCCGAACAGATCGGCGGTTTCCTCCACGCTCATCCCTTCGACAATGCGTGCAACGAAAACGGCGCGGAAGGCATCGGGAAGCTGATCGATTGCCTGTTCCAGCACCGCGCGTACTTGGCCTTGCGCCATGGTTTTCTCCGGATCGCTGCTGGCCGCCGAGGCTGGAAAATGAATGATCTCCGCCTGGTGGCGGTTTTCGCCGTATGTTTCCCAGTCGACGGTCGGTTTCCTGCGGCGCAACCGGCCCAGCGCTTCGTTCATGGCTATGCGGGTGATCCAGGTGCCGAAAGCAGAATCGCCGCGAAACATGTCGAGGCCAGTAAACGCACGTACGTAGGTTTCCTGCACGACATCCTCGGCTTCCGCGTCATTGCGCAAGATGCTGCGCGCAATGCGGAACAGGCGACGGTTGTACCGCGTGGTTATGGTGCGAACCGCGGCCTCGTCACGCTGGCGCGCAAGGCTCACGAGTTCCTCATCGCTGAGGCGGTCCGTCTTGACCTGCTGCGCGCGGGTTACTGGCATAGGCAGTATTCTCCGTTCTGAAGCGTTAGATGCGCGTGCCCCGGAAAGGTTCCGGGCTGGCGGTCAGAACAATACCCCTTGCCCGTCGTCCTTTTTCGCTCGCGTTGCCTGCTGGCGTACCCTGGTAGCTGGCTGAGCCTCAACCGGTTCGAAATCTCGCTCGATCAATTTCGGATCGTCATTGGCTGTCCGGTTGACGGCGGTGGACACCTCGTAGGCCTCCAGCAGGTCGTCAGACGCAGGCGCAATCAAACTCGCTGCGGTCTTGTCGTCAACGTTGGCGCAATCGAGCCACATATTGAAGGCCTCTGGCGACACGACAACCGGCATGCGTTCATGGATGCCGGCAAGCGTGCGGTTGGCGCGCGTCGTTACGATCGCGGCGGTTTCCATTTCTTCGCCGTTGGGGCCAGTCCAGGTTTCCCACAGCCCGGCGAATGCCAACGGGCCGCCTGACTTCGCGCGTACATAGAAGGGTTGTTTGCCGGCCCCTATTGTCTTCCATTCGTAGAAACCGTCAGCCGGTACGAGACAACGCCGCCGCTTCATCGCCGCGCTGAAGGCCGGCTTGTCCATGACCGACTCTCCACGCGCATTGATGACCAATGTGAAATCCTTCGGATCCTTGACCCAGGACGGCAACAGCCCCCAACGCACCAGCGCGAACTGTCGTTTGCCATCCATCAACCTGACAATGGCAATCGGTTGTGTCGGAGCGACATTGTAGCGTGGAGGAAAATTGGGCTGTTCGGGATAGCCAAACAGGGCCCTGATCGCCTCCGGAGCCGAAGTCACCGCGTAGCGGCCGCACATCGTCCAACCTCACCCATCATGTAAACGCAATTTAAGAACGAAATTTTGAAAAGAAAGTCGTCGCCCTCAACCGGAAATCTGGTCTAAAACTTTTACCGCGCCATAGAAACCATGGAAGACGCCATGCCGAACATCACGATGCTTGATATCGAGCAGCTTCGGACCACCAAGCTTCGGCCATATATCGACAAGTGCCTGGAGCACCGCGCACCCGATCCGGGTTTCCACGCCATGATGGGGCACAATATCGATCTGTGCGAGGCCATGTTCGTTGCCTGGGATTCCGTCTTCAACAAGGGCCGCATTCCTCACAAGCTGAAAGAAGTCATTCGCGTGCAGCTATCGCGGGCGGTGTCCTGCAGCTATTGAGGAAACGTCCGATCTGCTTCGGCGAAGCGACAAGGACTATCCGAAGAGCTGCTCGACGAAGGCGTCGAGAATTACGGAGACAGCGAGCGCTATTCCGAAGCGGAAAAGGTCGCCCTGCTCTACAGCGAGCTTATGAGTACAAATCCCGACGCGGTCGATGCTGCGTTCTTCGACACACTGAGAAAACACTACAGCGATGATGAGATCGTCGAACTTGCCTTGTTCATTGGGTTGAATCTGGGCTTCCACACATTTTTCGGCTCACTGAAGTTCTACCCGCTGTTCTCGCCGGAAGGCCGGCTGTTAACCCAGGCGGAGTCGGAAAAGTTTTATGGCAACGCTCCCTCCTCTCTCAAGACGCAGGCTGCAAAATGACATACGTGACGCCACTGCGGCTTGAAGCCATCACGGATCCAGAAATGCTCGAGCTCATCGCACAGGCTCGCGCGGTCGGCGTGCCGGATGATCTGTTTCCGCGCATCATTTCGCGTGCACCGGAACAAGCCAAGCCAATCATGCGCGCTCTGCTGATGAGCTTCACGCAAGGCAACGTCGATCATCGGCTGAAGGAAATCATACGCGTGCTGCTCGCGCGCTTTGCCAACGAGAAATATTTCGCATCCCTTCGCTCGCGCAAGGCTCAGGCGATGGGTCTGACGGAACAGCGCATCGACGAGGGATGCAACGCGTACGAGGACGATGCGAAGGAATTCAGCGAGGCGGAAAAATGGGCTTTGCGGTTCGCGGACCTGCTGTATCTCGACCACACCCAGGTAGACAAAGAATTCTACGACAATCTTAAGAAACACTGGACAGAAGCACAGATCATGGAGCTCGGGTCATTCATGGTCTGTCACTATGGAATGCAAATGGCCATGCGTGCCTTGGGCGGCAGAGGCGACGCTGCTTAAGGTTGGGATCCCCTCAGCCTCCGTTATTGACCCGTGGCGAACATTGTTAATCGGCCTGAAAATCGTCGCACCTGGCAAAATCGTAAGCGCAATTTAACCCCCGATCATAACACTGGCGGCCCAAAGGATTTCCAGGATGGGGTCTCCATGACATTTCGGAACGACGCCAGGCAAGCGCCGGCCGAGACCCCGGATGCCGGCACAGCGGCATTGACCGACACCAGCATCAACCCGGCCACGGGACTGGCGACCGACTATCTCAACCGGTTCAATGAAGCGGTCATGCTGCTCGACATGCTGTCGGCCTGTCCGGAATTCCGCGACGATTTCCTGGCCTGGGAGCCGATGAGTTATCGCGAGCATTTCCGCCTGTCGCAATTCAAGACCCGCGATCTCGCGGTCGCCGCCTATGACCAGGCCGACCCAAACGTCCGAAACACTCTCGATACGCTGGCCGTCACGATGACGATCGTGCTAGAGGCAACCCGGGCTGCGATGGACGATGTCGACAGGCGGCCCGAGACAGTTGCGGCTCTTGCAGGCAACGCCATCGGCTGGCTGAAGCCGTTGATCGCGCGCGCTGGCGCGATCATCAACGGCGAGTCCGTCGGAGAAGATGCCCCTACGCCGCAGGACGTCGTCGACAGGTTGATGAAGCGATAGACCCGCGTGGCCGACGAGCGAACCTACCCGCAACGTCCATTCCTGGCAGTCAGTGCTGCCATTTTTCGCAACGGCAAAGTGCTCGTGGTGCGCCGCGCGCGCAAGCCGGCGCTCAACCTCTATACCCTGCCGGGCGGTGCGGTCGAAGCCGGCGAAACGCTTGTCGAGGCGGCCATCCGCGAAGTGCGTGAAGAAACCTCGCTCTCGATCGAGCCCGTCGCGCTTGCCGGGCATCGCGAGGTCATCGCACGCGACGACGCGGCAAAAGTCGAGCGGCATTTCGTCATTCTGTGTTTTGCCTCGCGCTGGCTGGCGGGCGAACCCGTGCTCAGCGACGAACTCGACGATTCGCGCTGGGTCGATCCATCCGAGCTAGGGAACTACCGCACCACCGACGGCCTGGCCGAGATTGTGACCACCGCGGTGACGTTGCTGGCCACGCGGTGACCCGCCTTGCGATTGCCGTCAAGCCGGCGCATACCATCGCCCCGGGGATCTCGAGCTAACGCGTGAAAAGACTTCTCACCATCAGTTCCGTGCTGCTTTGTCTCGGCCTGCCCGCGCATGGGCAGAGCGATACGCCGGCGCCTTTTGACAACGATCTGCAACGCCTCGGCGAAATCATGGGCGCGCTGCATTATCTGCGCGCGATCTGCGGGGCCAACGAGGGTCAGAAGTGGCGTAATGAGATGCAGGCCCTGCTCGACGCCGAGGCCCCGGGCGGCGATCGGCGGCGGAAGATCGTGGCGAGCTTCAACCGCGGCTACCGCGGATTTCAGCAGACCTATCGCACCTGCACGCCGGCGGCCGACATCGCAATTCGCCGATATCTCGACGAGGGCGCCAAGATCGCCCGCGATATCACCGCGCGATACGCCAACTAGCGCGAGATGCGCGCGTCTTGGGCCGTGTCTGGCCGACGATGCCGTGTTTGATGGCGAATGAACAACTAAGGGTCGCAGGCGGCCGCAAAGTCCGAATGCCTTGGCAAATCAAAAGGGACCGTAAGGGGAGACCTACGGTCCCTTTTGTCAGGAGGTCATCGCTCTGGCAGCGATGGCACTGAGTTGTTTAGTAAGGTGCTTTGCCCCATCCCCATCTGTAGTTCACGCCAACCAGGACGGTGGCCGCTGTTGCGTGCGTGTTGAAGGTACAACCAGCCGCGCAGGGACCGGGGCCGAATGCGAGATGATTATTGTCGCCCAAGTCCATGTAGTTGCCTTCAAGGAACGCCGACCAATTCGGCGCGAACATCCATTCAACACCGCCACCGGCCGTCCAGCCTGTTCTGGTGTTGCCGTTACCGCCGAAGGTCAAACCAGCTATGGCGACGTCTGTGCTGGTCTTAACCCAAGCCGCGCCGCCCTGACCGTAGAGCAACCAGCCGGGCGTGAACGAGTAGCCGAGGCGGCCCGTCAGCGCATCGAACCAGTTGAGGTTGCCGTTGACCGTGCCAGTGACGCCAAAGGCCGGAGCAAAGAACTGTCGACTTCTATTCACGCTCGTCCCGTCAAACATGTTGCGGAAGCCGATGACCCATCCGCCGCTAAACTGATAATCGCAGCCAATCTGACCGCCGCCTGCGAAGCCCGAATTGTCGCGAGAGACCTCTACACCAGCGAAAGTCACATCGCCGTTGGTAAATATCCCGCCGACGTTGGCGCCGATGTAACATCCGGTCCAAGTAACTGGTGGTGGTGCCGGCGGCACGTAGGCCGGAGCTTTTCTTGGCAGATCAGCCGCTGAAGCCTGGCTTGCGGCCAGACCGAATGCCGCGGCAACGAGCAAGCTCAGAGATTGTTTTCTCATTGCGGTTCTCCCCTTATCGCGTTTGTCGCAAGGCGCGCGACGCGTTGGTTCATGCCCGCAATCTAACCCGCTGGAGTGACACTCGTTTGTTGCAAGTGCGTGAGCGCCACGACTTTTGAATTGGGTGTGCGAAAAATGTCACGAAAAAGGTGCAGAAATACCATTTTCAACCAGGAGTTCCATTCGCGAAATAAATGCGCTGGGGCCGCTTTGCCATCACTGGCTGATCAGCGGAATGCTTTTGTAGTTCGCTGCTTTTGGAATCGACAAGAGATAGGCGTGAATGTCGGTCAATTCTTCATCCGGCAGTATCTTCTCGCTGTATGGCGGCATCGCGCCGTCGGTGGAGCGCACGAACCCCGAGAATGCCTCATAAGGAAGCGGATCGGGTGCCAGCACTTTGATTGCTGGTCGCGCGACGGAGCCTTGCCCTTGGGTGCCGTGGCACTGCCAGCAGCCGTATTTCAGGAACGCGGCCTTACCGTTCTCGGCTGACGCGGCAAGCACGCTACCGCTACCAAAAAATACTCCGACGAAAAATGCAGCGAACGCGGCGCGAAAAATTTGACGACACATGGCTAAGCGCGCTCCCGTCAACGCGGCTGCGTCCAGACGTTTACGAGCGCAGGCTGACCAGACTGAACCACCGCCACTGCCTCTTTGATTGCCGGTGCAAGCTCATCTGGATCCTTGATCGGTCCCTTCGCCCACCACCCCATCGATTCTGCAAACTTATGGTATTCGATGTCCGGGTTCATGATGCTGGTGCCGATTGGCCCCAAATCATTGCCCAGATTTGCAACA
>Ga0207711_10005570_pt1 | contig 10648 bp, 12 predicted proteins | sample KBSS34metaG_FD_184401 | JGI IMG/M metagenome (GOLD analysis project Ga0207711, IMG submission 184401) | Switchgrass rhizosphere microbial communities from Kellogg Biological Station, Michigan, USA - KBS S3-4 metaG (SPAdes) (version 2) | ecosystem: Host-associated > Plants > Roots > Rhizosphere...
GAGTTCCTTGCCGTCGGTTAGTCCGATCGACAGGTCGGACGGCCCGACGAACAGCACGTCGATCCCGGGCACCGCTGCGATCGCATCGAGATTGGCCATCGCGGTCTTGGTCTCGATCATGGCGAGCGTCACCGTCGCGGCATTGGCCTCGTTCAAATATTGTTTCGCATCGGAAATGCCGGCGAGCGTCATCGCCCGCGTCGGCCCCCAGCTCCGCTCGCCAAGCGGCGGAAACTTCGCCGCACTGACGAAGGCCTTGGCGTCGGCGACGGTGTTGATCATCGGCGCGATGATGCCCTCGGCGCCGAAGTCGAGCGCGCGGCTGGCGACGGCGAAGGCGCCGAGCGGGATGCGTACGATGGGCGCAGAGCCAACGGCGCGGATCGCCGCAATACCATCCGCAGTCGCCGCGGTGTCCCAGAGCCCGTGCTGCTGGTCGATGGTGACGGCGACAAAACCCTCGCGCGCGATCGTCTCCACAATGATCGGCGCCGGCAGCGCGCACCAGCCCGTATAGACGGTCTCACCGGCGGCGAGCCGGCGGGCGAGGGAGTAACCGGGAGGGTTGGCCATCAGGTTGAAACCATGAGGGTAATTGGAGCGTCCGGCGGCACTTTTGGCGCTGCCGTCAGTCCGGCGCCAGCTCTAAGTGCCAGCCTTGATCTGGTCGATGGCCGCGGCCATCAGCGCGTCCATGGTCTGGCGGATCTGCTGGTCGGATTGCGCGACGCCCTTGGCTTTGAAATCCTTGCTCACCTTGCGCAGCACGTCGTCATCACCGGCCTCCTCGAAGTCGGCCACGACGACTTCTTTCGCGTAAGCGTCCGCGGCGGGACCCGTTAGGCCCAATTTCTCCGCGGCCCAAAGACCGAGCATCTTGTTGCGCCGCGCATTCGCCTTGAAGCGTAGCTCTTCATCGAGCGCAAACTTCTTTTCGAAGCCTTCCTCGCGCTTGTCGAATGTCGTCATGTCGCCCTCTTTGTTAACGTCAGGAACATGGCGTTAAGCTATGGTCTCTGCGCGCTTTGCACAACAGGTTGGGGTCGTCAAGGCAATCCACTGACGGGGAAAGTTGCCGTTGCGCGTGAAAAGAAGTCGGCTTATGTCGATTGTGCTGAGCAAGTCGTTCGGATAGATTTTGGGTGTGAACGGATAGGCGTTGATTCCGTTTCTTGGTGCCTGCCGCTTTCGCCGCCGCGGACCTCGATCCCACACTGGAGCCACGGCACTCGATGGACTTTAACAAACCACGGTACACTCCGATGAGCCGCCGACGCCGCATCTATGAAGGCAAGGCGAAGGTCCTCTATGAGGGCCCGGAACCTGGCACCCTGATTCAGCATTTCAAGGACGATGCCACGGCCTTCAATGCCAAGAAGCACGAGGTGATCGAGGGCAAGGGCGTCCTTAATAATCGGATCTCGGAGTACCTGTTCCAGAGGCTGAACGACATCGGTGTGCCGACGCACTTCATCCGCCGGCTCAATATGCGCGAGCAGTTGATCCGCGAGGTCGAGATCATTCCGCTGTCGGTCGCGGTGCGTAACGTCGCCGCAGGCTCGCTTGCCAAGCGCCTCGGCATCGAGGAGGGCACGCAGCTGCCGCGCTCGATCATCGAGTTTTATTACAAGAACGAGCAACTCGGCGATCCGATGGTATCGGAAGAGCACATCACCGCGTTCGGCTGGGCGACGCCGCAAGAGATCGATGACATCATGGCGCTCGCCATCCGCGTCAACGACTTCCTGTGCGGGCTGTTCCTCGGCGTCGGCATTCGCCTGGTCGATTTCAGGATGGAATGCGGCCGGCTCTGGGAAAACGATCTGATGCGGATCGTGGTGGCCGACGAGATTTCCCCGGATTCGTGCCGGCTGTGGGACATCAAATCGAACGATAAGCTCGACAAGGACCGCTTTCGCCGCGACCTCGGTGGTCTGCTCGAAGCCTACACCGATGTGGCAAAACGTCTCGGCATCATGAGTGAGAACGAGCGGCCGCAGGGCACCGGGCCGGTGCTGGTTAAGGGCTAAGCTAAGCTTTCACGAGACAGCGTCATGGCCGGGCATAGGCGAGCGAAGCGACGCCGTCCTTCGGACGGCTATGTCCCGGCCATTTACGTCTCTAGGATCGTGGCGATGGCCGAGACAAGCCCGGCCATCGCAAGGAAATCAACGTGCTCGCCAGACTCGCTGCATTGGCTGTTGTCGCCGTCCTAGGTTGTGTCGGCTTCGCGAATGCCCAGGACTATCCCAACCGTCCGGTCAAAATCGTCGTACCGTTCGGGGCAGGCGGCGGCACCGATGCGCTGGCACGCTTTCTCGCACGGGCTCTCGAACAGCGGCTCGGGCAGCCGTTCATCATTGAAAACCGCGGCGGCTCGGGCACCACGCTTGGCGCCACCGCCGTCGCCCGTTCAGAACCCGATGGCTACACCATCATGCTGGGCACTGCTTCGACCTTTGCTGCTGCGCCGGGTCTCTACAAGAAACTCGCCTACGATCCGACCAAGGATTTCTCGCCGATTATCCTGCTTGCGACAGTGCCGTTCGTTCTGACGGTCAATCCGTCGCTCAACGTCAACTCGGTGCAGGAACTGATCGCGCTCGCCAAGAGCAAGCCCGGAGAACTGACCTTCGCCAGTGCCGGCGTTGGCTCCGTGCATCACATGTTCGCCGAGTTGCTGATGTCCATGACGGGCATCGAGATGAAGCACGTGCCCTATCGCGGCGGCGGTCAGGCGATCAACGACGTCGTCGCCGGCCATGTGCCGGTGTATTTCGCGGACGTTGGTCCGGCAGCCCCGCTGGTCAAGGCCGGCAACCTCAGGGCGCTGGGCGTTACCACGGCTACGCGCACCGCCAATCTGCCGGAGGTGCCGACCCTGAACGAGGCCGGCGTCACTGGATACGAGGCCAACACCTGGCAGATGATCGTCGGACCGGCCCGGATGCCGGAGGCGGTCGTTGCCAAGCTGAACGCTGCACTGGTCGAGTTCATGCAGACGCCGGAGGCGCAACGGCACTTCGTCTCGCTCGGTATGCAGCCGACGACCAGCACGCCGCAGCAGGCTCAGAACTATATCAACGTCGAAGCCGCCCGCTGGACCAAGATCATCAAGGGCATAGGCGTGACCATGGACTAGCGCTAGATTGCAGTGGTGCTCGCGAGGGAGGGACTTCAAATGAAAAAAGAATTCACCATTGGGCTGGTCGTCCCGTTCTCGACCGACAAGGTGCCCGAGGAAGGCCCGATGATGTATCCGGGCGTGACCTTCATCCCGCGCGCGGTCGGGGTGCGGGCACTCACGCCGGAGGGCTACGACGCCGCCTGGAACGGTATCCTTCCGGCGGCGAGACAACTCGCCAAAGAAGGCGTCGATGCCATCATGGTGATCGGCACGTCGCTCACCTTCTATCGTGGCTATGAGGCGCACCAGCAGTTGCTGGAGCAGCTTCGCCGGGAGACTGGCCTGCCGGTCTCGACCATGACCGAGGCGGTGGTCGATGGGCTCAAAAGCGTCGGCGCCAAGCGCATCGCGGTGGCGACCGCCTATGCCGATGAGGTGAACAACCGGCTGGCGGATTTCCTTAAGCGCTCAGGCTTCGAGGTGTTGGCGCTTGAAGGCTTTGGCCTGTTCGGCTTCGGCGAGCCCGGCAAGAAGAGCGAGCAGGACATCATCGAATTGAGCAGCAAGGCGATCAAGGAAGCCAGCGGCGCCGACGCCGTGCTGATCTCCTGCGGTGGGTTGCGGACGCTCGGTTGCGCCGAGCCAATCGAGCAGCGCCACGGCATCCCGGTGGTCACCAGCACGCAATCGGCGTTCTGGAAGGCCATGCGGCTCGCCGGCGACAGCGGGCATGTTTCCGGCCGGGGCAAGATGCTGGCGCAATCGCAGGCCGTGCCCGCGTAGAGCATTTCCCGGCGAAGTTGGAACCGGTTCGCTGCGGGAAGCACGTCAATGCAAAAGAATCTGGAGCACGTCCCGGTTAAGCGGGGCATGCTCGAGAAATAGCGGGGGCTTGCAGCTGGCGGAGGTTGCGGGGGGCGGGAATCCTCGTTATCTCAGCCATGAAATGAAGGCGCGCGTCACCGTCACGTTGAAAACCGGCATTCTCGATCCGCAGGGCAAGGCGATCGAGGGCGCTTTGAAGTCGCTCGGGGTCGGTGGCGTTGCCAGCGTCCGCCAGGGCAAGGTGTTCGACATCGAGGTCGACGGCACCGACCGGTCGCGAGCCGAAGCAGCGCTCAAAGAAGCCGCCGAAAAACTCCTCGCCAACACGGTGATCGAGAACTACCGCGTCGAGGTGCTGGGATGAGCCCCCGGCTATGAAAGCCGCCGTCGTCGTTTTCCCCGGCATCAATCGCGAGCGCGACATGGCGCGCACGCTCAAGCTCGTTTCGGGCACCGAGCCCCAAATGGTGTGGCATGCCGACACGGCGTTGCCGGCCGGCACCGATCTCGTGGTTATTCCCGGCGGATTTTCCTACGGCGATTATCTGCGCTGCGGCGCCATTGCTGCGCGCGCCCCGATCATGGACGCGGTGCGGGCGCATGCCGGCCGCGGTGGCCTCGTGCTCGGCGTCTGCAATGGCTTCCAGATCCTGTGCGAGTCGGGGCTGCTGCCGGGAGTGCTGATGCGGAACGCGGCGCTGCGGTTCATCTGCAAGGATGTCTATCTCCGGGTCGAGCGCTCGGACACGCCGTTCACTCGCGGCTACAACGCGGGCCAGGTGATTCGCGTCCCGGTCGCCCATGGCGAGGGCAACTACGTCGCCGACAGTGAAACCGTGACGCGGCTCGAGGGCGACGGACGGGTGGCGTTCCGCTATGTGGGGCCGGACGGCAAGCTCGATCCGCGCTGGAATATCAACGGCGCGACCAATGCGATTGCCGGAATATTGAGCGAGCGCGGCAACGTGCTGGGGCTGATGCCGCACCCGGAAAACCACGTCGAAGCCGCGATCGGCCCGACCGACGGACGCGGCTTGTTTGCCGGGCTGACCCAGCACTTCGCAAAAGTCGCTTGAGGCGGCCATATCAGGCTACACTTCGGTCCATTCCGTCGCATCGACCGGAGCGCAGGGTGTGCTGAGTAGAGACGCGTCATGGATCTCCGCATCCTAATTGCGGCGGTGTTCGGCCTCGTGTTGGTGGCCTTCGGCGGTTTCTATTACGCGCTGGGCCCAAAGACGACCGACCTGCCTCTGCCGCTCGCGCCGCCCACCCCGCCGCCGGTCGCGGCCCTGCCGGCTGAGGCTGCGCCATCGCAACCTCTGCCACCACCGCCATCGCCTCCGCCGCCGGCGCCACCACCCATGGCCACGCCGGAGAGTGTCGAAGGCGAGATCGCATTATCGGAACATGCCGAGTTGCTGGCGTTCGTTAAGCAGAACTTCGGCGCCGAATACACCGACTTGATCGCCATGGCGGTCCGCCGGCGCAACGAAGGCGTGTCGGATCAGGTGTTCGAACAGGAACTGGCCGAGCGCTTCCAGGACATCGTGCGCGGCAAGCTGAAATTCGGTGTCGGCGCCAGCATGCCGACGGTCGATAAGCTCGCCGCCAATGAGGCGAGCCTGTTCCATGCGCTCGGCACCGAGGGCGCAGCCTTCTGCCTCAAGATGCTCGGCAAGGACGACACGCCGGCAACCGAGCCGCCACCCGACAGTGTGCGGCGGCTGATGCAACTCGGCACGCTTTATCGGTTCCAGGCCATCGTCGAAGGCATGGCGGCGAATGCCAAGCCGGTCGAGCCGCTCAGCAAGGAAGAAACGCGCGTGTTCGAGGCTTCGCTCGCGCGCGAGGGCCTCAATTTCAAGGACGTGAGCACCGGGGCCTATCTCAGGACCAGTTTGGAACCGGGCAAGCCCTGCCTGACCTTGGAAACGCTGCATCTCGCGATTGCGCGGCTGCCGGAGGGCACGCGCCGGAAGCTATACACCGGCATGTTCTTTGCCGGCCGGTGATAAGTGCCGGGCTTGGAAAAGCTTCCGAATAATAGGAGTGGATGCCCGGTCTCTGCCGGGTGAAATTGCGCCCCTCGCACGTTACATATCGCCGGTGATCGCCAACGAGCCCCCCATCACTCCCGCGCTGATTGCTGAGCACGGCCTCAAGCCGGAGGAATACCAGCGCATTCTCGATCTGATCGGCCGGGAGCCGAGCTTCACCGAGCTCGGTATCTTCTCGGCGATGTGGAACGAGCATTGCTCGTACAAGTCCTCGAAGGTGCACCTGCGCAATTTGCCGACCAAGGCGCCCTGGGTGATCCAGGGGCCGGGCGAGAACGCCGGCGTCATCGACATCGGCGACGGGCTTGCCGTTGTGTTCAAGATGGAGAGCCACAACCATCCGAGCTACATCGAGCCATATCAGGGGGCGGCGACCGGCGTCGGCGGTATCCTGCGCGACGTATTCACCATGGGGGCAAGGCCGATCGCCTGCCTCAACGCCTTGAGCTTCGGCGATCCCGAGCATCCCAAGACGCGGCATCTGGTGTCGGGCGTGGTGGCCGGTGTCGGCGGCTACGGCAATTCGTTCGGGGTGCCGACGGTCGGCGGCCAGGTCCGCTTCCACACCCGCTATGACGGCAACAACCTGGTCAACGCCATGGCGGTTGGCCTCGCCGAGGCGGACAAGATTTTCTACGCGGCGGCATCCGGCGTCGGCATGCCGATCGTCTACCTCGGCTCGAAAACCGGTCGCGACGGCATCCACGGCGCCAGCATGGCGTCGGCGGAATTCGGCGAGGGCGCCGAGGAGAAGCGCCCGACCGTGCAGGTCGGCGATCCGTTTTCCGAAAAGCTGTTGCTCGAAGCCTGCCTGGAGATCATGGCCAAGGGTTGCGTGATCGCGATCCAGGATATGGGCGCCGCGGGGCTGACCTGTTCGGCGGTGGAGATGGGCGCCAAGGGCAACCTCGGCGTCGACCTGGAGCTCGACAAGGTGCCATGCCGCGAGACCGGCATGAGCGCCTACGAGATGATGCTGTCGGAGAGCCAGGAGCGCATGCTCATGGTGCTCAAGCCCGAGAAGGAAGCCGAGGCCGAGGCGATCTTCAGGAAATGGGGGCTCGACTTCGCCATCGTCGGCCACACCACGCCGAGCAAGCGCTTCGTCGTCAAGCACTCAGGCGATGTGATGGCCGATCTTCCGATCAAGGAATTGGGCGATGAGGCGCCGGTCTACGATCGCCCGTATGTCGATACGCCCAAGCGTCCGATCATCAAGGCTGCGAGCGTACAGCCGCCGATGCGGGTGCCTGACGCGCTGGAGAAGCTGATCGGCACGCCGGAGCTTTGCTCGAAACGCTGGGTCTGGGAACAGTACGACCACGTCATTCTCGGCAACACCGTGCAGCGGCCGGGCGGCGACGCCGCCGTGGTCCGCGTCAACGACGGGCCGAAGGCGTTGGCGCTCACCGTCGATGTCACGCCGCGCTATTGCGAGGCCGATCCGTACGAGGGCGGCAAGCAGGCCGTGGCCGAAGCCTTGCGTAACATCACCGCGGTCGGCGGCAAGCCGCTCGCGATCACTGACAACCTGAATTTCGGCAATCCCGAGAAGCCGGAGATCATGGGCCAGTTCGTCGGCTGTGTGCGCGGCATCGCCGAGGCCTGCAAGGAGCTCGACTTCCCGGTCGTGTCGGGCAACGTCTCGCTCTACAACGAAACCCAGGGCCGCGGCATCCTGCCAACGCCGAGCATCGGCGGCGTCGGCGTGCTCCCCGACTTCACCAAGTCGGCGACGCTCGCGTTCAAGGCCGCGGACGAAACCATCCTACTGATCGGCGAGACGCAAGGGTGGCTTGGCCAGTCGCTCTATCTGCGCGACATCTGCGGCCGCGAGGAGGGGGCGCCGCCGCCGGTCGATCTGATCGAGGAGCGCGAGAACGGCGACGTGGTCCGTGCGCTGATCGCCGACGGCGTCGTCACCGCTGCCCACGATATTTCCGATGGCGGGCTCTTGGTTGCGATCGCCGAGATGGCGCTGGCGTCTGGGATCGGTGCGGCGCTAGAACCGGTCCCCGAGGATACGCCCGCGCACGCCTTCTGGTTCGGCGAGGATCAGGCCCGCTATCTGGTGACGGTGCCCACCGCCCGCGCGACGGAGGTGATGGAGCGGGTGGCGGCAGCGAGTGTGCCGGTCCACCGAATCGGCGCGACCGGCGGCGAAACCATCGCAATTCCGGGCGAGCGCGCCATTGCCATCAAAACGCTGGCCGACCGGTTCGAGGGCTGGCTGCCGGCCTATATGAGCGGCGCGGCCTGAACACAATTACGGCAACTCGGAAAACGCCACCATCAAGGCGAGGCTGAGCGCGGAGGCGATGAGCAAGGCGGTATCGAGCATGTTGCAGTTCCTGTCGATTCGGACATCCCACTCCCCAACGCCCGTCATGCAGTTTGGATGCCATTTTCGTCGCCAGCCCCGCGATCGTTTTTCAGAAGCGGTGTTGGCGAAAATTTGGCATAGTCGCAGTGTGATTCAGGCGCTCCCAGGCGGGGCGCGCATTCAGGGACATCCCCCATGCCAATGAATGCCAATGACATCGAAACGCTGATCAAGGCCGGTATTCCCGATGCCAAGGTCACAATCCGGGACCTTGCTGGCGATGGCGACCACTACGCCGCAACTGTGCTGGCGGAGAGCTTTCGCGGCAAATCGCGGGTTCAGCAGCACCAGCTTGTTTACAACGCCTTGAAGGGCCAAATGGGGGGTGCGCTGCACGCCCTTGCCTTGCAGACCGGGCTACCGGAAGGGTAATTTCGGCTCAGAACGACGGCGCGAATCTCCTGCGCGCGAAAGGAAAAAAGGCCATGGCCATCAACCAGTTCATCGACAATGAAGTGAAGAGCAACGACGTCGTGCTGTTCATGAAGGGCAATCCGCAATTCCCGATGTGCGGGTTCTCGGCGCAGGTCGTGCAGATCCTCGACCACCTCGGCGTGCCCTATAAAGGCCTCAACGTGCTCGAGAACGAGGAGTTGCGGAACGGGATCAAGAGCTACTCGAACTGGCCCACCATCCCGCAGCTCTACGTCAAGGGCGAGTTCGTTGGCGGCTGCGACATCGTCCGCGAGATGTTTCAAGCCGGTGAATTGCAGTCGCTGATGAAGGAAAAGGGCGTGCCAGTGAAGGTCAGCGCGCCGGCGTAAACAAGGCTGCGCCAGTCGGCCCGGCATCCTGATCGCGATGGGTCGTCGGGCGGAAACGGCGTTGTCCCGCCGTCAGCGGATGCGTTGCATCACCAAGTAGATGATGGCGATGATCACGCCGATGCCAATCAGGCTCGGCGTCGGCACGTCGGCTGCGAATGTCTTCACATTACCGGCCACCGACGTGACGAACACGCCGGAATTGTCGCCGAGGATCAGATAGATCAGGATCACTGACAGGATCGTCAGAAACCCCAGCTCGACGAACAGCCAGAGAAAGCGTCGGGTCTTTTCGAGGAGCTGCATCATGTCCGCGCGCCCGAGAACCAACAGGTGAGGAGCCGAAGCTCCCCACCCCACGTTGGCTTACGTCGTGTCGAAGCGTTCAGCGGCAACGAGTGCCGTTGGCCGCTACGCCGCCGAGCGGTTCGAGAATAGCCAAAGGATGAAGCCGAGCGCGATCAACCCGACCAGGCCTTGGCCGCCGAGGTCTTTGACGAAGGCCGTGATATTGCCCGCGACATTGCCGAAGAACGGAATGTTCGCGCCGCCGACGAGCAAAGCGCAGACGATGCCCAACGCCAGAAGCGTCAGGCCGAGGTCAGTCAAGGCACCAATCCAGGACTTCATATTTTGTATTGCGTTCATGAGCGGTTTCCCCTGTTGCGATCGCGGAGTTGTTACGCATTACCCACTTGTCGCAGGGCGAATCTACTAAATATGGGACGACCGTACAAACAACGCACAATATCGGCCAATTCCAGAGGCTTAGCGGGGCTCCGTTCACACGTTTCCACAGGTATCCTGCGGACCGATTCGGCAAAAAAGCGAGCAAACAAAAAAAGGCCGTCGCAAGACGGCCTTTTTCGCTTCGGGAAACCTTAGCTTCCGTTATCGCGAATAATATTCGACCACGAGGTGAGGCTCCATCATCACCGGATACGGCACCTCTGTGATCGCCGGGATGCGGGCGAGCTTCGCCGTCAGCTTGCCATCGTCGACCTCGATGTAGTCCGGCACATCGCGCTCGGCGAGCGCGCGCGCCTCAAGCACCAGCGCCATCTGCCGGGACGCTTCCTTGACCTCGACCACATCGCCCACCTTCATCTGGAAGCTCGCGATGTTGACGCGACGGCCGTTCACCTTGACGTGACCGTGGTTGATGAACTGGCGTGCCGCGAACACCGTCGGCACGAACTTCGCGCGATAGACGATCGCGTCGAGACGGCGCTCCAGCAGTCCGACCATGTGGGCGCCGGTGTCGCCCTTCAGCCGCCGGGCCTCCTGGTAGATGCCGCGGAATTGCCGTTCGGAGATGTTGCCGTAATAGCCGCGCAGCTTCTGCTTGGCCTTGAGCTGGACACCGTAGTCGGAGAGCTTGGACTTGCGGCGCTGGCCGTGCTGGCCGGGGCCGTATTCGCGCTTGTTGACGGGGCTCTTCGGGCGGCCCCAGACATTCTGGCCCATACGGCGGTCGATCTTGTACTTC
>Ga0207711_10005575_pt1 | contig 10645 bp, 10 predicted proteins | sample KBSS34metaG_FD_184401 | JGI IMG/M metagenome (GOLD analysis project Ga0207711, IMG submission 184401) | Switchgrass rhizosphere microbial communities from Kellogg Biological Station, Michigan, USA - KBS S3-4 metaG (SPAdes) (version 2) | ecosystem: Host-associated > Plants > Roots > Rhizosphere...
AGGTGTTCATCCCTGCATCCACAGGTGTCGACCCATTCACGATTCCCTTCATCACGCCGGGAGCACGCATCAGGGTGGTGGGTTTCAGTGGCCAGTTTGAAACCCAGTATGAGGTGCTCCCACGACGCAGGGGAGACATCCGTCAGGACGTACCTTGATTTATGGCACACGCATCTTTGCGCCATTCATACGGCATAAGTGGTCCAGTTACAGATCAGCCTGGCGATGAACGCCTTGGCTGGAAATTCTAAAGGAGAAATCTCATGAAATACGCAAACAGAATTCATAACAAGCATGGCCGCAGAATCTCGATTCGCGCGCTGCTATTAATGCTGGCCTTGATGACCAGTATTGCGATCCCAACCGTGCATCCGGCTGTCTCGCGGGCGCAAGCCTCGGGCACGGTGGTCGGCTGGGGCGATAACTTCTCAGGTGAGGCGACGCCTCCCGCCGATCTCATCGATGTAAAGGCGATTTCCGGTGGGGGTCTTCACAGTCTGGCGCTGAAGACTGACGGCACAGTCGTCGGCTGGGGTGATAACTCCGTTGGCCAGGCGACGCCGCCTGCTGGCCTCAGCAGTGTGGTCGCGATTTCCGGTGGGTTAATTCATAGTCTGGCGCTGAAGACTGACGGCACGGTCGTCGGCTGGGGTGATAACTCCTTTGGCCAGACGACACCTCCGGCGGGCCTCAGTAGTGTGGTGGCGATTTCCGCCGGAAGCATTCACAACCTGGCGTTGAAGTCGGACGGCACGGTCGTCGGCTGGGGCGAGAACTCCGCTGGCGGGGCGACGCCGCCTGCTGGGCTAAACAGTGTGGTGGCGATTTCCGCCGGGATAGGTCACAGCCTGGCGCTGAAGACTGACGGCACGGTCGTCGGCTGGGGCCTCAATGACGTGGGCCAGACGACGCCGCCTGCTGGCCTCAACAATGTGGTGGCGATTTCCGCCGGAGGGTTTTCCAGCCTGGCGCTGAAGACTGACGGCACGGTCGTCGGCTGGGGCCTTAACGACCGGGGCCAAGCGACGCCCCCGGCCGGCCTCACCGGTGTGATGGCGATTTCTGCTGGGCGTTCTCACGGCTTGGCGCTGAAGACTGACGGCACGGTCGTCGCCTGGGGTAGTAACGACTTTGGTGAGGCGACGCCCCCGGCTGGCCTCAGCGGTGTGGTGGCTATTTTCGCCGGGCAGGTTCATAGCCTGGCGCTAGTGAGCGCGTTCGACATTGATGACCTGATTGCCCTCGTCAACGGACTCAACATCCATCAGGGCATCCAGAACAGCTTGCTCGCAAAACTCAACGCCACCGTGGCAGCTCTTGCTGCTGACAACACGGCGACGGCTTGCACCAAGCTGCAGGACTTCATCAATGAATGTAACGCACAGTCGGGCAAGAAACTCAGCGTGGAACAGGCAAACGAACTAATCGCACGCGCCAACGAGATCAGAGCCTCGCTCGGCTGTCCGTGACATTCGGTCTGCAACTCGTTAACCCGATACGAAAGACGGTAGCGACGAACGAAGTTGCTAATTGTGGACGATCACGCGGTCATGCGCCGCGTGAATCGGACGATCAAAGTTCAAAGGAGAATGAAACAATGACGAATCTCACTCAGAAATCTTCAAAGCAGTTTCTTGGCGTGGGCGTGCGAGTAGTAACGCTGGCGCTGTCTCTCATAGTCTTCGGAACAAGCGCGGCGCCTGCTCAAACAAGGGCTTATGTGTCGAATGGTTCTGCCACTACTGTCTCCGTGATAGACACGGCGACTAATTCAGTAGTTGCTACCGTCCCGGTGGGATCAAGTCCGCAGCGATTAGCCGTTACGCCGAATGGGGCCTTCGCCTACGTGCCGAATTCGGGTAACGCCAATGTCTCAGTGATCAACACGGCAACCAATACCGTGGTTGCCACTGTGCCGGTTGGATTTTTTCCGCAGGGAGTAGCTATCACTCCGAACGGCGCTTTCGCCTACGTCGCAAACGTCGCCGTTAGCACGATCAGCGTGATAAATACAGCCACCAATACAGTGACTGCCACTATACCGGGGTTACAGAACCCTGATTTTGTTGCTTTCACTCCAAATGGAGCCTTCGCGTATGTGGCCGGTTTCTCTAGTAGTGTCAGGGTAATAGACACGGCCAGCAACACTGTAGTCGCCACTGTGACAGTTGGAGGATCCTCAACAGGATTGGCTATTACTCCGAATGGAGCTTCCGTCTACGTACCGAATCAGAATAGCAACAATGTTTCTGTAATAAGCACTGCGACTAACACGGTGGTCGGGACGATAACGGTTGGCAACGGTCCCTCCGGAGTAGCTATCACTCCCAATGGTGCTTTTGCCTATGTGTCTAATAGTGTCGACAACTCGGTCTCCGTCATAGCCACGGCAACCAATACGGTGGTCGCCACCGTGCCCGTTGGAATTGCTCCCCGGTCCCTGGCTATCGATCCGACTGGGAACTTCGCCTATGTTCCGAATCAACTTGATAACACCGTCTCGGTCATCAGCACGGCCACAAATTCGGTAGTCGCAACGGTGAGCGTGGGAGCTGGCCCAGTCGCAATCGCTTTTGCAGTGAGCGACCCGCTCCAATCGCTCCTTGGTCAGATACAGGCGCTGATAGACGCAGGCACGCTCACGGAAAATCAGGGTGATGTGCTGCTCAACAAGATCGCACACGCGATCGGCTCGCTTGATAATTCGCAGACCAACGCTGCCTGCGGTCAACTCGATTCCTTCATCAATCAGATTAACGCCTTCATCAACAACGGCTCGATGACTCAGGCTCAGGGGCAAACGCTGATTGACGCAGCCAATGCCATCCGAGCCAGCAACGGCTGTTAGGCGCTTCACTAACAACTCAAAAATGCTCCGAGGCCGGACCACGCAGGTCGGCCTCGGAGATCGTCAGCAGAAGGTAACAATGAAGAATCTTACTCAGAAGTTGTCGAAGTAGTTTTTGGCGGGCGTGCGAGTAGTAACGCTGGGTAAATTTCTTTGGCGTGTAGTCGAAGGCAGAGTTACATTTGAGCAGGAAGAAAAGCTTCTTCCAATAGTTTAGTGAAGATATTAAAACGCACCATCACTGGACTCTGCAAGGTCTTGTAGGAGGCGCCATCTTTGGCGCTACGGTATTCGTGGCTTTCCTCCTTCAGGGTTATCTTACAGGTCATTCTTTGTTTGACAGGCTCAAGCACCTCGTTCTATTCGCCGCTTTCATCGGTGCGGAGGCCGGTCTGATTGCCGGCGGAATTATCGGACTCATCATCGGTGTCTTCGGGCTTCGTAAACTCTCCGGAGCATTAGCAGGGGTTATCGTGATCCTGAATCTGGCGGTCTATCTTTTAGGTCCGCCTGCATCCTTTCATAAGTTGTATATATTCTTGACGACTCTGTCAGCGCTGGCAGCAGCGGTGCTCGGAGCGCTAATCGCAGCCATTATCAACTGGTTCGAAAGACGACTCTTTTAATCATCAGAACGAAAAGAACTGTGCTATAGTCCTCGTCGCACCCCTCAAAAAAAGAAGCGGACCGACTTGTGATTGCACACAAAGCCGGCCCTGAACCATCAACCTTCTAAAGAAAGGCTGACGATTATGACTATTCATAGTAGCGTATCAACGCTCGCAGAAGAACCTCACGAAACCGAAACAATCCAAATCACAATCAGCGATGCTCTCAGACGTCGCGCGCAGGCAGTCTTAAACGATCGCTCGATCGATCCACAGTGGCGATCGATTATTCGCTACGCTTTGGAGATCAGCGATCCTTTGCTTCCTGATCTCGTGCGGCGCGCCGGTGCTGGCGAAACGATCATCGACGCGACCAATTTCTCGGAAACACTCGAAAGCAACGACGACGATTCGAACCAAGAAAAGATAGAGGCACTGGCAGAAATCATCTGCGGGGCCGGTGATGAAGCAACGGCCGCGTTGTTCGTGCTTATGGGTACTCTTGAGAACTCGAGAGATCCCAAACTACTCGCAAACGCGGCGAAGCACCTTGCTTTCACTCGCTGCGGTGAGTCGAATCTTTATGGCATCGTCGACGCTCAGCTTTCGTTAGTCGAAGGCGAATTGTTGGCGAGCTAATTGGATCAACTGTAGAGCGGTCTTCCGTGGCCCGTCCGTTCCACGATAAATGCATATCTCTGAAGAACGGGCGGCCACGGAGGGCCGCCCCTACAATTACCCTTCTGCGTTTCTGAGGTCTCCTCACAGATTCTCTTGATTGATATGCCGATCCTGCCAAATAGCTTCTTCAATCGACTGGAAGATGTTTGGGATCGGCGAAAATCTATTTAGGTCGCGGGTGATCCGGTATCGGAGTTGGCGTGACCCCATTCGAGTATCCTCGAAACCAAAATCATATCTGCGAACCTTCACACAGGAGTTCCAAGTTCCCAGATAGGATTCGTGAAGACGCTGTAGGTGTCGCTCAAAATTCCAGAAGCGGTCTCGCGGATTCGAGAATGGATTTGGCGATTCCCAGAAAGGATTTGAGAAATCCCTGGAGGGATCCAGCAGATCCTAAAAGGGTCCTACGGATTCGGCCCAGCCAGCCGGGGACACTTCCCAACTGCACAATGATCTGGTAACAGTTTGAGTGCGACTCTTGAGGCAAAGCCGCAGTTAGGAGCGAAGTGAATGTTCAAAGAGCGGAGATATTGGAATGGAGTAACGATTGGCGTCGCCGGCCTGATTTTCGCCGTTTGCCTGTCATGCTTTGGGTTAAATCAGCAACGTTCGAAAAGAGCGCCTGCTGATAGAAAGGCAAGCACGGAGCTAACGATTCAAGTTACAGCCTCTCACTCTTTGGTTAACTTGCCGCCACAGAGGCCTGACCTCGCCCCGCTCAATTGTGAGCTGACTGAAAAAGAGGTGAGACTCTATGCCAACACCACTTCGCCGCACAAAGCAAAGATGAACTTTAACTGGCAAGTACCTGTAGGTCGTTTGACAGGCAAAACCAGTGAGGTGACCTGGGATTTGAGCGGTGTCGAGGCGGGCACTTATACTGCGACGGTTGAAGCAAGTGACAGGCAGAAGCACACCGCCAGCGGTTCGATAACAGTTACCGTGGATATCTGTCCAGGTTATCTTCCTGATCCTCCGCCGTGCCCAGTCGTTTCCGTAAGTTGTCCCGGTAGCCTGGAATCGAAAGGTTCCGTTACCTTCGAAGCCACTGTCTCTGGCGGGTATACCGAAAAAACACCAACCTATGAGTGGTCCTTATCTGCGGGAACAATAGTCAGTGGGCAGGCGACACGGAAAATCACAGTTGACGTTTCCGGTCTCAGGCAGAACTGGGTAACTGCCACCGTGTCGGTGGGCGGCTTTAATCCGTTATGCGCTACCGTTGCCTCCTGCGCGATCTCACTAGGTGAGACGAAATTGCAATGATCTGATTCCCTGCTGACTTATCTTGCTCGCGCTGAGAAGTTGTTTCGTCCAATCCGAGCATACTGGTCCGCGGATGGGCTCGTTCAGTGCGGCAGACTTTCCAGGTATATACCCAAATAGCAACCGGAATCAGTATCTTCAACAGTGCGAATACGCCTTGCACGAAGATCGTCTCAGTGGCTGAAAGGTCCCATTGATGAGCTCCTGTACAATCGCTGATCATTGGACGATTAGACCACCAAATGTCTACGAATGTTCCCAGTCCACTACTTGATCATCTTGTCTACGCGACACCTGATCTGGAGGCGACTTGTCGTGAGCTCGAAATCCGGCTTGGTGTGCGTGCGTCAGCCGGTGGCCAACATCCCGGGAGAGGCACGCACAACGCACTGATCTCAATCGGGCCCGAGGCTTACCTGGAAATTATCGGTCCGGATCCTTTGCAGCCTGAGACTAGACCTGTCTGGTTTGGCGTCGATCGGTTAACTGCGCCCAAACTCATTACCTGGGCCGTGCGCATAGACGACCTCGAAGCCTTCGTCAAAGAAATCTCGCCGAATGTAAACGTCGGAGTTGTGAGATCCGGAAGTCGAAAGACTCCGGAAGGAACAACACTCTCGTGGCGACTGACAGAACCGCAACTAGTACAAGGCGTCGGACTGATACCATTCCTGATTGAATGGAACTCTCGACAGCATCCAGCCGACTCCGCGATAACTGGCCCACGGCTGGTCCAACTCCGCATCGAGCATCCTGAACCCGAGTTAATCAGAAAGCAGTTAAATTCGCTGCGGTTTGAAGTTGCAATCGAGCAGGGTTCGAATCCTGCATTGGTGGGGATCTTCGAAGGTGCAAATGATCTAATCGAGCTCAGGTAATGTCATTGTTGAAGATCTGAGTTTCGCAGCCAATTCACTCTACCTTCTGCTTCTCTGATCGCATTGTCTAGTGAGTCGATAATAGCTAATGAATATCTGCCTACGGGATACCATGAATTTTCGTCGGACCCGAATTCGAGTTCTTCAAAACCAAACGTCTTATTCTCACGCTGAAATATTTCGACTTTTCGCGTTCCGTCCGACTTCATGAAAGTTTCCTTAATGATCTTTTCCATACAAGCCTTCGATTTTTCCTGTGAACGACGCAAATGGACCAGACATAATCCCCACCGTGTTACCCAATCTGAAGGTTTGATGTTTCTTACGTTCCTCGCTCATCTCCATCCTCTTGTAGCAGCAGTATTATAATGGGGACCGAACATTTACGTCTCATGTCGCTGCGATCTCTGCGTTCAGAGATACGCCGAGATCGCAGAGAAGACTTCAAATCCCGATCAGTAAATTTGCTCAAGCATCAATTCCATCTCGTCATCGACGAGTTGCTCGAGTGGGATGCTGGCGAGGCGGGCGTAGGCGAGGATTACGTCGGTCGGCGGCTCGTTTAGATTGTGCTCGTACTTGGAGATGCTGTTCGGGGCTAGCTCCACGCCAAGACGATAGACCAGCGCGCTTTGAGACACACCAAGCGACTGACGGATCTTTAGCAACTTTTCAGCTAAACGTTTTGGTCGCGGTCGTGCGTGGCCCATCACCGAGGATTAGTGCGGTTGAACGGACGTTTGAGGCGACGAGGTGAGCGCCTTCTTATATTTGCCTTCCTGGTCCCCCCACACCCTGTATCCGGACCAGATACCGCTGAACGCAAACTGGAAAATATAGAACCCAAACTTGAAGGGGTGACCATGGTACCAGAGCTGAATGACGACATCATAAAGTGCGACCGCGTAAACGGTAAAAGAAAACGTTTCGCGCAACACGAATCGTCCTCTTCCTTTCGCTCTTATCGCAGCCCAGCGTTCAGGTGAGTATTGTCCCCGTTGAGACCACCAGGCCTTGAATGCTTTTACCAATCTGCTTATCACTAACTTCTTAAACTGAGAGACGTACAGCGGTGAGCTGCACGTCTCTCACGACAAGAAAACAGTTACTCAATCAGTGGTGATCATGCTTCGCAGCGGCCGGAGTGGCTGGAGCAGCCGGACCAGAGTTTGATCCGGGAGCGGCGACATCGATCACAGTGCGCATCCACGGATGAATGCAGCACTGAAACTTGTGTGAGCCTACCGGAAGATCGGCGCTGCCGGCAGTCGGTCCTACTTCAATCCCGCCAGCCGGAATGAAAACGATCGCTCCGAAGTTCAGGCATTCGGGAGCTGGAACCGGATTGCCGGAAATGCCATTGAGCTGGTCAACGAAACCACCACCAAACTCCGCTACCGGAGTAAACGTGTGTGTCTCGCCACCGCGGTTCTCAATCAGCGTGTCGCGTCCAACATTCACATGCATGTTGCTTGGTTGATTTCGCCAGGCGTGTGCATCCTGGGTTGCTGCGAGTTCGGCGATGAACTCATCAAACGTTGTGTGGCCATTGCCTACGCAGGCGCCATCGCCAAGCACCGCGTTGAAGGTGGTTGGCTCACAGTCGTCCAATAACCTGATCTTCTTGTCGCCCTGAACGGCGCCCGCGCCCGCAGTCAAACTCAACAGAGTGATCGCAGCCACGGCCGTCCAGACCATATTCCGAAAATGCCTTCTATTCATCCGGGAGTACCTCCTTGTTCGGGTCGGCTCGAGTCAAATTGAGAGCAGAGGACCCACTGTCATGTGTTTAGTAAAGCGTGGCAAGCATATACACCGCGACTGCGACGGATGTCAATAAATTCTCAAGCGCACTTTAAGGAGCCGGGGTGCCGCAGTTCCCTTCACTGGCTAAGCGGCTCGAGACGACGAGCGTACAGCTTTATAGATGGAGTAGCCAAAAAACTGAACGGTTCTATCCCTAAATAAATGGATTTACTCCGAGATTTCGTCGTCGCGAGGGCTGCCGATCAGCCAAAAGATCGCGTTTTACTGAGAAACTTTCTTGCTGCATAAAACTTGCAACATTTACTGCAGCATTGGAGCCTCTCCCCCAACTCCAAGGCTTCAACGTTTTTTAGTTCAACCTTCAACTGCATCAATCGGAGGAGCTATGAAGAAGAATTTTATTCGTCTCGTGCTCTCGTTTAGCGCTCTCCTCGTGTTTACGTCAGTGGCGCTAGCCCAGAACACGGGCGCCATCAGCGGCACGGTCCAGGACCAATCTGGAGCCGTTGTTGCCGGTGCCAACGTGAAGGCTCAGAATCCAGCCACCAACTTCAGTCGTGAAACCACGTCTGCGACAAACGGATTCTATCGATTCGATCAACTGCCGGTTGGCACTTACACGATCTCGGTGGAAGCATCCGGCTTTAAGAAAACGGTAACCCAACAGGTTGCGCTCAGCGTAAATGACGCGCTAACACTCGATATCAAACTCGAAGTCGGGCAAGTGTCCGAAATCGTAACCGTCAGCGAGGCCCCCGCCGCAGTCAACACCGAAACATCCGTTCTCGGAAAGACTGTCGACAACAGAACCCTCAATGATCTACCGATCCTATCAGGCGCAAATGGCCGCAATCCCCTGGCCCTCGCGCCGTTGCAAGCAGGCGTGTTGCCCGGCGGTGCGGGAGTTGGTCCATTCACCGTAAATGGGCAGCGAACTCAATCCAATAACTTTCTTTTAGATGGTGGAGACAGTAACGACCTCGCCATCAACGTTCCCGACGCCGTTCAGGGATTTAGTCCTGACGCGCTTCAGGAGTTTCGTATTCTGACAAATACTTTCTCCGCTGATTTCGGTCGTAACTCCGGCGGCGTCGTCACCCTGATCAGTAAATCCGGTACGAACGAATATCACGGAAATCTTTTCCACTTTTTCCGTAACCGTGCGCTGAACGCCACGCCGTTCTTCAACAACGCCTCGCCGACGTTCGTTGGTCTGCGCAAGCCGCAGTTCAACGTCAACGAGTTTGGCGGAACGATTGGCGGACCATTGCATTTTCCAAGATTTGGTGAGGGTGGTCCAGCCATCTATAGCGGAAAAGATCGCACCTTCTTTTTCTTTAGCTACCTGGGCTTCCGACGCCGTCAAGGTGAATCGCAAACGGCAACTGTGCCTTCCCAGGCCCAAAGAAACATCATCAATGCTGTGGGCACTCCGCAAGCAAAAGCGCTGCTCGGGTTGATCCCGGCTGCTAATTCCGGTAACACGCTGTTCTCTTCTGCTTCGAACAGTTTGGATCGCGATCAATTCTCAATTCGTGGCGATCACCGGTTCAGCGACAACAACAGCTTTTTTGTTACGTTCTTCAACGAAGATCAAGTGTTCACCAATCCGTTTGCATTTGGTGGTTCAACTATTCCCGGATTTGGCACCACCGGTGATCTTCGCTTCACAAACCTTATCATGAGCGACTTCCACACGTTCAGTGCGCGGTCGGTCAACGAATTTCGTTTTTCATGGCACCAGCGCGATACGCTCAGCGTTGTTCCCGTGAACCATACATCGCCGGCTGACCTTGGCATTTCGGGAATTATCCCGGACGATCCATCAGCCGCGGGGCCGCCACGCGTTGACATCACCGGCTTCTCGACTTTCGGAAACACCATTCAGGGACCGCAAGGTCGTGACGACAATACTTACCAGTTTGTCGATAATTTTTCACACAACCGCGGTAACCATCACTTCAAATGGGGTGGCGAGTACCGCACCTATTCGCAAGACCAGGTCTTCACCTTCATCAACAACGGCTTGTACTTCTTCACCGGCGACATGGTGGATATTCTGGGCAAACCGCTCATTCCAGGCCTGACTGCCGCGCTCAGCGATTTCGCCCGAGGCGACGTTCTCGAGTACGTTCAGAACAGCGCTGGAACGCCGCGTTATGAAACACAGAATTACACCCTCTTCCTCCAGGATGACTGGAAAGTTAAGCCACGCTTAACCCTGAATCTTGGTGTGAGATATGAATTGGATACGCCGCTCGTTGATAGTGAAGATCGAGTCAACACTTTCCGTCCCGGTCAGCAATCGACCGTGTTCCCAACCGCTCCCAGGGGCATTGTGTACCCCGGCGACACTGGGATTACGCGTTCGACGTACCAGACCGATAAGAACAACTTCGGTCCACGCGTCGGCTTCGCCTGGGACGTATTGGGTTCCGGCAGGCTAAGCCTGCGCGGCGGTTATGGTTTGTATTACGACACAGTGATTTCGGAAACGACCCTACAGTTCCTGACGGCTCCTCCGTTTGCAATTCAGCCGTTCTCGGACTGCACGACCATCAGTAATCCGTTTGCGAACGCACTGTGCACGAATC
>Ga0207711_10005586_pt1 | contig 10628 bp, 9 predicted proteins | sample KBSS34metaG_FD_184401 | JGI IMG/M metagenome (GOLD analysis project Ga0207711, IMG submission 184401) | Switchgrass rhizosphere microbial communities from Kellogg Biological Station, Michigan, USA - KBS S3-4 metaG (SPAdes) (version 2) | ecosystem: Host-associated > Plants > Roots > Rhizosphere >...
CCGGCAGCAGCATGGGCAGCGGCACCTCGGGGAGCTCCGGCAGCGGCAGCTCCGGCAGTTCAAGCGGGTCTACGTCGGGTCGCTCCGCAAGCGGCACGTCGGGCAGCACCGGATCGTCGTCGACTTCCGGTTCGAGCACCGGCAGGTCATCGTCCGGCAGCGAAACCGGTTCAAGCTCATCGAGCGGCAAGCGCGAGTAACGCGAACCGCGCACGAACTCTCCGGACGGAGAGACAAGAAGCCAGCGCGCCGGGCCCACGGTTCGGCGCGCTGTTCTTTTTCTGCTGATCACGAATTCGCGCCGGCGCCCTATCGATGGTTGAATCGACTGTGACCGACGACTTCCGCTTCGCGCCCCTTGCCGAGCAGCACCTCAGGATGCTGCACGAATGGCTGCAGCGGCCGCATGTGGCGCAATGGTGGGCGCCGACACCGTCCGTGGCCGAGTTGCGCGATGACTATCTGTCGCCGGCCGCGGAACAAGGCACCCGCGCGCACATTGCGTTTCTCGGCGCCGAGCCCCTTGGATTCATTCAATCCTATGTGGTGATGGGATCGGGCGGCGGATGGTGGCCGAGGGAGACCGACCCCGGCGCGCGAGGAATCGACCAGTTCCTCGCAGACAAGGATCGCCTGGGTCGGGGCTTCGGCACCGGGATGGTTCGCGCATTCGTGGACTGCGTGTTCGCCGACCGCGAAGTCACCGTCATCCAGACCGACCCGCATCCTTCCAATCACCGCGCGATTCGGTGCTACACGCGCGCGGGCTTCCGCGTCATCGGACCTGTCACGACACCGGATGGCTGCGCGCTGCTGATGCGCCGCGAGCGCGAAAGCCCATGACCAGACATCCTTACGGTAAGCTACGCGCGCCCTCCTCGGGTCTCGAGCTTTCCAAAGGCTGCCATCCATGTCGCGTCACCGTTTCGATCATTCCGGGCGTGTTGCCAACAAGAGCATCGAACTCGCGTTCGCGGTTCCGCAGGTCGTCGCCCACCGCCTCGCCCGCATCGCTCTTGCAGGTCCCGTTCCCTCGCTTCGTGATCAGCAGGAGTTCATGCTGATGGGCAGCGAGAAGGTCGCCGCGTTCTATGAATCGTGGACGGCAATGTGGGTTGCGACCGTTCAGGCGAGCGCTGCGCTGTTCTTCACGCCGGTGCTTTCCTGGTCGGCAGCACCTTTCGCGCTCGCATCGCGAATGTCGCCCGCGAGAGCGCATCGCACCGCGTTGAAGATCCTCGGCAGCGGCGTCGCGCCGGTGCACCGTCGCGCCGTCGCAAACGCCCGGCGACTTCGACGCGACGTGCGGGCGTAACGAACGCAACGAGCGAGCGTCAGGCCGGCACGCGGCCGATGCCCGGCAGTTTCAGCGCGGGCCGCCGAAAATCGATGCCGGCGACGAGTCCGAAGAGATTGATCTCGATGCCCTCGTCTTTGGCGACGCTCATGCCGAGCACGCCGCCGAGCGATAGCTGATACCCGGTGCCGCTCGGCGTCCGCGATATCCACTGTCCGACCGGCAGGTAGTCCTTGCCGATCGCGGTACCCGGCAGCGTCAGCCGCATCTCGGGAATCTGGCGTCCGAGGTACGCGACGAACGTGTTGCTGTTGGGACCGGGCCATGCGCTGTATGAAGTGACGGAGTACTCGGCCGCGGCCGTGGGCAATCGGGCGATTACCGCTTCAGCCTGGCTGCCGCGAACATCCGCGATCAACGTGGGCGCCGCGCCGTACCATTCGGCGTCCGGTGCCCGCGTGTTCGAGATGGTGAGTCCCGAACCTCCGCCCCGCGCGTACCAGCCGATCACTTCATAACGCGTGTAGCGATCGGCGTTTGCAGGCTTCGCCGCGACCCAGGTGTGGACCGCGAAGGCGCCGCGCCACCCGAACGTCCGGCTCGCATACGCCTGCACGACCGCTTCAGGATGAACGGCCGGATCGGGTGCAAGCCCGGTGACGCGATGCGTTGCCATGCGCCAGTCGCCCCGCATGGTTGCGCCGCCGAACGCGAACGTGAAGAGCGGTCCGACAAGCATCAGCGCGACGATCAGGACGAGCCAGCCGAGCACGCGCAAGGCGACGTAAACCATCATTGGGATATGGATCGCCGCGCGCGGTTTCGCAAGCCCGATCGCACCTCTCAGCACGCGGCGTTCAAGCGGTGCCCGCCAGCACGATCACATCGTCCGGCGAGAATGCGACGCCGGCGCGGTCGCCGCGCGCAATCGGCTTGCGCACGTCCTGATCGAACACGAGCAGCTCACCCCACGGCGTACCGAGGACGTACTCCATGCGGCTGCCCAGATACGCAGCGCGCAGGCACTCGGCCGGCAGCACGCCCTCTCCGGCCCCCACGAGACGCAGCCGATGCGGGCGGACGGCCAGCGTCGCCGGCCCGGTCGCAACGCCGTCCGCTTGGACGCGCACCCCGACGTTGCCCGCGCTGAATTCCGCACCGGCGCCATTTCGCACGAGCTCACCGCTCACCAGGTTCGCGTCGCCGATGAAATCCGCGAGGAAACGGCTCGCCGGCGACTCATACAACTGCGCGGGCGTTCCCTGTTGCGCGATGCGTCCGCCGTCCATGACGATCACCTGGTCGGACACGGCGAGCGCTTCCTCCTGATCATGCGTGACGTAGATCACGGTGAGGTCGAGCGATTGTTGCAACTCGCGTATTTCCTGGCGTACCCGCCGGCGCAGCTTGGCGTCGAGGTTCGACAGCGGTTCGTCGAAGAGCAGTACCGCAGGCTCGAGCACGAGCGAGCGTGCTACCGCAACGCGCTGCTGCTGCCCACCGGACAATTCGGATGGCAGGCGCGCCTCGAGACCCTTGAGGCCGAGCATGGCGAGCTTCGATCGCGCTAGCTCGCGCGCCTTGTCCTTGCCCATGCCCATCGACACCGGCCCGTAGCAGACGTTGTCGAGCACGCTCATGTGCGGAAAGAGCGCGTAGGATTGAAACACCATGCTGACGTCGCGCTCGTTCGCTGCGCGATGCGTCACGTCGTTGCCGCCGATCGCAATGCGGCCGCTCGTCACCGGCTCGAGTCCCGCCACCATCCGCAACGTCGTCGTCTTGCCGCAGCCGGAAGGGCCGAGCAGCGTCACGAGCTGGCCCGGGCGCACCTCGAACGAAACGTCGTCGACCGCAGTCACGTCGCCGTAGCGTTTCGTCACGTGCTCGAACACGACGCCGCCGGATGCCTTCATCGTCCGACCCTTCAGTGTCCGGTCGCCATGACCGGCACGACGCGCCGGCCGAGCTTCGCCTCGCCGACGAGCTTCTGCATGCCGAGCAGCACCGCAAGCATGAAGACCATCAGCACCGACGAATAGACGATCGCGAGCGGGTATTCGCCCGCCTCCACGCGATTGATGATGTACACGGTCGACAGGTTGTACTTCGCGGTCGCGAGGAAGATGACCGCGCTGACGGCCGTCATCGCGTGGGTGAAGCTGAACACGAGCGTCGCGAGGATGGCCGGTCGCAGCAGCGGCATGACGATCCGCGTCAGCGTCCGCAACGTCGTTGCTCGAAGCGTCGATGACGCCTCGTCCAGCGTGCGATCGATCTGGGCAAGCGCCGCGACGCCGGCCCGGACGCCGACGGGCATGTTGCGAAACACGAAGCACAGCACGAGGATCGCCATGCCGCCGGTCAGCTCGAGCGGCGCCACATTGAACGCGACGATGTACGAGACGCCGATGACGGTGCCCGGCACGGCGAAGCTCACGAGCGTCAGAAATTCGAATGCACGGCGTCCGGCGAAGCGGTGACGCGTAATCACGTAGGCACTGAGAAGACCGACGAGCGCCGTCAGCGGCGCGGCGATCGCGGCGACCTCGATCGTGTTGAAGAGGCTGTCCCATGCCGAGCCGCTGAAGAAGATGCCGCGCGGTCCCCATTCGGCGGCGAAACCCGCGCCGAGATGCGTGAAGGTCGGCGTCATGTCGCCGCGGCCGATGTCGCGGACGAAGCCGCCGGTGAGGATCACCGCGTAGCACACGAGCGTGAATGCGATCCACACGGCGGCGACCGAAAAGCAGCCGAGCCACAAGGGTCGCGGCAGGTGCGCGGGCGCGCCGCCGTCGCCCTTGCCGCTCACGGTCACGTACGACAGGCGTCCCACCCATCTTTGCTGAAGGAAGAACGCGACCAGTGTCAGCGCGAGCAGCACCATCGCGAGCACCGCGGCGCGTCCCGCGTCGTATTGGGCACCGGCGACCGCAAAGAAGATCTTCGTGGACAGCACGTCGAAATTACCCGCGAGCACGATCGGATTGCCGAAATCGGCGAGGCTCTCGACGAAGCCTAGAAGGAACGCATTCGCGAGCGCCGGTCGCAACAACGGCCACGTCACGGTGCGGAACACGCGCGCACGGGAGGCGCGAAGCGTCTGCGCCGCCTCCTCCAGCGCCGGGCTGATCGCGCCGAGCGCGCCGTACAGCAGCATGAATGCGACCGGCGTGAACGTGAGGAGCTGCGCGAGGGCCACGCCGGGCAATCCGTAAATCCACCGCGAGCGCGAGATGCCGAACAACGCGGACAGCCACCCCGTCACGAGGCCCGTGCGCCCGAACAGCACCACGAGCGCGAGCGCGATGACGAACGGCGGCGTGATGATCGGCAGGATCGACATCAGCTTGAGCAGGCCCGCGTAGCGCTTGCCGCCGCGCTGCACGACGAGCGCGAGCATCAGTCCGAGGAGCGTCGAGACGACGCCGACCACGGTTGCGAGAAGCGCCGAATTGATCGCGACGCCGCACCGCGTTCCCGCACCCAGGCATCCGAAGCCCCAGATGTCCGCGGTGAGCAAGCGGTCGGCGACGAGTTGCGGCGCGAAGTGGCCGCGCGCGTCGAGCACGGCTGCGACGAGCGCGCTGCCCACCGGATAGAAGATGAAGACGAGCAGCAGCGTGGCGATCGTGACGACGACGGTCGCGATCGTCACGTTGCCGCTGAATACGCCGAGCCGCGCGAGCGCGCGCGCAAAGCACAGCGTGAAGGCGATCAGTGCAAGGGCCGCGCCGATGCCGAACGGCGGCCCATTGCCACTGGCGACGAAGCCCTGGAGCAGACCCCATGCGAGTCCGAACCCCGCGGCAAGCGCCGTGACGTTGGCCACACCGAGCCAGCCGAAGATCAGCGTCGAAACTGCCGCCAGGAATAGCGGGCCGAGCGCGAGCGTCGCCGCGTAATGAGGCCATCTCGCACCCGCCGTTGCAAGTGCGAGCGCCGAGGCGCCGCCGCTTGCCGCCCAAGGGACGACGGCAAGCGCGATGACAGCTACCGCCGCAACGAGCGCGGTTACCCGATCACGGAATCCGGCGGCGCCGCCCGGAACCGGCAGCGCCGCGGCTGGCGTGGACAATCAGCCGTCCTACTTCGGCAGCGCGTAGACCTCCTTGTCCCACTTGGTGAGCAGGCGGGTCCGCTCCGCCGAGGAGCCGTACTTGGCGAAATCGTAGTTGATGAGCTTGATCTCGGAAAACTTCGGCGCCTGCGGCGGCGGCGTCACGCTCTTGTTCGACGGCACCTGGTAGCTGACTTTCGCCTGCGCACCGATCGCCTGCGCTTCAGGCGTGAGCGCCCAGTCGTACCACTTCTTGGCGTTCTCCATGTTCTTCGCGCCCTTGATGATGCTCATGCTCCCGATTTCGTAACCGGTTCCTTCGCAGGGCGAGACGATCGTCACCTGCGCGCCGCCGACGGCCTGCACGACGGCATCGTGCTGGAACGTGATGCCGACGAGGCTTTCCCCGGTTGCCGCCGCACGTGCAGGCGCGGCGCCCGACTTCGTGTACTGGTTGACGTTCTTGTGAAGCGCCTTCAGGTAATCGAACGCCTTGTCCTCGCCCATCAGCTGAACGAGCGTCGCAAGCATCGTGTACGAGGTTCCGGACGAATTCGGGTTGGCGACCTGGATCTCGTCCTTGAACTCGGGCTTTATCAGATCCGCCCAGCACTTCGGCGGCGCGATGTTCTTCTTCTTGAGCTGCTCCGTGTTGTAGCTGTAGCCGAGCGCACCGGCATACACTCCCACCGTCCGATACTTTGACTGCTCCGCCTGTCGCACCGCCCAGTCCTGCAGATCGGCGAGCTTCAGCGACTTGTACGGCTCCGTCAGCCCTTCTTCGGCCGCCTGCAGATGGGGGTCGCCCGTGCCGCCCCACCAGATGTCACCGCGGGGATTGGCCGCTTCGGCCTTGATCTGCGCATAGAACTCGCCGGAGCTCTTGCGCGTCATCAGCACCTTGATACCGGTCGCCTTCTCGAACGCCGCGACCATCGGGCGACACCATTCTTCCTGAACGGTGCAATAGACGACCACCTCGCCCTGCGCCGCTGCGGCGAACGGAATCGCGAACAGCCATGCCGCCAGGATGCCGCGCAGCAACGTTGACATCCGCATCATCTCCTCCTGATTCATACGTATGAAGCTCACGGGGGGAATTCCCGCGCCCGGCGGCGAGTGTAGCGCAATCGGCGCCCGCCGATGCGAGCGCGGGGGCACCGCTACGGAGGCGTTTCACCATCTCGACGGCCGAGAAATGCGCGCATCCGCGAGAGCTCCTGTTCGAGCGCGCGTGTGAACACGCGCTCGCGCGGCGCCCGTCCCGTGACATACCCGAAATCGCTTGCGAGCCCGGCCCCGCGGACGCTCAAATTGGCCCAGCCGATCACCCGGTCGCGCCAAAGCAGCGGAAGCGCGTAGTAGCCGAGCTTGCGCTTCTCGATCGGTGTGTACGCTTCGAATCGATATGACCACTCGAAGAGCCGCGCAAAGCGCGCCCGGTCCCAGACGATCGGATCGAACGGTGCGAGGAGCCGCACCGATTCCTCGGATTCCGACGAAACGGCGGCGGGTTCTTCGTCCGCGGGCCAGTACCAGTCGATGCCGTCGATGCGCGCATGCGCAAGGCGCCTTCGCGCACGACCGAGCGCGGCGTCGATGCCGGCGCGCAACTGCGGCGCACCGTAGCGCAGTCGCCTGATCAAGGGCGCGAGGCTCGGTGCAGGCAATGGCGCGTACTTGCGCACGACGATGTCGAGGAGCGCATCCAGCCGGGCGCGACGCGACGCCGCATCGGCGGACGGCGCGATGCTCGGCTCCCGCACCGCGTAGAGACGTATGCCGTTGTCCCGCCGCGCCACCCGGAGCAGTCCCCGGTAATGCATTGCATCGAGCAGATGCGTCGTCGCGTTGGACGAGCCGCCCCAGTAGTTTCGTACGGCGCCATGCGCGAAGTGCAAGTCGACCTCACGCGGATGCGCCGCGCCGCGCTCGCGGACGAATTCGAGCAGGGCCGACGCGCGACGCTGCGTGGCGATACTCCAGCGCGTCCTGGGAACCCGCGGGTGCATCAGCGCATGGCTCGCGCGCGGGAGGAACCCGTAGTTGATGAACGCGTCCTCCTCGATCTCGAGATCGGGGTAGTACCGCTCGAGATCACCGGCGCGATAACCGACAACGCGATGGCGCAGCGTCAGGTCCTGTGCGCGCGCCGGCGCACGGATCGGATCGGCCTGCACGAAGCCGAGCCTGTCGACGGCGTGCGCGAGCGTCGTGGGAGCGAAGAGGCTGCGCGCCACGGCAAAGCGACGCACTTCACGGAGATCTTTCACGCTGTCCATCCGCGACGCCGAGCATCGCTTTCGCGGACAGGCGTCGAAGGTCGATTACGCCGGATCGGTACACTACCTGTCGCGACGATTGTAGGGTAATCAAAAAGGCATAGCGCACCGTGCTCTACGACCCCGCACGCCACGAGCCGCTTTCGAACCTCGCGTGGGACGAAACGCGCGCACGCGAGACGATCGAGCGGATCGTCCACGACACGCACGCGCGCTTTTCCGCGGATCATGGATGGCCGCTGCATCCCCGCGACGCGGAGGCGGGCGACCAAAGCCCTGCGACACCGCTCTACCACGGGGCGTGCGGCGTGATATGGGCGCTCGATTACCTCCGGCGGTGCGGCGCCTGCTCGCTTCACGGGGATTACACGCCGCACATCGCCGCGCTGCGCGAACGCAACATGCGGTGGCTCACCTCCTTCGAGAGCGACGCCATGGCGCCGTCCTACCTGATGGGGGAGACCGGCTTTGCGCTGCTCGAACATGCGTTACGGCCCTCGCCCGCCGTCGCCGAGCGCCTCGCGCAGCTCATCGACTCGAACCTCGACAACCCTACGCGCGAACTGATGTGGGGCGCGCCCGGGACGATGCTCGCGGCGCTCTTTCTTCACAGGGAGAACGCGGAGCCGCGATGGGCCACGCTCTTTCGACGCACGGCGCGGCAACTCCGCTCCCAGCTCGAGTGGTCCGAGCGATACGAGTGTCACTACTGGACGCAGGACATGTACGGTACGCGGAGCAGCTATCTCGACGCCGTGCACGGATTCGTCGCAACGGCCCTGCCGCTGATCGCCGGGCGCGACCTGCTCGACGACGACGAGTGGCTTGCCTGGGAAGCGACGATTGCGAGGACCGTTCGCGCGAGCGCAACGTTCGAGGAAGGGCGCGTGAACTGGCGCGTCTGGCTGTACGCGGAGCCACGAATGCCGATGCTGATGCAGTTCTGTCACGGGGCGCCGGGCTTCGTCATCTGCCTCGCGGGCATGCCGGGCAATGCGCTCGACGACCTTCTGATCGCTGCCGGCGAAACGACGTGGGAGGCCGGGCCGCTTCGAAAAGGCTCGAATCTCTGCCACGGCACTGCGGGCAACGGCTACGCGTTTCTCAAGCTTCATGGGCGCACCGGCGAGGCGCGATGGCTCGAGCGCGCCCGCGCGTTCGCAATGCACGCAATCGCGCAGATGGAGCAGGAAGAACGGCGGGTGGGCAGGCAGCGTTATTCACTCTGGACCGGGGATCCCGGCCTCGCGATCTACCTGTGGGACTGCATTCGCGGAAGCGCGGCGTTTCCTACGCTCGACGTGTTTCTTCACGACTCATTGAACGCGCGCTCGAAAGGGGCCTGCGCGAGGTGAATGGTAGGAATAGGCGTACAACGCTTTCGGCAAACGACCGAATACGAACGGCCGCGAAGACGGGAATAGTCTCGGAGTCGTGGTTGAGCCAGATACAGTCGCCCGTCGCCGGTTCGAAGGAGGCACGAGGACCGCCCGCACGCCGACTTCCGCGCACGGCCGCAAGGTCGGAGCGCTGACCGATGGGGGTGTGCTGCCCGAGCGCCGAGCCGCCCCAGGCCGCGGCTACCCGCTCCACCTTCCCGTCAAGACGCTTCCGCAGCCGGACGAGACGACGTGCGGTCCGACGTGCCTCCACGCGATCTATCGTTACTGGGGTGAAGACGACACGCTGCAGGAAATCATCGAGCGCATGTGGACGCTCGAGCACGGCGGCACGTACGCCGTATTCCTCGGTTGCGATGCGCTGCGCCGCGGCTATCGGGCACGCATCTACACGTACAACATCACGGTGTTCGATCCCACGTGGTTCACGCAGCCGAGCATCGACATCGCCGAGCGCCTGCTCGCGCAACGGGAACGCAAGCGCGACGTGCGGATCCAGCACGCGACCGACGGCTATCTCGAATTCCTGAAACGCGGCGGACGTCTGCGTCTTGCGAGTCTGTCGCCCCGCCTGCTCGGCGGAATCCTGCGCTGCAGGTTCCCGATCCTGACCGGCCTTTCGTCTACGTACCTCTACCGGGCAGCGCGTGAGCTCGACGTCGACGGAACGCCCGATGACATCGGCGGTCACCCCGTGGGCCATTTCGTCGTGATCGCGGGATGGGACCGCGTCCGCGAACGCGTGCTCGTCGTCGATCCGCAGCAACCGAATCCGTACGGTTCCTCCCACGAATACTGGATCGGGGTCGAACGCGTGCTGGCTGCGATCCTGCTCGGAATCGTCACGCACGACGCCAACCTGCTCGTCATCTATCCGCCGCACGGCACCCGCCGACGATGAACATCTATTTCGTCGTCAATCACGCACGGGACTGGCCATTCGAAATCGAGGGTGTCCGCGTGCTGACGGCGCGGGAATACCTGACCGATCCGGCATACGCCGAGCATCAGTCGGCAAGAATCGTCAACCTCTGTCGAACCGACCGCTACCAGGGCCGCGGCTACTATGTGTCACTGCTTGCCGAAGCGCGCGGCCACCGCGCGCTTCCGGAAGTGAAGACGCTCGGCGACCTCCATGCGCAGCACTTCGAGCAGATGGTCAGCCCGACGGTGCTCGACCAGGTGCAGCGCGCATTGAGTGCGAATGGCGACGAGGCGTGCAGCGTGGACGCGTGGTTCGGGCGCGATCCGCGCAAGCGCAACGACGGCGTCGCGCAACAGCTCTTCGCGGCGCTCCGCATCCCGCTGCTCCGCGCCGCATTTCGACGAGACCACGGGCGCTGGCGGCTCTGCGGCCTCGAGACCCTCGGCTTGCACGACATCGCGCCTGCGCAGCATGCGCTGCTCGTCGAGTTCGCAACCGACTATGTCCGGCGTGGGAACCGGCCTCGCGCAGTCGAAGCGCCACGCACCTCGCCATCGATTGCCATCCTGCATACGGCCGACGAGCAGGACCCGCCGTCGAACGAGGCCGCGCTTGCCAAGTTCGAGCACGCTGCGCGGGAGCTTGGTATGCGCAGCACCTTCAT
>Ga0207711_10005591_pt1 | contig 10626 bp, 7 predicted proteins | sample KBSS34metaG_FD_184401 | JGI IMG/M metagenome (GOLD analysis project Ga0207711, IMG submission 184401) | Switchgrass rhizosphere microbial communities from Kellogg Biological Station, Michigan, USA - KBS S3-4 metaG (SPAdes) (version 2) | ecosystem: Host-associated > Plants > Roots > Rhizosphere >...
TCTATAAATGGCAGCCGGCTCTCGAGAAAGTCACGTTGAAGCACGATATAGCGAGTGAGGTTGAGCAATACCTCAAGACGATGAAAACGGTTGACGACGCAAAGCTCAAGCTCGACTCAGTCGAACATATCGAGGGTGATCGAGACGCGGTGATCCGCTCGTTGCTTTGGTTGCGTGGAACACGCAACACGAGTGACGGAAAGAGCACGGAAGCATTCGAAACGCAGGCACTTTTCCGCATGTGGCTGCACGCCGAAGGCAACGCCTGGAAGATTCACCGGCAGGAGCTGATCCGCGGGACCACTGTTACAGGTGATCGCCGCGGGTTCACGGATCTCTGGGGACGATCGAACTTCTACGCCACGGAACCGGACGGCGCCCACTCGAGCGCCGGCATCGATTTCGCTTCGCGCTTCAATCCAAACTTCTTTACACCCGCATGGAAGCCGACGACGTTTGAGATCATTAAGTATGGACCGGCGGGAGTGTCGGCAGTCGATTACGACAACGATGGCTGGTACGACGTGTTTTTCGGGGATGGCGCAGGACCACGTCTCTATCGCAACCGTGGCGACGGCACCTTCGTCGATGCGACTGTCGAGGCGGGCCTGCCGGAAAACATGGCCGGCACCAACGTCGGTATCTTCGCAGACTTCGACAACGACGGTTACAAAGATGCTTACTTTGGCTGCTTCACCGATCGTAGCCGCGTCTTCAAAAACGTACCCATCGACCCACAGCAGCCGTCACGCCGCAAGTTCGTCGAGGTGACTGATTCCTCGGGAATAGTCAAACACGGTGACGGGGATTTCGTGGTAGTTGCCTCCGTGGCTGACTACGACAACGACGGTGATCTGGACATCTACACCGGTCGTTACCTCGATCCGCGCAAGCATCTTCCCACCACACTCTTCTACACCCGCAACGGTGAAGGAAACCGTCTGTTTCGCAACGACGGAAACTTTCATTTCACTGACGTGACCAAGGAAGCCGGGATCAATGAAACAGGTCTCACGCTCGGCGTTGCGTGGGGTGACTACGACAACGACAACGATCTCGACATTTATATCGCCAACGACTTCGGGCGTGACGCGCTCCTGAGGAACAACGGTGATGGCACCTTCACCGATGTCTCGAAGGAAACAAATGCCTTCGACCCGGGCTATGGCATGAGCTCGACCTGGGGCGATATCGATAACGATGGCGATCTGGACATTTACGTTTCCGATGTTCACTCGGGCCAGCGTTGGTATGGCCAGGCCGCGACGCTCCACAAGTATCTCGTGACGAGCATACGCCAAAGAACGATCCTCGAAGATTTTCCTGTCTACAAGGAGATCTACGAACACGTTGGCGCTGACTGGAGCACTTATGGAGACAGAACAGTAAAAGGGAACGCGCTTTATTTGAATGACGGCAAAGGTAAGTTCACGGATGTTTCGGAGGCGTCGAACACGAATCCGTTTGGCTGGTACTGGGGTTCGACGATGTTCGATTACGACAACGATGGTTATCAGGATCTCTATGCCTCGAACGGCTGGATAACCTCGAAAACCACACAGGATCTTTGACTGCCCTATATCTTGAGCGCGGTCGCGCACATTAACGACTACAAGACGGGCAAGTTTTATCGGGACGAATTTCGCGGCGACATTTCCTGGAACGGTTATGAGCACAACGTGCTGCTGCGCAATGAAGGACCGGCTCCGGATGGCACGCTGCAATTCACCGATGTCGCGATGGCCACCGGCGCTGATGACATACGCGATGCGCGCGGAACAGCCACCGCCGATTTCGACAATGATGGCGATCTCGACGTCGTCATCAACAACAATCCCGGTGACTCCGGCCGCGCCGAACTCTCGCGAGCGACGTTGCTGCGCAACAACGTAGGTGAACGTCGCAACTGGCTCGCTATCGAGTTACGCGGGACCGAAAGCAATCGTGACGCGGTCGGAGCCACCGTGACAGTCGAAGCTGGGGGCCAGAGATTCACGCGACTTGTTTCCGCGGGCTCCGGGTTCGCCTCGCAACAGAGTGCGCGTCTCTATTTTGGACTTGGTGACAAGACGCAAGTTGATGCGGTGACAGTTCATTGGCCCAGGGGACGGGTTGAAACGTTCACAAAGGAGCAGGAGCGAGGGATCGCAGCACGGCAACTGGTTCGCATCACGGAAGGGAAAGATTTTCAAATGCTGGAACTCCCCCGTCCCGATTTATCTAAAAAATCACTAGTGGTACTTGGACACAGTCAGTACCGCCCGCGGTAGCGGGTGGGTGAGTGATGAGCATGGGCATGGATACAGCTATTGATTGACCCACCCGCTACCGCGGGCGGTACTGACTGTGTCCAAGTGCGAATAGTCAAGGCGTAAGGAGCATTGAGGTGGCCAGAGTCATCGTCATTGACGATCGAGAAACCGTGGCAGAGTTGATCGTGAAGAACCTTTGCGACAGTGCCTCGGTCAAGTGCTGTGTGCGAGCGCCGCAGAAGGAGGATGGCTTTGGTGGTCACTTGAGTGGCGACCTCGCAACGATGCTCAAGGACCACGAGATTGACACTGTTGTTTACGCTCCACCACTGGGCCGCAATCATAGGTGGAGCATCGATCTGGAAGATGCAGAGTCAGTTTTTCAGCAGTGCGCCCGCGCGGGGATTAAAAAATTCGTTCTTTTGTCGAGCGCGATGATCTATGGAGCCAGTCCTCACAATCCGGGTTTCATTGCTGAGACGCACGTTATCCCACGCAGCGACAAGAAACTAATAAGCAAAGACTGGCTCGATCTCGAAGCGCTCGCCGCTGCTTACATGGGCGAACTTTCGGGCACGAACATTGAGCTGAATATCCTGCGCTCATGCGCAGTGCCGGCGCCGGGCAGTGATGACTATTTCAGCGAACTCTTCAGAAGCACAGTTGCCTTTGTGTTGCCGGGCCACGATCCGACGATTCAGTTGCTCAGTCCAATCGACCTTGCCGGCGCCGTAAGCGCTGTAGTCGCGAATCGAGGCGGAGGGGTTTTCAATGTGGCCCCTGACGGCGTGATTACTCTGCGCGCGGCGTTGCGACTGAGCGAAGCAAGACGGTTGCCGATCGCGCGCACGGTCCAGCGAATGGTGCGTCGTTTGGGACTGGCGCATCCGATCGAGCAACTGGATTACATACGTTATTCATGGACCATCTCAAATCGCAAAGCCAAACGTGAGCTGAAATGGGAACCTTGTCGCTCCAGTGTTGAAGCGCTGCGCGACTTTCGTGTCGCGGAAGCTGGTCATGTTACATCGCATCGATTGCCGTCGCTCGAGTTTGATGATTACGGGATGGACAAGCGGTATATCGAGCTCTACGGCCGGAGGATGTTCAAGTTTCTGCACGACTATTACTGGCGTGTCGAAGTCAAGGATGTTCATTACGTGCCGCGCTCAGGGCGCGCGGTGCTGGTGGGTGTGCATCGTGGTTTCATGCCGTGGGATGCGGTGATGGCGCTTCATCTCATTGTGCGTGATGTGGGGCGTTATGTGAGGTTCCTCATTCATCCGGGTCTGATCAAGTTTCCGTGTCTGTTTAATTTTCACACCAAGCTCGGCGGCATCATCGCATGCCAGGAGAATGCAGACTTTGTGCTCAAGCGCGACGAGATCGTGGGCATCTTTCCGGAAGGCATCAAAGGTGCGTTCCTGCATTATCGCGACGCCTACAAGCTGACGAAGTTTGGTCGTGATGAGTTCGTCAAGATCGCGCTACGGCATCGTGCGCCGATCGTTCCGTTTGTGACGGTCGGCAGCGCGGAGATCTTTCCGATAATCAAGAAAGTTAACTGGGCCTGGTGGAAGCGCAACACTGAGTGGCCCACGTTTCCGATCACGCCAACGTGGCCCTTCGTGGGGGCGATTCCGTTGCCTTCAAAGTGGCACACGCAATTCCTCGAGCCGTTGCACATCGAAGATCGTTATCCACCCGAGGCCGCGGATGACGTCGAAGTCGTGAGCGCTATTAGTCAGGAAGTGAGACGTCGAATGGAACAAGCGATCAGCGAGATGTTGCGCCGCCGGCAATCGATCTTTTTCGGATCGATCTTCGAGGAAGAACATGCGGTGCGACGACCCGTGTTTCAGGACAACATTGGTTACAAGGAGAAGTTGAGCTGATGACGTTCTGGTTGAGCCTGCGCCGGCTTGCATACATCACGTTTGTGATCACAAAACACGTGCTTGCGCACGTTGGCGGTGTGTTGCTGGTGTGGCTCTCGTTGCGATCGTCTGTCTCTCTTTCTGGACCAGCGCGACTGCGTGTAGCACTCGAAGAACTGGGCGGCTCATTCATCAAGTTTGGCCAGATGCTTGCACTCCAGCCCGACATCCTCTCGCTCGAGTATTGCAACGGGTTGTTTGACCTGCTCGATCGGATAACGCCTTTTGACTACCCGGAGGTCGAGCAGATTTTTCTGGCGGAAATCGGGAAACGTCCCGTGGAGATCTTTGATTCCTTCGAAACCGAGCCGGTCGCCACCGCCTCCATCGGCCAGGTCCACGTGGCATATCTCAACGGCCGCAAAGTCGCGGTAAAAGTGCAACGACCTAATGTTGAGACAGACTTTGCAGGCGATATCCGCTTGATGGCTGCCACGATGACGGTAATCAAACGTCTGCGGATAAGTGCGCTCTATTGGCTGATTGAGCCACTGAGTGAATTTGTAACGTGGACCAGAGAAGAACTCGACTACCGTCGTGAAGCCCGGTACATGGAACAGTTGCATCGTAATGCTCGCGATAATTTTAACGAGCGGATCCCGGAAGTGTTCTGGCAATACACGTCGCGTCGCACTCTAGTCTGTGAGTTCCTCGAGGGCGTGACAGTCCTCGAGTACCTGCGTGCCCTGGAGGCCGGCGACGAGTTACTACCACGGCGGCTCGAGGCATTGGGCTTCGATCCCCCCACCTTCGCGCAGAACATCATCGACAATTTTGTCAGTGATGCGTTCCGTCACGGAATGTTTCATGCAGACCTCCATCCGGCGAATCTGATGATCCTGCCGGGAAACTGTATAGGTTACGTTGACTTCGGAATCACCGCAGTTCTGAGTCGTTACTCCCGGCAGAATTTGATAGCGATGACGTACGCGCTGGTGCGGGCTGATACGAAAGGAATGTGTGCTCCGTTCTTTAACGTTTCAGTAATGGACGCAGCCTCCGATGTTGATGCGTTTCGTGAGGGACTGAAACGGTTGGAAAGCGAATGGTACGTGCCGGACGGGCGAGGACGCAAACTCCAGGTCAACATCACGACGGTTATGCTCGACATGATCAAGCTCTCGCGCCAAACAGGCATTTGGCCCGAGCGAGACGTGGTTAAGTACATTCGTTCCGCAGTGGCGGCGGACGGCCTCATTAACCGTTTCGCGGCTGGTTTTAACCTGGGCCAGCATCTCGCGACAATTTGTAATCAGCAGCTTAACAAGCAAGCGCGCGCGTCGCTCATGACCTATCACTCGTTCGTTAACTGGACCACTTCCACCGGCCACATGATGGAAGACGGCATGCTCAGGATGAATAGGTTTCTGAACAGAGTTGCAGCTGGTGAACTACTCGTAACCGATCGTGCCAGTCCAACTCGACCACAATCGCGCCGAACAGGCGTGCACGTTGCGGCCGCATCATTCGTGGTGTCTCTGCTCGTCGTCGTGACGGGTGAGAACGCACATCTGGGCATCAACATGTTTACGGCTGCGACCCTTTTTGTCGCTGTTTCGGCACTAATGCTTTTTCGAACGATGGGCAAGCTGGCATGAGAACTTTTAAGGAGGTACAGCATGCGTGAATTCACAAAATCGGTGCTGAGCTACACCTGGGCCACTTCGGCATTTGGTGTACAGCAAATGATCAATCTGGTAACGCCTCAAGGATCTCGCCCGCAACATCCGGCGACCGCCGCTTTCAACAACGCGACCAAGTGCAGTGCGGATGAATTAGGCGACGCAATGCGTGCGACGTACCGCCTGGGAGATAACCTGCAACGCGGCATGGTTGATGCCATGTTTGGCATCGCCACACTCGGAATATTCAATCGCGGAGATAACTGCGGCAGGGGAAGTGGAGGTTCAGTCGGCGAACAGACCACCGGCGCCTTTCGGCAGGGGGTGAGCGCGATGGGCCAGGCGGCGGATGTTGTTGGTCAAGCCCTCGGCGGTATTACGTCGAGCTGGAGTACTTGCGGACGAGGAGCGTCACAGTCTGAACAGACTGGCTGGGGCCCGGTACCACCGGCCCGATAGTTTGAGGTTTAGCTTGTGAGGCTTTGCCTCGAAGTCAGGCGTTGCACCTGGAGGAAATCAGTACCGGGAGCGGTAGCGACCGGATCGTTGAAAGCAAGGAGGCGCACGATGAAATCTGTACCCTGGAAAGTGTGTGTTTGTCTGTTAGCTCTTTTCTTTTTGAGCTGTAGCGATACAGCCGATCCGGAAAGCGTTATTGTCGGAAGCCCCTCGCCGGCGTTCGCGCTCACCTCGCTCGAAGGCGCGAAGGTCACAAGCACTTCGCTTAAAGGCGAGATCGTTGTTTTGAATTTCTGGGCTACCTACTGCCAGCCATGCCGCGCTGAAATCCCTGAGTTGAACCGTTTTGCCGCGAGTTCCGGCGCCAAAGTTATCGGAATAACTCTCGATCCCGAAGGTATACCCGCCGTCAGGCAGTACGAACAGGAGCAGAACTTGAAATTGAACTACACCGTGCTGCTGGGTAACGAAGAAATCTTCACCCGCTTCAATGGTGTGGGCATCCCTTACACGCTCGTGCTCGACCGCGCGCAGCGCATTGTAAGCATTTATCGTCACCCGGTTGACAGGGAAACGCTCGAGCGGGATTTGCGAAAGATCAATCAAGGTGGAGCGGGCACAGTTAGCTTGTCCCAGGACGGCCACGATCGCAAAGCTGAGTGAAATGAGAGTCGAGCGAAGAACAGAACGAATCAATCGCGCTTCTTTGAGAGTGCGGCGAGACGAAGTCGAGCGACTACTCGTGGCGCGAGGTCTGGCGCGTGGACCACGCCGGCTGCTGCCACATATTTCGTCTGCTTATTCCGAGGAAGGTCATGTCAGAAGATTGCGCGAAACGCTGGAAAGTTTGGGACCTGTCTTTTCCTCTTTTGGTCTTTATCTCGCCTCGCGCGTGGACCTTTTATCCGCGTCTGATTGTCTCGAGTTTGCAGAGATCCAGGACAGTGCTGAGCCGTCATCACCAGATGCCATCAGCGCGCTGATTCGGCGTGAGATAGGCCGTCCGCTGGATGAGGTTTTTTTATCTTTCGAGGAGTTGCCGTTCGAATCGAGTCTACTTTTCCAAAAACATTATGCGCGGCTGAAAGGCGGGCGGAAGGTCGCGATTAAACTTGTGCGCGGTGAGACAGAAGAACAACTGATCCAGGACGTAGAGTTATTGCCGCTTTTGAAGTTTGCCCTTGGCTTTATTAGGAATTATTCGGCTATTGACAGTGCGATAGATGATTTCCGTTTCATGCTGCTGAGAAAGATCGATCTGACTCATGAGGCTAACGGACTAGCTTCGCTTGGGCGAAACGCTGAAACCTTTGGGCTCCTCAGTCCGGCATCTGTTGAGCAAACGCTCTGTACTCCGAGAATGCTTACTGTCGAATGCTTGCCCGGCACAACTCTAAGCGAACTGTTGTCGCACTCTTCTGAAAACCAGACAGACGATCTCGCGCGCCGCTTGTGTGTGTTGTGGCTGCGACAAGCTCTTCATGGCAGCGTCTTCCCAGTTGAAATCTCGCCGGACGATCTCGTGGTTCTCCCAGGCAGGCAAATCGGTTTGGCGGGCGGAGTTTTTGCGGGTCTCACGGAAGAGTCCCGTAGCAACTTATGGAACTACCTGGTAGCGACTGCAAGCGACTCCCCAAACCAGGCATGTGCGTTTTTGATTAAGGAGCTGACGAGAAGTGAGTCGCTCGATAGCGATGGCGAGCTACAACAGAGATTCCGACAGGTAGTGGCGTTTCGGGATACGGATTGGGGTGGCAACTTTTTTGCCGATCACTTGTTTGTGCAGTGGCGACTGGCTAATGAGCATGGATACGTCGCGCACCAGAACCTGCCTTCTTTTTTCCGAGGGCTTTATACGGTGGCCCAACTTGCTCGACAGTTGTCTTCTCAACGTGATGCCTTCGCGCAAGCATTGGAAGACGTCCGGCTGATAACTCGAATGGAGTGGTTCAAAGACATGCTCGGTCCCGACCAGTTTGGTATGCAGATGAATCAGTACGCCGCGCTGATGTTGGAATTGCCGCAGCGACTCGATGAGGCGCTGACGTTGGTTGCCGAAGGGCGCACAGAGAAATCGCTCACGCGAGAGACGTACGAGTACGGGCATCGGAAAAGCTCCTCAGCAGCGATGGTGGCGCTGCTATTGATGCTCGCTGCATCTGTTCTGCTGGTCCAACACGCCGGCGCGATTATGAATGCAGCGTGGGCCGACACTGTGAAGGCGCTCGTGTTCATCGCGCTCGGCGCGTGTGTGTTGCGGGCGGCGTGCCACCCGTGAAGATTGAGGGTTCCTCCTGGAAGGAATTTAGACGATGAGCAATGGTTTTCAGGGTAATCAATCATCAGGCGCAGGCGAAAACACGGGAGCATCGGAATTGGTTCGCCAGCTCGTGACGGTGCCTTTTTCGACCTTTGCTTACAGCATGCAGATTTTCATCTGGCTGTTGCAGGGCATGGTGAAAGTGACCAATGAAGGTATGAACGCGATGGCGGGTGCGGCCACCACCCAACCATTAGTACAAATGACAATGCCGGTATCAACCGAGGTCCCCACAAGTGGCGCCGCCGGCAATACACAACCAAGCAACCTTAAGGAGGAAAGCAAAATGAGTGAGCAAAGCTGGAACACTGGAGATGAAGCCTGGACCATGAGCCAGGCATGCAAGGACAAGGATCCATGCGACCGGCTCAGGCTGGTTCGTTATAAGGTGCTGTTTCTCAAAGACAAGCTGGAACATGCTTTTCAGGAAGATGAAGAGCTCGTGGCCGAGGATATTACCAAGGACGGATTCATCTCGTGGAAAATCGCCGAGTTCATACAGAGACTTCGTAGGAGGGAAATACGGCAACCGCGCAAATGGTTTGAAAGAAACAATTATCCCGCCAATGACGGTGGAGCAGTCACAGGTCGGTTCCCGAACAGCTTCGTAGTGGATCTGCCTGACAGGGATAAGAAATACCTACGAGTCTATTCCGCCGTTCTCGACTGGTATGACCGAGAGAGGAAGAACTACGAAAGAGAAAAGGTCGATGCGCTCGAGGAGATTCGCAATGCAATAAGGGACCGATGGGGCGGGGGGCCTGGAGGTGGAGCCCAGGCACAGTATACGAGCCCGCCAGAAGAAACATACGAAGGAGAGGCCATAGCCACTGAAGACGAGACAGGCGAAACAACCGGTGTCGAAGAAGTGGAAGCAACGCGTAGGCGTCGGACGAGATAAGTAGCATAACAATCAGCGGGGCGATAGCAGAGGCCTCCTGCAGCTAATTAACCGATTGCGAGGCGCTGGATTATTCCAGCGGGCTTCGGTCTCCTTTTGTCACTGCAATTAAAGAGGAGCACTTAAATGCGCGACTTTAGCAAAGCCATGATGCGTTTCTCGTGGGCTATGTCGCTGTTTGGCGTTCGACAAACGTTGAACATTCTGGATCCACGTAGTCGTTCTCAGGACTCACGCGGAGCGGCTGGTGGATTCGACGACGTGACCGACGTCATCGTGCAACAGTTTGGGGATTCCATTCGCCAAACATTTGAGGTGGGCGATCGACTACAGCGAGAGATGATCGACACTATTTTCGGCGTACTTCCGAACAATAACAGCGATGTAAATGGATCGACTAGCAGGACGCGAAGCGCCAGAGCCCGTGGCCTGCCAGCGATCTTCTCCGCTCGCAGCAGTGCGAACGAGGAAGTACTGATTACTTATACGCGTGGCCAGGGAACGTTTAGTTCTGACAAACAATACATCGCTCTACAGAATACGATCTACAACCTCGATGGGCAGGAAAATGGTCGCCACGAAGGTGTCTGGCAAGCCTTGTTCACCAGCCCGAGTCAACTCCTTGCGCGGCCCCCTGTGCCCACTGGTCCAATGGACCAACCTGTAGGACCCGTCGAAGCATATCCAGTCTCGGCCAATACAATTGCCAAATGGATCCACGCCGATGGAAGTTCGATCAGTTCCGTCGGACCAGCAGCCAGTCACCTGATACCGCTGAGTGACGGGTCATATCTGTTTCTGGTGATTACAGCTCAGATAATTACGCAAGGCACTGGACGATACGCAGGCGCGCGCGGATTGACGCAATCACTAGGCGCTACCCACGTTCCCAGAGGCCAAAACCTGTTTGCACCCAACGCGGCGCCGAGTTTTCCCGCAACCACGCTCGATACTTTCAAATTCGTTCTGGCCCGAGATCCGCCCCAGTCAAAGCCTGCGCCCCAACCGGCTGCAACGAATATGGAGTGTACGGGTTGTGCCGTGACACCCAATGCGCGTGATTCGAAATACGTCGAAGTGCATGGTTCGAGGATGCACTACATCGACACTGGGAGTGGCGATCCGATCATCTTTC
>Ga0207711_10005593_pt1 | contig 10623 bp, 7 predicted proteins | sample KBSS34metaG_FD_184401 | JGI IMG/M metagenome (GOLD analysis project Ga0207711, IMG submission 184401) | Switchgrass rhizosphere microbial communities from Kellogg Biological Station, Michigan, USA - KBS S3-4 metaG (SPAdes) (version 2) | ecosystem: Host-associated > Plants > Roots > Rhizosphere >...
CGCCGCGCTGGCTGCGCGCCCTTCGCTTGCCTTCGACACGAAGCGACACTTTGCGCCGGTCAAAATTGCTCGCAACCGAATCATTCGCGAAGTGGTCGGGTTGAGACCATACCGGCCCAGCGGTTTCATGGTTGACGCGAAGCGGTTTGGAAATAAACTGCTCGTACACAACTACGGTCACGGCGGTGGCGGCGTCACGCTCTCGTGGGGAACCGCGACACTTGCTGTCGACCTCCTACGCGATTATTTGATCGCGCACAAATCTCCAGGACCAACGCGATTTGCGGTGCTCGGCTGCGGCGTAAGTGGGCTATCGACTGCGCGGCTGTTGCAACGTCGTTACCAGAGTGGACCAGGAACCGTAACGATTTATGCGAAGGAATTGCCACCGGACACGACGTCGAACATCGCGGGGGCCTTGTGGTCGCCAACCTCTGTTTACGAAACTATCAGCGGCAAATTCAACGAACAGTTTCGACAGGCATGTCGCATTTCGAACCGGGCGTTTCAGTTACTCGTCGGTCCGGAATATGGCGTGCGCTGGATTGAGACGTTTGAACTGATGCGACACGAAGCGGGGCTCGGGCGTGAACTGCCCGGCGGCAACGATCTTTATCCGCAGATCGAGACTCATCGCGATCCGGACAACTATTTCGGCTTTCCGTTTGTAAGGCAATCCACGACGATGCTGATCGAACCGTCGATCTATCTCAGCGCGCTCTTGCGTGATTTCTACATCGCGGGTGGGCGTGTGGTAGTGAAGGAGTTTCGCAGTCGTGACGAACTCGCGCGACTTCGTGAACCGGTGATCTTCAACTGTACCGGGCTCGGCTCACGCGCGCTCTTTGACGACGAAGAATTGACGCCGGTGCGTGGTCAACTCGAAATACTCCTGCCGCAACCTGAGGTCGACTATTGTTATCTGAGCAGTGGCTACATGTTTCCGCGGCGTGACGGAATCATTCTCGGCGGCACGTGGGACCACGATGATTGGTCCTTGACACCAAATGCGGAACAGGCCGCGGAGATCCTCCACGCGCACACGGAGATCATGAAAGCACTTAAGTCCGAGTAGTTTTTTTCACGCAAAGGCGCAAAGATCCCGCGAAGATGCCAAGAGGTTAGTTTTACTTTGCGTCTTTGCGAGATCTTTGCGCCTTTGCGTGAAACTCTTATGATTCCACCGGTAATCCTTCCAGACGCATGATCGTCAACGCGTTCGTCGTCGGACATGGACCGGATCGCAGGCGATAATCGAAAACCATTCGGCCGTCGCTTACTTCTTCCCGGAAGTGCTGGTTGACGACTCCTTCTATTTCATCAGCTAACTTGATCAACTCGAGATCGTGAGTCGCGACCAAACCGACCGGTGTCCCGTGAGCGAGAGTGCTGATGTACGATCGACTGCCAATCAATCGTTCGCGGCTGTTCGTGCCACGAAAGATCTCGTCGATCAGAAACAGCACCGGCAGGTGGTCGTCAACTTTAGTTGCGACGAGCAAGGCCTGTAACCGTTTCACCTCGGCGTAGAAATACGAGAGCCCATCCTGCACTGAATCACTCACTTTGATACAAGTAAAGATCCTGAATAACGACGTCTGTAAACGCTCGGCATTTACCGGCGCGCCCGCATAAGCAAGAACGAGATTCACGCCGATCGTCCTGAGAAACGTGCTCTTCCCTGCCATGTTCGAGCCGGTGAGGATCACGATCCTGTGGTTGTGGTCCAACTCAAAGTCGTTGCACACCTTCGACTGCGGCTTCAACAACGGATGACCTAACTCGCGCGCCGCAACTCGCCCGGTCTCAGGAAGCAATTCAGGAAACTCATAATGCGAATTCAAGTACGCGAAGTTTGCGAGCGAGTTCAAAGTCTCGAGCTCATGCCACGCATCCAACCAGCGCGGCAGTAGATCCGCGATCTCCCTCTTAACGATCTCCAGCCGGTGAGTGAAGATGAAATCCCAGGGCACCAGCAGATGAACAACTAAAGATAGAATCGGGTTCGTGCGCACTCCGAGTGCCGCAGCGAGGCGGCCCAGTCGTCTGATTTCATTCGACGGTCGCTTGCCTTCCTCTGCGAAGGGAGCACAAATCTGCGCCAGCCCCGGCGTGTTTTTGTAACTGCGGGATTCAAGATAACCAAACACAACCTGAAAATGAGTCAACGCCTTTTCAAGTCCCTGCAACTCTTCCCATGCCGTCGCGATACGCGATCGATTCAGGAGCATCGCGCCGAAATAAATCACGAGCGTGATGGGCCAAATCGGCCGGATGATGTTTAAGCTCGCGAGGATGATGCAGATGATATTAAAAGCCGAAAGAAGCGAGAGATACACGACTATCGGCAACAACGAACCCTTGCGTTCATCACGCGCGAGCCAGTCGATGAGTATTTTCGAATTCCAGAGACCTGGACCACCGTGGCGACGCATTGGCCCGGTGCCAAGGCGAGCTACCGCTGATAGCAGTTGTAACTTGTCACGAAAGACGTAGTGGCCTTTCAACTCGCGGACCAGCGCCTGGCGATGTTTGATTAACTGCACGTCAGGTCGCGCGTTTAATAGCCATGACTTCAGACGATCACTGCCTTCTTTCGTAACTGCACAGTCAATCAAGCGATGTAACGAACGTTCGCCGGTGATGTCGAGATCCGTTTCAAACGGATGACCAACCAGAGGAGACGATGCTGGATCTGCGGGTGGTATTCGTTCCCAGTTTAGTTGTATGCGCGCAATGTGTACCTGTTTGATCTCGATGAGGAGTGAATTTCGTGTGAGACTGTCACGAACGCGATTGTGATACATCGTGACGACTGAAAACACGATCGCGATCAGCGCCGCAACAAACCACGCTGCCTTGTTGCCGGCAAAATTGCAGAACACCATTGCGAGCAACACACCGCAGATAAATATAATTCTTCTCGCGATCCAATACTTTCGACTGATTTCATTAAGACCGCCGGCCCTGCGTTGCAACCGCGCGATCTGTTTATCAAGTTGGTGCAAACGAGTCATAGATAAACCTTAGGCGCACGGCGGTGTGGGGCATTCAGATTCGTGAACGGCAGTGGCGTCTGCGCGGTCGCGTCCGAAGGTCGTGATCAAAACCACTGAGCCGACGATGATTGCCGCTGCCACAATCATTCTTGACGTGATTGGCTCGCCGGCAATCAACCAACCCAACAACACGGCGACCACTGGATTAACATAACCGTAAGTAGCGGCACGCTCAGTAGTGACGTTGTTCAGTAACCAACTGTAAGCAGTGAAACTCACCAACGAACCAAAAATAAGTAAATAAGCAAATGCGCCAATCGAAGCCCATGACGCATTCTCAAGATTCAAACGCTGGAAGTCGCCCGCCGCCAGAGCGAGTAATAAGAGTAACCCGCCGCCGGCGAGCATCTGCATTCCCGCAGCCATCGACGTTGGCGCATCAATCGGATTTCGATTTGAGTAAACCGAACCGGCGGCCCATGCCAGTGAGGCGAGGAGCACGACACTTCCGGCAATCAGACTCATCCTGGAACCATTACCAATACCCTGTCCTAATCCGTCGCTCACTAACAACGCTACACCTATCAATCCAATGAAGACTCCCAGCAGCACTTTTGCATTAGGTCGTCTGTGAGTGAGTGCCCAGTTCAACACCACTACCCACAAAGGTTCGGTCGCGACAAAAAGCGCAGCCAGTCCTGAAGGCACATACTTCTCGGCCCACGTAACACCGCCATTGCCACACAGCAACAACAGGCCACCTATGATTAGCGCGCGGCGCCAGTTGATGGATGACTGACGAATCTTCACTCCCCTGGAAATCGCGACGACGAAAAGAATTCCTCCAGCGATCGAAAATCGTGTGCCCGCCATGAGAAACCCAGGCAGCGTTTGAATCGCGAAGCGAATGCCGAGGTACGTCGAACCCCAGATTATGTAGACCGCGGCGAACGCGAGAATGACCAGCACGCGAGATGGACGAGTTGTTGTCATGTACAGAGGAAAATGCCACAAAAAAGCACAAAAGGCACTGAGGGAAAACTTCAGTGCCTTTGTGTTTATGGGGCGTTTTGTCCTGGTGTGACTTTTTAAGACTTAGTCAGGGCCGGTTGCGGTTGTCGTTTTTTGGTCGCTGTTGATTGTTGTTCGGTGGTGGACGCTGATCTTTGCGGTCGTTTGTAATGACTTTCGCAGGTGGCTTGGGCGGCCGCTTGTCTTTGTCCTGATCTCCTCGTTGCGCAAATACTCCCACAGACACTATGCCGAGCATCGCAATCAACAGGACTTCTCGTAGTAGCTTAATCATTTCGAGCCTTTTCTCCTCGCTCCAACTAGCGCGCAGGAGGGAGAAAGAGTTGCGCCGACCAGAAAGCAGCAAAGCCAATGCCAGATGACCTTCGCCGAAAAGTCTAGCAAATTATTGGCCAAAACCGCACCGTTTCGCATTAAGTCGCACCGTATCGTGCAGTTTCTCGGCGGCCCTCTGCGTATCTCTGTGGCCTCTTTGTTTTGAGGACGTTTTAACGCACAGAACACAGAGATATGCAGAGGCCGCTGAGATTACCGGCGAATGGTGACGCTGAGGGTCCCTATGTTGCCGCTACTGTCAAAAGTGCGTAGCGAGATGGTGTGTTCACCCGGTCCAAGCGAAGCAAACTCGACTGTGTAAACCTCATGGCCACTGTCGGCGATGCCGTCATCAGGAAATACTGGAATCCACGCGGCTCCATCGAGACTCGCATCGGCCTTCTTCACCTTCCCGGTCGCATCATCAACCGTAAAAACCACCCGCACCTTATCTCCGGTGAGCTGCGGCTGGCCCGTCGTTTTTACCACGGGCGGCGTGTTGTCAATATCAACAGGCTCACTCAATCTCTCGCCTGTTAACTTCTGGCCCGGCGGATTATCAGGCGCGTCCGAGGCGACCACCTTGATGATGTAACGACCGTCCGCAAGCGTTGCCCCATCGATGGTGTAGAAGTTATCCCGCAGTTTGTCTTTCAAAAGCCGGAAGGTCTGTTCGTTAAGAGCGCGGTAGTAGATCGTATACTCCAGCGTGTCGCCGTTGCGGTCTTCGCCCTGCCATTGAAACGAGCGTGCACCACGCTGGTAGAAACGTCGCGGCGGTACCTGGGCCACTGGACCAAACACCGAAGGATCCAACCCTGACGACTCAACGTTTGGATCAACTCCAACCTGAACCATCTGTTGCAGCCCTACGCCGATCGGCAAAGCAGTGATCGACAACACTTCCGGCGCGACATTCCGCGGCAGATAAGCGACACTCACGTCTTCCACCCACGACGGCGTACCTGGTGAACCGGCACGCACCGTCGCGCGCCATTGAATAAAGCGAGCACGCGGGCTCGAGATCTGATTGCCGTCCGGACTGCGATACGCCGTACTCCAATCGCTCCACGTCGCATCAGGCCGTTCGCCGTTCCCGCTCCGAGTTTGAATCTCAACGTTGCCGGCGCCACGCCACCAGATGCGGCCCCACGACGCGGTCAGTTTTGCATCTCGCACGGGTGATTCGAAGGTACCTTCATTCACCAGCTCATTTCCAAAACGATAGAGTTTTCCCTGATTACTGGCTGCGGCGTAGATCTGATTGTTCCTGACAAGCAACGACGAGATCTGTCCTTCCGGAGACTGTAACAAGAGCGTGTCGCGACCGTCGTTCGTGACCGAGTAGATGCGACCTTTGTCAGCAGTGCCGATGAGCACGCTGCCCGCTTGCAATGAAGGCGCGATCGCGAATGCCGTTACTGTTGTCGAACTCCAAACAACGTCAGTGGCGCCATCAGGAAGAATGCGAAACACCGCGCTCCGTGCGTTTGAAATATCGCCGCGGCTGCGCGTTTGTCCCGATTGACCTTGAATCGGCGCACCACTTTCATCAATTGCCGTGATCGTCACTGTCGTGCTCGGCGTTGTGCCTTCGCTCGGTTGTGGCGTTGGCGCGGTAGGTGTCGATGGCGTACGCGCACCGGCGGCAGCATCGCTTAACGCGAGGGCATAGATTGATCCATCAGCAGCCGGCGCCAGAGCGTGGATCTCGCGGAGCTGCGTATCGAACAGTGCGAACGTCTTTCCTTCCGGTGACACTCGGAGCACTAACCCGCCTGAGTCAGTGCCGGCGATAAGATCTCCCTGCGCAGTGACCGCCAGCGAGATCACATGTGTTTGACTGGTGCTCACGAGCAATGACGATTCCGGGTTCGCACCGGCCGTGCGAACACGATACAGCTTGCCACTGTCGCCAGTTCCAACTGCGAGTGAACCATCGTTCATAACCGCGAGGGACCAGATGTACTTGTCACTGGGATCGAAATAAACGTCAGCCTTTCCGTCGCCCGCGATGCGATAGACCTTCCCATCCGGCGACGTGCCGGCGTAGAGCGCTCCGTCACGACCAATTGCGAGTGCGGTCACGTCGAGTTCGGCTGCGTCATAGAGAAGCGAGCCAGTGCCGGCCGGCGAGATCTTGTAAGTCTTGCCATCGTGTCCGGTGCCCACATAAACGTTGCCCTGGCTATCGACCACGCTGGACCAGATGTAAGTCTGTTGCGTGTTGAAAACTTCCGTGAGCTTCGGCGCGAGCATCAGCACACCTGTGTCGCTGATCGAAACTCCACGAGCGTCGCCTTTCAGCAGTTCGGTGCGACCGCTCGTTTCCCAAATGACGGGCTGGCCGGCTTGAGCGGGTTGAGCGAGAAATGTGAGAAGTAAAGTTGTAATGATAATAAGACTGTAGCGTTGTTTGATGGTCATCTTTGCGTCAGGTTCCTATGTACTTGGCATAAAGCGAGCGAGCGACGGCAATCTCATCGGTGCCGCGAATGATGGAGCGTGCATCCTGAAAAACGGTCAACTCAAACTTTCCGGTTTTGAAACGCAGCAGGTATTCATTGAACTTCACTTCGCCGGCGCGACGCAGTCGTTCGGCGAGGGATGAAAAATTGATGCGAGTCGGTTGTGCTGGTGATATCTGGATCGCATCGCGACCGCACAATACGGCCGCGCCTTCGGAAGCATTCGACAGCGTTTCATAACGCGCGAGTCCGCACGTCGGACAATCTGCACGCGGTGATCCCGTCCCGATTCTTCTCCATTCGTTTCGCCAAACGTCAAACTGCATCAACGATCCGTGCAGATCTTCGAGCCGTCCGGTCAACAGTTTGAGCGCTTCAGCCACCTGCACTGCCGAGACGATGTTGATGATCGGCATGATTACTCCGGCAGTGTCGCACGTCGGCGCACTCGCCGCCGGCGGAGCTTCTTCAAACACGCAACGTAAGCACGTGGTCTGGTGCGGACGTATGGTCATCGTCACGCCGTACGATCCAACCGCGGCGCCGTAGATCCAGTTTATCTCGTGCTTCACAGACGCATCGTTGATGAGGTAACGAATGGCGAAATTGTCTGTGCCGTCCAGGACGACGTCAGAGTTTTCAAGTAGTTGCTCGATGTTGGAATGGTTGACATCGATGATGTGAGGATCGATCTCTACTTCGGAATTGATTTGCCGCAGATGATTCGAGGCGGCAATGACTTTCGGCAGACGCTGTTCAGCATCAGCTTCCGTGAACATCGTCTGCCGCTGCAAATTTGAAGGCTCAACGAAATCGCGATCGACTATGCGCAGGTGGCCCACACCCGCACGCGCCAACGCCTCAGAGTGGGCCGAACCCAGCGCGCCGCAACCAATAACCAGGACTCGCGCCACCCGCAGCCGCCGCTGCCCTTCCTCGCCAATTCCACTAAAGAGAATCTGTCTGCTGTAACGATCGTCCACCGCACGTCAGTATAGCAGTGAACGGCCACAGGTCTCAGGCCATGATGCCGTAACGTTTAATCTTCGCGTTCAGTGTGGTCGGCTTCAGGCCGAGCAGTTTGGCGGCACGCGTCTGGCTGCCCGAAGTTCGGCCCAGCGCCGTGCGAATAAGGCTGACTTCAAACTGCCTGACTTCCTCGGAAAAGCGTGCGCCATTCTTGATGTCCACCGGCTTGGAGATCGCCAGCGACTCTACTTCCTCGAGCAATGCCAGCACGGTTACGCGCAGCGTGTTCAAGCGCGCGTCAACACTCTTGTCGTTCGGGGTCTCCTGGGTTCCTAAAATCTCTTCGCTTATCATAACTCTCCTCCAGAGATCGGCTACGGCGAATCATCTCAGACTCCGGAGGGGAGTAGATCGGCGTTGTGACGGAACGGCTAAAATTTGGGATAGAGCGGTAATTCTTTGCGGTCTCTGCGGTTCCTTGGCGTCCTTGGCGTGAAAACAGTTTCACGCAGAGTGCGCAAAGAGGACGCAAAGGTCGCAGAGAAATCCTAGATGTTGTTTCCCACTGCGCCCTGGAAATTGGACCGGTAGTTGCGGCTGAGAGTGAGTTGCTTGCCGTTCTCCATGATGACGCGGTATTCACCGTGAAACCAAGGCTGCATTTCCTTGATCTTGTCGATCTTCACAATCGCCGAGCGGTGAATGCGTCGAAACTCTCGGGGGTCGAGTTGCTCTTCCAAACTACTGATCGTTTCGCGCAGCAGGTAAGCCTTCTGATTATCGTAGACGCGTACGTAATTTCCCTCTGACTCGATGCACTGAACGTCTTCCACACTGACAAAGAACACGCGGCCGCCATTCTTGATCACGAGCCGCTCGAGATGACGCGGTCCACTCTTCAGCTCTTCCAGCAACGCGAGGATGTGACGATCGCGCTCACCGCTCTGATCGAGTTTGATCTGCTGCTTGACGTGTTGCCAGGCCGCATCGAATCGCTCGCGATCGAAAGGTTTGAGCAGGTAGTCGAAGGCGTGCACCTCAAAGGCGCGCACGGCATATTGATCGTAAGCAGTGACAAAGATGATGTAAGGGGTCGATGCGCGATCGAATGATTCCAGCACTTCGAAGCCGCCGAGTTCAGGCATTTGTACGTCCAGAAAGACGAGGTCCGGCCGCAACGACTTGATCGCCTCTACTGCTTCACGACCATTCGCACACTCCGCGACAATCTCGACTTCCGAATCATCTTCCAGCATCTCGCGAATCATATCGCGAGCAAGTGGTTCATCGTCGACGACTAACACGCGAATACGTCTTGCGTTCGTCACTATGCCTCCTAACAAGTTGTGAATAACGCAATGAACGAGTGAGTGAAAACAACTTCTTCGACGGCTTACGATAAATTTGGATGCGAGGTTTCGTGAATAAGTTGAATGGACGAGAAAGTGAATGGAAGGAATTAAATTTCCGACCCGCGCGGGATTTCGAGCGCGACGATCAATCCACCTGCTGGATCATTCATCAACTCGAAGTGAGCCGCTTCTCCATACAAACCCGCGAGCCGAGCCCGCGTGTTGGCCAAACCCAATCCGCGACCGGGGCGCGCTTCGAGCATTCGATCCGCATCGATTCCGGGACCGTTGTCTTTTACCTCAATGCGCACCACGCCATTCCTCGGCGCCGCTGTAACCTCGACCCGGCCTGCGGCGGAGTGTCCTATAGCATGTCGCATTGCGTTCTCGACAATGGGCTGGAGGATCAAGTTGGGAACGCGAACGTCGAGCACCTCGGGATCTACGCGAATGTCGGTCGTGAGTCGATCCTGAAATCGAATGCGCTCGATTTCGAGGTAGCCGTTCAGAAACTCGATCTCCTGCTGGAGTGTGACCTCCATCGAACCGGAGTTCTCGAGGGTCAGGCGGAGGAAGTCGCCGAGACGCGTGATCATCTTGCGCGCGCCCTCGGTGTCTTTGCTCAGCAAAGCCGAGACGGAATGCAGGGTATTGAAGAGAAAGTGAGGGTGGATCTGCATCTTCAGCGCCTCCAACTGCGACTGCACGAGTTGGGTGTGAAGTTGCGAAGCCTTCAGCTCATTCTTGCGATAGCTGTTGTAGTAGTTGAAAGCATGGCTCATCAACAGGATGAACCAGTAAACAAGGGCAAAGTTATCGAGGTTGAAATACATGAGGTTGAACACCCGCAACGGCGTGATTGACGACGCGCGGCCCATCAACGTCATGAAAGCGATGGAGTGAATCGCGATCAGAGTGCAGGTGAGCACAATACTGAAGAACAGGTGGAGGAGAGAGCGACGTACCCAGTTGCTTCGTTCGATGCGAAAGCGCCGCGCCAGCCAGAGAATCAGTGGGGTGACAAGCGCCCAGATGTAGCAAATAGACGCCTGAAACAGAAACCCTTGCAGATAGCGTATCGGCTGGTTCTCTGCGTAATAACTGACATAGACCTGGGTGGTGAAGAAGAGCGCGACGAGCGACCACACACCAAAGATCAGTCCGTAACGTACCCAGCGTCGGGAGAGTACGGATTGGTCTGCACCGTTCGGGACAGGATTTTCCATTAAGTTGCCATCGGACGTTGGAACGAGGGAGGTACTGGGCGTTGCAATCTCAGACATATAGCTCCTGGATAACACCGGCCGGGAGAAATTTGTGACCAGACGGACTCAGCGTGACGCAGACGGGCCTTTTCGCCCGTACTGGTCGAACCACAGTGCAAACTGAAGTTGCGCCTGAGCCACGAGCATTTCCATGCCGCCGATCGTGTCGCAACCGGCTTTGCGACCTTCCTGAAGAAATCTCGTGTCGGCCGGATTATAGATG
>Ga0207711_10005602_pt1 | contig 10615 bp, 13 predicted proteins | sample KBSS34metaG_FD_184401 | JGI IMG/M metagenome (GOLD analysis project Ga0207711, IMG submission 184401) | Switchgrass rhizosphere microbial communities from Kellogg Biological Station, Michigan, USA - KBS S3-4 metaG (SPAdes) (version 2) | ecosystem: Host-associated > Plants > Roots > Rhizosphere...
AGAGTGCTTTCGACTTAGCCATGTTTATCCCTGTTCTAGCAAGTGCGAGGATTGCTCACGCGTCCGATGACGCATCAACCCGAGGAGCCAACCATGTCGTCCACCCGTCGTTTCGATCTCGCCGCCATCGTGCTCCGCACGACGCTCGGCATCATGTTCGTTGCCCACGCGGGCCTCAAATATTTCGTCTTCACCCTGCCGGGCACCGCGAAGTTCTTCCAATCGCTCGGCCTGCCCGGCGCGCTCGGTTATGTGACATTCGGCGCCGAACTGGTCGGCGGTGTGCTGCTGATCGCAGGCATCCGCACCCGCATCGTCGCGCTCGCGCTCATGCCGTTCGTCCTGGGTGCAACCTGGGCCCACGCGGGCAATGGCTGGGTGTTCAACGCGCCGAACGGCGGCTGGGAATATCCGGCGTTCCTGTCGATCGCCACGCTGCTCACGGTGCTGCTCGGCAATGGCGCTCGCGACGAAATCATGGTCGAGCGGCGCGCGACGGCACGGCTTGGTATGGCGCACTGATCACCAGCGCGTTCGAGGAAGCGAACGCGCTTCCCGCTTGTCCAATCATTTTTGAAGGAGAGATCATGAAACTCTATTACGCACCCGGCGCGTGCTCGCTCGCGCCCCACATCGCACTCGGGGAATCCGGATTGCCCTACGCGACCGAGCGTGTCGACCTGCGCTCGCATACGTTCGCGGGAGGCGCCGACTATTACGACGTCAATCCAAAAGGCTACGTGCCGGTGCTCGAAGTGGACTCCGGCGAACGGCTCACGGAAGTGGCGGTGATCCTGCAGTACATCGCCGATCTCAAGCCCGGCACGCTCGCCCCCGAATTCGGAAGCCTCGAACGCTACCGGGTCATGGAATGGCTGAACTTCATCGCCACCGAGATCCACAAGGGCCTCTCACCCTTGTGGAAGCCGACGACCCCCGATGCATACAAGGCGATCATCCTCGAAAACGTGGGGTCGCGTTTCGATCATGTCGTCAAGTCACTCGGCGACCGGCCTTACGTGACGGGCGACCGATTCACGATCGTCGACGCGTATCTGTTCACGATCGTGAATTGGCACAACTTCCTCAAGTTCGACCTCGCACGCTGGCCGAAGCTCGATGCCTACCAGGCACGTGTCGCGGCGCGCCCGGCCGTCCAGGCCGTGCTGAAGGCCGAGCACTTGTTGAAGCCCGCGGCGAAGGCTGCGTGACGAAAAGCACACGAGGCGTACCGACGATGGATTCGCTGCCCACGTTGTTCCTGTCGCACGGCTCGCCGATGCACGCCGTATCTCCCGGCGTCGTCGGCGACGCGTGGGCCGCGCTCGGCAAGCGGATCCCGCGCCCCGACGCGGTGCTGATCGCGTCGGCGCACTGGGAAACCTCGCTGCCGATGGTCACGGGCAATCCGCGCCCCCAGACGATCCACGATTTCGGCGGCTTTCCGAAAGCGTTGTACGACATCGTGTATCCGGCGCCGGGATCCCCGAAGCTCGCTGCGCGTGTCGTAGCGGTATTGAGGGATGCGGGCATCACGGCCGGCATCGATGGCTGTCGCGGCCTCGACCATGGCGCTTGGGTGCCCCTGCGCTGGATGTATCCCGAAGCTGATATCCCAACGGTGCAGATCGCGGTTCAGCCGGAGCGCGGAACGGCGCATCACCTCGCGCTCGGGCGTGCGCTCGCACCGCTTCGGCGCGAGAGCGTCCTGATCATCGGCTCGGGACACGCGACGCACAACCTGCGGGACTGGATGAGTCATCGCGGACAATCGGAGACCGTTCCCTACGCCGCCGAGTTCTCGCGGTGGCTGGAGACGACGCTTTCTTCGCACGACGAGCGGGCGCTCGTCGAATATCGCGATCGTGCACCCGCCGCAGCGCGCGCGCATCCGACCGATGAGCATTTCCTGCCCTTGTTCATCGCGTACGGGGCCGCCGACGAAGACTCGAGCGTCGAGCGCGTCGTCGACGGCTACGAGAACGGCGTGTTGTCGCGCGACTCGTTCCTGTTCGCGGCGTAAAAGCCGACGCGAATATTCGCATTGCGCGCCGCGCGCGCACCGCGCACGCTGTCATCCGCGCGACCGGGTCGTGCGTTACGTGTGCAACGCGCAAATCAACATTCGTTACAAAAAATGAGCCTTGAACGCGGAATCAAACGCATGTCCGCCGCTGTCCGACACTACAATCGGGCGTGCGCCTATCGTTCATCGCATCATGGCAACGATACAGTCGTGCGAGTTTGGAAAGTGTGGAGATCTGCAATGAAGGTCCGTTCTGCGGCAATCGCATTCTTGACGAGCGTCGCCCTGCTTGGCGGATGTGCCTATCCCGCGCCCTATGCGGTGTACGAGCCCCCCGTCGCGCAGCGCACCGAGTACGGTGTCGTCGAAGCGATGGAGCTCTATCGCGACGGATACAACACGCCAACGGGCCTCGGCGCGATTCTGGGCGGCATCGCCGGCGGAATCATCGGCCATCAGTTTGGCGGCGGGACCGGCAATACGGCAGCGACGATCGCGGGTGCCGTCGGCGGCGGCCTCGTGGGTAACCAGATCGAGAAATCCAATGCGCGCGATCGCTACCGCGTCATCGTGCGGCTTGATTCCGGCGGGACGCTCGCGTTGAACGAAGTGGGTGAAGGCGAGTATCGCGTCGGGGACCGTGTCCGTATCGTCAATCGACGCATCTATCGGTACTAGCGCGCTCGCACCAGGGTTACATCACAGCCCGGTGTTCGCGTCGCTCGCATCGCGCAGCAGAAGAGGAGGCACCATGTCACACGTTCTCGATCCCCGGCGCATTTGCACGGATGACCAGTATCGGGCCGCGCGCGCCGAGCTGGAAGAGCTGCACGGCGCGGACTTCGACCTGCCCGCGGGCAACCGCGTCGACGAGCTGATGGCGCTGATCGAGAACTACGAAGGATCGATGCGCTTCGTGCCGGAGTGGCCGGACGAGTCGTTCCAGCACGCCGCCTGAACGCGGCTCGTTAGTGGAGTCGCTGTCTCGACTTGCGCGTATTCTCCGGTAGCTCCCTGCGCGAGCCGCTGCCGCGTGCCTCGCTTGCACGACGGCGTTCCTGCCAGAACCGGTAAATCAGCACGGATGCCACCGCGAGCTCGTCCACGAGGCTCGCTCGCTTTTCCTTGTCGTCGACCCACTCGGCGAATTCCGGATCCTGATCGCCGAACGCAAGCGCTTCAATCGGAAAGACCCAGTCGCGCGCATCCGCCGCGTCATACAGCGGTTGCCATTCGTCGTCGCGCAGCTTGACGCCCGCCATGTAACCCTCGCACCACGCCGACGCCTCCGGCGGCGTCTTGTCGTTACGCGCCTTCTCGTCGGGCATGTAGAGCAGCGGCTTGAAGCGCGTCGGGGACTCCCCGAGCGTGCGCTGAATGCCCACCATGTGGCGCAGCATCAGGCCCATGATCCGCTGCGCCTGCTCGCTGCCGGTGAAAGCGGGATTCGACGAGCGTCCCCCGTCGCTCCACACCTGCGGCAGCCATTCCGACGGTTGCACGCTTTCCGGCCCGCTCACGATGGCGGTAAGAAAGCCGTCGAGCATCTCGAGGTCCATGCAGTCGGGCGGCACGAGATCGGACGCGAGGAAGCCCTCGAGCTCGTCGAGCTCGGGGTCGGTCAAAGGTTCGTCCAGCGCGCGAAGATCAGCCATGTGGGGTCGCTTTCATTGTTCCTGTCATCATCGCCGTTCGCCGCCCCTTAGGCAATCTACAGGCATTCCGCGTTCATCGCAGGGCATGGGCGACGCCTACGGCCAACGCGAGAACACCGACGGCACCGGCCTGATGCAAGGCGGCAAGCGGCAGCGGAACGACGTTCACCAGCGTTGCAATCCCGAGCGAAACCTGAACCGCGACCATCGCGAGAAGCGCGCTGCCGACCACCTTTGCGCGTGCCGGAGCGTCACTCACCTGAAGCCGCCACCAGAAGAGCGGGACGCTGCACGCGAGCAGCCAGGCGATCAGCCGATGGTCGAACTGCACAGTCGCCATGTTCCAGAAAAAATTCTTCCACCACGGATCGAGCATCAGGATCTCGGGCGGCACGATTCGTCCCTGCATCAGCGGGAAGGTGTTGTAAGCGAATCCTGCGCGTAAGCCGGCGACGAGACCGCCCGACAGGATGATCACGAACGTCAGCCCAACCAGCCCGTCGGCGAACCGGCGCAGCGACCGCGTGTGCCGGGCATTGGGATCGTTCATCGCAGGAAACGCGAGCGACAAGGCGATCCACAGCATGCCTGCAAAAATCGCCACGGCGAGCCCGAGATGCGCCGTCAGCCGGAATTGCGAGACCCGCGGGTCGTCGACCAGGCCGCTTTGCACCATCAGCCAACCGACCACCCCCTGCAGAGCGCCGAGCGCGAAGATGCCGGCGAGCGGCCAGACGAAGCGCGCCGGAATGCGGCGCCGCGCGAGGAGCCACACGTACGGCGCCAGGAACGCGATGCCGATGACGCGACCGAGCAGCCGATGAAAGTACTCCCACCAGAAGATGCCCTTGAACTCGGCAAGCGTCATCGCGTGATTCACCTCGCGAAATTCGGGCGACGACTGGTACTTCTCGAATGCCTCGTTCCAGTCGGCGAGCGTCAGCGGTGGCAGCGCGCCGACGATCGGTTGCCATTCCGTAATCGACAACCCGGAATGCGTGAGACGGGTAACGCCGCCGACGACGACCATCGCGAACACGAGCAGGCAGCAGACGGCGAGCCACGTTACGACGCCGCGCGTCGATGCATTGCGCGACGCCGTACTGCCGTTTGCCTGCGCGAGGTCCGCAGCAGCGGTGGATGACGCAACCGTCATTCGTCGGCGCTCCTCGGGCGACCTTCTTCAGTGAACCTGATGCGCACGCGACGCTTCCCCCTGGCCCGTGCCCGACGCAGCCTCGACGCTCGCCACCACATCGATCTTTCCCGCCTTCTCGAAGGTGAGCGTCAGAGGCACGCGGTCGCCCGCGTGCAACGGCTTGACGAGATCGACGAGCATCGCGTGGTAGCCGCCGCCTGCAAGCGACACGCTGCCGCCGGCGGGGATGTCGATCCCGGTGACCGCGCGCATCTTCATCAGATTGCCTTCCATCGTCATGCTGTGCAGCTCCACGGAGCGCGCCGCCGAAGACGTGGCGGCAATCAGGCGGTCCGGCACGCGGCCCGCGTTGCGCACGCTGAAGTAGGCAGCGCCGGTACGTGCGCCAGGCGGCGTCGGCCGCGCATAGGGATGCTCGATGCGCAGATCCTTGAGGGTGTAGTCGGAGGCGACGGCTATACCTGCCAGCGCGAACAGCGCGCCGGCGAGCCAGCGGGACAGTGGGGGCATCCGCGTCATTTTACCGCGTCGTCGTTGACAGCCCGGCCGACACGCCGTCTAATCGGCCCGACCCACTGACCAGAGCGCCGGAAGCGAGCGATGCCGCTCGGCTTCCCACGACGCCGACAGGACCGCAACCAAGGAGGTTCCATGCAAGCTCTTTTCCGGGTAATCGCGCGCACCGTCGCGGCGCTGGCACTTGTCGCAGCGGGCGGCGCGTCGGCGCAACAGGCAATCACACTGCACGGCGCCGTGCAGTTCAACGACGACCACGCCTTCAACAGGGCGCTCGTCCGCTTCCAGGAGCTCACGGCCAAGTACTACGGCAAGCCGATCAACTTCGTGCTGCACAAGAACAGCGAGCTCGGCCTGGAGAAGGACTACTTCGCATACATGAACCAGGGAATCTCGGTCGACTACGGCATCGTCTCTCCGGCGCACATGTCGACGTTCTCCAAGGCAGCGCCGTTCATCGACGCCCCGTTCCTGTTCCGCGATCTCGATCACTGGAACAAGGTGCTCGACGCCGATACGCTGAAGCCGATTGCCGACGAAGTGGCCGCCAAGGGCGACGTGATGCTGATCGGCTTTGCCGGCGGCGGAACGCGCAACATCTTCGCGAACAAGCCGGTGCGCAACCTGGCCGAGATGAAGGGCCTGAAGGTGCGCGTACAAGGTGCGCCGATCTGGAGCAAGACCTTCGCCGCGATCGGCATGTCGCCCACGGTGATCGCGTACGACGAGATCTACAACGCGATCCAGAACGGCGTCATCAATGCGGGCGAGAACGAGGCGGCCGGCGTCGAGGCGATGAAATTCTACGAAGTCGGCCCGAACCTCAACATGACGCAGCACGCCATCACGATCCGGCCGATCTGCTTTTCAGGGAAGACGTTCAAGAAGCTCCCCGCGGACCTGCAGGCCGCGATCCTCAAAGCCGGCAAGGAAGCAGGGCAGTACGGACGCCAGATCGAGTCGAGCGAGGATTCCAAGAAGCTCGATGCGCTCGAGGCAGCCGGCAAGCTCAAGAAGATCCCCTTCACCGACCGCGCTGCGATGAAGAAGGCGGCCGATCCCGTGATGGCCGAATACGCGAAGGAAATCGGCGCCGAGGCGATCTACAGCAAGATCAATTCGCTGTAGCGCCTCGCGCGAAACGTCCGGCGGAGGCGATCGCTTCCGCCGGTCTTTTTTTGCCGTCACGACGGTGTGGCAAGGCATTCGGAACCGGACATGCGCAAGTTCATCGCTCGCTACTACCGTCTGCTCGACGTGCTGCTCGTGTTCACCGTGGCGATCCTCATCGTGCCGGTGACGCTCCAGATGATCTCGCGGTTCACCGCGCTCATCCCCGCGTGGATCTGGACCGAGGAAATGGCGCGCTTCCTGTTCATCTGGATGGTGATGCTCGGCGCGATGATCGGGGTCCGGGACGGAACGCACTTCGACGTCGACGTCTGGCCCGAGCTCAAGCCGCGCGCCAACGCGATGCTGCACGTGGTTTCAATGGTGTTCGTGCTGCTCTTCGCGCTCGTCTTCGTCTGGTACGGCGTCAAGTTCGTCCAGTTCGGCTGGAACCAGACGTCCGAGCTCGCCGACATGCCGATGACGTACATCTTCATTGCGTGGCCGGTCACGGGCCTCACGTGGCTGCTGTTCGGCTTCGAGCGGCTGGCCGCCGACATTCGCTTCCTTCGGCACGGCACGCTGCCGGGGGACGCGCCGCAGGCGCGCGAGATCGGGACGGGGAGCGTGGTATGAGCACGGCGTGCGCCGACGACGTTCGCCGCCGCGCCGGCGAGGCAGCGACATGACGGGCGCGGCACTCACGCCCGTGGTTGCGGCGATGTGGCTGTTCGGCACGTTCTTCCTGCTGATGATCCTGCGCGTGCCGGTCGCGTTCGCGCTCGGTCTCGCGTGCCTGCCGGTGCTGTTCATCGAGCCGCGGCTGTCGCCCATGGTCGTCTTCAACACGACGTTCAAGGCGTACAACTCGTTCATCCTGCTCGCCGTGCCGTTCTTCCTGCTGACGGCCAACCTGATGAACGTCGGCGGCATCACCGACCGCCTGGTGACGCTGTCGCGGACGATGGTCGGCAACTTTCCCGGCGCGCTCGCGCAGATCAACGTGCTGCTGTCGGTGTTCTTCGCCGGAATATCCGGCTCGTCGACCGCCGATGCGGCGAGCCAGGGCAAGATCTTCATCGAGGCGCAGGTCAAGGAAGGCTACGACCTGTCGTTCTCGATCGCGATCACCGCGGTGTCCGCCGTGCTGGCCGTCATCATCCCGCCGTCGATCCTGATGGTCGTCTGGGGCGGCGTGCTGCAGGTGTCGATCGGTGCGCTGTACCTCGCGGGTGTCGTGCCGGGCCTGCTGATCGGGCTTGCCCAGATGGCCACCGTGCACGTGTACGCGAAAGTGCGCCATTACCCGACGTATCCGCGCGCCACGTTCCAGCAGTTCCTGAAGGCAGCGGCCATCTCGGTTCCCGCGTTGATGACGCCGTTCATCATCGTCGGGGGCATCCTGCTCGGCTGGTTCACGGCAACCGAATCGGCGGCGGCCGCGGTGATTTATGCGGCCGTGCTGTCGCTCGGCTTCTACCGTGAAATGAGCCGCCACCAGTTGTGGCAGGCGCTGCTCGAAACCGGCAAGCTGTCGGCGATTGCACTCTTCTGCGTGGGCACTGCGTCCGTCTTCGGGTGGCTGCTCGCGTATTTCCAGATTCCGAAGGCGCTGCTCGAGAACGTCACGTCGTGGGGCCTCGGCCTCGTCGGCGTCGGGTTCTTCATCGCGTTCGTGTTTCTCGTCGTCGGCTGCTTCCTCGACGCCATTCCCGCCATCATCATCGTCGGCACGACGCTGCAGCCGCTTGCCGCTTCGGTCAACATGCACCCGGTATCGTTCGCGATCATCGGCATCGTCGCGCTCGCGTTCGGGCTCGTCACGCCGCCGTACGGCCTTTGCCTGATGATCTCCTGCGCGATCGCGAAGGTGCGGCTCCGCTACGCGCTCAAGGACACGATGATCATGCTCGTGCCCATGCTGCTCGTGCTGGCGGCGCTGATCGTGTGGCCGGAAATTCCGCTCGTCGTGCCGCGGATCTTCGCACCGGAATTTCTGAAGTAGACTTTCGATCGCGGCGAACGTTGCCGCGAGGTCCGGACACCGTTCCATGCTCGATCTTCGCCCATTGTCGGACGGCTTCGGTCTCGAAGCGCACGGCGTGAATCTCGCAGAACCGCTCGACGAAGCGGCGTTCGCCGACGTTGCCGAGGCGTTCTTCCGCGCGCAGGTGCTCGTCGTGCGCGACCAACGTCTGTCGCCTGCGCAGTTCGTCGCCTTCGCCCGCCGCTTCGGTCCGACGGAGCCGCATGTGATCGACCAGTTCCACCACCCGGCCGATCCGAACATCCTGATCCTGTCGAATCGCGTCACCGACGACGGCACGCCGCTCGGACTCGCCGATGCGGGCACGTACTTCCACACCGACTACTCCTATCTCGATGTTCCGGCGCGCGCGACGACGCTGTATTCGATCGAAGTGCCGGCCGTCGGAGGCAATACGTTGTTCGCCAACCAGTACGCCGCGTACGACGACCTGCCGAACGCGATGAAGCGGCGGATCGATCCGCTCGTCGCCATCCATCACTACGGCAATCGCAACAACGTCGACGAGGCGACGCGCACCGTCGCCTCCGTGCTCACAGCCGAGCAGAAGGCGAAGATGCCGCTCATCACGCATCCGGTCGTGCGCACACATCCGGTCACCGGCCGCAAGGCGCTCTACGCGGTGTCCGGAAGCTCGTTCGGCATCGTCGGGATGCGCGATGACGAAGCGCACGCGCTGCTCGACGAGCTCGCCTTGCAGGCGACGCATCCACGCTATCGGCTCAGTCTCGAGTACGGTGTCGGCGACGTCGTCATCTGGGATAACGCGTCGCTCCTGCACTCGGCCACGCTCGTCGATCCCGCGCACCCGCGCACGCTGTGGCGGATCACGATCAAGGAACCGGCATCCTCGGGTCGAGCCGCGCAATTGCTCGCGCCCTCGTTCGCGAACGCGTCGATGTAGCGTCGCCTTTCCACCGGGCGACGGCAGCGCCGGCCGCATTCCAATGCGGGACGCCGGTCAGGGCCTCTTAAGGTTCGGACCGTAGAATCGACGCGTCCCCCGGAGCGCTCCATGCGAATCCTGCTCGTCGAAGACGACGCGATGATCGGCAAGACGCTGCAGCAGGCGCTGCAGCAGGATGGGTATGCCGTCGACTGGGTGAGCGATGGCCGCGCCGCGCAGGCCGCGATCGCCGCCGCCGACGACGCCTACGCGATGGTGCTGCTCGACCTCGGCCTGCCGAAGAAGGATGGGATCGAGCTGTTGCGCGATCTCCGCCGCCAGGGAAACCGGGTCCGCGTGCTGGTCGTCACCGCCCGGGATGCCGTCGCCGATCGTGTCGCCGGCCTCGATGCCGGCGCCGACGATTACCTCACCAAGCCGTTCAGCCTCGACGAGCTCGGCGCACGCATGCGCGCACTGCTGCGGCGCGACGTCGCGCGAGAGGACAACGTGCTTCGCCACGGCGACCTGGCGCTCGACACGGCGACCCACGCCGTGACCAAGAACGGACGGCCTGTCGACTTGTCTGCACGCGAGTTCACGCTGCTCGCCGCGCTGCTCGAGCGGCCGGGGGCCGCGCTGTCGAAGGCGCAACTGGAGGAGCGGATGTACCGCTGGGGCGACGAAGTCGAAAGCAACACCGTGGAAGTGCACATCCACAAGCTGCGCAAGAAGCTCGGCAGCGAAACGATTCGAACGCTGCGCGGCGTCGGCTACGCGCTCGCGTGAGCATTGTGCCGACCGACGGACCGCCGGGCATCGAACGCGGATGCGCCGGCGACGGGTACGTGTCGCGATGACGTCGATCCGGCGTACGCTGCTGGTCTTCCTGCTCGCCGGCCTCGCCATCATCGCGCTCGCGACGAGCGGCGCAACCTATCTCGCCGCGCGGCGCGAGGCGGGCGAACTGCTGGACCTGCAGTTGAAGCAGCTCGCCTATTCGACGCGAATCGACGACCTCCTGCGCGGACGGCAGCCCGGCTTCGAAGCGCGGCGCGATCCGCAAGCGCAGGGCATCACCGAGCTCGTCACGCAGATCTGGGACCGCGACGGCGTCCTCGTTTACTGGTCGCAGCCCGGCATGGGCTTGCCGGTCCCGGCGACCGAAGGGTATTCGACCGTTCGGCACAACGGCCGCGACTGGCGCGTCTACACG
>Ga0207711_10005605_pt1 | contig 10611 bp, 11 predicted proteins | sample KBSS34metaG_FD_184401 | JGI IMG/M metagenome (GOLD analysis project Ga0207711, IMG submission 184401) | Switchgrass rhizosphere microbial communities from Kellogg Biological Station, Michigan, USA - KBS S3-4 metaG (SPAdes) (version 2) | ecosystem: Host-associated > Plants > Roots > Rhizosphere...
GAAGCGACGAGAGCACTGAATCACTTGATCAACGGTGGGGTTCTGGAGGACAGTGACATGCTGTCCACGGGGAGCCCAGATGTTCGGATCGGTGGCCAGAAAAATGGAGACGACGGGAGTGCCTACAGCGGCCGCAAGATGGGCGATCCCGGAATCGTTGCCGATATAGACGCGCGCTGTGGAGAGCCAGCAGGCCAGGTCGTATAGATCGTCAATTCGCGTGGCGTTTTCGAGCGCTTCCTCGGGACCGGCGCACCATTTTACTGGGATTGTTAGCCGGGCGGCGACTTCGCAGAAGCTTTCGATCGGCCAACGTTTTTGTGGGCTGCTGGCGAACGGGTGGATCACTGCGAAGTTTTGCTTCGGGGCCGAAGGAACGGGAATGCGGGGAATGCCTGCGGCGGGCGGCGGAAGCGCCGGGAAGAATGTGAAGGGAAGGTGCCGGACGGCATCGCGAAACTCGGGACGGTTCGAGCCGTACCAGGAATAGATGGAATCGAAGTTTTCCAACTCTGGAACGCTGGCGCCTTCGAGCACGCCCACCAAATCGAGTGCGGTGTCGGCGATGGCGCGTGCGCGGTCGGCGAAGCAGATCAGGGGAAGCAACGGGCGGGGAGCCCAGACTTCGGTGTAATCGGCGCGGGCGGCTTCGAGAGCGGGCAAGGAAAGAATCACATCGCCGATGGCGCCCGGACGAATGAGAAGTCTAGCGACTGACACTTACGGGAAGCGTTAGGTCGATGGTTTTGGGCGGCAGGCACATGCGATCGTTGCATGCCTGGTAGCGCAGCTTGCCGGGGAGGTTCACGAGTCCGGGCGGCACGGAAGCGGCGACCTTGAAGCGCGTGGTCAGTTCGAATTTTCCGGAGAAAACCGGAACGGGCGTCGGGAAAAAGCCGAGCTTCAACAGAATCGGCTTGGGATAGACGACTTCGAAGGCGGTGAAGGGTCCGGCATCCCAGGACAGCTTCAGCGGGATCAGATAAGGGTCGGGCGGCATGTTGCTGTTCACGTGGTAGCCCTCGCGGAGCTGCACGGGAAGTTTGACCTCGACGGATGCGCCCACTTTGGCCGGGACAGGATCCGGCTTGGGCATCAACAGGACGTTAGTTTGGGCGAACGAAAGCGAACTCGCTGCCAGGAGCACGAACAGCGCCGGTTTTCGGACCATCTTTGGGAGCCTCTAACAGTTGCTCGATTTCTTTCACGTAGGTATTCTTTGCGACTAGGCCGATGTGCATGGAAGCGATGCGGCCTTCACGATCGATCATCAGCGTGGTGGGCAGTGAATCGACACTGCCAAAGAGCTGGGAGACCTGATCGTTACCGACCACGATGCGGTAGTTCATCTTGTGCTGTTCGATGTAGGGTTTAACCGAATCCCATCCGTCTTCGTCCATTGCAATGCCGATGACGGCAAACTCTCGATCCTTATAGGTCTTCTGAAAATCCGTAAACCAAGGGATCTCGATCTTGCACGGCCCGCACCAGGTAGCCCAGAAATTGAGCAGGACCACCTTGCCTTTATAGTCAGACAGCTTGACCAGGGTTCCGGTGGAATCCTTCAAGGAAAAATCAGGCGTAGCTTTGCGTTCTTTTTCGTTCTTGACTCGGGCGTCGTCGTCACGAAAGGGCGCAGTACAGGAAACCAGCAACGCGAAGGCCGCGATGAAGAGCGTCCAGCGGCGAATCGAACGCAAGGACAGCTTCTGGGCTGGCATGTCTTAATTATACCGGGACTGGAGGAGTGTCAAGCAGGTGGCTCAAAAACCATCGCCGGCGGACGCGGCGGGGGGGGCCAGGCAGAGTGAATTCGTCATGATCGCTCAGTTCGGCGCACAGCCAGGCGGCGGTATCGCAGAAGCTCTCACATACGTAACGCCGCCAGGCGGGAGTGCGGCGGCGGACGTCGGCCGGCTTGAGCTTTTGCTTGCGCCATTCGGCGCTCCATCCGAGTTCGCCCGAACGGGAGCGTGCCAGTTCGGCCTTCAGCACGCTTTCCCAGCTCCAACGGGTTTGGTTCGAAAGGCGGACCCAGGCGAAATGGAAGATCTCATGGATCAGGATGCGCTCGAACTCGCCGCGCTGGGCGAGGACCTGGGCATCGAGCAGAATGCGGCGGCGAGGAATATCCGTTGCGGCCAGATGCGGGCCGAGGGAGCGGCGAACTTCGACGCGGATGGGACGTCCGGCGAGAGGCGGAAGCACTACTGCTTCGCGGGTGCTGCGGTAGGTCCGGCGGCGGGTCCGGCCGGTAGCGCGAGTGCGCCGACGGCTTTCAAGAGATCGGGGTCCTTGATGACGGCTTGATAAGCCGTGCCGATATCTTTCATCCACTGGTTCATGTGATCGTTGCGAAGGAGTTGCACGATAGGCTCGCGGACTTCATCGAGGGGCTGGAGTCCCTTATCTTCGAGCCGAATGATGTAATACGCGGTAGGCTGGCGAATCGGCGCGCTAATTTCACCGGGCTTGAGCGCGAATACGACACTTTTCAGATCGGCGGGGTATTCGCTGACAATCTTGATTACGCCGAAATCGCCGCCCGCGGCCTTCGAGACGGGATCCTCGGAATACTTTTCCACCAGCTTTACGAAGTCAGCGCCGTCGCGCAGCTGCTTCACGACATCTTCCGCGAGTGCTTTAGCTTCGGGCTCCGACCGCTTGGCTTGCGCCGCGGTCACGGCGCCTTGCGCCGCCGCCTTGAGCGCATCGATACCGGTTCCCGTGGACGCGATCTGGCCGGTGAACGCGATCTGAATCACCTTGATTTTGGCCTGTTCATATTGGGCGCTGTGCTGCTTGTAATAAGCGTCGAGCATCTCCGGAGTTACCGGAAACGTATTGTTCTCTTCATTGAGACGGGCCTGGCGGAGGAGCTGGATCTTGAGGAGTTCGAACTGCTCCTTGTAGGGGCTCTTTTCGAGCAGCTTGGCCTTGTCAGCTTCGTCGGCCAGATGGATAAAGAGAAAGTACTGGCTGAGGGCGAGCTGCGGGTTGGCCTGAAACATCTGGAGGTCCTGAGGATTAAAGGCGGCCAGCATTTTTTCCACATCGGCGACAGTGATGTCCTTGCCTGCGATGGTGGCGACGACCTTAGTTTGGTCGATCGCGGGGGGTTGAGCCCACAGCGGGATGGAGAGGGTCGCCGTGAGCAGGATTCGTTTCAAATGCATGGTTTCTCCCAAGTTAACACGATGATGAAATTAGACGCGAAGGGAGGGATTTGGTTTGAGAATGCACTTGGCGACTCAAGGTATAGTAGCGGGAATGAAGCGCAGGCTGGCGATCGCAGTTGTCGCCGTGCTGCCCGAGATCGGCTGCCAGAATATGCCCGAGCCTTACGCGCCGCCGGTTCAACGTCCGGCGGTGGAGAACTTCCACCCGTATCGGATGCAGGCGATTGTCAGCATGTCGGATGATGACGCCCAAACGCATTTCGTTCAGGATCTTACGCCGCTCGCGACCAGCACGTGGCGATGGACGGGGCAGAAACCCACGATTCGGCTGAAGGCGCGGACTGGAGAGGATCTCCGTTATTCGATCGACTTCGTGCTGCCGGAGGCGAATTTTCGGGAAACGGGTCCGGTGAATATTGCGTTTCTGGTGAACGATCGCGTGCTGGATCGGGTTCACTATGGCAGCGCTGGTGATCAGCATTTCGAAAAGCCGATTCCGGAGGGTTGGGTGACGGCGGGCCAGGACATCACCGTGGGCGCAGAGGTGGATAAGGTGACGGTGGATCCACAAAAAGGTCTGAAGCTGGGGATGGTTCTGGTGCGGATCGGGATTACACAATAATGCGCCAGGCTGTTGCCGCATTGTTCGGCGCGGGGTTCACGGTCTCGGCCTGCTATGCAGCGGGGACGCTGGTTATCGACCGGCTGGGCGCTGCGCTGCGCCGGGACGAGCGGATTCCGTTAGCGTTCGTGCTAGGGGCGGCGTGTCTGCATCTGCTGATCTTCGCGATTCTGGCGCTCCATCTCGGCTACTGGCCGGTGCTCGTGTGCGCGCTGGCGGCGGTCATCGGCACGGCGGTGTTGACGGGGGCCTGGCGCGGTACCGGTGTGGATAGCAGCAAGCCAGTGCCTCCGCTTAGCTGGTCGCTTCGCTTGGTTTTTGGTTTGTGCGCGGGAGCATTCTCGATCGTGTATCTGGTGAACGCCTGGGCTCCTGAAGTGAGTCCGGATGGCAGCGGTTATCATCTGGGGCTAGTGGCGCGGGAATTGCGGGACCACGGATTCCAGCCGATCACAACCAGCCTGTACGCCATGCTGAGCCAGGGCGTGGAGATGCTGTATGTGCCGGCTTTCGCGATCGGGCGGCACTCGGCGGCGGCGCTGGTGCACTTTGCTTTCGCCATGGCGCTGGCGCTGGCGATTCTGGCATACGGCCGGCGGATCGGTAAACCGTGGGCGGGCGCTGCGGGTGCGCTGCTCACTTTCGCGAGCCCGGTGGTGGGCGCATCGGGGTCGGCCGCCTATGTGGACGTAGCGACTGCGGCCATCGTCTTCGCCGTTTTCTATTGGACAGAAATATGGGACGAGCAGAAAGAGATGCGCCTGCTGATCCCAGTGGGGCTGCTGGCGGGTTACGCGTATGCGGCTAAGTACACCGCGTTTACGATCGGAATCTATGCGCTGCTGTTCGTAGCCTGGCGGAGCAGGCGCCTGCGGCCAATCAGTAGAAGCTTACGTCCGGTGCTGCTGGTGGCAGGCTGTGCACTGATCATGGCGGGGCCATGGATGGCCAGGAACTGGATCTGGTATCAGAATCCGTTTGCGCCGTTTGGAAGCTGGCTGTTTCGGAATCCTTATATCCACATCATCTTTGAGCACGACTATTCGGCGAACTTGCGCACCTACTACATGCCGAGCCTGTGGCCGCTGCCGATGGAACTGCTGGTGCGGGGCGGCGCGACGTATGGAATCATCGGGCCGGTATTTCTGCTTTTGCCTGCTGCGTTGGTGGCGCTGCGGTATCCGGCGGGACGACGACTGCTGCTGGCTGGGGCGCTGGTGTTCTCGACGTACTTCGCGAACATCGGAACGCGTTTTCTGATTCCGTGCCTGCCGTTCTTTTCTCTCGCGATTGGGCTGGCGTTCGCTGAGTCGGTTCCGCTGCTGGGGGCAATGATGGTGTTCCACGCGGTAGCTTCGTGGCCACCGGTGATGAATCGGTATGTGAATCTCGCCTGCTGGAGACTGGTGCGATTCCCGTACAAGGCAGCCCTGCGGATCACTCCGCCGGAGAAGTTCCTCATGGAGAACAGTTATGGATACGCAGGGGCCCGCCTGATCGAAGAGCACGTGCCGAAGGGTGAGCCGGTTTTGACCATGACGGGCGTGGCGGATGCGTACACGACCCACGAGATCCTGGTCAGCTTCCAATCCGCGAGCAATCAGAATTTGGCCGAAACCGTGAACATGGGCTGGAATATCGAAGTGCAACCGAGCGTCCAGCGCGTATTTCGATTCGAGGCGCGGCCAGCCCGGCGGATGCGGGTGCTCCAGACAGCGCAAGCCGAGTATCCCGAACAATGGAACGTGCATGAGCTGCGTTTCTACTATCAGGGAAAAGAGCTGACACGGAATGCCTCCTGGCGGCTGCGAGCGCGGCCGAATCCATGGGAGGTGCAGTTTGCTTTCGACAATTCACTGGCCACACGCTGGCGATCGGAAGAGGTCGCGTTTCCGGGAATGTATCTGGATGCCGATTTTGGCAGTGAACAGATGGTGGATGAAGTCCGGCTGATCACGTCGTCCGATTTCGAGCGAATCCGGCTGCGCGTGGAATCGATGAATTCGGCGAACGTGTGGGAGAACGTTGTAGAGAATCCCAAACTGGAGGCGGCGACGATCCCTTCCGCGATCCGGCTGATGGCGGTGTACGAGATGCGCGAGCGAGGAGTTCGCAATCTGCTGATCTACGACTCGAACTATGGCGCGGCTGAGTTCGCCAAAGATCCTGAAGCTTGGGGGCTAAAACTAGTGGCGCGGGGAGAAGATACCCGGTTGTATAGGACGATCTGGTAATGCGGCTCTATCTGGGCATGGACGGAGGCCAGTCCAGCACCACGGCGCTGATCGGAGATGAAAGCGGACGCGTGCTGGGCACGGGACGTGCTGGACCGTGCAATCACGCTGCGGCCGGAGAAGGCCGGCGAAAATTCATCGCGGCAGTGACTGAGAGCGTGCACGATGCTGCGCTATCGGCCGATCTCAATGAGCCGTTGACGTTCGCGGCTGCCTGCCTGGGCTTGAGCGGGGGACCGGATGACAAGGAAGCTCTGGCTCGGGATTTGATCCGAGCGGAACATTATCTGATCACGCACGATGCGCACATCGCACTGGCCGGGGCGACCGGCGGCGGACCCGGGATCATCACGATTGCGGGCACCGGATCGATCGCATTCGGGCGGAATGCGGCGGGGAAGATCGCGCGGGCGGGGGGCTGGGGGTACATTTTCGGCGACGAGGGCGGCGGGTTCGACCTAGTTCGGCAAAGTTTGCGTGCAATCTTGCGCAACGAGGAAGGCTGGGGAGGGCGGACGGCGCTGCGCGAGATGCTGCTCGAGGCTGGGGGAGCGCGCGACGGCAACGATCTGCTGCATCGTTTTTACAGTGACGATTATCCTCGCGACCGGGTGGCGGCCCTGGCGGGGCTGGTGGATCAGGCGGCTCGAAATGGCGATCCGGCGGCCACGGAGATTCTTGGATCGGCCGCCCAGTCGCTAGCGACGATCACATCGGCAGTGCGGCGGCAGCTGTTCGGGGCCGGCGAATCGGTGGATGTGCGCTACGCCGGTGGAGTGTTTTCGAGCGATCCGTTGTTGGCCAGGTTTCGGATGCTGGTGGAACTGGAGGATGGGAATCGGGTATCGGCACCGGAGTCGGGGGCGGCGGAGGGGGCGCTGTTGGAAGCGTATAGGATAGCGGGACTAAAGTCCCGCGCGGGCTAAAGCCCGCCCTCCAGTCGAAATGGTACGAGAAGGGGCTTGACAAGGATACGCCCGCGACTAAAATGGGGATAATCTGCTTGCCATGCCCAGCTGTGAGCATAAGCGCACTGAGTTCCTGATGCGGCGGGATGGGGTCGAGTACGTGCATTGCGTGGAATGCGGCCAGGTTTTCGAATCCGAAGATCTGGAACAAATTCCGGTATTCGACGACGCCGAAGAAGAACCTCGCCAAAAAAAGGCCTCCTAGCCGCGCGCGCTCGTGAGATCCTCAAAGTAACTCTACGATGAGCGAAAGTGTGGGTTCACAACCGCTGCGGATTGTCTCGATGGGGGGCGGCCACGGTCTGGCATCATTATTGCGGGGACTAAAGCGTTACGTCAGGGCTGCCGATGGCGCACTGGAGATCACCGCCGTGGTCACCGTTACCGACGATGGCGGCAGTTCCGGGAGGCTCAGGCGCGAGTTCGACGTGCTGCCGCCGGGCGATATCCGCAACTGCATGGTGGCTCTGAGCCAGGACGAAACGCTGCTATCGCAGCTTTTCGATTACCGCTTTACGGGTGGCAAGGGGCTCAAGGGGCACAGCTTCGGCAATCTGTTTCTTACCGCTATGACGCGTCTGACCGGCGATTTCGCGCATGCGGTGAGACTATCGTCGGAAGTGCTGGCGGTGAATGGACGGATCTACCCCTCGACGTCGGCGAACGTTCGGCTGGAGGCGACGCTGGCAGAGGGACAGAAAGTGATCGGCGAGACACGCATCAGCCGGAGCCGGCAGCCCATCGATCGCGTAATGCTGAGTCCGCGCCGGGCTCGGCCGCTCAAGGAAACGCTGGATGCGATCGCGCATGCGGACCTGATTACGATGGGGCCGGGATCGCTGTACACCAGCGTGATCCCGCATCTGCTGGTGGAAGGGATTCCACAAGCCATCGCGGCTTCGGGCGCGACGAAAGCGTATTTCGCAAATCTGATGACCCAGCCGGGCGAGACCACCGATATGCGCGCATCAGATCACGTGGCGGCCATTCTGCGTCATGCCGGACGGCATCGCCGGAACCTGTTAGACGTGTGCGTGGTGAACACCGGTTCGATCATGCGAAAAGCGCTGGAGCATTACCAGGAGCGGGAAGCTCGTCCGGTGGAAAACGATGCGGAGAACATCGAGGAGATGGGGGTGAAGGTGGTGCAGGAGGATCTGGTGCGAATGGCAGGGCGGAGGGTGCAGGACAAGATCCGGCACGATCCGGGCGCAATCAGTGCGATCGCCATTCAATTGGCCCGGCAGGGGCGCAGAGCGAAGGAGCGGCTGGCGTCATGAGTGCGAACGATACCACGGTCATAATCCTGGCGGCGGGCCTGGGAACGCGCATGCGCTCGAAGCGAGCCAAGGTTCTGCATCGCGCGGGCGGGCTGGCGCTGGTGGAGCATGTAGTGGCGGCGGCTACGGCGGTGGCTCCGGCAGATCGGATGATCGTGGTTACCGGTCATCAGGCCGAAGAAGTGGAAACGGTCCTGCAACCGAGCGGAGTCGGCTTCGTTCGGCAGGTCGGTCAGAAGGGAACGGGGCACGCGCTGGCGTCCTGCCGGGAACGTCTGCTGAATCGGGATGGCCTGGTGATGGTGCTGTACGGCGATACACCGCTGCTTTCGCCCGTCACGCTGCAGCGCCTGCGCGATCTGCAGAGCGGATCGGACACGGCGGCTACATTGATCACGACAAAGATCGAGGATCCAGCCGGCTATGGCAGGGTGATTCTGGACGGCGAGGGCTACGTAACGGCCATCGTCGAGGAGAAGGCCGCCGCACCGCAGCAGAAATCGATCCGGCTGATCAATTCAGGGATCTACTGTTTTCGGGCGTCGCTTTTGTGGCAGCACATTGTGGAGCTTCAGCCCAACGCGGCATCGGGCGAGTTGTACCTGACCGATATGGCCGAGATTCTGGTCCAGCATGGCCATCGGGTAGGCGCGCTGTATATCGAGGATCCGGACGAGCTGTTGGGGATCAACACGCGCGTGGAACTGGCCGATGCGGACCGCGTTCTGCGCGAGCGAAAATGCCGCGAGCTGATGCTGGACGGAGTTACCGTCGAGCGGCCGGAAACGGTCACGGTGGATGCGAACGTTCGGGTGGGTGCGGATACGGTGATCGAGCCTTTCGCGCGGTTGCTGGGTTCGACCGTGGTCGGTGAAGAATGTTACGTCGGCGCCGGGGCGATTCTGGAATCGGCTGTGCTGGCGGATCGTGTGGTTGTAGCGCCTTACACGTTAGTCGCGAATTCGCGGATCGAGACTGGCGCGCAGGTGGGTCCGTTCGCGCGGTTGAGAATGGATGCGCAGGTGGGTCCGGACGCGCGGGTCGGCAATTTCGTGGAGCTGAAGAAGACCACGCTCGGTAAGGGCGCGAAAAGCCAGCACCTGGCGTACCTGGGCGATTCCGAAATCGGCGCGGGGTCAAACATCGGCGCTGGAACCATCACGTGCAACTACGATGGCGAGCAGAAGCATCGGACCCAGATCGGCGAGCGGGCGTTTGTCGGGAGCAATTCGACGCTGGTAGCGCCGGTCGACATCGGGGCGGAGAGTTATGTGGCCGCAGGCAGCGTAATTACCGAAAATGTCCCCGCGAAGACGCTGGCATTGGGACGTGCGCGGCAGGTTTTAAAAACGGGCTGGGTGAAAAAGCCGCGCAAAAAATAGGCTATTTCTTTTTTTGCTGCGTCGATGTCGGGCGGACAATTACTAAAATTGCGACGTCGCCATCGTCGCCGGATATGAAGCGGACGGTGACGCGCTCTTTAGGCCGGATGCGGCCTTGCTCGATCCTGGTGGTGCCCGTCACCTTGAAGACGTGCTCTTCCGTCTTGCCCTGCAGCACGCGCGACACCTTCAGGTGATCCGACGCACTTTCCACGACATTCCCGGTAAAGTAATTATCTTCGTCTTCCTGCGCCGCCGCCCACACCGCGTTCAACGCGAGTGCGACGACGATGAGAAGAAGCGAGCAGCGGAGCTTCATCCGCCTTCAGGATAATCAAAATCGGACACCGGGTGAATGAATAAACCTTCACTTGAGGGCGCGATTCACAGCACCAAAACTGGATGGTAGAGGTTGGGCAGCCGGGCCTCTCCGATGGCCACCAGCTGGCCTTCCGAAGTCACGGCCTTGACGTAGCGGCCCGAGGCGCGGACGTGAAAGGGGGAGACGCGGAAATCGCGACCGTTGCGGATCTGACCGGCGGTGAGAGCGTCCACCATTTCCGCGGGAAATTGCGGCAGCATCTGGACCGCGGGAATAACGGCTTCGTCAAAACGTCCCGCATCGGCCAGAGCGCCGAGCTGCTCCAGGGTACGGGCGCCATCGATCTTGAAATCGCCGGAAGCGGTCCGGCGCAGAGCCTTGAGGAATGCGCCGCAGCCCAGGGCCTGTCCGGTATCGTGGGCGATGCTGCGGAGATACGTTCCGGCCGAGCAGTGCACGCGAACTTCGGCCTGGCAGCCTGTAATGGTCAGCACGTCTAGTGCGTAGACTTCGACGTCCACCGGTTTTAGATCTACCGGCTGCTGTTTGCGGGCGAGCTCGTAGGCTGGTCTGCCGGCGATCTTCTTGGCGGAAACGGGCGGGGGCATCTGCGCGAACGGACCG
>Ga0207711_10005608_pt1 | contig 10610 bp, 17 predicted proteins | sample KBSS34metaG_FD_184401 | JGI IMG/M metagenome (GOLD analysis project Ga0207711, IMG submission 184401) | Switchgrass rhizosphere microbial communities from Kellogg Biological Station, Michigan, USA - KBS S3-4 metaG (SPAdes) (version 2) | ecosystem: Host-associated > Plants > Roots > Rhizosphere...
TGTAGCGGAACGACTTCGAGGTCGGTGTTCTCCACCAGCAAAACGACAGCATCGTATGCCCGCATATGCCCCCTCAAGGCGGGTGTTTGCTCGTGCACCCGGGGCGTGTCGTTCCATCCCGTCAGCAGCCCGGCCTGTGCATCAAAGCAATAGAGTGATTCGGGCAGTTTCCCTGCCGGGATGTCGAAATCGCGCACGTCCTGCACATGTCCCTGGTGGCCAGTACTGCAGATGCCGTTACAACAGGCAGGGTCAAAGGAGCCTCGGTCTTCTCCGGGTGCTATGGGGTGCTCAGGCTGCGGGGTGACTTCCGTGGTGACGTGCACCGCGCCAGGAAAGAGCACCCAACGTGCGCCCCCCGCGAAAACTGCCAGCAGGATAAGTCCAACAATTATCGTGCGCAACATCAAGGCGTCTCCCCCTGTTCTTAATGAGTTAAATCGCCGGGATTTGTTTGCGCGGGTTGGTCTAGAGCGTTGACGGGGGCGGGGGTTGCGTACGCATCGCACGCCGACTTGGCCGCCCCGGTGATCTTGAACCGCGCAGGAATCTCCAGGGTGCTGATGTCCGGGGCGAAGATGAGTCGCACGATCTGTCGCTCGTCTTCGCGCGCGCCGGTCACGAACACCTGGGCGTCAGCCCAAAACTGACCGCTGGCGTTTCCGTCGAGGTTGGAGGGGCGATCTCGATCGAGATCGAGCCACCAGCTGCCATCATCGTGTTGCTGAGGCGCTATGTAGCAGCCACCCAGGCGCTGCCCCCACTTGGGGTGATCGGCGGGTGGCGTTGTTGCACACCCAATCAACATGGCAGTCGCGGTGATAACTAACAAGTGTTTCATCAGGTTGACTTGCTCCGTTTGCAGTTGTGTGGGCCATTTTTGGTTCCGCCGCGTCCGCCGGGGGTTTTGGCGCCCCGGCGGGTTGAGTTCTATCGTGTTGGTGTGGCGGTTGCGAGTTGGGTGCGAGGTCCGTAGATCTTGCGCATCCAATATCCATTGAGCGCGACGTTACCGATCCCCGCAACGGCCCGCCGGATGGCGTCGGCCTCGCAGCGCTGGATTTCAGCCGCCCTTCCCAGATGCTTTTCACTCCCATCGTCTTTGCAGACGCGCTTCGCTGCCGTTGTTATCCTTCGATATAGAGCCTCCACCCCTTTGGGGTTTGATAGATTCAGGTCGCGGAAGGCAATCGTCTCCTGCGGGACGGGCTCGATGGCAGTTTGGTTTGAGTACCAAGCGGGCCCAGCGGTGGCCATCGAACCGATGGTCAGTGCGATCATTGTTACTATGACTTTCAAAGCGATAATCCCCTTCTGAAGTTCGGTTTCTTTTATATTGTGCGGCCCAGCGGCGCGAGGTCGCCAAGTCCAAGCAGGGGAGAGCCCGAGAACCATCCATAACGCCGTGTCCTGACAATCCCCAACCCGGGGCGACCCTCGCGCCGCGCCGCTCGTGCCCCCCAAATCGCCAGGGGGGTCGAGAGAGTACGACGAAAGTCGCGGGGAATTCCGTTACTCATCGCGAAACTTTAAAAAAGTCGCCCTTTTTTGTGCTCTTGTGCAATGCGTTCGCACGCAATTGCATAGGACTGCAGATCAATCTCGATCCCGACAAAGCGGCGGTTGGCGCGGATGCAGGCTACGCCCGTGGTGCCAGTCCCCATGAACGGGTCGAGGACTGTGCGCGCCGCCGGCCCGAAGCCCAGGCACCACTCCATCAAGGCGACGGGTTTCTGCGTGGGGTGCGGGGCAGTGCGTAGACACTTCTCCAGGCTCGCCGACTTCATGGATTTGCGAAACACCCGGGCGTTCATGTCCAGGCTCGTCCACGCCAACTCGCAGTCCGCCATTGAGGGCGGGCTATCGGGCTTGGTCCATACGAGCCAACCGCGACTGGGCGGCAGCCGGAAGTAGTTTCCGCCCCAGATGATCGCATTGGAGCAGCGGCCCCGAGCCAGCTCGACGGTAGATTGCGGGGCTTCATCGTCCCACGTAGCGGCCACCAAACCGTTTGCGCGCTGATACATCGTTGGGCGGCGGACGAAGCCGGCGCCGTACGGGGGATCGGTGAGCAACAGGTCGCACCGCTCGATCGAATCCAGCAGGTCACGGCAATCCGCCCGGTAGAGCAGGGCATCGCCGATTGCCGCAAACTCCGTGCTCACTCGCGGTCAAACACCCGTAGGGTGCGCTCACTACGGCGGCGATGCTCGGTGTGGCGTACCCCAACACGGTCAACAATCACCCCCATGATGATCGCGGCCACCGCGAGCGCCACCAGTGCCCACTGAACCCAGCTCATCGCGACCTCCGCCACTCGTTGGCCTGTGGACACGATTTGAAGTGGGCGACATGGCGGCCCCATTCAAACACCTCATCTTCCGCTTCCACTGTGTCGGCATCAGCGGGGATCTTCTTGCCGCTGTCGGTCACTAACCAGATGATGCGGGCCCGGCACGATTTGCACCGGGTGATCCGGCGCTCGTGCGCCTCGTTGGTCTCAGTATCGGGGTCGAAGCTCATAGTGGCATCCCCATTTGTGTTGATCGCAGCGTGCAGCCCATCTGCGCATACGCCGGGTTTAGCTCACAGCCGATGTAGTTCCGTCCAAAACCCAGCGCGACCGAACCAACCGTTCCAGATCCGTGGAATGGATCGAGCACTGTGTCGCCGGGGCGGCTTCCCGCGAGGATGCAAGGCGAAATCAACTCCGGCGGAAATGTCGCAAAGTGGGCGCCGGCAAAAGGCTGAGTTGCGACCGTCCAGACGGTTCGCTTGTTGCGGGTCGCCGAGGCACCCATGATCGCGCCCGGCGAATGTCGCACAGTGTGTCCGTTGGCTCCGCCGATGCGATCACTGCGTTGCCGCTCGGGGTCCACGCCGGGCTCTGCAATGCTAGCGGCGTCATAGTAATAGCGCTCACATTCAGACCAGCGCCCAAATACAGGTTCCGGCACGTCGCTCAGGTCGGGGGTTCCGAATCGATTGCACAGCTTGTTACGACTCCATAATGAGTCCAACACCTTCAATTCGTCGGGATTTCGCCGTTTACGCTCGGCCTTCTGACCACCTCTGTAATACGTGAGAGAATCAACATATATGCAAATGCGCGCCTGCCGCTGCTTCACGATAAGGAATGGATAGATTCTCTGCAGAAACTCTGTTGCGATTCCATGGGCGAGTTGCCAATATAATACCCGACAATTCTTACCGGGTCTTTCCAGAAGCCTGCCGTGACCAACGATGCGCGTTACCTCTCGCATCAGGGCTTCACTTGTGTTGCCAATACCAACTTGCGGCGCGAAAATATCGCTTCGACCTTCATGCTTGCACCGCTTTACGACGATACAGCCCTCGGCATCGATCAATAGAGCGAGCCAGCGTGCGTCAGCGTCTGAAATGTGAGCGAATCTCCCTGGTCGTGGCCCTGACCATTTAGCCTTTGCAAACAGAAAGATCGTTTCATGACCTTTTGTGGGTCTATCGGTCACCGATTCTGGCATGGGGTTTCTTTTTTCCCATATGATTTCCGAGCGAAGTACCCAACCGTCGTCGCGCAAGGCGAGTGCCACGGCCCAGGGGATGCCGAACAGATCCTTCGGCTTTATTCCAATCTGTTTGAAGTTGAGCGACGGCTTGCACGGGGGTGTGGATTCATCCGGTGATCTATCTGCACCGAAAGGCCTATGTGCGTAGTGATCGCCCCAATATGCCGCGTAGCTATCCCCCAAAATAAGCCACAACGTACCGTCATCGGCCAGAACCTCGCGCACTGCGCGGAACACTTCAACAAGTTTGGCCACGTACTCAGCGGGCGTGGACTCCAAACCAATCTCTGCGGCACCACCGCCATATGATCTGAGGCCGTAATAGGGCGGGCTCGTCACACACGTCTGTACCTTCACGCAGTCCGCCGCCATCGCGACCAACAGCTCGCGGCAGTCACCCACGTGTGTTTTGTTAAGCCAGTCGGTCATAACTTCCCATTCCGTCGAAGAATCATTTCCAATTCCCACTGGCCCACGGCGCGAATCTCGGTCCACTCGCCGCACTTCAAGCATCGACACTTCTTGCGCTCGGCCAACTCGGCACGGAGCTTTTGGATGCGCTGCGCCTCGTAATCCCAACTGGTCAACTTCCGCGCCATCGTGGCGAGGTATTGGATGGGATTCAGCTTCTCGCCACAATCAGCGCACTCCAGCTCGGCCTTCTGCTCGTCCACGAAGGCACGCAGGTGCCGACACCCGCCCGCAGACCTTACCAACTCAAGCGGCTTTCCCCGATTGGGTTTCGGCTTGACATGCAGGTGCGTGATTTTGTCAGTCACCGCTGGGTCTCGATTATTTTCTGGAGGATGCCCGAGAGGATGCCTACCGGCAGGTACACCCAAAACAGGAACATCATCAGCTCGGTCGCGTGTACGCGAATCAACACCTGATAGATAAGGTAATACCAGATGGGCATCACGATGATCAGTCCCAAGATCGCGCTGACAGTTTTGAGGGCCTTCAATTTAGTTGGTCTCCTGTGCCCCTCGACGTTGCATCGCCTTATCGCGTCGCTGTAAGGCCGTGCGTTCCTTGTGACAGCGACTGCAGAGTAGCCGTAGGTTCCGGGGGTCGTCTGTCCCCCCATCCTCGACCGCAATGATGTGATCAACATCCCAGCCGCGCGTAAGGACAGTTTGAGGGATTCGCGATGGATAGCGGGGATCTGCCTTGATCTCATAATCTCGATGGTAGCGCTGCCCGCCGCACATCTGACAGACTTTGTCCCACTCAATGATCTTGGTACGAATGTGATTCCAGTCGCCCCGCTCGCGCCATTCATCGACACACTTTTTGCTGCACCAACTCTTGCGGCCATTGGGCACCGGCTGATCGCACCAGCGGCAAAGGGCATTACCCGCCGCGTCTTTGCGCCAGTCCGGTAGCGCGATGTTTCCTCGCTGACCATAGGGTCGTTCACTCATTTGTGCCTATCGCCGCACCAACAGCGGGCTCAAACACGTGGAAGACGAGCTTGCCTTCCATGAGTTGATACGTGCCGAGATATTGGCCGGGATCGCCATCTGGCATCGGATTGCCAGTGCAATGGATGACGAAGCGGCGTTCCTCTTTAGGAACTCTCTCGTCGCAAAGCGCCCAAAGTTGACACTCGTCGCCCTGTGTCTGCACCGACAGTATCTGGGCTCCCTGCGGCATGTGCAGCGTTTGACGGTCCGTAGTCGCCAGTGTCCACTTCCAAATTCTCATGATGGAGTAACGTCCCCGTTCTGCGCGAGTCGGAGTTCCTCCGCCGTTACGCGCGGACCTCGTCTCCATGGATGCCCCTTCGCATTGTTGCGATGGTCACTGAAGCCGCAGCTGCAGAAGAAACATGGCGTGATGCCGGGCACTTCCGACACATCGTTGGCTTTCGACGGTGGGTCATTGGGGTATCGGATCGGCTGCCACAGCTTTGGTGACAGTCCGCCAGTCCCCGGCATTGACCACATGCCGTATTCCCCAGTCCAACGCACGACGGCGATAAACCAGCGCTCCGAACTGTCGCGGTAGATCGGGTTGTAATCGAAGTAGGCGAGAATGCGGGAGCCGTCCTTCGGCGCCGTCTCGATGGGCTGCCATGCGGACGTCTCGGGAGCGGGTATGTCTTCTTCACGCACCCAGCTGCCTAGCATCTCCACGCCATTTGGCAGCCTGAGCCAGCCCAGATAGGCGCGCGGCTTTGAGGTGAGCGGCTCGCTGTTGGATGTGCTCATGCGAATAACCTTTGTTGTCGCTGGGCCTGGTCAATGCGCCGGCATGCGATGTCGAAGTAGGTAGGCTCAATCTCTACACCGATGAACTTGCGATTGATCTGCACGCAGGCGACGCCCGTAGTGCCGCTACCCATGAATGGATCGAGTACGGTTTCGCCGTCCAGCGTCACCCGATTGACTAGCCATGTCATTTGCGGGAGTGGCTTCGCGCAGGGATGGCCAGTCTCGTTAGCATCGTTCGGGTAACTCTGGCCCATTGAGTTAGGCCTCGAGCCCATAGACTTGGCGAGATAAGGACACTTGCCGTAGTACAGGATCGGCTGAGAGCAGCAGAACCCCCAGGAGGCGAGTCCGGTACCGGAGGCTGAAAAGAACGTTCCTACGTCAGCGGGGCGCGGGTACAGCCACATATTTCGGGTACCTGGCGTAATTGCCGCCCTGGTGGCACGGGCCAACGCCTGATTGAATGCTGGCACTACCACGTTCTCAACGTACTCCGGCGTATCGTCCGTACTCGCATACCCCTCCGTTGCCTTCGTGAACTTCTTGCCGCGGTGGTGTGCGGCCTTGCCTGAGAACTCGACCCCATACGGTGGATCGGTAATTACCGCATCCACGCGAAAGCACTCCGGTACAGACGCCAGCCATTCACGGCAGTCAGCAAGGACTAGCGTGGCGTTGCCCACGGTCTCAATCCTCACAGACCAACTCATCAGTGGAACCTGCGACAGGTTCGGATGTGCTCATATCGGCATTCCTGTTGTTGTACGGCGCATATCCGCGCTGCTGCTCGGTCATACCGTCCCCCTCGTTTTGGTGCGATCAAACATGGTGTGGGCGTCGGCCTCTGTCTGGCGGTCTCTGACCGAATCAGTGTTCGTGACCAGCCAAAGGGCAATTCTCTTTGTCAGACTTTGCAAGGTTGCACGATCCGCATAAGGCTTGGAATTCACTCGGATAGTTGTGACGTTCCAGCCAGCGATAGAAGTCCCTGCTACCTCTACCGAGGAGTTTCCGATGGCCACTCCCGTCGCCGTTGATGTGGTCAATCGTAAGCAGTTGGACATGATGTACGTGACAGCCGGGACAAGCACAGCGCGCGCCGTACGCTTCAATCGCTTTGACTCGCAATTCAGCAGTCTTTGCCCTAGCTGCGCGACGTATCTGCTCTCGATGTGCTTCCGCGAAGCGTGCGCTGGCTGCTTTTTTCTGTGCGCACCACTTTTCCGGATAGCGCATGCGATAGCTTGCTTTGCTTTCGCGCTCCCTCTCCGGATTCTTCCGCCTCCATGCTTTTGCACGCTTTCGATTGGCTGGGCCGCATTGCCAGCCGCTGCCTTTGCGTTTGGCGATATCAACATGTTTGTCGCAACCGTTGCACCATGCCGTTCTCGCGTCAGGGCTTATCCGGTTGAGCCGGTGAAATTTCTGCGTAGATGATGTTTCCATTCGAGTCGGTATGCGCTTCAAGCGCTGTGCCAATTTCAATTACAGTATATGGATTGTGCCCCGGTTGATGATGGGGCGCATACGGACGACGCTGATCTATTTTGAAGAACTCCATGGCCTCATGGGTCTCCACGTCCACGAGCCTGTCGAATAGCCAGCGTGTCCAGGCGCGCTCATCGTAGGTTGCTGCCGGCACGATGAAGTAATGGTGGACGCGATAGGTCTCCCCGTCGCTGGGTCTGTAGCTGTTGTAGCCACGGGTGATGACATCGAGTGTCAGCCCGGCGCCGACCACGTTGCCCTCGCTGTCCCTATCACGGTCGATCTCGCCGAGCCGGAAGGCCCAGCCCGGTCGGTACGACAGGCGGGAGACCAGCTGCTCAAGCGCAAGCGGGAAAGGCGCACTCTGCTTCATCAACTTCGATCTCTCGGGCATCGTTCGCTCATCACTCATAGTTCCCAAAGGTGCTCCTTTCTTCCCGATGGCGCTTCTCAACACGAGCGCGCCACGCAGCGTTGCAGTAGCGGCAGGGCCACCATTGATACCGGATGTGGGGTTTACTGTTCGGAACGTGCTGGGCGAGAACTCGGATCTCTTGAGGTGTATCCAACAGGATCGCGACCCTCTCAAGTCCGTGCACGCAGTTTGGGCTCGCGCACTTATCCATTGAGTTGCCCGGCCACGGGTGTCCGAATCTGTCGCACAACCCAACTGCGCACGCGCGCGAAACGCTGCTCGGGTGTCTCGCGCCCCCATCCGCCTTCATCATTCTCGGCCATGATCTCGGCGGCCATGGCCTCAGCGATCCCGAAGGTCTCGGCCACCGCCTCACGGTCCTCCGGATCGACCTGCGCCATGTTGACACCGCGCCGCGCGCCCACCGCACCCAGCGCGCAGACTTCACCATCTGTCTGCAGCTCCTCGGCGATCAGGCGCTTGTGCGGCAAGGCATCGAGGGCGTCGAGCAGCTCGCGTAGGAACGCCTGCCCGCGCTTGCCGCGCATAGCACTGTGGACAGCACCGCGCCAGCGGATGAGATCCCAACCGTCACAGCCGTAGGAATAACCTGATCTACTCATTGTGGGTTCAATCCCAACGATCCAACCGATACTCAACAGACGTTCTGTTGGTTGTGACTCGAAACAGGTGATCCGACGCAACGCCCCTCTGCATCAGAATCCCGCAGGCGGTTGCGCTCTCGATGCCTTCGATCTTGGCGGTGCGGGAGTAGGCTTCGATGACTGACCGAACGCCGTGGAACTCCGCCTTGAGAATCTCAGGGAACAGCGCCGCGCCCGCTTGACGGGTTTCCTTTGCCCCCTCAATCATGAAGATGACAGCCTGCCCCTGATGAGCGAACTTCCCGTCCGGGTCGCCCCACATCGAGGGTTTGTAGGTCACGGCGGCAACTGGGTATACAGCCCCCGTGCGCAAGCCGAATTGCTCGGGCGACGAGCCTCCGTGCCAGACGTACCACGAGACCGGATTGCGGCGCTCGGGCAGATCCCATTGCAGAATCGGCGGTGCATCCTTGTTGACTGCCGTGACCAGCACGACGTAGTGATCGCGGGCCGCTCGGGCATAGAACTCGACGGTATCAGCCCCCGGGAGCACGGTCCGCGAGAACTTCTCCCAGGTCATGGTGACGGGCGGAACGGCCATGTTGGTTGGCTTGGTGGCGGCGGCGCCTTTGGCCTTCAGGTGACCGAAGACCCCTTCGGGCGTGGATTCGGGCTGTTGTTTCGGCCTCCATAGAGCTTCAACTTCCTCCAGGCGCGCGAAGCGGCGCGCGAGGGAGCCGCTGGCGCCGAGCTGCTCTACAATCTTCTCGGCCTGGGCAATCGTCCCTTCACGGGGTGCGGCTTGCGGGCGCCGATACAGCAGCGGATGCATCTTGGATTGGAATCGGCGCGCCGCCTCGGCGAAATCCATCCCCGCCGCAATATCTTCCAACAGAGTGCCGACCATGGAGGCGCGCGGGTGGCAGAATCCAGCCGGGGCGGTTGCAATGGCGCGCCACACGACGTTCGCCTTGTTGTGCCCTTGGCTCTTGGCGATCTGCAGATCGTGCAGCCACTGTGCTGGGTCCATCACCTTTTCGCTTCGGTAGAGCAACTCCGTCTTCAGCAGCGTCAGGGCCTGCTCCAACATCGGCAAGGTGAAGTCCGCCAGCGCCCGATTCACGTTAATGAAGTCCTGGCGCTTTTCCGCCATCGCTTGATTGGCCGTCAGGACCACGCGCGTGTACCGCATTGCCTTGGGCCACTCGACTGCGAGGTGCCGCCAGATGCCGGTGACGGGTGATCCAAGCACGCAATCTGATGAGAGGAACACGCCCGTGACTTTCGCCTTGCGAACGATGTCGGCCATGGCCGCCAACGCAGCGCCATACTGCTCATCCTCCTCGACATCCAACAGAGCGGGCCACGTGCGCCCCTTCTCATCGATGGTGACCAACGGGCAATAGCGCTCGATGAAATGACGGCAGGCGCTGCAGTTGTGATACTGCCGCTCAGCCCCTTGCGGGAAGTTTGCGAGGTAGGCAGCAAACAGGCCTTCGGCGTCCGTGCTGAACAGCGGCCCATTCTTCAGGTGAGCCAGGAACCGCGAATTGAAGCGCGTCAGAAAGATCTCATAGTCGTGGTTGTTGTAGTTAGCAACCGCACTCTGGATCGACATGATATCGTTCCCCTTCGTGCTCTAAGGCATTGTGGATGGGGGCGCTACCGCGCCGGCCTTTGTCTGCTCGTCCCGATCTTCCGCGGTGAACGAACTCGCGCCCGCTGCTGCTCCGGCCACACTGCGCGTATGGCTCACGTAGTTACTGGCCGAATCAAACACCGCTTGAGTGCCCGCAGCGTTGGCTGCGTAGGACATGCTCGACGCTGGACTGACGTTGAGGGAGACCGCCGTCTGGATCGCATCCTGATTGGCACCAATGAAAACGAAGTCCCATAGGTATCTCGCGCGCTGGTGCCCAATCATCTCGAAGACCTTCTCCCTCGCGAACTCCTTACTCGAATTCTCGCCCCCGTCGGTCAGGATCACCAACACCACTTTCTCCGGGCGTTGATACTCGGGTAGGGCGGCCAATCGAATCCCGGTACTGACGATGGTCCGTCCAATCGCGTCCAGCAACGCCGTATAGCCGCGGGGGACGAATGTCTTGGTCGTCAGCAGGGGCACCTGTTTGATGGCCGTGCCGGTATACACAGGCTCGTATTGATCATCGAATTGGATCAGCGATGCCACACACTCGCCGGGCAGCTGTTGCTGATCTTGAACGAATTTGTTGAAACCACCGATCGTGTCCAACTGAACGCTGGACATCGAGCCGGAGCGATCCAAGACGAAGGTGATGTCGGTGAGGTCTTTCTTCACGATTGAGTTCCTTGTGTG
>Ga0207711_10005611_pt1 | contig 10608 bp, 8 predicted proteins | sample KBSS34metaG_FD_184401 | JGI IMG/M metagenome (GOLD analysis project Ga0207711, IMG submission 184401) | Switchgrass rhizosphere microbial communities from Kellogg Biological Station, Michigan, USA - KBS S3-4 metaG (SPAdes) (version 2) | ecosystem: Host-associated > Plants > Roots > Rhizosphere >...
GGCGGGGTCGGCTGCCCGGGGAACTCCACGGGCAGCCCGGCCGCGCGCCAGGCCCGGAACCCGTCGACGACGTCGGTGGCGCGACGCAGCCCGACCGCGCGCAGCGAGACGGCGGCCAGAAGCGACGAGTAGCCCTCGTCGCAACACACGATCCAGCGCACGTCGTGGTTCACCGCCTCGGACACCCGGGCGTAGCTGGTCGGGTCGCACCGCCACTCCAGGTGCACCCGCTCGATGACGACCGCGCCCGGGATCTCGCCGTCGGCGCGCCGCTGGAACTCCGGTCGGATGTCGACCAGGACGGCGCCGCCGCGCAGCTCGGCCGCGGCCTGCACCGCCGTCAGCCGGTCGACCAGGGCGCCCGCCCGCTCCATCACCTCGTCAATCGTCACGGTCCGCCAATCGTCCACTTTAGAGAGATCGGGTGTGCCTCTTGCCAGCACTGTATGCTGGCGCGATGCCGAACGCACGGGTCGGGGTCAGGCTGGGACCGCCCGACGAGGTGACCGCCTGGATCGCGCAGGGTGCGGCCTTCGACGCCGCCGGGGCCGACTCGCTCTGGCTTGACCTGCGCGAGCATCCGGAGTTCGACCCGTACGTGTTGACCGCGGCGCTCGCCGCCGTCACGTACCGCAGTCGCCTGATCCTGCTCGCCGCCGAAGAAGTCGGGGAAGAAGACAGCAAAGCCACGACGCTCGCGGCCGTCTGCCGGGGCCGGCTGGTGCATGGAGTCGAGGAACGGGACGAGGACGGCGGGTACGACCTGCCTGACGACGACGCCGAGGCGCGACGGTGGGAGCACGTCGAGTTTCCCGACGGCCGGGCCGCCTGGCGGACAGCGCTGGCCGAGGCGACCGAGCGCGGTGTGCACGGGCTGATCGTTCCGGCGGATCCCCGGTTGCTGGACCTTCTGCGCAATCCCGACGAGGAGATCGACCGCCGCGACCTGCAGCTCGCTTCCGGTTGAAAAGCATCAACATCAGTTGGCTTGACGCAGTCGATGCAACGTCTAGCATTCTTTGTACCCGCAACTGTCCTCAGCGGCCCCGGGAAGGGAGCCCACATGGAGGTCACGCGCCGCCAGTTCCTGCAGCTGGGTGGGGCCGGAGCACTGGGAGCATCGGTGCTCGGCTTCGACCTCAAGCTGGCGTCCCAGGTCAAGCTGAACCTGCGGATCCAGGGAGCGACCGTCTCGACGAGCGTCTGCCCGTACTGTGCGGTCGGTTGCGCCCTGCTGGCGTACACGAAGAAGACTTCAGACGGCAAGGTCCAGCTGCTGCAGATCGAGGGTGACCCGGACAGCCCGGTCAACGAGGGCAGGCTGTGCCCCAAGGGCGCCAGCTCCCTGCAGCTGGCCACCTCCCAGCGCCGCGTGGACAGCCCGAAGTACCGGGCGCCCGGTGCGAAGGAGTGGCAGACGGTCTCGTGGGACTTCGCCCTCGACAAGCTGGCCCAGAACATCAAGGCGACCCGCGACCGTACATTCATCGCCACCGATGCGGCCGGCAACACGGTGAACCGGACCGAGGGCATCGCGTTCGCCGGCGGGGCGGCGTTCAGCTCCGAGGAGGGCTACTTCGCCGCGAAGGTCATGCGGGCCTGGGGAGCCATATATCTGGAGCAACAAGCCCGCGTTTGACACGGTCCAACGGTGACCAGTTTGGCCGCCACGTTTGGCCGCGGAGCCATGACCAACCACTGGCGTGACATCCGCAATGCCGATTTGATCCTCATCAACGGCGCGAATCCGGCCGAGGCGCACCCGGTCGGGTTCCAGTGGATGCTGCGCGCGAAGCTCGAGCGCGGCGCGAAGATGATCCACACCGACCCGCGGTTCACCCGGACCTCGGCCGTCTCCGACATGCACCTGCGCATCCGCGTCGGCACCGACGTGGCGTACTTCGGCGGGCTCATCAACTACGTGCTGCAGAACAACCTGTACCACAAGGAGTACGTGGAGTACGCAACGAACGCCGGCCTGGTCATCAAGGACACGTACGCGTTCAACGACGGGCTCTTCAACGCCTACGACGCGACCAAGCGCAGCTACGACGCGTCCCAGTGGGCGTACGAGATCGGTCCGGACGGATTCGCGACTGTCGATCTCGCCAACCCGCGTTCGGTGCTTAATCTCATGAAGGAGCACTACAGCCGGTACACGCCGGCGATGGTCGAGCGCATCACCGGCATCCCGCAGGACCAGTTCCTCCAGGTGGCGAAGCTCGTCGGCGACATGGGCAAGCCGGACAAGGTGATGACGATCGTGTACGCGGTCGGCCTGACCCACCACACGACCGGCGTGCAGCTCATCCGCTCCGGTGCCCTGCTGCAGCTGCTGCTCGGCAACATGGGGCGCCCGGGCGGCGGCATGAACGCCGAGCGCGGCCACGCCAACATCCAGGGCAACACCGACCACGCGATCTCGTGGGACATCCTGCCCGGGTACCTGAAGACCCCCGCGCCGGGCCAGAAGACCGTCGACGACTACGTGGCGCAGAGCGCGAGCAAGCAGCTGCGGCCGAACTCGTTGAACTTCTTCGGCACCAACTACCGCAAGTTCATGGTGAGCCTGCTCAAGGCCTGGTTCGGCGACGCCGCGACCAAGGACAACGAGTTCGCGTTCAACTTCCTGCCCAAGCCGGCGAGCAACGCGTCCTGGATGTCCATCTACGACCAGGCTCTGCGCGGGAAGATGGAGGGCGTCATGCTCTCCGGCATGACCGCGACCAGCATCGGTCCCGACTCCAACCAGGTGCTGCAGGCGCTGTCGAACCTCAAGTGGCTCTGCGTCATGGACCCGCTCCCAACCACGAGCTCCGAGTTCTGGAACGCGCCGGGCATGGACCCGAGCAAGATCCAGACTGAGGTCTTCATGCTCCCGGCCACGCACTGGATCGAGAAGGACGGCTCGTTCACCAACAGCGGCCGTTGGGCCCAGTGGAAGGAGCAGGTGCTTCCGCCCGAGGGCAACTCCATGCATGACCACTGGATCATGGCCGAGCTGTTCGCCCGGGTGAAGGCGCTGTACCAGTCGCAGGACGGCATGTTCAAGGATCCGATCATGGCAATGACGTTGCCGTACAAGGATCCCCGCAAGCCGGAGCTGGACGAGTTGGCCCAGGAGATCAACGGCAAGGACCTCACCACCGGCCTGCGCCTGACCACCTTCGGCAACCTCAAGGACGACGGTACGACCACGGCCGGTGACTGGATCTACACCGGTCACTACCCGCCGAACGGGAACCTGAGCAAGCGCCGACAGGGCATCCAGGACCCGAAGACGAACGACCCGACCGGGATGGGCTTCTACCCGCAGTGGGGCTGGAGCTGGCCGTTGAACCGCCGCGTCCTCTACAACCGCGCGTCGGCCGACCCGGCCGGAGTGGCGTGGGACAAGTCGCGGCCCGGCATCCAGTGGGACCCCGTCGCGAAGCTCTGGAAGGGCGACGTCCCGGACTACCCGCCCACCGCTGACCCGGCCAACCCGGCCTCTCCGTTGCCGTTCATCATGACCGGCGAGGGTACCGGCCGGATGTTCAGCAACGGCGTGGCCGACGGCCCGTTCCCGGAGCACTACGAGCCGGTCGAGTCTCCGGTCGACAATGCGTTGCACCCCAAGGTGTCCGCGACGCCGGTGGCGTTCCTGTACGACTCGGTGGCTGGCCGGCCCAACCGGTTCGGCACGTCGGCCGACTACCCGTACGTGGCCACGTCGTACCGGTTGACCGAGCACGAGCACTACGTCACCCAGCACGTCGAGCACCTGGTCCAGCTGCAGCCGGAGGCGTTCGTCGAGATCCCGGCCGAGCTGGCCCAGGAGAAGGGCATCGCCACCGGCGACCACGTCCGGGTGTCGTCCAAGCGCGGCAAGCTCGAGGTGCGCGCGGTCGTCACCAAGCGACTGGGGCCGCTGACCATCGACGGCAAGAAGGTCTACCAGATCGGCATCCCGATCCACTGGGGCTTCGTCGGCATCAAGACCGGCCAGCACTGGCTGGCCAACGCGCTGACACCGTTCGTCGGCGACGCCAGCGCCCGTACACCGGAGTTCAAGGCCTTCCTCGTCAACCTCGAGAAGATGTGACCTCCGATGGCGGCCGACGACGCCAACCCGTGGTCGACGCACCGGCGTCGGGCCGAGCAGCTGCGCGGGCGGTACCCGTTCGCGGCAGAGGTGCTCGGCCTCTACGCGGGCCTGCTCGACGCATGGCATGACACCTGGCTGCTCGCCACCGGGGACCGACCGGGACCGACCGATCTGGCTGACTGGTCAGTCAGCCAGGTGCTGCCCCGGGTGGTCAAGGTGACCGAGGCGGCTGGACCGGCGGCGCTCGCGACCGCGATCCGTGAGGTACCGGCCGCCGACGTCCGGGACGCTTGCGTTGCGTGGTTGGCCGGATCCGAGCTGGACCCGGCGGCGGCGTACGTCGTCCGGGCCTGCCTGCGCCCGGCCCTGACCACCCTCGACGACTCCGCGGTCTCGACGTCGTTCGGGTTCGACCGGGACGACTCGGAACACGACGCGCTGCGCTGTCCTCGCTGCGGTGGCCTGCCGCAGCTGAGCACGCGGGCCGGCGGCGACGAGAAGCTGGTCAGCGGTGGCCGGTCGCTCGTCTGCGCCCGGTGCTGGCACACCTGGGCCTTCTCGGCCAGCACGTGCCCGTCCTGCGGCGAGACGGCCGGCGCCAAGCGCACCTTGTACGCGGAGCACCACGACGGCCCGGTCGTGCCGACACGGCCGGACCGGGGCGCCGAGCCTGTCCATCCACACATTCGCATTGAGGCATGCGCAAGCTGCGAACGCTACCTGCTCGACATCGGACTCGGCCGCGAACCGGCCGCGGTACCCGAGGTGGACGAGCTGGCGGCCGTACCCCTGGCCCTGTACGCCGTCGACCAGGGACTCACGAAGATCACGCCCAACCTTGTGGGGTTCTGATGGTTGAGATCACACCCGGCCAGTCCTACGGCTTCTTCACCGACACCAGCGTCTGCATCGGGTGCAAGGCGTGTGAGGTCGCCTGCAAGGAGTGGAACGAGCTCGACGGCAACGAGCCGGTCTTCGGCGACGGCTACGACAACACCGGTCAGCTCGACGCGCAGAACTGGCGCCACGTGCAGTTCCACGACCGGGTCCCGGACGAGACGCTCACGGTCGGTCAGGGCAAGGCGTGGCTGATGATGTCGGACGTCTGCAAGCACTGCACCCATGCCAGCTGCATGGAGGTGTGCCCGACCGACGCGATCATCAAGACCGAGTTCGACACGGTGTACATCCAGCCCAACGTGTGCAACGGGTGCCGCGACTGCATCGCCGCCTGCCCGTACGGCGTGATCGAGATGGACAAGAAGAAGAACGTGGCGCAGAAGTGCACGCTCTGCTACGACCGGCTGCAGAACAGCATGGAACCGGCCTGCGCCAAGGCCTGCCCGACTCAGTCCATCCAGTTTGGACCGGTTAAGGAGCTGAAGCTGACCGCGGTGAAGCGGGTCAACGACCTGCACGCCCAGGGCGTCACCGAGGCGCAGCTCTACGGCGCCGACGACTCGGTGTACGGCGGGCTCAACGCGTTCTTCCTGCTGATGGACAAGCCCGAGGTGTACGGGTTGCCCAACGCCGAGAACGCCGTGCTGCCCAGTCGAAACAACGCCCGCGGCTACCTGGCCACGCTGGTGACCGCGGCCGTCGCGGTCGTCGGCGGCCTCATCGCGCTGCGCCGGCGGCGCGAACCCCCGCCGGCCGAGGTGATCCCGGCACCAGCAACGGTGACCGAGCCCGTCGGAGGTGCGTCGTGACGCTGCTGGCCGCCAACGAACACTTCGCCCGCGCGCCGGAGTGGACCTGGTACATCCTGTTCTACTTCTTCCTGGCCGGGCTGTCGGGCGGCACGTACGTGCTCGCCTCGCTGCTGCGGCTCGGCGGCAACCCGGCCGACGAACCGGCCGCCCGGACGGGCTTCTACGTGGCCTTCCCGGCGCTGCTGATCTGCCCGATCCTGCTCACCCTCGACCTCGGCCAGCCGTTGCGGTTCTGGCACATGCTGGTCAACACCACGCCCGGCGAGCTGGCCCCGGTCTTCAGGTACTGGTCGCCGATGTCGGTCGGCGCCTGGGGGCTGGTGGTCTTCGGCATCTTCGTGACCGGCTCGTTCCTGGACACCCTGGTCCGCGACCGCACGCACGAGCGGGGCCGGCTGATCCCGAACTTCGCGGCAAAGCTGTGGAACCTGCTGGGTGCGATCGCGGGCCTGTTCATCGCCGGGTACACCGGCGTGCTGCTGGCCGTGTCGAACCAGCCGATCTGGAGCGACACCTGGGTACTCGGCGCGGTGTTCCTCGCCTCCGGGCTGTCCGGATCGGCCGCGCTGCTCGGCTGGCTGGTGCACCGCCGGCCGGCGGCCAGGGCCAGCATGCGGGCGTTCGAACGGCTCGAGCGCTTCTTCCTGGTGCTCGAGATCGTGCTGATCGTCGCGTTCGTACTGCTGCTGATCCAGCCGGGTGTGCTGAAGGCCGCGTTCGCGTTCCCGTGGCTGATCCTGTGGATCGTCGCTTTCGTGAGCTTCCTGCCCGGCCTGTTCGGCGCGACCTCGTCGCGGCGGACGGTGTCGGCCGACGGGAGCGTCTCCGTCCGGGAGGCTCGCGCGGTCGGCTGGGTGTCGTTGCTGGTACTGGTGGGCGTGCTCGCGCTGCGGGCGGCGATCATCTTCAGCGCCCAGTGACGCTCAGCTCTCAATAACCCGGTGGTTGCCCTCCCGGTCGCGCCGCGTGCGGCCCTGGGCGGCCAGGTACTCCAGCAGCGGCACGATCACCTTGCGGCTGGAGCCCAACGCGTCGCGGGCCTGTGCCGCGGTGAACGGCTGGTCCAGCCGGGCCAGCACGAAGACCGCGTGCTCGACGGCGGACGGCAGCACGACGATGCCCGGGGCCAGCCGTACCAACCGCCCGGCCCGGACCGCCGCCGCGACCTGGGCCCCGCCAAGGCCCAACAGGGCCAATTCCTCCTCAGTCGGCACGCAGAAGCCCTCGTACAGGCGCTCAGCCGCGGCCAATGAGTCCCGCACCGCGGCGGCGAGCGTGTCGGCCGTTTCGGCGGGCAGGATCGCCCCGTCCCGGATCGTCATCGGCTTGTCGACCAGCGCCGGGACCAGCCGGACATCGGGCAGGCCGAGCACCTTGCGGGCCTCCTCGACCTGCAGCGGCGCGGCCGACGCGTCGCCGGCCCGCTGCCGCACCATCTCGGCCAGCTGGTCCCGCAGCTCCTTCTCCAGCTCCGGCGCCACCAACCAGTCGGCCACCAGCGGCGGCACCGGCGGCTCGACGCCGATGGTGCTGAGGTCGCGCTGCCGCACGATCCCCCGCCGCCGCAGCTCCCCCAACGGATCGGGACTGTCCGGATAGGACGTCAGCTCGTCGGCCCGCCGCCGGGTCGCGCCGCGCCGGTTGAGCGCGGAGGGGTCCACGTCGAGCAGGATGGCCCCACCGGCGATGCCCCGGTCGGTCCGCAGCACCACCCGGTCGCCCACCCGCAGCGGCAGCGGCTCGGAGAGCGTGAGCCGGGCCGTGTCCGGGCCGACCGGCTTGACCGCGGCGGTCACGGTCGCCGCGCCGACGTGCACCAGCAGCTCCCGAGGAAGCTCGGCCGGGTCGCACAGGGTCAGCCGTGCGTCCGTCCGGTCGGTGCACCGGTAGGTGCCCGGGGTGGCGAGGGCATCGCCGCGAACGAGGTCGGTCCGGCCGGGACCGCGCAGGTTCAGCGCCACCCGGGCCACCCCGCTCGCCTGCGCCGCGTGCCGGTTGAGGGTCTGGATCTCCCGGATGACGTACCGGTCGCCGGTCCGGGCCAGCTCGAGCGTGTCTCCGATATGGACGGTACCGGCGGCCAGGGTCCCGGTCACCACCATGCCGGCCCCGCGGATGGTGAACCTCCGGTCGATCCAGAGCCGGACCGGCGCGGCCGGGTCGCCGTCCGGCAGCCGGTGGACGAGGTCGTCGAGGGCCCGTCTCAGCTCCGGCAGGCCGTCGCCGGTCCGGGCGCTGACCCCGACCCAGGGCACGTCGCCCAGGCTGGTGGCGGCGAGCTGTTCGAGTGCCTCCTCGGCGGCGAGGTCGGGCTCCATGACGTCCGTCTTGGTGATGGCGAGCACGCCATGCCGCACACCCAGCGCGTGCAGAGCGACCAGATGCTCGGCCGACTGGGGCATCCAGCCCTCATCCGCGGCGACCACGAAGAGCACCGCCGGGACCGGGCCGACGCCCGCGAGCATGTTGCCGACGAAGCGCTCGTGGCCGGGCACGTCAACGAAGGCGAGATCACCGTGCTCGCTGTCCGTCCACACGAAACCCAGGTCGATGGTGAGCCCGCGCCGCTGCTCCTCCTCCCAGCGGTCGGGCTCCATGCCCGTCAAGGCCCGCAGCAACGCCGATTTGCCGTGGTCGACGTGACCGGCCGTGGCGATCACATGCATGACGCTTCTTTCCCGCGCGCCGGTTACGCAAGTTGGCGGAGGCGGACGGGAATCGAACCCGCCGGCGCGTTCGTCACACGCCCCACGGCTTTGAAGGCCGCGGCCGGCACCAGCCGACAAACACCTCCGGCGAGGACCCTACGGCAGTCGTCAGCGGATCTCCACAAGATGTTCGCGGCGGGCGACGAGCTCGCCGATGACCGGTGCGCCCGGAATCTCGCCTGCCACGAGCAGGCCGCCGGACGTCTGCGCATCTGCGAGCAGGAGAGCCTCGAGTTCATCGATTTTCGTAAGATCGGTGCTCGGCCGAACCCAGTCCAGGTTCCGGCGGGTACCGCCGCTGACGAACCCGTCCGCGGCCGCCTCGCGCGCGCCGTCGAGGTAGGGCACGGCGCTGGAGTCGATGACGGCCGTGACACCACTGGCCCTGGCCAGTTTCAGCACATGACCCAGCAGGCCGAACCCGGTGATGTCGGTCGCGCACCGGTGCCCGCGCGCGACCGCGGCCTGCGCGGCCTCACGGTTGAGGGTCGTCATCGCCGCGACCGCGTGCTCGAACGTCTCGCCGGTCGCCTTGTGCTTGCTGTTCAGGACCCCGATGCCCAGCGGCTTGGTCAGCGACAGCGGCAGCCCGGCCACCCCGGCGTCGTTGCGCAGCATGCGATCCGGGTCCACGACGCCCGCCACGGCCAGGCCGTACTTGGGCTCCGGGTCGTCCACGCTGTGCCCGCCGACGAGGTGGCACCCCGCCGCCATCGCAATGGCGAGGCCTCCGCGGAGGACATCACTGGCAAGTTCCAGGGGGAGTACGTCTCTGGGCCAGCCCAGGATGTTGACCGCGACCACCGGCCGGCCACCCATGGCGTAGATGTCGGAGAGCGCGTTCGTGGCCGCGATCCGGCCCCAGTCGTACGCGTCGTCGACGACCGGCGTGAAGAAGTCGGTGGTCAGGACGTGCGCCGGGCCACCGTCAGGAGACGCGACCACCGCCGCGTCGTCGCCCGTGTCGAGGCCGACGATCAGTTGCCCATACGGGTCGACGGGCTTGTCGTTGATGAGGCCGGCGAGTACGGACTCGAGCTCGCCCGGCGGTATCTTGCATGCGCATCCGCCACCGTGGGCATACTGCGTCAGGCGTACCCGCGTCGACGGTCCGGAGGTGCCCGCAGTCGTGACCATGCCCCCATTGTCGGGCTCCGCCGACCCGTTGTCCTCCCCTGATCCCCGGCGCCTCATCCCGGCGACAGATGCGTTGCTGGCCATGCCGTCGCTCGCCGCCGCGGCCGACCGGCTCGGCCGTACGGCGGTGAAACAGGCCGTGGTGGCGGCCCAGGCTCGGGCCCGGCGCGGCGACATCGCCCCGTCGTCGGTGGCCGAGGACGCGCTCGCGTCGCTGCCGGCGCACGCGACCAGCCTGCAGCGCGTGGTCAACGCCACCGGCGTCGTCATTCACACGAACCTCGGCCGGGCGCCGTTGTCCCAGGCCGCAGTCGACGCGCTCGCGGTCGCGGCTCAATCGACCGATGTCGAATTTGACCTCATCACTGGTACGAGGGCCCGCCGCGGGCGCGGCGCACTCGGCCTGCTCGCCTCGGCGGTGCCGGACGCGGGCGCCGTACACGTGGTGAACAACAACGCCGCGGCGTTGCTGTTGTGTGCGCTCGCCCTGGCCCCGGGTCGCGAGATCATCGTGAGCCGGGGCGAGCTGGTCGAGATCGGCGACGGCTTCCGCATCCCGGACCTGCTCACCTCCGGCGGGGCGCGGCTGCGTGAGGTCGGCACGACCAACCGGACCACCCTGCGCGACTACGCCGAGGCGGTCGGCCCCGAGACAGGCTTCATCCTCAAGGTGCACCCGTCGAACTTCGTCATCTCCGGGTTCACCGCGTCGGTCGGCGTGGCCGAGCTGGTCACGCTCGGGCCGCCCGTGGTGGTGGACATCGGATCGGGGCTGCTGTCGCCGCACCTGTTGCTGCCCGACGAGCCGGACGCCGCCACGGTGTTGCGGCAGGGCGCCCACCTCGTCACCGCGAGCGGCGACAAGCTCCTCGGCGGACCGCAGGCCGGCCTGCTCCTCGGCCGGACCGACATTGTCGAACGGTTGCGCCGGCACCCGGCCGCGGGCCCTGCGGGTCGACAAGCT
>Ga0207711_10005612_pt1 | contig 10608 bp, 6 predicted proteins | sample KBSS34metaG_FD_184401 | JGI IMG/M metagenome (GOLD analysis project Ga0207711, IMG submission 184401) | Switchgrass rhizosphere microbial communities from Kellogg Biological Station, Michigan, USA - KBS S3-4 metaG (SPAdes) (version 2) | ecosystem: Host-associated > Plants > Roots > Rhizosphere >...
GAATAGAAGATATCGAACTTCGCCGGTCCCGTCCGTATTGCCAAATACAGACTGATTCCGAACTCGTGGAACATACTTTGCAACACTCCGATACGAATACTACGCCGATAAAAGGCGAACGAATGTAATACATACTAAGGAGAAAAGTTTATGCCGAGATCGAAAGACGGAACGAGCAAATACACGGCGAAGCAAGAACGCAAAGCCGAGCACATCGAGGAAGGCTATGAGAAGAAAGGCGTTTCAAAGAAAGAGGCCGAGAAGCGTGCCTGGGCGACCGTGAATAAACAGGACGGTGGCGGCAAGAACCCAGGCGGCTCCGGCAGAAAAACGATGCCCGCGAAAAAAAAGACCGCCACGGCAAAGGCGAGTTCGGCGCCGGCCAAAAAGAAGACTGCAGCGGCAAAACCGAGTTCGGCGGCCGCCAAAAAGAAAACGCCGGCAAAAAAGAGTTCGTCGACGAAGAGTCCCCCGAAAGGGATTCTGACCAAAGCTAAAGATGCGCTATTCGATGCCGGACGTGCGATCGTGCCCGCTGCCAGGACGGGAATCGCGGTTGGAGCCGCAGCCGCGGGAGCTTTTATGGACGAGGCGACCGGCAAATCAAAGGCCCGAAAATCAAAGGCTAAAACAACCAATTAACTTCCTCGTCTGTTTAGAGGCGGGCTTGCCCGCCCTTCTCCTTCCTTTCAGGTCTGTTCGCGTGATTCGCGGGCAAAAAAACTCCCCGCCTTTATTTAGAGGCGGGCTTGCCCGCCATGCTTCTAAATTGCCACGCTCTTTAGAGCGTGGACAGAGAGCCCCAAGAAAAAACTCCCCTCCTTACGAAGGAGGGGTGGCATCCCTTCGGATGACGGGGTGGTTCTCTCAAATTTCTTCTTTTCAGCGTTCATTCGTGTTATTCGTGTCATTCGTGGCCAAAAACTTCTCGCTTTTTTCACGGCCAAACTATGGCACAATTGCGTCAGGACAAATATGAAATGGAAGGTCTTCATCATCCCTGTTCTGTTTCTTCTTGGTTTTGCCGCGCTACAACTCTTTGTTCCCTTGCGAACCGTCATCCTCATCTGGAGCATTTTTTGCCTGGCTTTAATCGCGCTCTCCTTCATAGTCATCCTTTACTACTATTTTGTCCGGGCGAGAACAGAACCTGATCCCGAAGCGGGCAGGCGACTGGGGGTTAAACTGCTGATCGACAACTTCGTCGATCTGCTCCTTATCTCCTTTCTTCTGGTTCTCTATCTTTATGAGGTAGCCGATTTCACGATTCTGATCGTCGCGGGTGCCATCCCAATTGCCCGATTCGCCTTCCGATCATATTTCAAACAACGCAAGCCCGTCTCCAATACAGAAGCCCGCACGCAGTAAGGGCATCGCAAATCGAAGCTTTCCATTCGCGTAATTCGCGGCCAAAAAAAACTCCCCGCCTGGATAGGAGGGGTGGACGCGCTTCGCGGACCGAGGTGGTGGACAAACAGCTCTAATGTCCTACTTCCCACTCATCCTCATCCCTTCTTCCCATCAATTGCCACGCTTTTAATTTGCCACGCTCTTAAATTGCCACGCTCTATAGAGCGTGGAAAACGAGCACCCACAAATCAAAAAACCCCCTTCTTTGTTTAGAGGCGGCTTGCCCGCCATCCTTCGTCGCGGTGGCAGCTTCTTTACGGACGAAAGCGAATCATCCAAGCTTCCTTAGATCGCAACACCCCTGCCGACAGATCCGAAAGCGGTATGGTTAGCCCTTGGAGAAAGTGGGGCTGCACGCTTTACTTTTATTCGGCGACTGTATATTGTATCTAGCTTCGCCCTGAATCCTCGCTCAACTTGCACGTTGTTCTGGTCGCGGAAATGTGATGTTTCCTAGGATTACTGCGCTTATCTCGAATAGGCCAGTAAGGGTGTAATTCATTATGTGCGCACTGGCGGTATCTGTAGGAGGGTTTTTAAATGTTTGAAGATTTCGACGAGCTCAAGTCAATACTAGACGAAACAAAGTTCAATTACCGGGCATGGGCAGAGGCCCGCGCAAAAAGCGGGCTATCACAGCGTAAGGTAGGCAAGCTGATCGGAACTGCAGGAGCGAACATATGCATTATCGAGGCCGGACGGGGACTTCCGTCCGTATCGGTCATGCTTCGCTACTGCGTACTCGTGAACCTCTCGATGGAAGAACTCATCATCCGGCCGTTCGAGGAAGGTGCAGAAATGACCAAGAAAGACAAAGCGGCAAATCCTGGGGAAGGGGCGACAATGAAAGAGAAAACGACCACCAAATCTGCGAGCGATACAAAAGCGCCAGTAGTCGAAACACCAGCTCCAGCTCCTGCAATGCCGGAAGTGAAACCAATGTGCGATCAACTCATTCGCTACAAGCACCCCGAACAAGGTTGGATTTGGGAAGCATGTATGAGGCGCGCGCTCGGTTCGGGCTCTCACCCGCTGCGCTGTATGCAACATAGCACTATAACCCCGTGTGACAAGCATCTTGCCAAAGCGCAAGGAGAAGCGGCTAATAACCCCCGCCCCCCGGTTGCGGAGGGGCTGACCAACTGGCTCAAAATGCCAAAAAAATATTATGACATTCCACCTGATGTGACGGACCGGGTGCGACAGCGGGATCAGCTTTGTGTTTATTGTCACAAGAAAATGATCTGGCCGTTCGACACATCGAATCGGGAGGATTCAGCGACCTTAGAGCATCTAGATGAGGTAGGACCCGGATTGTGGAAAGAGGGGCTCAGGGAAGACGGTCTTGCGTTCTGTTGCGGGGCGTGTAATTCAAGTCGGGGTCCGAAGTCGCACCTGGACTGGTTCAAAACGTCGTATTGTCGAGATCGCGGGATCACTGCCGAAACCCTGGCCGAACCGGTTCGGGACTATCTGCGGCGTCGTGGGATAAAGAACAAACGTCCCTTCAAACCTCTTCTTATGCTTATGAAACTCCTTCGAATGAAATCCCTCCTGGATAGGACGGGTGAACGCGTTTCGCGGACGGGGTGGTAGACAAACAGTTCTAATGTCCTACTTCCCACTCATTCCTCCTTCCCCTCAATTGCACGCTCTTTAGAGCGTGGAAAACTAGCAGCCACAAATCAAAAAACTCCCCTCCTTACGAAGGAGGGGAGTCGGGCTACCGCCCGACGGGTGGTTCTCCTTTTTTGGATTCTTTTATTCGCGCCTTTCCGCGTAATTCGCGGGCAAAAAAACTCCCCGCCTGAGCAGCAAAGACATCGGTTTGTTTCAGGCTTGCCGACACCGTTCCAAAAACAAAGACCGCAAGAAATACGACAATTCCAACCAGACCCTTTTCCTAGATCCCGCCGTCGCTGCAAAATAAAAAAGCTTCCTCTTCGTTTATACAAAAAGAAAGCCCGCCCCTTAATGCCGATCCCACAATCACCCCACCCGTACTAGCCACAGTGAGCTACGCTTCGCCACTCTACAACTCCGCAACTTTCCCCGGATCAGGTTAAGAGTCCGGCTACTGCCGACACACGGGCAAGTCTAAACCACCGCGGGCTCGAACCCGCTCTATCCGTGTCCACTTTTTCCTTTCCTTATCGGATCAAGGCCTACCCAGCTTGTTCCACTTGAGTCTCGGGCCTTGTCCGATATTTCGCAGCCTCCCCGACTGTGCGACGTCGGGGTATGGGTAGATCTCTTGGACATGTGCCACAGGTGAAAAACCAGTGGCCTCTTTGTTAATAACATGTCGCGGCCTCTCCTTCGAGACGTCGAAGAGTCGTCGATTCAAGTCCGCCTAGTTCTGACTCACGAAGTTAACATCTGCCATGTCGCCGACAATTCTCAACTGTCGGGAACTAGGGCTGAACATTTTTTGCTTCGAGGAGACCGATATAGTGAAGGGGATGGCGGTGCTGACGCCTACGAACCGATAGTAACCAAATGGATTTGCTCGGAGAATTCTGGGCACTCCCCGCGAGTCGGTAATAGTCAGGTAAGCATTTGAAATACCGGCACCGGCCGGCCCCGTTATTCGCCCTGTTACTGTTGCAAAGGGTGGTATGCCTTGACGAACTGATTGCCAACTTGGTTCATCGGCTAGTTGATCGCAGGAGGTCAGCAGAGTCTGAACCCCGCCATTGGCATCGACTGTTGCCAAGGCTTGAGTGGGGCAGAGAGTGACGAAGACGATTTGCCCACCATCGGCAGAATAAGAAGGTGACCTGTTCTCGAATTGTCCAATTGTAAGTTGGGTCAATCCCGAGCCGTCGCGATGCATCTTCCAAATTTCTATCGCCGCGTCGACTCCAGAGTCAAACGCTATCCAAGACGCATCCGGCGACCATGCCGGACTCCGGTCGGGCGCCGGATTATTTGTCAATCGGCGGCGGATGCCACCGTTGATGTCCATCAGATAGATCTCCGCGTTTCCGTTCTGCTCGCTTACAAAAGCCAACTCTGTCCCGTCGGGTGACCAAGCCGGAGAATATTCATACCACGAGTTAGTTGTCAGCCGAGACTCATTGGTACCGTCGGCGTTGATAACATAAATCTCCGCAGAACTCGTACTCTCGGGCATTTTGACGAACGCGATCCTGCTCGAATCAGGCGACCACGTTGGCTCGTTATCGATCGCAGGATCGTTGGTTATCCTTGTCTGATTGCTGCCGTCAGCATTCATCACATAGATCTCCCAATTTCCGTCGCGGTTGGATGCAAACGCGATCTTGCTGCCATCGGGGGACCACACGGGATCTGTGTCGCTCGCTAAGTTTCTCGTTAGATTAGTAGAATCGGACCCTGGAAAGGTGAAGATATCGAGGTTCGCAATTCCATCGACAAAACTGTTAGAAACAAAGGCAATCTTTCCGTTTGTAGCCCCTCCAACAACTGCGTTGAAGTTCACCTGTTGGGGAGAGCTGAGTGCAGGCAGGTCCACGAAAGGTGGAGCAAAGGTGAATCCGGGCGATGCTGCAGTTACCGAATAGTAGCCTCCAGCACTGGCCGAGAAGGAAAACTGTCCATTAGCGTCGGTTACGGCATTTTGCGTTTCTGACCCGGACAAACTAACGGGAATGCCGGCCAATCCAACCTGGTTCGAGAATACGCCTCCCGTGATTACGAATCCTGACTTTGCTGCAAAATCTATTGCCGCGTTCGATCGAATGTTTAGAACCTGTTGGTGATCGGGATCGAATATCAAACCGGCCTTCGAAGGCTTCACAGTGTAATCGCCCCCGGTGGCGACTTGAACGCTGTAGGTTCCGTCTCCCAGGGTCTGTTGACTATAGGTTGATGAGCCTGTAATCGACACTGTCGCTCCGCCGACAGGGTTACTCCTTTGCGTGATGCGGCCGCTGATAGTCGTCATTGATGAAATGGCAACGAAATTACCGACGAAATCGGCTTGGAGGTTATTTACAACCAAGTTTTCCGGCGTAAAACTGTATCCCGGCTTGCGTGGCGTCAAGACAAAGTTTCCTCCTTTGAGTACGTGATTAAACCGGTATCGTCCGTCGAGAAGTGTTACTTGTGAATCGCTTGGCGATCCAATCAGTTCGAGCGTCACGCCAGTCAATGGATTACCGCTTCCGTCCGTAACCTTTCCAAATATCTTTCGAGATTCATCAAATTGAACTGCAAATGCTTCATACAGGCCGCTAAAATGATTGCTCACGGCCCCGGGTGTCGTGGGGAAATCATCCTTACGCGTGTATCCCGTAGCAAAGACACTTCCGTCGGGCAGAAGGCTAATACCGTAAGCATAATCAAGAGGAAGCGGAAACAAATTAGGCCCATTGGGATCGCCAGCCGATCCCAAAAGCGTAGAATACTGAAACGAAGTTCCAGAAGGAGCTATCTTCGATACAAAGGCATCAACATCGCCATACGGGATCGCACCGGCATATACGACTCCATTCATTAAAGAGTCAGACGCTATAGTTATCAGCTCCTTATAATAGGCCTGGCCGGTCGGCTGCGGCTGCCATGTGATACCACGATCATTGCTCAGATACAACCCGAGCGACGTCGCGGCGTATACGCGGGTCGGCTGAAACCGGTCGGCTGAAAGTTGCCACGCGACAAGACTAGCAATGCCGGTCGTCTGCCACGTAGCTCCCTGGTTTAGTGAGTAAACTATGCCGCCGTCGTATCCGAGATAAACCCTCGTGTGGTCACTCGGATCAAGTATGATCGAGCGCCCTCTCCCAACTCCCGGCGGAGCGATCGGACTCCAATTACTGCCCCCATCACTTGAGCGAAAAGCATACGGCGTTCGACCGTCGCTAGTTGCATAAAGGACCGACGTATTCGCCGGGTCAACAGCAATATCACTTATATTCGAGATAGTCGAACTCCCCACAATGACCCAAGACTGACCCCCATTTGTACTTTTATACAGCGGATAACCCAGGTTAAAGCCATCGGCCCCTGCGTAAATAATATTGGTATTGACCGGGTCGACTGCTACTGCAAATATCTGTTGGTTTCCGACGGAAATGCCGTTGTTGATCGCGGACCACGTAATGCCGCCATCATTCGACTTATACATGCCTCCTACTGAAACACCTGGAGTGGACGCCGAAGTCCCCGCATAAGCTATCGATGGATTGGAAGGATCGTAGGCTATATCAAATGCACTCTTAGTGTTTACGCCAGTCGCTAATATCCAGCTATCGCCGCCATCTGTACTTCGGAAGATGCCTTTATCGGTCGCTGCCAATAGGATCCCCGGAATACTCGGATGGGCGACGATCGCGTTAACCCGGCCAACGTTCAGTCCCTCTATGTCATTGCGCCATGACTGTCCGCAGTCAGAACTTCTAGTAAACGGGGACTTGCTCTTATAACTCCGATAGGTCGGGAAGTCCACGGATTTGGTTTCGCCAGCCACAACGATCTCGCCACTTTGAGTAATACTCACGTCGTGGCCGATATCAAGATCCGTGCCGCCCAAGTAGGTCGAATAGAGTACCTGGGAGCCAGTCGGATTTAGCTTCGCCACAAAAGCGTCAGTGCCGCCGCCCAAGACCAGTTGAATGCCAGAGTTCATCCCAACGGGCATATCCGGTGAAGAGGTTGCTCCCGTTATATACGCATTTCCTGCCGGGTCGGCAAAGATCGAATTCGCCCCATCGTTAATCGAGCCTCCGTAGTAGGTAGAATAGATAACCCCGGAACCATTTGGCGCCAGTTTTGCGACGAAGGCATTTCTCTGTTGTGCGCGCAGTGTGCTTTGGAGGGGTGCGATCACCGGAAAATCGGGCGATCGCGTGTCGCCAGTCACATAAATGTTTCCAGCGGGATCCAACGCGACATCGGTGGCATTATCGTCCTGCGTTCCCCCAAGATATGTGGAGAACTCCAATTCATTACCCTCCGGACTAAAGATTGCGACATAGCCATCGTTGCGGCCCGAGTAGCCGCGCAAAGGGTTTATTAGCCCAAAATCGCGGCTGGCGCTTCCGGCTACATAGGCCCGGCCGCTTGCATCTATGGTCACACCGTAATTCTGCTCCCCAAAGAGAGTTGAATAAACCAAAGCGTCTCCGGCTGGATTCAGCTTAAGAGCAAATCCGCCTCCCATTATCGCCTCTCTGTTTATCCCGGCGAACAGTCGCCCATTAACAAGACCAAGTGCCGTAGGAACAGCATCCTGAGGAAGTCCTTGATTGAACAAAGCCCACGTTACGCCGTCGTCTGTACTTCTCATTAACTGGGCGTTAAAGTTCGCAGCAGCATAGAGAGTCGACGGGTTTACTGGATCCTGCACAATTCCCCAAGTGATGGCAGACGGATAATTTGTACTTGCCTTATCCGCTGTATGGTCGTCTATGTTAAGTCGAAGTATTCCATTTAACGTTGCCGTATAAATCAACGAAGGGTTGCGCGAATCAAATAGAATTTTGAACGTGCGGCCGCCACCCCATAGTTGCCACGACAAACCGCTGTCTAGGCTTCTGTAAATCCCATCAGTGCTACCCGCAAAAAGTAGGCCCGGTATTGTCGGATGATTTACGACGGTATACATAACGCCGAACACAGATAGCTGCGGACCCGTCGTTTTCCAGGTTACGCCGCCATCGGCGCTCCTATATATTTTGTCTCCCTTTGCGATGTATACAATCTGCGGATTGTAGCGATCGACCGTTATGCCGCGGAAGGCAGCCGTCCCGAATGAATAGTCCACGGTCGTCCAGTTGGCTCCCCCGTCCACGGTTTTAAGAACCTTGTTGCCGCTTCCGGCAAACACGGTTCCAGAATCATTTGGGTTTACGGCGATCGCACCTATTCCAGGCGGGTTGTTAGCGAAGCCATTATTTACCGCAGTCCAAGTCGCACCGCCATCGGTCGTCTTGTAGACGCCGCCCCCGCCACCAACATAAGCTATCGCTGAATTCTGCTGAGCAACCGCTATAGCTCCTATCGCAATATTGATCCCCCCGGCGCCTACCCACGCGTTTACCCCAGTCGAAGTTTGAAATAGAGATGACGTGTACTTGAGTGGATGTTGCTGAGGAAAATTGGAAAAGCCAGAATCGCCGACAACATAAGCATTTCCCGAGCTATCTACATCAATGCCGTACCCGACATCATCGCCGCCACTTCCTAGTATCGTTGAATACACAATATCGGTCCCTTGTGGATTCAGCTTCGTGACATAGGCATCGTAGGTATCTCCCCCTATCGGTTCTCGGTTGTCCGAGACCGGGAAATTGGCCGACCGAGTTGTACCTGTTATATAGACGTATCCTTGGGCATCAACCTTAATAGCCTGGCCAATATCTTCACGGCTACCCCCGAGATAGGTTGAGTAGGTTAACACCGGATCAATAATCAACTCTCGTTTAGGGTCATATTGGCCGAGTTTAAAGGAAATAATTCGGTTAGAGTTGGCCACAAATTCCGAGGGAATTATTTGGCGTTCACCTTTTTTGTCCAGTTGATAAGTAACCGGCCGACTCACGGTCAATTTCCCAAGATCTGCCGAAATTGAAAGATCTCCCGATGCTTCTCGCTTGACTTTTTTTGCTCCGGAGAATGAAAACCGAATCTTGGATGGGTCACTTCCAGGCCGAACAATGAAGTCGTATTGAATATTGCCTTCGTTTCCGTAAAAGACCAGATCGGTGTTTTTATATACCTCGTCATATCGGATCTTTTTATATATAGATAGATCCGTCTTCCAATTGCGCGGATCCTTTCCTTTAAGGTAATTAAACTTACCGGCTTTCTCTCCTTCACCCGTGATCGTTACCTCTCTGTTCGATCCGATAAGCCTTAGTTCCAACGCTTCGCTAACAGATTCGATCTTTTCAAGCTCGGCGGGCCGGAGCCGATTTGTCACCTCTTCGTTGGGCGTGTGTGTTTTCTCCTGATGCGACCAAATGTTGAACAGAACTCTGTCTGCCGTGAAGAACAGGTCATTACCCGTAGCCTGCGTACTAAATCTGACGCTCTTGGGAAACTGACCCTTATTCTCGATAAAACTTAACTCGATATTTTTAGGATCATAGGTCCTCTTGAAAGAGGGGGATGCATCTTCAGAAGCGACCTGATGACTTGATGCTTCTTGCGGAAGAAAGGAAATCCCGGCGCCGAAAAGAGTGGACGCAGACAACAAAAGGATAAACTTGATCCAAGTTTTTATGAGAGGTGGATTGGCTGACATACGGTGGTTGTGGTCCTTCCTGCCAAAATCAGACTCATGTGGCGAAGCAAAGTTACGACTTGCTCCGTGAGTCGATGCAGAGGGAGGACTATTATGTCTTTATTAGAGTAACTTCCCTTTGGACTCGGGTGACGGTCAAATCCTAACAAAACCACCTAGGGCGGGCAAGTTCATGTTGGCGGCCTAGGTGGGTGTTTCGAAGCTTTTGAGCATCTGCGGTTTTTGAGAAGGTAGGCACGCACTGGCCGAAGCCGTTGATTTCGTCCTTGATCCGCCAAAGACTGGTCGACCGGGAGTAATTGAAGATTGCTTCAAAGTTGAACGAAAAGACCTGGTGGATGAGCGGATCTTCAAGCACTCCGTAGTCGTTCTCGGGGAGGTCTCCTGTAGTGAAAACGATCTCTAATTTATGAGGTTCGCCGTTGACTCGTGGCATGCCACTCGCTGTGCATCAAAGCCTTCGTCGTCAAAGAACTCAAAAACCCGTTCGATAAAACGTCCCTGATCTGTTTCCTTGGTCAGATCGTATTTGGTCTTGCTTGCCATATTCCTCTCGTCTTTACTTTGCGGCCTTTTCCCGTTTTGTTTCGACTGCCGAGTGGATGTCGAGGAGCAGGATGCCGTCGTGGTCGATCTCGGGCCTGGGAAATGCGATCGTGTAGGCCGAGGTTGGCTTGATCTTAAAGCGGGAGCAAAATCCGGATGCCGAAAGGATCCGCGAGCTTTCGCCGCCGCTCATCACTTTAAGTGGAAATGCGAACTGAGCGTCGGGCTCGGACGGCCGGAGACCTATTACGGCGTGCCGCTCGTCATAGAAGAGTTGAACGGCTTCGGGCCGGCCCATCATTTCGATCGCATGCTTGTTGATAAAGAACACGCCGCGGCAGTTCAGCGTTACGTGGGCCTCGCCGCGGCCTCGCTTGTTCGGTCCTGACTTGTACTGGGTCCATTGTCTGATCATTTTTTCT
>Ga0207711_10005624_pt1 | contig 10599 bp, 8 predicted proteins | sample KBSS34metaG_FD_184401 | JGI IMG/M metagenome (GOLD analysis project Ga0207711, IMG submission 184401) | Switchgrass rhizosphere microbial communities from Kellogg Biological Station, Michigan, USA - KBS S3-4 metaG (SPAdes) (version 2) | ecosystem: Host-associated > Plants > Roots > Rhizosphere >...
GTTCAGCGCTTTCATCAGCGCATCGGCGACGGGCCCGATATTGCCCTCGTCGGTCGAATCGAAGGTCGAGCAATACTTGAAATAGAACTGCTTGCAGCCGAGTTTCTGCAGCCACGCGAGCGCGGCCAGCGATTCGGCCACCGCCTGCTCGCGTGGCGCGGTGCGCGATTTCAGCGCAACCACGACCGCTTCCGCGGGCGTCTCGAGCGGGCCGTCGGGCACGCCGATGGTTTGGACCGTGCGCATGCCGCCGCGCACCAGCATGTTCGCGAGATCGGTGGCGCCCGTGGAGTCGTCGGCGATGCAGCCGAGCAGGGCAGTGGAAGTGGTCATGGTCGAATTCCGCAAATCGTGACGGTTACGCTGCTTGCGCGGCGTTGTCCTTGATGAACGCGCGCACTACGCTGTCGAAGTCCGCGTCGAAGACGAAGCCGAGCGAGCGTGCGTAATCGGCCGAGAAATTGCCTGGCCACGAATTGACGATGCGCTCGATGGCCGGGTCGCGTTCCACGCGCACGCGGTTCGCGACGGCGTCGCCGGCAATGCGGCGCAGCGATGCAAGCATGTCCTGCACCGACACCGACAGCCCCGGCATGTTGATCACGCGGCCGTTGGTCAGTTTGTCTTTCGGTAGTTCAAAGCCGTGCAGCAGGTTGTCGATCGCGCGGTCCGGCGACATCAGCCACAGGATGGTTTCCGGCGCGACCGGGCACACTGCATCGACGCCGTTTACCGGCTCACGGATGATGCCGCTTGCGAAGCTCGACGCCGCGCGATTCGGTTTGCCCGGACGCACGACCACGGTCGGCATGCGCAGGCTGCGGCCGTCGACATAGCCGCGCCGCGAGTAGTCGGCGAGCATCAGGTCGGCCATCGCTTTTTGCGTGCCATACGAGCTTTGCGGCGCCCACACCTGGGTGTCGGGCACGGTGGCGGGCAGTGCGCCGCCGAATACCGCAACCGAACTCGTCATCACGAAGCGCGCTTGCGTGCCGACCGCGCGAATCCGTTCGAGCAGCATGCGCGTCGCGTCGAAATTGATGCTCATGCCGAGATCGAATTCCTGCTCGGCCTGGCCGGAGACGATTGCCGCGAGGTGAAACACCGCATGCGTGTCGGCGTCGATCAGGCGCTCGATCTGCGCGCGATCGGTAATGTCGCCGGTGACGGGACGCACGCGCGGGTCGTCGATGCCGGTGAGCGGCACGACGTCGAAGGCGTCGATCTGCTTGATGGCCACCGGCGTGCCGGACGGACCGGTCAATTCGCCGCGCGCCAGCAGCGCGCCAATCAGACGGCGGCCGAGAAAACCTGCCGCACCCGTTACCAACACTTTCATAGATGTCTCCGTACTCGACGAACCAGATGCGCGGCGTGGGATGCCGCGAAAGTTGTATGATGATGTTATCTTAGGATGGCGGGTGAAGCAAACCACAAAAAGTGGCTGGCCCGGCTAACTGAGCGCTAACCGGGCACTTCGCGGCGGGTTTGCTAGCTGCGCGAGCCGCGTCTGGCGGCCTTCTTTTCTTCGTTGATCAGCGGGCGCACCGCGGCGTTGCCAACACCTTCCCAGAACGACGAATCCGCTTCCTGGATGCGCGCGCCGGCGTTGTCGATATGCGTGATCGTGGCCTGCCGCGCGGCAGGCGCATCTTGCGCGGCGATCGCATCGAAGATGGCGCGATGCTCGTTGCGAACCTGCGTCGAGAAATCGTCGCGCCGCGCTTCATTGGTGCGGGTTACGCGAATTGCCGCGTGAATGAACTGGCTGATGAACTCGATCAGCGACGGATACAGCGGGTTGCCGGTCGCGCGCGAAATGGCCATATGGAAGGCGAGATCTTCATCGACGCCATCGCGCTGCTGTTTGGCTGCTGCATCGATGGCCGCCAGCGCGCGCTTGATGTCGGCGAGCTGCGTGCGCGTGCGGCGCTGCGCGGCAAGCGCGGCCGCTTCCGCCTCGACGCCGCGGCGCAGCTCGGTGACGCGCAATACCGCATCGACCGAGTCTTGCGGATCGACGTCAAGCCTGAACGCGGTGGTGCGGTTCGGTTCGCGCACCACGGTGCCGCTGCCCTGACGCACTTCGACCAGCCCATCGGACTTGAGCCGCGAGATCGCCTCGCGCACCACGGTGCGGCTGACGCCAAAGCGCTCGCAAATCACCTGCTCGGTGGGCAGTCGCGTGCCTGGCGGAAATTCGCCGCCCTTGATCTTGTCGAGCAGCACGGCCGTGACCCGGTCGGCGAGCGTGCCGACATTGGTGATGACAGGCGCGTCGAACGAAGCAGCGGAGCGGGGCGTGGAAGTCGAACTGGCCATGTCGGTATCGGTGAGACGTTGGAGGATTCGCGCAGTGGCCGCGCGTTTGACACGGTATCACTTTCTACCTATGATCGATGCGGCATAGATAACACGTATGGTTATCATACAAATTGGTTGCGGGTTTCGCCAGCCGGTCATTCCCTTAGATTTTCTAGGGGCAATGGCTGAAAGCGGGTACGTACAAGATCAACTCGAAGTTCAAAACGAAGTCCGAAACGGGCTTCGAAGCAGAAGGCGCAAAGCGCGTCGCAAGGAGACAGCAGGGTGCAGAGCGAAACAGTCGAAATAGTCACACCAGGTGCGCAGTCGTTCGAATCGCGCACTTACGCAAAGGTCACGTGGCGCATCGTGCCGTTCCTGATGTTCTGCTACCTGGTGGCCTACCTGGACCGCGTGAACGTCGGTTTCGCCAAGCTGCAGATGTCGACCGATCTGCACTTCTCCGATACGGTGTACGGCCTTGGCGCCGGCATCTTCTTTATCGCCTATTTCCTCGTTGAGATTCCGAGCAACATCATCTTGCATCGGGTCGGCGCGCGGCTATGGATGGCGCGCATCATGATCACGTGGGGCGTGATCTCGTCGGGTATGGCATTCGTCAGCACGCCGACCGCGTTCTACGTGATGCGCTTTCTGCTCGGCCTCGCGGAAGCGGGTTTTTATCCGGGCGTGATTCTTTATCTGTCGTACTGGTATCCGTCGCACCGGCGCGGCAAGATGTTCGCGGCATTTGCGGCGGCCGTGCCGCTGTCGGGGCTGATCGGCGGGCCGTTGTCCGGTTGGGTGCTGCATTCGTTCAGCGGTGCAATGAATCACGCGGGCTGGCAGTGGCTGTTTTTCATCGAAGGGCTGCCTTCGATCGCAGCGGGCATCGCGGCGTTTTTTCTGCTTACCGACGGCATCAGCAAGGCGAAGTGGCTGAGCACCGAAGAGCGCGAACTGCTGACGCTACGCATCAACGAAGATTCGGCGCACAAGGCTGACCATTCGCTGCGCGAGGTATTCACCAATGGCCGCGTCTGGCTGCTGACCGCCATCTATTTTTGCCTGATCTGCGGCTTCTACACGGTGGGTTTCTGGCTGCCGACGCTGATCGCTTCGACGGGCGTGACGGATCCGCTGACCATCGGCCTGCTTACGGCGATTCCGTACGGCGCGGCGGTGGTGACGATGCTGCTCGTGTCGCGCAGCGCGGACCGGCGCCGCGAGCGGCGCTGGCACCTTGCTTTTACTGCAGTGCTTGGCGGTGTGGGGCTCATCATGTCGGCTGCATTCGGTCACCAGCCGGTGCTCGCGATGATCGGCCTGACGCTCGCAGCGATGGGTGGGCTGAGCACGTTGCCGATGTTCTGGAGCTTGCCGACCGCTTTCCTCGGCGGCTCGGCAGCGGCAGGCGGTATCGCACTGATCAACTCGTGCGGCAATCTTGCGGGGTTCGTCAGCCCGTATCTGATCGGCTTCATCAAGGACATGACGCACAGCACGAATCTGGGCCTGTATGCGATGGCGGGTGCGTTGTTCGTCGGTACGCTGTTGACGTTCAAGGTGCCGGCTAAAGTGGTGAATCGCTGATCGATCGATAGATGGCATGCAAAACGCGCTGCATTGCGCCGGGAAGCGGCGGTGCAGCGCGTTTTCTTTATGCAAGGTTCAACGGGTTCAACTTACGACTCTGCCGGTCACTGCTTCATCTCTCCCGTCTTGTTCTGTGGCGCGCCTTGCGGTTTCGCCATGCCCTGCTCGCGTTTTTGCATCAGCGAGCCTTGCGCCGATGATCCGGCGTTCGCCGGGTCTGCCATCTGGTTCATGCTGTCGGCAGCCTTGCCCGGCTGAATACCTTGCGCTGTGCCCTGCTCGCTCGAGCCCGCGGCCGCGCCGCCCGTCGAGTTAGTCTGAGCAATCGCCGTCGCGCTTACGCTGCCGACCAGTGCAGCCACACACCATGCCGCTGTCAATTTCTTCATCGCCGCCTCCCAGAGTGTCGGCGCGCTTTGACGCTGCGCCTACGCTTCAGTCAGCGCATCCCGCATGCCCGCGACGTTGTGGCGAGTGTGAACGGCATTGCATTTGCCGACGCGTATTGCGCGTTAGCCAGGCGGACGTATGACGAAAGACGCGCCGCTCATCATCGCGGCGCGCGAATTTCGCCGGATCACTCGTCGCTGGAAGGCGCCGCGTCGTGCGGCGCGGGCTTGATCGTCGACAGCGTGCGCTCGGCCAGCACCGCATCGCGCTTGGACAGCAGGTGGGCACGCAAGATCGCGCTCATGCGCTTGCCGTCGCGCGATTCGAGCGCTTCGATCATCTGCTCATGGTCGCGAATTGCGGCGTCCCACTTCGGCGTCTGGAAATTGGAGCGAAACCGCAGCGCTTTCAGACGCCGGTTGATCGACAGATAGGTTTGCCGCAGCGCCGAATTGCGGGCTGCCTCGTTGATCTTGTCGTGAATCGTCTGGTTGCGGCTGTAGTAACCGGAAAGGTCGTTCTGTGCGCGGCACGCGAGCATCGCGTAATGCAGCGCCTTGATCTCGGCGATCTCGACCGGCGTAATGCGTTCGCACGCCAGTTCGCCGGAAAACGCTTCGAGTCCGCTCATCAGTTCGAACATCTCGCGAATTTCCGCTTCGCTCATCAGCGACACGGTGGCGCCCTTGTTCGGCGAAATATCGATCAGCCCATCGGCGGCCAGCACCTTCAGCGCTTCGCGCAACGGCGTGCGCGAGATGCCGAGCGTCTCGCACAGCAGACGCTCGTTCAGCTTCACACCAGGCGCAAGCAGCCCTTCGACGATAAAGCCGCGCAGGTGGTCGACGACCGTGTCGTGCAGGCGCTGCCGTTCGACCTTGGGCAAGGACGGGGGAAGCATGCCTTTCGGCATGTCAGCATTTTGCATGCAAGACCTCATATCTGGGATCGCGGCAATTTTAGCGCAGGCCGGCTGTAAAAGACGTCATCGGGTTTATACCTGGGCGAAATAGCCGATTTTCGCTTTGATCGATGGGCGACGTGCGCTAGAGTATTTTGCATGCAAAATTCCAAACCGAGGATCCCATGCTGAAACTCGACTTCCATCCCGCCGGCCGCCACTTTCTGCAGATCCCTGGGCCGAGCCCGGTGCCTGATCGCATCCTGCGGGCCATGAGCTACCCGACTATCGATCACCGCGGCCCGGAGTTTGGTGTGCTGGGTCTGAAGGTGCTTGACGGTATTCGCAAGATCTTCAAGACGTCGCAGCCGGTGGTGATTTATCCGGCGTCGGGTACCGGCGCGTGGGAAGCGGCGCTGTGCAATACGATGAGCCCCGGCGACGCGCTGCTGATGTACGAAACCGGCCACTTCGCGACGCTGTGGAAGAAGATGGCCGAGGCCTTGGGCCTGAAGCCGGAGTTTCTCGGTTTGCCGGGCGCCGAAGGTTGGCGCCGTGGCGTGCAGGCCGACATGATCGAAGCGCGCTTGCGTGCGGATGCCGGCCATACGATCAAGGCAGTGTGCGTGGTGCACAACGAAACCTCGACCGGCGTTACGTCGGACATCGCCGCGGTGCGCCGTGCCATCGACGCAGCAGGCCACCCGGCGCTGCTGATGGTCGATTCGATTTCGGGCCTGGCTTCCGCCGATTACCGGCATGACGAATGGGGCGTCGACGTGACGGTCTCCGGCTCGCAAAAGGGCTTGATGTTGCCGCCGGGCATCAGCTTCAATGCACTGTCGCCAAAGGCCCTGAAGGCGCACGAGAGCGCAAAGCTGCCGCGCGCGTTCTGGAACTGGACCGAAATCGTCGAGATGAACAAGCAGGGCTACTGGCCCTACACGCCGAACACGAACCTGCTGTACGCGCTGTCCGAATCGCTCGACATGATTCTCGGCGAAGGGCTCGAGCAGGTGTTCGCACGCCATCAGCGGCTGGCAGCAGCATGTCGCGCGGCGGTCACCGCGTGGGGCCTCGAGATCCAATGCGCCGATCCGGCGGTGTATTCGCCGGTGTTGACCGGCGTGATGATGCCGGAAGGCGTCGATGCCGATGCAGTGCGCAAGCTGATCTACGAACACTTCGACATGTCGCTCGGCACGGGGCTCGGCAAGGCGAAGGGCCGTATGTTCCGCATCGGTCACCTCGGCGAATGCAACGACCTGACGCTGATGGCGACGCTGTCGGGCTGCGAAATGGGCCTGAAACTGGCGGGCGTATCGCTCAAGGCGAGCGGTGTGACGGCAGCGATGGACTACCTGACGAGCCACGTCGCGAAACCCGCATTGAAGGCGGCGGCATGACGTCGCGTTTGCCGATGCAGACACAAGGCGCGGCACTCGCGCAGTTGATCCTGAATGCGCGTGCACAGCATGTGACGCTCGACACGCTGCCGGAAGACTTGCGGCCTGCGGACCAGGACGAAGCGTACGCGGTGCAGTTCGCGACGCTCGATCTGATGCAGCAAGCGGTTGCCGGCTGGAAGGTCGGCGCCAAATCGCCGGACGGCCCGGCGCAGGGCTCGCCGTTGCCCGCTTCATGCGTGCATCGCAGCGGCGCGCAGCTCGCACGGCGCGAGTTCGGCAAGGCCGGCCTCGAACTGGAAATTGCCTTTTCGCTCGGGCGCCGTTTCACGCCGGCGGAGGCACCGTACACCGAGCAGCAGGTGCTCGACGCAATCGAATCCGTGCATGCGACCGTCGAAATCGTGTCGAGCCGCTACAGCGCGTGGCCGAATGTCGACAAGCTGTGGCAGCTCGCGGACCTGCAAAACCACGGCGCGCTGATCGTCGGAGAGGGCGTACCGTACGACGGCCGTTTTCCGTTTGAAGCACCTGCGCTGCGCTTCACGTTCGACGACGCGCCAGCGTTTGACGGCAAACCCGCGAACCCGGCTGGCGATCCGCGTCGACTGCTCGGCTGGCTGATCAATCACGGCACGTCGTGTGGCCTGACGTTCGAGCCGGGCACCGTGCTGACCACGGGCTCATATACGGGCATGTTCTTTCCCGATACCGCAGGCGCAGTGCACGGCGCTATCGAAGGTCTGCCGCCAGTGCAACTGACGCTGAGCTGAACCAGGCCGCTCCCCACTTACCCACTGTTGCGATGCCGATGCTGAACTCTCGCCCTGAAGCACTCGTCAAGCCGATCCATCTGATGCCCGCCGCCGCGCGCGCGCACCTGACGCCGCTGGCTGCGCGTCTTGCCGCCGAGCTGAAAGGCGATGTGCTGTTCGATCGCGCGGCGCGCGGCCGCTATGCGACCGATGCGTCGATCTATCAGATCATGCCGCTTGGTGTGGTGGTGCCGAAGGATCAGGCGGACCTGACGCTGGCGCTCGATATCGCGCGCGATGCCAAGGCGCCCGTGCTCGCACGCGGCGCGGGCACCAGCCAATGCGGACAGACGATCGGCGAAGCGCTGGTGATCGACACCAGCAAGTGGCTGAACAACGTGGTCCACTTCGACAAGGACGCACGCACCATCACCGTCGAGCCGGGCATCGTGCTCGATCACCTGAATGCGTGGTTGAAGCCGCACGGCCTGTGGTTTCCGGTGGACGTATCGACTAGCGCGCAATGCACGATCGGCGGCATGGCGGGCAACAATTCGTGCGGCTCGCGCTCGATGGAATACGGCATCATGGTGCACAACGTCGAAGCGATCGACGCGGTGCTCGCCGACGGCCACGAAGCCCGCTTTACAGCGTTGTCGAAGATGACCGCCGATGCGCGCACGCGCGCACTGGTTGAAGACATTCGCAAGATCGCGCAGCGCGAGCAGGAGGAAATGCGCGAACGCATTCCGAAGGTGTTGCGGCGCGTGGCCGGCTACAACCTCGATCTGTTCGACTGCCAGAGCCCGCTGCCGTTTTCCGCGGATGGCGAGCCGAATCTCGCGCATCTGCTGGTGGGCTCGGAGGGCACGCTCGGTTTCAGCCGCACGCTGACGCTGAAACTGTCGCCGCTGCCCGCGCACAAAACGCTCGGTGTGGTGAATTTCCCGACGTTTTACGGCGCGATGGACATGACGCAGCACATCGTGAAGCTCGGCCCGGTTGCAGTCGAACTGGTCGACCGTACGATGATCGACCTCGCGATGTCGAACCCGGCGTTTCGGCCAGTGGTCGAAAAGGCGCTGGTCGGTGAGCCGCAAGCGGTGCTGCTGGTCGAATTTGCCGGCGAGAATAAAGATGTGCAGCTCGCCAAACTCGCGCAGCTGGTCGAACTGATGGCAGACCTCGGCTTGCCTGGCTCGGTGGTCGAAATGCCGGAAGCCGCGGCGCAAAAGGCCTTGTGGGAAGTGCGCAAGGCCGGCCTGAACATCATGATGAGCATGAAGGGTGACGGCAAGCCGGTGTCGTTTATCGAAGATTGCGCGGTGCCGCTCGAGCATCTGGCCGAATACACGAGCCGCCTGACCGAAGTGTTTCACCAGAACGGTACCGAAGGCACGTGGTACGCGCACGCGAGTGTCGGCACGCTGCACGTGCGGCCGATTCTCGATATGCGCCGCGACGGCGCGCAGAAAATGCGTGCGATCGCTGAGCAGGCCGCGGCGCTGGTGCGCGAATACAAGGGTGCTTATTCGGGCGAACACGGCGATGGTTTGTGCCGGGGCGAATGGGTTGCCTGGCAATATGGCCCGCGTATCAATCAGGCGTTTCGCGACATCAAGGCGCTGTTCGATCCGGACAACCGGATGAGCCCGGATCGCATCGTCAATCCGCCGAAGATGGACGACACCAGCAATTTCCGCTTTCCGCCCACGTATCGCGAGCGCGAGTGGCAACCGCAGCTCGACTGGTCCGCGTGGAACGTGACGCGCGATCCGCTGACGGGCGTCGAAAGCGCGCGTGGTTCCGGCAGCGACCGCGCAAGCGGGCTCGCGAAAGCGGTCGAGATGTGCAACAACAACGGCCATTGCCGCAAGTTCGACGCCGGCACGATGTGCCCGAGCTACCGCGTGACGAAGGACGAGCAGCACGTGACGCGCGGCCGCGCCAATACGCTACGTCTGGCGATGTCCGGGCAACTCGGCGACGACGGGCTTGCCAGCCGCGACGTGAAGGACGTGCTCGACCTGTGCGTGTCATGCAAGGGTTGCAAGCGTGACTGCCCGACCGGCGTCGATATGGCGCGCGTCAAGATCGAAGCGCGCGCAGCATGGAACGCACGGCACGGCACGACACTGCGCGAACGGATGATTGCGTATCTGCCGCGCTATGCGCGCTACGCGAGCAGCATGCCGGCACTTGCGGGTTCGCTGGAGCGGATGCCGGGGCTCGCGCGCTGGGTCAAGACGCGGCTCGGTATCGCACCCGAGCGCTCGTTCCCGCGCTTCGCGAAACCTTTCCTGTCCGCGGTTAAAGGTAACGTCGCAACGAACGCAAAAGCGCAAGCGGGCACGAAGGAGGTGCTGCTGTTCGTCGACACCTTCAACAATTACATGGAGCCCGACAACGCGCGTGCCGCGCAGCGCGTGCTCGAAGCGGCGGGCTACACGGTGCATTTCAACGTGCAGCGCGGCGAACGGCCGCTCTGCTGCGGCCGTACCTTCCTCGCAGCGGGTCTGGTCGACGAGGCGAAAGCGGAAGCCCGCCGCGCGCTCGATGCGCTGCTGCCGTATGTCGAACGCGGCGTGGCGATCGTCGGCCTGGAGCCGTCGTGTCTGCTGTCGCTGCGCGACGAATTCCTCGGTTACGGCTACGGCGAAGCTGCCGAGCGGCTGGCAAATGCATCGTTCCTGTTCGAGGAATTCCTCGTGCGCGAGAAAGATGCCGGCCGTCTGACGCTTGCGCTCAAGCCGCTCGCTTCAGGCAAGGCACTGCTGCACGGCCATTGCCATCAGAAGGCATTCGATGCGATGCGCCCGGTGCAGACCGTGCTCGGCTGGATTCCTCAGTTGCAGGTCGAGGCGGTCGAATCGTCATGTTGTGGTATGGCCGGTAGCTTCGGCTATGAAGCGGAACACTATGAGGCGTCGCGCGCGATGGCGGAACTGTCGCTGCTGCCCGCGGTACGCAAGGCAGGCGACGCGATCGTCGTCGCCGACGGCACGAGCTGCCGTCACCAGATCGCCGATGGCGCAAATACCGAAGCGATGCATGTTGCACGCGTGCTCGCCGCGGCGCTAAAGGACAACTGAAACCCCGAACTGAAACCTGTACCTGTAGCATCGCCGTACCCACACACACAGCGGATACCCAGATAAACCGCGCAATGGAGACAAAGTCATGACACGCACGCCTTATTCCCGCATCGGCAGCTCCTAGCAGCTCATCGCATTTCGCAGCATCACAC
>Ga0207711_10005625_pt1 | contig 10599 bp, 8 predicted proteins | sample KBSS34metaG_FD_184401 | JGI IMG/M metagenome (GOLD analysis project Ga0207711, IMG submission 184401) | Switchgrass rhizosphere microbial communities from Kellogg Biological Station, Michigan, USA - KBS S3-4 metaG (SPAdes) (version 2) | ecosystem: Host-associated > Plants > Roots > Rhizosphere >...
AGATGGCGGCCCGGTTCGATTTCGCGCGGCAGCTCGGCAACGGGCAGGTCGGCCTAGCCAAGGCGACCGATCCGACGGTGAAGGTCTCGCCGACCGTGCCGCAGGTGAAGGACACGCGGCTGTTCGGTTTGCTTCAGCCCTCGCTGTCCGCGCCGACGCAAGCGGCGCTGGCGCAGGCGGCGTCGCCGCGTGAATGGAATGCCTTCTTCTTCTCATCACCCGAATTCATGCGACGCTGACAGGAGAGCCTTATGGACCGCCGCGCGTTTCTGAAAAATGCCGCGATGATCGCGCCGTTGATGGTCGCGGGCCGCGCCTTTGCCGCCCCCGCCGCCGGGAGCACGCGCCTGCTCGTCGTGTTTCTGCGCGGGGCTTATGATGCGGCCAACATCGTCGCGCCGACAGGCAATGATTTCTATCAGGCCGCGCGGCCGAATCTGGCGCTCGCGAAGCCCGACGCCCGCAATCCCAACGCCGCGCTGGCGCTGGATGCCGATTGGAGCCTGCACCCTGCGCTGAGGGATACCATTTTGCCTTTATGGCAGAAGAAGCAGATCGCCTTCGTGCCGTTCGCCGGCACGGACGATATGAGCCGCAGCCATTTCGAAACGCAGGACACGATCGAACTGGGGCAGCCGTCCGGCGGCGCCCGCAGCTACCAATCGGGCTTCATGGCGCGGCTGGCCAGGACGATAGGGCCGGATCGGCCGATAGCCTTCACGGATCAGGTGCCATTGATCTTTCGCGGCGGCCCATCAATCCCCAACGTCGCGCTGAACGCGGTCGGCAACTCTTCGATCGATCGGCGGCAAGCCAAACTTATCGAGTCGATGTATCAGGGCCAGCGTCTCCACGGCGTCAATCTGGGCGAAAGCGTTACTCAGGGCTTTCAGGTCCGCGATACGGTTTACAAATCGGTTGCCGAGGAGATGGTCGCCGCAAATCGCGGGGCGGTCAGCCCCAAGGGGTTCGAGCTATCGGCCAGGCGGATCGGGCGCCTGATGCGTGATCAATTCAACCTCGCGTTTGTCGATGTCGGCGGCTGGGATACGCATGTGAATCAGGGCGGCGCGCAAGGCTATCTGGCGAACCGGATCGGTGAACTGGGCAGGGGCCTTGCCGGCCTTGTCGACGAAATCGGGCCCGACGCATGGCGGGACACGGTCGTGGTGGTGGTTTCCGAATTCGGACGGACCTTTCGGGAGAATGGCGACAAGGGCACCGATCATGGCCATGGCAGCATCTATTGGGTGCTGGGCGGCGGGGTTGCGGGTGGCCATATTGCCGGGCCGCAACGTGCTTTGTCGGCAGACACGCTGAACCAGGGGCGCGATCTGCCGGTGCTGACCGATTACCGCGCCCTTATCGGCGGATTGTTGACGCGGCTTTACGGGCTCGACGCGGCGCGGATGAACGCGGTTTTCCCGGGCGCGGCCGCCGCTGACCTCCACCTGCTATAAGCACAGGGCCCTCGTCACAAACGATGGGCGGGATAGGGTGGGGAAAGGAAGTCGGCCAGTTCCGTGGCTGATATGCGACCATCGCGATTTCGGTCAGCGAGCGCAAACGCGCTGACCCGCACGGGCAGGGCGGTGGATGCCAGGATCCGCATATTCGCGTCGGCGCGCCGGGCGTCGATCACTGCGGAGTGGCGGCTGATCCATCGGGTAAAGGCGCGCCGGCTAAGACCGTTACCGTCGTCGCCGCGAATGCGGACGCGCGGCTCGCTATCGGTCATCGCGATGGCCAAGGCGGCTGGTTTTTGTACGTTTTGTTCCGCCTGAGCGCGGAGTGCGTCCTCACGGGGATGGGCGAAAACGCCGCTGCTTGGCACCAGCAGGCACGTCAACGCGAAAAGATGCAGCTTCTTCATCGCCTCTTTCCGGTAAGCATTACTCGATGAACAGGTAACGCCCGGATGATCGAATAGGTCCGAAAGCGGAGCGTTTGGACCGTGGCGATGAGGCAAAAAAAGAGGGTCGACCCGGGGGCCGACCCTTTGAAAGTTTTTAGGAGAGGATGCCTGAAAGGCAGGGTCTTATTGCGATCGTGAGGGTCGTTTGGCAATTGCGCTGTAAGGCGCGCTGATTGCAAAAAATGCAATTGTCCGAATTGAAGGCGCGCGGCGACTACTCTGGATCAACGGCCGGTGAGCAGCACGCGTTGTGCGAAGGCCGCGGCAAGCTCCAGCCCGATCTGGTCCACGCTGTGGGCAAGGCCCGGCGAGATGTGACTTTCCACATCGAATTCCAGCCCCTGCAACAGGCTACGGGCATGTGTCATCGCGCGAACCGGTATGACGTTGTCGGCCTCGCCATGAACAAGGAGCACTGGCGGGCGGCTTTGCAGTTCGGGGCCAAGCCTCTCCGGTGCGACCAGCATGCCCGAAAATGCAACGATTCCGGCAACGGCGCGGACGCGGCGCGGGGCCACATGCAACGATAGCATCGTACCCTGGCTGAATCCCACCAGGAGCAGATCGTCTTCGGTCAGCCCGGTGCGGGCTAGTTCCTGATCGATGAAGTCGTTGAAAATCGGCGCCGCCGCCTCGACGCCGGACAGCAGTTCGGCGGGGCTGAGCGAGCTCAGGCCGAACCACTGATAGCCCGCGCCCATGCAGGGGAAGGGTGCATTCGGCGCGACAAACGCCGCGTCGGGCAATGCTGCATGCCACATGGAGGCGAGGCCGATCAGGTCGTCGCCATTCGATCCATATCCATGGGCCAGAATGACGAGCTGGCGGGGCGGCTGCCTGGAGAAAGGCGCAAGGCGGGGGCCGGTCAGGGTCATACGTTCTCCTATCCGATCAGGCGCGGATTGATCCGACGAAACCGTCGAGGAATTGTTTCAGCTTTTGCTTCACCGCCGCATCGGTGAGATCGCCCTCGTCGTCGAAGACCTTGCCGGCACCCGGGATCATCAGCCGTCCGCCCGTCCACAATTGCGCGCGCAAGGTGCGCAATACGGGAAGCCAGGCATCTTGCGACAAGATCGTGCCGAACCCGCCGGGGGAGGCTCCGATCACCGCAAAAGGCCGCCCGCCAAAGACCCGTCCGATATCCTCCGCCGGACGAGAGCACCAGTCGATTGCGTTTTTGAAGACGCCCGGGATGCCATTATTATATTCCGGCGTGGCGAGCAGCACGCCATCCGCCGCCGCCATGGCATCCTTGATCGCCGAGACGGCGACCGGAATACCACGCGCCTCGACATCGGCGTCATAGAGGGGGACGCCGGCGATCGATACGATCGTCAGATTGGCGCCTTCCGGCATCATCCCAGCCGCCGCGCGCAGCAGGCCGGCATTATAGGAACGGCGGCGCAGGCTGCCGGATATGCCGACGATGGTGGTCATTGTTCGATCCTTGCGGGTTGTCGATAGGCGGACGCGGTCATAGTCCAAACCCGGACCCGGCAATAGCGGTTCCGATCCGCCCCGGCTTGCGCAAGACGGCCACCGCACTATTTCAGGCGACATGAGCGAAGCAATCGAAGCCCCCGAAGGCAATAACCGGATCCTGAACCGGTTTGTCGCGACGACCGTCGTGATCCTGAGCGTCGTGACGGCGATGAACAATATCAAGGACGGCAATATCGTCCAGAATATGCAGGCCGATCAGGCGAGTTCGGTCGATCTGTGGAACCAGTATCAGGCGTCGCGGCTGAAGGGGCAGAATCTGGAGATTGCGGGCATCATGCTGCGCCAGAATCCGTCGCCGTCGGCGCAGGCGGCGGCGGCGAAGTCCGAACAGGGCGCCGCAAGCTATGCCGTTTATTCGAAGCAGTTGATGGGCCGCGCGAAGGCTGCGCGGGCGGATTACGACCGGCAGGGCCGGCGCGACGATCAGTTCGATCTTGGCGAGGGCTTCCTGTCGATCGCGATCGCGGTGGCGGCGATCGCCGCGCTGATTGAGAGTTTCTGGCTGCTGAGCCTGAGTTGGGGCGCGGCGGCCTTTGGGCTCATGTTCACGGCGGCGGGTTTCGCCGAATGGCCGATCCACCCTGACGCGCTGGTCAATTTCCTGACCTGAACCGCCGGACACAGCCTGTGCGATCGGTTTTGTTCATCTCCTGTTATATCTGAGCCGCCTAGTCGCCGGGCGACCGGCGCGGGGGCTGACGCTGTCCGATTGCCCTCCGGTGCGGGCCCCAATGAGGAGCCATTGTTGCGCAGTGTGTCGAATTCGACCGTTACAATCTGACATACTCGGGAAATATCCATCCACCAGAAGCCCCGGCGGCATGGCTGATCGAACGTGACGAAATGAGAGACAGAGCGAACGCATGAAGAATGTCGTCTTCCTACCGAACGCGCTTCCGGCCCCGCTCCCGAACCGCGTGAATGCGGTGCCCGACGTCAACCTCGCCGTGATCATTCCCACGTTGAACGAGCGCGACAATATCGAGCCGTTGATCGGCGCGCTGGATATCGCATTGACGGATATTCCGCACGAACTGGTGTTCGTCGACGACTGGTCGCTGGACGGGACCTATCAATTGCTCGTGTCGATCGCGCGAGCGCGGCCGGATATCAGGGTCGTTGGACGCCACGGCCGATCCGGCCTCAGCTCGGCGGTGATCGATGGTGTAATGGCAACCAGCGCGGACATCGTCGCCGTCATCGATGCGGACATGCAGCATGACGAAGCGATATTGAGCGAGATGTTCGAAACACTGACGGGCGACCGCGCGGACGTCGCGATCGGATCGCGTTATGGCGAAGGCGGTTCGTGCGGTGCGTGGGACGCGCGCCGGGCGCAGATGAGCCGGATGGCTACCCGGATCGCGCAATACGCCCTGCCGGGATCGGTGAACGACCCGATGAGCGGCTTTTTCATGATCCGCCGCGATATAGTGGTCAACATGATCCCGGACCTGTCGCAAAAGGGTTTCAAGATTCTGCTCGATCTGCTGATGACATCGCCATACCCGTTGCGGGTCGCCGAGATACCTTACACCTTCCGATCGCGCGAAGCGGGGGTCAGCAAATTAAACGCATCCGTTATGCTGTCCTTCCTGTGGCTGGTGCTTCAGAAGACGTTCCGCAGATATGTACCGGTGCGCTTCCTGAAATTCGGCATGGTCGGGCTGATGGGGGTCGGCGTCCATCTGGCGATATTGCGATCCCTGCTCGTCATCGATCACCTCGGTTTCGCCGCGGCGCAGGCCTGCGCCGTGATGGCCGCGATCGGCTTCAATTTCCTGATGAACAATCTGATCACCTATCGCGACCGCCGTCTGACGGGCTGGCGGCTGATCTCGGGGGCGGCCAGCTTCTATGCCGTGTGCGGGCTGGGAGCGATCGCCAACGTCGGTATGGGATCGCTGATATATTCCGGCCACCATCGCTGGTGGGTCGCGGGGGTCGCCGGCGCGATCGTCGGTTCGGTATGGAATTTCGTCATGTCCTCTACGCTCACCTGGCGGCGGCGATAAGCCGGCGAGGCTTCTGTTTCGGGCGAGGTTCGGAATCCGGACATGCGACATCTCGCCTCGATAGCGGGTGCGCCTCGTCCGATTCTCGACGGTTGCCGGAATGGCGAGAGAAAGGGTGTTCGGGCCGATGATTGAGCGGCCGGATCGAAACTATCGCCAGTGGCTGAAGGTCGCGATCGTCCTCCTGCTCGCTGCCTTCGCGATCCGGGGATTCCAGTTCGGAAATCCGTTGATCGAGGTTGATGAGAATTTCTATCTGCTGGTCGGAGACCGCATGCTGCATGGGGCGTTGCCCTATGTCGACATATGGGATCGAAAACCGATCGGTCTGTTTCTGATTTTCGCCGCAATCCGCCGGCTGGGCGGCGATGGCATCGTCGAGGCCCAGATCGTGGCCACGCTGTTCGTCGCGGGCACCGCCTGGCTGATCGCCCGCATCGCCGCGCAAATGGCTGGCATGGTCGCGGCGACGGCTGCGGCTATTCTCTATATCCTGCTGCTGAACCTGATCGGCGGATCAGGGGCGCAGGCTCCGATCTTCTACAATCTGTTCGTTGCAGGCGCGGCGCTGGCGACGTTACGAGCGGTGCGGGCTCCGGTCGATCCGCAAGGCCCCCGCAGGGTGCGATGGCTGGGCGCTGTCGCAATGCTCCTCCTCGGCATCGGCCTGCAGATCAAATATACGGTGGTGTTCGAAGGCATCTTCTTCGGCCTGGTCCTGCTCCATCGGAGCTGGGTGCAATCGCGATCGGCGGGCCGCCTGATGGTCGATGGCGGGATGTGGCTTGCGATCGTGCTGGCCCCGACGGTTGTCGCCTTCGCCGCCTACGCCGCGCAAGGCGAGGCGGCTCCCTTCATCTTCGCCAATTTCCTGTCGATCGGCAACCGCAGCAGCGCGGCGGCCGGGGTTCTGATCGGCAGGCTGGGGCGCACCTGCATCTCGATCGCGCTACCGATGCTGGCGGTGTTGCTGGGGCGAGCGATAGGTCCATGGCGAATGATGGCGGGTGGCCGCACGGCATCGACATTCGTCCTGTCCTGGATCGGGGCGGCGGTAGCGGGCTATCTGCTGTTCGGCACCTATGCCAATCATTATGCGCTCCCGCTGTTCGTTCCGATCTCGGCCGCCTGCGCACCCTTATTCTCCTATCGCCGACACCATCTCGGTGCGGGGGCCGCGGCCCTGATGTTGATACTGGCGGGGTTCAGCGACTGGAGCGTCATTCATCATTTATGGCAGAAGCGCGGTGATCGCGCCTTCGCAGATGCCGTGACCGCGACGATCCGGCCGCGTCTGACCAACTGCCTGTATGTGTGGAATGGCGACCCGGTATATTATTATCTCACCCAATCCTGCCTGCCTGGCCCTTATCCGTTTCCGTCGCATCTCAACAACCTGATCGAATCTCGTGCCTTGGGAATGGACCCGATCGTGGAATTGCGAAGAATATTGGCGAACCGGCCGGGCGTAATCCTGGACAGCCAGCCGCGCGATGACGATATCAATCCGGCAGCGGCGCGGATCGTGGATGCGGAACTGCGACGATCTTATCGGCAGGTCGCGGCATTTGCACTGCAATCCACTTCGGTGATCGTCTATCAAAGGATCACCGGGCCGCACGTGTGGACTGATACCACGTCTCGATGATCGAAACTTATCAAGCCCCTCTCCTTTAGGGGAGGGGTTGGGGTGGGGCCTCACCTCAATGACAGGCCCAGCGGATAGGCCCCACCCCCGACCCCTCCCCTGAAGAGGAGGGGAGAAGAGTCGCGCTCACTGCTCCTTGGTATGAAGAGGATATATGTTCAGCCGCGTCACGATCGGGTCCAACGATATTGCGAGACCGGAATCAGATCGCAGTCACCCGGCGAGCGCCCGGGCAATGGCGATGCTGAGCGATTCGGCGCCATAGGGCTTCTTGAGGATGACGAAGCCCGCGGCCTGACCGTCCGCTATTTCGGTTGAATAGCCGGTGGCGAGCAGGATCGGCAAATTCGGCATCGACCCCGCCACCTGCCGCGCCAGTTCGAGCCCGCTCATTCCCGGCATGACCATATCCGTAAAGACCAGATCGAACCGGTCGGTTCGAATAAGGCGCAGCGCCTCCTCGCCCGATGAGGCCTCGGTCACCCGGCAATTGAGCTCCCGCAACATCGCCGTCGCGAACTGGCGAACGCCATCATTGTCCTCGACCACCAGCACATTCAGTTCCTGCCAGCTGGCCAGCGCGACGCTATCCATTACCAGGACGGGTGCTTTGTAGGTCCGAGGCAGAACGAGGCTGACCACCGTGCCTTCGCCCGGCGTCGAGCGCACGCCCGCATGGCCGCCGCTCTGCGCTGCGAAACCGTGAATCTGGCTCAGGCCCAGCCCCGTTCCCTTGCCGACGGCCTTCGTCGTGAAGAATGGCTCGAAGACGCGTGCAAGCACATCCGGTAATATTCCTTCGCCGTCATCGGCGATTGACAGGCATACCGAATCTTCGCTCGACATATTGTGTGCGGCGATCGTGATCGTGCCGCCATCCGGCATGGCGTCGCGCGCGTTGAGCGCGGCGTTGAGCAGCGCCGTTTCCAGTTCGGTGACGTCGACTTCTATCGGCCAGACATCGGCGCCGACATCGAGCTTCACCTTGATCTTCCTGCCCAGCGTACGGGTGAGCACTTCGCCGAACGCATCGAGGCGGATGGCCAGATCGACGACCTCCGGAACGAGCGACTGGCGCCGCCCGAAGGCGAGCAGCTTGGCCGTGAGCGCGGTCGCACGGTCGGCGGTATCTGCGATCGCACGCGCATAGCGCAGCCGCTTCTCCGTGCTGAGATCGACCTTCGTCAGCAGTTCGGCCGATCCACGCACCACAGTCATCAGATTATTGAAGTCATGCGCGATGCCACCCGTCAGTTCGCCGATCGCCTGCAGCTTCTGCGATTGCATGAGTGCGGCGCGCGCCTCTTCCAGTTCGTCGCGCGCACGCCTTTTTTCCGTTATGTCGCGGGTAATCTTGGCGAAGCCGATCAGGACGCCATTTTCGTCGCGAACCGGATCGATCACGACGCTCGCCCAGAATCGGGTGCCATCCTTGCGGATGCGCTCTGCCTCGCATTCGTAACGGCCTTCGTTGAGTGCCGTTTCCAACGCCCGCGCGGGTACGCAGGCGACACGATCTTCGGGTGTGTAGAAAAGCGAGAAATGCTGGCCGACGATCTCATCGGCGGCATAGCCCTTGATCAGGGCCGCACCCGTATTCCAGTTGGTCACGCATCCGTTCAGATCGAGCATGTAGATTGCATAATCCCGCACGCCCTGGACAAGGTGGCGGAAGCGCTGTTCGCTTTCGAAAAGCGTGCGATCCGCTTCGCGCTTGGCACTGATATCGCGCGTGATCTTGGCAAAACCGACAAGGGTCCCGTCCGGGTCGAGAATCGGATCGATCACGATATGGACCCAGATCTGCCTGCCATCCTTGCGGACCCGGATCGCCTCGCTTTCATACCGCCCTTCGGTTGCGGCAATGTTCAGGATCGCGCGAGGCAGCCCCGCGGCGCGATCGGCCTCCGTGAAAAAGCGGGAGAAATGCTCGCCGATGATCTCGTCCGCGCTATAGCCTTTGAACCGCTCGGCGCCCGGATTCCATGTCAGGATGTGGCCGTCGGCATCGAGCATGTAGATGGCATAGTCACTGACGGCGTTGACCAGCAGCTGATAGCGCCGTGCGGAATCTTCGGCGTCAAAACGATGTGCTTCAGCCATATGCAACCTTGCGCGCCCGACCCCACCTTCAGATGATGAACCCCACATCCCTATGGGCGTTGCGGGCCGCTACGGCAAGATATCCGATTGCCCCTTGAAACGCGTGGCCGATCCATCCATCTCCGCGCCGGTTCAGCGCCTTTTTCAAGAGAGCGATTGCATGACGACGGAAACGATGACGGCCCCCGCGACCCACGCTTTCGAAGCGGATGTCTCCAAGCTGCTGCACATGATGGTGCACTCGGTCTATTCGGACAAGGATGTGTTCCTGCGCGAACTCATCTCCAACGCCGCCGACGCGTGTGAGAAATTGCGCTATGAGGCGATCGCGAAGCCTGATCTGCTCGGCGACGATCCGCAACCGCGTATCACGCTGATCCTCGATGCCGAAGCGAAGCGCCTCACCATCGAGGACAATGGCATCGGCATGACCGCCGCCGATATGGGCGAGACATTGGGCACGATCGCGCGATCGGGAACCAAGGCCTTCATGGACAAGATTGCCGCAGACAAGGGCGGTGAGGGCCAGCAGCTGATCGGTCAGTTCGGCGTCGGCTTCTATTCCGCGTTCATGGTCGCCGACAAGGTCGAGGTCATCTCGCGCCGCGCCGGCGAGGCGGAAGCCGCCACATGGTCATCGGACGGGCAGGGCACCTATACGATTGCGCCTGCCGACATCGCCGACGCGCCCGCGCGTGGCACGCGCGTGATCCTGCAACTGATGGAGGACGCCGCATCCTATGCAGAGCGCTTCACGATCGAGCGGATCGTAAAGGCCCAGTCCGGTCACGTGCCCGTTCCGATCTTCATCCGTGAGAAAGGCAAGGAGGAGGAAGAGGACAAGCAGCTCGCCGATGGCGCAGCCTTGTGGACCAAATCCAGGTCGGAGATCAGCGAAGGCGAATATGCCGATTTCTATCGCAGCGTTGCCGGCCAGTTCGACAAGCCCGCGCTGACGCTGCATTACCGCGCCGAGGGCCGGTACGAATATTCGGTTCTGACCTTCATTCCCGAAAGCAAGCCGTTCGATCTGTTCGATCCCGATCGCAAGGGGCGGATCAAGCTCTATGTCCGCCGCGTGTTCATCACCGACGAAGCGGAGATCGTGCCGCGCTACCTCCGCTTCGTGCGCGGGCTTGTCGATTCCGCCGATCTGCCGCTGAACATGTCGCGCGAGATGATCCAGGACAGCCCGGTGTTGTCCACGATCCAGAAGGGCGTCACCAATCGCATCCTTTCCGAACTGGACAAGCTGTCCGGCAGCGATGGCGATGCTTATGCGAAGATCTGGGACAATTTCGGCGCTGTCCTGAAGGAGGGCCTCTACGAGGACCGCGACCACCGCGACGAATTGCTGTCACTCGCGCGGTTCCGCTCGACGACGCGCGACGGTCTGGTATCGCTCGACCAGT
>Ga0207711_10005627_pt1 | contig 10595 bp, 10 predicted proteins | sample KBSS34metaG_FD_184401 | JGI IMG/M metagenome (GOLD analysis project Ga0207711, IMG submission 184401) | Switchgrass rhizosphere microbial communities from Kellogg Biological Station, Michigan, USA - KBS S3-4 metaG (SPAdes) (version 2) | ecosystem: Host-associated > Plants > Roots > Rhizosphere...
TGGCAGGAATTGAAAACTTTGCTGGGGCAACGAATTGCCGAGGGCCTGTCCGATGCCACGTCCAGCAAGAGCATCGACACCATCGTCGATGAAGAATTGAGCCCGGATAGGCGCGCCGAATGACTTCCCATAGCTGCTCCTCCTTCTCACATGTTGGAGCCTCCGGGAAACCCGGCGCGGTTCAGCCGAAGAAAAAGCAGAACAAGAAGGACCCTCATCCAACCTTCTCCCGCAAGCGGGAGAAGGCTAAGGAGGCAGAAGAAGGGCTTGTCTTAGCGCGTATGGGCCTTCGCCGGGGAAGCGAGTTGGTTCAGATAGGCGGCATGGACAATTCAACGAAGCCTTTCGACACTAATCAGCCTGAGGTCGCCATCGAAAGGCTCGACGTATGCGCAAATGTTGTCCGAGAACTCATCCATTAGATTGAGCCCTTCGGGGTCGTGGTCGTTCTCGGCAACCAGTCTCAGCTTGCCGTCCACAAAGGTACAGATGACGTTGTGTTCATGCGGATAGTGAAGCCGAAACGCGTCGGTGATGTCGCGCGCTGCTTCGTCTCCCGCTGTGGCGGGAACATCAAGGCATTCCAGCGTGATGCGATACATACGCAATTTTCCATGAACGCAAGGACTTGATGGTGTACTTCCCGACCGGCCTATGTAACCCGGAAAGGATCAGGGAGTCACCTTCGCGCCATCCCCCAGCGCCCGCGCCACCGCCGGCAGCATCCGCCCGACGATAATCTCCACCCCCCGCGCATTGGGATGCATCCCGTCCGCCTGAAGCAGCGTGCGGTTCGCCGCAACGCCTTCGAGGAAGAACGCATAGAGCGGTACGCGATGCGCACGAGCTAGCGCGGGGTAGATCGCTTCAAACGCCTGGGCATAGTCGCGGCCGAGGTTGGGTGCGGCGCGCATGCCGGCGAGGAGCACGGGGATGTGGCGGCGGTCGAGCTCGGTGAGGATCGCGTCGAGGTTGGCGCGCGCCTGCGCGACCGGGAGCCCGCGCAGCATGTCGTTGGCGCCGAGTTCGACGATGACGAGATCAGGCGTCCGGCCGAGGCCGCGCAGGCCCCAGCGCAGGCGGGCGCGGGCCTGCGCGGCGGTATCGCCGGAGACGCCGCCGTTGCGAACGGTCGCGGGGATGCCGGAGCGGCGGAGGGTCGCTTCGAGGCGCGCGGGGAAGCCTTGTTCGGGCGGGAGGCCGTAGCCCGCGGACAGGCTGTCGCCGAATGCCCAGATCAGGGGGGTGTGGGCCTGTATACGGGGTTGGGCGAAGGCAGGGAGTGCGAATAGCGCGGCGAATGCCAGGGCGAGATGGACAATTGCGGCGGGCAGACCATATCGGGGGCGGCGTGGCGATTTTGGCATGTTTTCGCAGTAGCGGGGTTTTTGGGTGGGGCGAAGGTTTGGGTGGGATGGTCGTGGCTATTGAGCCTGGCGAACACCTGCTTGATCGGGACTTTGCGCCGTCGATCCTCCCCGGAACGAGTGCCGGGGTCGGATCGGCCAAGCGATTCACTCGTGGAGGGCCCCCTCCACCGCCTTCGGCGGTCCCCCTCCCCGTTCCGGGGAGGATCTTCTGGTCGCCTGCTTGGCAGCGTGAGCCTTTTGAATCTCGCGGGGAATTGAGCTGACTGACCCCGCCCCCCGTCCCCTCATCGAAGCGCGCGACGTCCGGCTGTCGCTCGGGCGCGGGGCGAGCCGTGTCGACATCCTGCACGGCATCGACCTCAGCGTCGGTGCCGGCGACAGCGTCGCGCTGCTCGGCGCGTCGGGATCGGGCAAATCGTCGCTGCTGGCGGTGCTCGCCGGACTCGAGCGGCCGAGCGGCGGCAGCGTGCGGGTCGGCGAACAGGATTTCGCGGCGCTCGACGAGGACGGGCTGGCCGTGGCGCGGCGGGGGCGGATCGGGATCGTGTTGCAGGCCTTTCACCTGCTGCCGACGATGACGGCGCTCGAGAATGTCGCAGTGCCGCTCGAGCTCGCGGGCGTCGCCAAGGCATTCGAGCGGGCGCGGGACGAGCTGGCGGCGGTGGGCCTCGGCGACCGGGCGGGCCATTATCCGGCGCAGCTGTCGGGCGGCGAGCAGCAGCGCGTGGCAATCGCGCGAGCGATGGCGAGCGAGCCGATGCTGCTGTTCGCCGACGAGCCGACCGGCAACCTCGACACCGCGACCGGCGCGGCGATCATGGACATGCTGTTCGCGCGGCGTGCGGCGAGCGGCGTGACGCTGTTCGTGATCACACACGATCCGGCGCTCGCGGCGCGGTGCGCGCGCGTGATCGAGCTGGCCGACGGGCGAGTCGTCGCGGATCGTCGCGCGGGATGATCCCGGAATGAGCGCAGTGTGGCGGCTGGCGCTGCGCGACCTGCGGCGTGGCGGACGCGGGCTGCTGTTGCTCGCGTTGTGCCTGTTGCTCGGGACCGCGGCGCTCGCCGGCATCGGCAGTCTCTCCGCGAGCGTGCTCGCGGCGCTCGACGCGCAGGGGCGCGCGATGCTCGGCGGCGATCTCGGGCTCAACGTGTCGCAGCGGCGCGCGAGCGTCGAAGAGAGTGCGGCGTTCGCGGCGGCGGGGCGCGTGGCCGAAACGGTGACGATGCAGGCGATGGCGAGCGCGCCCGGGCGCGCACCGGTGCTGGTGCAATTGCGCGGCGTCGACTGCAACTGGCCGCTGGTCGGCGCGCTGCGACTGGCGCCCGGGGCGCTGGCGGCGCGGCCGCATGGTGACGAAGTGGCGGTGGCGCCGCTGGTGGCCGAGCGGCTCGGTGTCCGAGTGGGGGATCGCATCCGACTGGGCGAGGCGCGCCTGCGGCTGATCGGCCTGATCGCGAGCGAGCCCGACCGGATCGGCGGCGGGTTTTCGCTGGGCGCGCCGGTACTGGTCGACATGGCCGGGCTCGACGCGACGCAGCTGGTGCAGCCGGGCAGCCTGTACGAGAGCCACTATCGCATCGTGCTGGGGCGGCGCGACCAGGCCGCGGCCACGGGTGCGCGGTTGGTGCGGCAATTCAAGGGCGCCGGCTGGTCGTCGCGCACCAGCGCCGAGGCGGCGGGTGGCCTCAAGCGCGGGATCGCGCAGCTCGGCCAGTTCCTGCTGCTGGTCGGTCTCGCCGCGCTTGCGATCGCCGGCGTAGGCGTCGGCAGCGGCGTTTCCGCCTATCTTGCGGGCAAGACGCGGACGATCGCGATGCTCAAGGTGCTCGGCGCGCAGTCGCGGGCGATCGCCGCGATCTTCCTGCTCCAGCTCGCGCTGGTCGCGGTGTCGGGCGTCGGCGCCGGGCTCGCGATCGGCGCGCTGGTGCCGTGGATCGTCGCGGCGGTCGCGGGATCGGCGCTGCCGGTGGCGCCGCGGCTGGCGCTCTATCCGCTGCCGCTGGCGACGGCGGCGGCGCTGGGGTTGCTGGTCGCGCTGTTGGTCGCATTGCCGGCGCTGGCGCGGGCGCGCGAGGTGCCGGCGGCGTCGCTGCTGCGCGACGCGCTCGCGCCGCGGTGGCTGCCGGGAGTGCCGACACTCGCGGGCATGGTCCTGTTGCTGGGCGGGCTGATCGCACTGGCGGTGTTCACCGCGAGCGACCCGCTGCTCGCGCTGGGGTTCGTCGGCGCGGTGTTCGCGCTGGTGGTGGTATTGTGGTTGATCGGCGCGGGAATTCGCGCCGGGCTGGCGCGACTGCCGCGACCGCGCGCACCGCTGGTGCGGCTGGCGCTCGCCAACCTTCACCGCCCAGGCGCGCAGACCGATCGGCTGGTGGTCGCACTCGGGCTCGGCTTCTCGCTGTTCGTCGCGCTCGCGGTGATCGACACCAGCCTGTCGGCCGAGCTCGCCGACGCTGCGCCGGCGAAGGCGCCGCGGTTCTTTGCGATCGACTTGCAACCGCAAGACGCCGGCCGGTTCCGCGGGGTCGTGATGCATGCCGCGCCCGACGCCCGGATCGAGGCATTGCCGTCGCTGCGCGGATCGATCGTCGCGCTCAACGGAATGCGCGTCAGCGATCTCAAGACGCTGCCGGCGAATGCCTGGGCGGTGCGCGGCGAGCGCACGCTGACCTGGGCGGCGACGCTGCCGCCGCGCAATGTCGTGACCGCCGGAAGCTGGTGGCCGGCCGATTACCGCGGGCCGCCGCTGGTGTCGCTCGAGGACAGAGCGGCGGCGGCGCTGGGGCTGCGGGTCGGCGATACGATCACCGTGTCGGTGCTGGGCGTCGAAGTGCCGGCGCGGATCGCGGCGCTGCGGCGTGTCGACTGGGGCGGGCTCGGGCTCAATTTCGCGGTCGTCTTTTCGCCCGGCTATATCGAGGAGGCGCCGCACAGCCTGTTGGCAAGCGTCTATGCTCCGGCCGCGAGCGACGGCGTGGTGGCGGCGCGCGTGGCGAACGCCCTGCCCTCGGTCACGCTGATCCGCGTCGGCGACCTGATCGGGCAGATCGCGACGATCATCGGCCAGCTGGCGACGGCGGTGCGCGCGGCGGCGGCAATGACGATCGCGGCAGGGATCGCAGTGCTGGTCGGCGCGGTGGTCGCGGCCGAGCGCACGCGGCGCTACGACGCCGTGATCCTCAAGCTGCTCGGCGGCACTTCGCGGCAGGTGTTGGCGGCGCAGGCGATCGAATATCTGCAGCTGTCGCTGGTGCTCGCCGGCGTCGCGCTGGCGGTGGGCGGCGGCGCAGGCTGGTTCGTGGTGGTGCGGGTGTTCGAGCTCGGCTGGGCGCCGGACTGGGGGGTGGTGGCGCTGACGCTGGGGGCAGCGGTGGTGGTCACACTGGGGATCGGCGTGGTCGGGAGCCTGCCGGCGCTCAGAGTGCGGCCGGCGGTGGCGTTGCGCGAGCTATGACGATCTTAAGCGCCTAGCGCCGCGGCGAACGCTTTCACTGCCATGGTTTCGTCGCCATTCCACACCGCACCGGAGACCGCGAGAAAATCGGCTCCCGCTTCGACCAGCGGGCGCGCATTTTCAGGGGTGATGCCGCCGATCGCAACGCACGGGATTTCGAACAGTGCCGACCACCAGCTAAGGATCGAGGGATCGGGGCGGTGGCGGGTTTCCTTGGTGCTGGTGGGATGGAAGGCGCCGAACGCGACATAGTCGGCCCCCGCCTCGCCCGCTTCCATCGCAAGGTGGCGGCTGTCGTGGCATGTCACGCCGATCTGGGCGCCGGGCCCGAGCAGCTTGCGTGCCTCGCGCGGATCGCCGTCCTGCTGGCCGAGGTGTACGCCGTCGGCACCCAGGCGTTTGGCGAGGCTGATGCTGTCGTTGACGATGAACGCAACGTCGCGATCGGCGCATATGCGCTGGAGCGGCTCGGCGAGGCGAGCGGCTTCATGCTGGTCGATATCCTTCACGCGAAACTGGAATGCGGCGACCGGTCCGGCCTCGAGCGCGCGCGCGAGCCGATCGGGGAAGCTGCCGCCGACATCGAGCGGCGAGATCAGGTAAAGCTGACACGGCGGCCGCTTGTCGTCGCGGACGAATTGCACAGCAAAGTTGGGGTCGAGCGGGCCGAGGCTGTCGTCGTCGAAATCGGTCATAACCTGGGCTCTAGCGCGTCGGGAGCGCCGACGGAATGTCTACAGCGATGCGCCTGAAATCCCGCGCCGAGTGTCACGGCGGACCGGTCCCATAGGCGCCAACTTAGGGGCTGAACAGCCGACTATCGCGGGACAAAGATCCTCCCCGAAACGGGCGATATAATGGTCGACGGCGACCGCGAGCGCTCCCTCTCCCGCTTGCGGGAGAGGGTCGGGGTGAGGGTGAGAGGTGGAAGCCCCCACAGACGTCGCAGACTCTTCCACGTCGTACCCTCACCCTTCCGCCGCCTGCGGCGGCTCCCTCCAGCATCGGGTCGGCCATGCTCCCAGCATGGCCTAAACAGCGCGGGGCGCTGTTTACCCGATGCTCCCGCAAGCGGTAGAGGGAAACTTACGTCACTCCTCGCCCTTGTAGATCCGCACCAGCCGGTCGAGCATCGCAAGCGCCTCGCTGCGTTCGCGCTGGAAGGTGTTGCGGCCGATGATCGAGCCGTTGCCGCCGCCGTCGCGGATGTCGCGCGCGTCCTGGAACACGGCGTCCTCGCCCTTGGCCGCGCCGCCCGAGAAGACGACGATGCGGCGGCCGTTGAAACAGGCCTTGACGACATGCTTGACGCGATCCGACTGCGCCGACCAGTCGGTGCCGGCATAGGATTTTTCGGCGTCCTTCTGCTCGATGTGCGCGCTCGGCAGCTTGACCTTGATGATGTGCGCGCCGAGCAGCGCCGCCATGTGCGCGGCATAGGCGCCGACATCGAGTGCGAGCTCGCCGTCCTTCGAGAGCTTGCCGCCGCGCGGATAGGACCAGATCACGGTGGCGATGCCGACCGAGGCGGCCTCGGCGCGCATCTCCTTGATCTCTTCCATCATCTCGAACACGCCATCGGCGCCGGGATAGATGGTGAAGCCGATCGCCGCGCAGCCGAGCCGCAGTGCGTCATCGACGCCGGCGGTGACGGCCTGGTCGACCGCAGTCGCCCAGCTGTTCGAGCTGTTGACCTTGAGGATCGTCGGGATCTGCCCGGCGAAGCTGTCGGCGCCCGCCTCGATCATGCCGAGCGGTGCGGCATAGGCGGAAAGCCCGGCGTCGACTGCGATCTGGAAATGATAATGGGGATCATAGGCGGGTTCGTTGACTGCGAAGCTCCGCGCAGGTCCGTGCTCGAACCCCTGGTCGACCGGCAGGATGATCAGCTTGCCGGTGCCGCCGAGGCGCCCGTGCATGAGGATGCGCGCCAGATTGGCTTTCACGCCCGGATTGTCGGACTCGTAATTGGCCAGGATGGACTTGACGATCGGCGTCATGATTTCCCCTCATCTTCCCTTGGACGGCGGCCTGATAGCCAGCGTTCGGAGACGCCGCAACGCCGGTTGCGGAAGAATTGGCACTTAAAAGCGGCCGTGCTGGGACAGTCGAGAATGGTACCGCTACCGTGCTTGATCGCTTCGACGATTATGCGTTGACCCGAATTCCGCCGGAGGCAATTTCGCTGGCGAATGTCGTTTTCAGATTTGCTGAAGCGGTGCAGAGTTGATCGCGAGCTGCGGAAACCGTCCAAGCCGGATGCAATAGCCCTGGCTCCGCGCTTGATGCTTTCGCCGTACCGGCTCAGAAAGAAGCGACGGGAGGGGCAAACCGATGCACAGACAGCGAATTGCCGGCTTGAAGGTCGTTGGTCTGGCATTGTTGGCGTTCGCGCTGCTCGGCGCGAAGAAGCCGGTGGTCGGCCAGCCTGCCCCGGATTTCCAGCTCGTGCTGGTCGATGGCAGCAAATTGCAGCTGCACGATCTGCGCGGGCAGGTCGTGATTCTCAATTTCTGGGCGACGTGGTGCGTGCCGTGCAAGGAAGAGCTGCCGCTGCTCGACGCCTATTATCGGCTCCAGCAATCGCACGGGCTGCGCGTGTTCGCCGTGACCACCGAAGATTCGGTGCCGAACAGCCAGCTCAAGCCGCTGTTCCGCGCGATGGCGATCCAGCCTGTCCGGCGTCTAAGCGGACCATATCGGATCCTGGAAGGCGTGCCGACCAACTATGTGATCGACCGGGCGGGCATCGTGCGCTTCGCCCACGCCGGCGCGTTCGACCTCGACGCGCTGAACCAGGTTCTGATCCCGCTGCTCAAGGAACCGCCGCCCGACGAAACCGACCCCGCTTCGTGAGCGAGGCTCAGCCCGCCGCGCGCAGCTCGGGTTGCTGGTCGGCAGGGAGGATCGGGCGCATGTCGCCCGACACGATCGCGCGGCCCTTGCCGAGCGCCTTCGCGCTGTAGAGCGCCAGGTCGGCGCGCTTGAGCAGCTCGGCGCGGGTCGGGACATCGCCGTCGAGCCAGCATGCTCCGAGCGTCGCGGCGACACGGATCACGCCCCGATCGCCGCCATAATCGACACGCAGGTCGAAGAGCAGATCGGCGAGCAGGCCGCGGATGTCGCGCATCGCGAGTTCGTTGGTGACGACGAGCACGAACTCGTCGCCGCCGAGGCGCGCCGTGAAGCCGAGCCGTGCCGCATGGTCGCTGAGCTTGTCGGCCATCGCCTTGAGCACGAAGTCGCCCGCAGGATGGCCGTAAGTGTCGTTGAGCTTCTTGAAATTGTCGAGGTCGATCATCATCAGCACCAGCCCCGGCGCCGCCGACACGCGATCGGCGATCAGCTCGTCGAGCCGGGCATTGAGTGCGGCACGGTTCGGGATCTGCGTGAGCTCGTCGATCTTCGCGGACCGTTCGAGCGCCTGCTCGACGAAATAGCGCTCGGTCACGTCCTGGCAGACGCCGAACAGACCGACCGGCTCGCCGTCGGCGAACAGCGTCTCGCCCACGTTGCGCACGCGCCGCTTGAGACCGCCCGCCGTGACGATGTCGGTCTCGAGATCGAAGGATTCGCCAGTGCCGATCGCGCGGTCGACGGCCTGCATCAGGACTTCGCGGTCCCGCGTCGAATAATAGTTGAAGAGCGATTCGAGGTCGGGCGCGCCTTCGTCGGTCGACCGGCCGAAGATCGCGAACGTCTGCGGCGACCAGTCGACCAGGCCCGTGGTCACATCGAGGTGCCAGGACCCGATGTTGACCAGCTGTTCGGTCAAGCGGAAGTTGCGCTGCCAGCGATCGATCGCAACCAGCGCGCGCCGGCGCGCCTCGGACAGCTCGACGGAGCTCTCATCCCCCGCACGCACGTCGAACAGCCGTTCGATCGCGTCGGCGAAGCTGCCGAGCGCCTCGATCGCCTCGTCCGACAATTCCAGCGCGCCGCCGCGTGCCTGCAGCGCGCTCGCCGCAGAGGCATCGAAGCGACGCCGCGCATCGTCGCCGCCGAGCATCGCCACTTCGCGGCAATTGAGCAGCCGCGCGGCGCTGTCGACGATCGTGCCGAACAAAATCTCGGAATTGGCGTCGCGGTCTGTCACGATTTCCTGCTTCGAACCACTGCCCTTGTCATCGTCCACCGCGTCCCCCTCGCGTCCCGTGGCAATTTCGCTACCTCTCCCTTCCTTTTAGAAGGAAGTTGTCACCGGTAGATGAACATAGGGCGGACATGGGGAGAATTACGGAAGGAGGAGTCGCGCCCTCCCCCCGCGCCCAACTTATGGACTGAGCGAGCCGACTATCGCAGGACAAAGATCCTACCCGGAACGGGGAGGATCATGACCTCAAATACGATACGTTAGCGCCTATGGGCCTTCACCGGGGAAGCGGATTTGTCGCAGCACCCACCGGCTCTACCTTGGCCGGTGTGCGCTTGTGCGCAAATGGCAGTATTTCTAGCGCGCCAACGCCGCGACGCCAGGCAGCTCCTTGCCTTCCATCCATTCGAGGAACGCGCCGCCCGCCGTCGAGACGAAGGTGAAGTCGCCGGCGACACCCGCCTGGTTGAGCGCGGCGACCGTGTCGCCGCCGCCCGCGACCGACACCAGCGAGCCTTCCCGGGTCAGCGCGGCCGCGGTGCGGGCGAGCGCGACGGTCGCGCGGTCGAACGGCACCGTCTCGAACGCGCCCAGCGGGCCGTTCCACACGAGCGTGCGGCAGGTCTTGAGCACGTCCGCGAGCGCCTCGGTCGCGGCGGGGCCGACGTCTAGGATCATTTCGTCCGCCGCGACTTCGTGCACGTTGCAGGTGCGCAGGCTCGGCGGATTGGCAGCGAACTCCTTCGAGACCACCACGTCGTAGGGCAGATGCACGGTGCAATTGGCCTTTTCCGCCGCCGCGAGGATCTCCTCCGCCGTGGCGGTCAGGTCATGCTCGCACAGCGACTTGCCGACATCGACTCCGCGCGCGGCGAGGAAGGTATTCGCCATGCCGCCGCCGATGATCAGATGATCGACCTTGTCGACGAGGTGCTTGAGCACGTCGAGCTTGGTCGAGACCTTGGCGCCGCCGACCACCGCGGCGACCGGATGCTGCGGATTGCCGAGCGCCTGGTCGAGCGCGTCGAGCTCGGCCTGCATCTGGCGGCCGGCGAACGCCGGTAGCCGGTGCGCCAGCCCCTCGGTCGAGGCGTGCGCGCGATGCGCCGCCGAAAAGGCGTCGTTGACATAGAGGTCGCCGAGCGCGGCGAGCCGTTCGACCGTCTCGGGCGCGTTCTTTTCCTCGCCGGCGTCGAAGCGCGTGTTTTCGAGAATGCCGATCTCGCCATCGGCCATATCTGCGATCGCCTCGGCGGCCGCCTGATCGTCGATGAAGCGCACCGGCCGACCGAGCACCTGCGCGAGCGGCCGAGTGACGAGCGCCAGGCTCATCTCGGGGTTGCGCTGGCCCTTGGGGCGGCCGAAATGCGCGAGCACGATCACCTTCGCGCCCTTGTCGGCGAGCTCGGCGAGCGTATCGACCGCGGCGCGCAGCCGCGTGTCGTCAGTCACCTCGCCATCGGCCATCGGCACGTTCACGTCTTCGCGCACCAGCACGCGTTTGCCGGCGATGTCGCCCATGTCGTCGAGCGTCTTGAAGCTGCGGGTCATGTTTCGATCCTGATTTCGTCGCCAATAGTTATCGTGCCGCCGGCGATCACCTTGCCGCCGACGCCGCCGCGCCAATCGGGTTCGAGCGCCCGGCGCAGTCCCGGCGCCAGCTCGTCCATGCGC
>Ga0207711_10005629_pt1 | contig 10592 bp, 7 predicted proteins | sample KBSS34metaG_FD_184401 | JGI IMG/M metagenome (GOLD analysis project Ga0207711, IMG submission 184401) | Switchgrass rhizosphere microbial communities from Kellogg Biological Station, Michigan, USA - KBS S3-4 metaG (SPAdes) (version 2) | ecosystem: Host-associated > Plants > Roots > Rhizosphere >...
GAACTCGGCCTGGTTCTGGGCTACATCGTTGTCTGCCGCTGTCGGGATTTCAACGCTCCACACGATGTTCAGCCCATCCAAACCCGGGTGCCCAAGTAGCGGTTGCCGCCCCTCCGGGGACCAGTGAAGGAGTAGAGTAGGGCTTCCACACCAACGAAGTTCCTCTATCTCAATCTGAACGCCAGGACTCGGCTCGCCCACCTGAGGAGAAATAAACGCGGCGACGGAGCAGTCAGCGAGCATCTGACGGACCATGGCGCGATCGACGTCACCTGATTGGACACTTTTGAAGGTTTGCGCAGGCATGTGCTCGTACTCGTACGCGTATAGACCCAACTGTTCCAGTTTGTGCTTCAAGGCGAATGCGACCTTTGCCTCGGCGGGGCGGGCTTTCGAAAAAATGACATACACGTCGCGGGGCGGAGGACTCAAGAGCAGATATGGTTCGTCTGGATCGGACCCGTTCATACAATGCTAGTCTCGTGTATCAGTGGCTCGTGTAATAAGTCTCATGCCTGGCCAGAGAAGGCAGCCCCTATCGAAAAGTCAACGGCCTGGGCAACAGAATTCCTGAAAGATCAATGTGCCAGCGCCGGGGGTGGTTGATGTATAGGTCGTTTCAAGAGTGTGGTCTCCTCCGTATGTGAGATTGCCTCCCATCCACTTTCTCCAAGTTCATTTAGAGTCGCTACGAATGCGGGTCCCCACATCGCTCCAGTCGGAAGTTCTCTAAGTTCGTTTTTCTTGCCAGCCAACGTTATTGCTACGTGAGCGCTGTCGATGTATGTGACGAGTAGGTATTCCCATTTCATAATTCCGGATTCTGGCAGAAAACAATTAACAAATCACGGAATGCACGATCTGGAGATAGTCGAAACAAGTGAGGGAGACCGGCCACGCTATTTCGCCACAAGAACAATAACGCCCGACCGAGGGCAGCCCGGATAAGCGAGACGCCCCTGGCCGCCCAGAGAGAATCCTGTATCAGGGCTGTTGTGATCTGTTCTCGTTCGGGAAGCTGTGATTCCCGGGATACACGGCATGTGATTCCCTCGGATTTGGACGATTCCATCGGCTATACTTCGCGAGCAACAAGCGCGCAATGCCGAGGTGACAGAGGGAGATGAGTGAGCCCGTCGCAATCGGGGCCGACTTTAGGGCAATACTGAATCGAGGCGAAGATCGGATAGGGCGGTATGGTGTCGTCTATCGCGCTCTCGATACAAAGCTGAACCGCCAGGTTGCGGTGAAATTCCTTTCAACAGGGGTGGCGGATGTAGGCGCCCGCCGGCGCTTTCAGCGTGAAGCGCAGTTGACCTCCGCTCTGAATCACCCACACCTGGTGATGGTTCACGACATCGGAGAGGCGGACGGTCAACAGTATGTCGTCACCGAACTCGTAGACGGCAGCACGCTGAGCGATTGGGCTGCGGCTGAGCCGCGGTCCTGGCGGCAAATCGTCGAGTTGCTTCTCGGTGTCGCAGAGGGTCTTGCAGCGGAGCATGACGCGCACATTCTGCATCGAGACATCAAGCCCGCAAACATCCTCGTCTCGCGCAGTGGCTACGCGAAACTCGCGGACTTCGGTGTCGCCAAACTTTTGGATACCCCTGCTTCGGACCAAATCCTAACGCAAACCAGCTTGATTGTCGGGACTCCAGCCTACATGTCTCCCGAACAAGCCAACGCCGGAAAGTGTGACGCTCGCAGCGACCTCTTTTCCTTCGGTGTTGTGCTTTACGAGATGTTGTCGGGAAAACGGCCGTTCGAAGCGAATTCGATAGGAGAGGTTCTCCAAAAGGTGATCCACGAGTCTCCGGAACCCCTGAACGATTCCATTCCGGCACCGCTCCGCCACTGAGCGGGAGACTTCTCCACGTGCGGTAATGAGCCAACCTCCCAGTAGTTCGCCACGGCGCAACGTGCGCGAAATGCGCGGGAATGAGTGGCGAGCCCAAGCTGGGCGTCACAAGAACTGGACGAAGAACTCTTATATGTGGCTTTGTTTGCAATACGAGTTTTGCTCCAACAGCCGCGAGAAGAAACGCACTACTTCCTTAACGGAGTATTTGGAGTATATCCAAAATTGGAAGGTCTGTAAGTCTATGAAACGAAAAGCGGGAGACGGGGATCGAACCCGCGACGTCCAGCTTGGGAAGCTGGCATTCTACCGCTGAATTACTCCCGCTTGCCCAATAGATTCTACAGGTTCAGTTCACGTAATCAACTCTTTCGTCAGAAATGTGGCCATCTGTGATCAATTGCTTCACGATCCTTTCCACGCCGGCGAGCTTCGCTCGTTTCGAGGTTTGCACGCGGATGAATTGTGTATCCGCCTAGCCTTCGCCAAACTTCTTCCAGTGCAGCCAATCCCGCCGCGCGACGAACTACTGATGTCGAAGCCACGCAGGACAGAAGCGGAAACGAGCGCGCTTTACATGACGCCCGCAGGGAAGATTGTCGTCGGTTGCTCCGAGTAGCGTCTCAATTTGAGGGTGATTCTGGCGCCGGTGCCAGCGGCAATTTGAACAGTGAAGCTGCGATTGTCGATGGGGAAGACCTTTCCGCCGATCTCCGCTGAGAGTATCCGATGCTCACCGTAGGCTCCGCCTTGAAGCGTGACGCTTCGCGGTGATGATTGTTCCACATTCACAAGAGTGACAACGGTCTCGGTGTTCGTCATCTGCGAAACCAGCGCGGCGACGCCGTCGGGCAATCCCGCCCGATGACGTGCGGGATCGAAGTAACGTATGCGGGCATTCAATAATCCGCCGTCTCTGCCGGGAGGCAGGCCGCCCAGCGTCAACCGGATGAGAGCGTCGACAGCGGCAGGGTTGAAATCCATCATATTGTCCGCAAGTCGCTGTGCGGGAGTGGTGCGATCGGCCCGCATACGGCTGAGACGTGTTTCGATCAATCGCAGGTCACTGCGCAGTGCTGTTTCCGGGTACGAAGGATTTTGACCCTGAAGATACATGATCCATGGATTGTTTCGCCCTGCGCGCTCTAGATCTTCCGTCTTCATCGACCAGTACCAAACCTCGAGTGCTCCGACATTCCAGGGCTGCGACTGCCAACCGTACCAACCGTTCGCACCGAACATCGTCGGATATTGCTTCCGTCCATTCACGGTCGTCGCATTGGCGTTCACAGCGTCGATCATCATGCGCCACGCATCGATGTATTTGAAATCGCCGGTGACCCACAACGCGTTGTTGAATCCGACAAGCGCGCGCGGTATGCGATTGCGATCCTCGCGCCGGCCTGTCACGGGATTTATCGGACTGAAACCCCAGCCGTAAGCATTGCCCCACCACTTGCCTTCGGGGCCGCCAGTTTTGCCATCCAGATCGACAAAGCTCGGGATGATGCCGTTGTTCCTCTTCATCCGTTCTAACCACGCGTCCATGTAATCGACAATCCACTTCTTGTATTTCGCTTCACCCGTCACAAGGTAGGCGTCCAATGGCAGCGTGGTGGCAACGAGATTGAGAAAAGAATCTCCGGCAACGTCGCCATACTCAGCGTAGTGAGCGAGCATCTCGTCGAAGTTTCGTTCGCTGTGGCCGGCGGTGAAACTTTCGATGTCGATCGGATCGCCGACCCAATCGAGCGGCGTTGCATTGCGCAACATCGGGCCGCGGCTTCCATTGATTAGACTTCGGATGAGCTTCAGCTTCGGATCATAGTTGGGGGCTTCCGGATCCTCGCCCATGTACATGGCAGCATAGCGCTGCGCACGAGTGCGGTATTTCGGATCCGTCGGCACGGACAGGCCCATGCGGTTGAACACCCGCAGGGCCTCGCCGTGATGCATCCAATCGGATTGTGTGCTGAATTCCTTGTAGTACATTCCACCACGGCCCGCGGGAACCTGTGTCGTCCTGGCCTCGGTGTATTGCTGCAGCATTCCGTCCAATCCCTGGAGGTACAACCGCAGGACTTCATCGCTTCCGCCGACGGCGTGCAGCTCGGGCCATCCGGCCATGTTTTCAAATGCGTCGTCGGGACCATCGTCGGCGCCCCACCGCAGCACGCATTGCACGTAGCCGCGGGCGTCATAGTACTTGTTGTAGAACTCACCAATAGCCGGTGTGTGTGCATCGAGAAGCTGACGCTCCAGCCGAGCCCATTCGGGGGTCTCTATTGGCGTGTCGATCGCGACCACGATACCCGGGCTTCTCCGTTGGACGCCAAGCGATACCCAGGTCGTTATGAAGGCCAGCACGATACAGGCGGTAAGCAGGCAACCCAATCGTTTCATCTCGGTTTGCGTGAGTCTGTCACTGCGCGCCTGCTTTTGACAATGAATTGCGGGGCCCGGCCGGCGATTTGCGTATCATTGTGCGGCGAGGGAATCCCATGAACACACGAAAGCCTGTCTCGCGTCGATCGATGCTCAAAAGCAGCGCGGCGGCGATTGGAGGAACGCTTCTGGCCGGAGAAGCCGGCGCGCAGAATCCGGCGCCAGCAGCGCAGCGCGGTACAAGCGCCGGACGCAGTTTTCGCGCGCTGATTCGCCACGGAAGGGACTTGACCGTGGAATCACTGAGCTTGCGCGCCATTCAGCCGCGCCAGGTCGTCATCCGGACGTTGGCCGTTGCGCCTTGCTACACCAGCGTGGCGGGAGCGCTGGCTACGACGCAGGCGGGGCGCGCTTCAGTGCCGAACCACTGCGGTTTCGGCATCGTCGAGGAAGTCGGCGCGGATGTTCGCAGGGTCGAAGTGGGCGATCGCGTGGTTGTCGCGGGGACTTCTCAGTGCGGTGTGTGCTACCAATGCCTTCAGGGTCGCCCTGACTATTGTCAGTTCACCTTTGGAGGAGACAACTTCCCACCGTTTGCGGACATGAGCGACGGCACGCCTGTGTATGCCGAAGCCGGAATCGGTGGAGTCAGCGAACTTATGGCAGTATTCGAGGAATACTGCGTCCCCGTGTTCACCGACTTACCTTCCGCGGAACTCACGCTGCTCGGAGATCAACTCGCCTCTGGATTTGCCGCGGGGCATAGCTATCTGCGATTCGAGGCCGGCTCCGATGTGGCCGTGTTCGGCGCTGGACCGGTAGGCCTTGGAGCAGTGCAAGCCGGGCGTGTGGCCGGCGCGGGGCAGGTGATTGTGGTCGAACCAGTGCGATATCGTCGGGATCTTGCGCTCACGGTTGGCGCGACGACTGTGCTTGATCCGATCGCGGAAGGCGATGGAATCGTCGAACGCATTCGGGATCTGTGCAAGGGACCAACAGGGCGACGATTCGCCGGCGCGAAAAGCTGGGTCCGTTCACCCGCTTCCGCAATGGCGCGCGGCGCAGACTTTGTCGTGGAGGCCGCGGGTGTTCAGGTCTTTCCGCCGAAAGTGGAGGCGCAGCCTGATCCAACCAACGTGCGCACTGTTCGTCAGGCATGGGACTCGACATGCATGGGCGGGCACGTCATGCTCATGGGTCTTACTCGGCAGGAGGTGTCGTTCCCCGGCACATCGCTCGCGTTACTCGGACGCCATATTCATCCCGGTCAACAGGGAGGGCTGCACGTCATGCGCGATATCCCGCGTTTCGTGAAGCTCATCGAAAGAGGATTGATCAACGCGAAGGCGATGATTACGAAGAAATACACGCTCGCTGAGGCAAAACAAGCGTATCAGGACACCGCCGATCGGACGATCATCACCGGCGTGATCGAGTTCAGTTGACGTTGGGTCGCGGTTATTTCGTCGGGCCTGAGTTGCAGGGGAGATTGGCAGGGGTGAGGGTGGTTAATTAATGATGTAGGCGGATCATCTCCCCTCCTAGCCAGGAGGGGAGATGGGATTATTTGACTTCCGGGCAATACCCATCTATTCTTTCATCCGGTTTAACGGATGAATCCCGCCGTCGTTGATCAACTCAGTGTACTTTCCGATGCGATACGCGTGCGCATGCTGGCCGTGCTCGAGGGCCGGGAGCTCACCGTCACCGAACTTTGCGACGTGGTCCAGCTTCCGCAATCCACCGTCAGCCGGCACCTGAAAACGCTTCTCGACGGCGATTGGGTTGCCTCAAGGCGGGATGGTACCAGACGGCTTTATACCTTGCCCCTCGCCGATGTCGACGCTTCGGCGAAGCGCCTCTGGCAGGTTGTCCGTGAGCAGGTGACTTCCACTGCTGCGGCCTCTGACGACGAACGCCGGCTGAAACAGATCCTAGAACGGCGCAAGACGCAATCGGAAGCATTCTTCTCTTCAGCTGCCGGCCAGTGGGATCGTCTTCGCGAAGACTTGTTCGGCGCAACGAGTCATCTCAGGGCACTGGCGGGGCTCCTCGATCCCGACGATGTAGTCGGCGATCTCGGTTGCGGCACGGGCCAGGTCAGCCAGTGGCTCGCGCCCTTCAGCAACCGGATCATCGCCGTCGACTCTTCTAAAGAAATGTTACGCGCGGCTAAAGACCGGCTCTCTGGAAACCGTCACGTCGAGGTGCGTCAAGGATCTCTGGAAAAACTGCCCATCGATGCAGCAGAATTGGACGTCGCACTACTCCTGTTAGTTCTCCATCACGTGCCGGAGCCGCAGCGCGCGCTCAAGGAAGCCGCGCGTGTTTTGAAGCCAGGCGGGCGGCTGCTGATCCTGGACATGCTGCCGCACGAGCGCGAAGAGTACCGACAGACGATGGGTCATGTCTGGCTCGGCATCAGCGAGAAGCAGATGCACCAATGGTTGCGCGAAGCGCAATTCAAGACCGTCCGATGGCAGCCGTTGCCGCCGGATTCGAAAACCAAAGGACCAAGTTTGTTCGTCGCGACTGCGCGACGGCTGTAGTTTGCAGTTCGTAAATTCAAATTCAAATTAAGGAGTTCTACATGTCAGCAACAGTTGGACGTCTCCACGCTTTCGAGGAAGCGAAGAAGGCAGGACGCTTACCGTACAAGGTCCGCGATCTCTCTCAGGCCGAATTCGGCCGCAAGGAGATCCGCCTCGCCGAGCAGGAAATGCCCGGCCTCATGGTGGTCCGCGAGCGTTATGCGAAGCAGCAGCCCCTCGCTGGAATGCAGATCATGGGCAGCCTGCATATGACGATTCAGACGGCGGTCCTCATCGAGACTCTCGCCGCGCTCGGCGCCGATGTCCGCTGGGTGTCCTGCAACATCTTCTCGACGCAGGATCACGCGGCTGCAGCCGTTGTGGTTGGTCGCCCCGAAACGGGCGGAACGCCGGAGAATCCGAAAGGCATTCCAGTCTTCGCGTGGAAGGGCGAGACGCTCGAAGAATACTGGTGGTGCACCGCGGAAGCCCTGCGATGGCCCGACAACTCCGGGCCGGTCCAGATCGTCGACGACGGTGGCGACTCGACCCTGTGGGTTCACAAGGCCCTCGAGTTTGAAACTGCAGGCAAGGTTCCGGACTTCGATGCGAAGAACGATCCCGAAGAGTGGGGAGTCGTTCTGGACACGCTGCGCAAGGAACTGAAGGAGCGTCCGAATGTGTGGACAAAGATTGCCAAAGGTGTGAAGGGCGTGTCGGAAGAAACCACGACCGGCGTGCATCGCCTCTATCAAATGGAAGAGGCCGGCAAGCTGCTCTTCCCTGCCATCAACGTCAATGACTCGGTGACGAAGTCCAAGTTCGACAACATCTATGGATGCCGTCATTCGCTGCCCGATGGATTGATGCGCGCTTCAGACGTGATGCTCGGCGGAAAGGTTGCCGTTGTTCTGGGATTCGGCGAAGTCGGAAAGGGCAGCGCGCAGGCGCTGCGAGGCCAGGGCTGCCGAGTCATCGTAACGGAAATCGATCCGATCTGCGCGCTGCAGGCCGCGATGGAAGGCTACGAAGTGAAGACTGTTGAAGACGTCGTGTCGTATGCCGACATCTTCATCACGACGACCGGAAACAAGGACGTCATCACCGTCGACCACATGGCGAAGATGAAGGATAAGGCGATCGTCGGAAATATCGGGCACTTCGATAACGAGATCGACATGGCCGGACTGAAGAAGACCCCGGGCATCCAGAACATCAACATCAAGCCGCAGTACGACGAGTGGAAGTTCCCCGATGGTCACAGCGTGATGATCCTGGCGGAAGGCCGGCTGCTCAATCTCGGCTGCGCGACGGGCCATCCGAGCTTCGTGATGAGCGCGTCGTTCACGAACCAGACGCTCGCACAGATCGACCTGAAGGAAAACGGAAGCAAGTACCAGAACAAGGTCTACATGCTGCCGAAGCATTTGGATGAGGAAGTCGCCCGGTTGCACCTGGGCCATCTCGGCGTGAAGCTGACGAAGCTCACGACGGAACAGGCGAAGTATTTGGGTGTGTCGGTGGATGGGCCGTATAAGGCGGCGCATTACCGGTACTAAGGAGCGGTTCCCCGTTAACAAATAACAATTAGGATCGGGGAGCTTTGTGATTGATTAACTATGAAATGTTATTTGTGAGTAAATCCCGACTGATGTCTGCATAGAAATGGTGTACGTCAAATCGAGGCAGGATCAGTTTAGTGGACTCTCATTTCACAAATAACATTTCATAGTTAGTCAATCACAAAGCTCCCCGATCCTAATTGTCATTTGTTAACGGGGAAAAGCCCGCTACGCGGGCAGCGCGTAAAACGCCATTCCAAGAATTCCATACACTGCAAGAAGCAGCACGCCTTCCATCCAGTTTGACTCCCCATCCAACGCAATGAGGTTCACAATCGCCGCCGATAGTGCAACCGCAGCAATCTCAAATGTTGTAAACACGAGGTCCAGCGGCTTTCCAAAGGCGTAGCTAATAAAAACCAACAGCGGAGCCACCAGCAGCGCGACCTGGATACTCGAGCCCACCGCAATGTTGATCGCCAGGTCCATCTTGTTCTTCATCGCCATCATGACCGCGGTGCTGTGCTCGGCGGCATTTCCGATGATCGCCACAAGGAAGACTCCAATGAAGACGTCGGTCATTCCCAATCGTTCGGCGGCGTGCTCAACCGTACTGACCAGCAACTCGCTCATGACTGCGACAAACCCCGTCGCGATCACGAGAATCAACGTCGCGCGCCATAGCGGGACGTGCTGCATTCCCAGGGCGTGTTCTGAGTCTTCACATGCCTCACCGACGTACAGGTGCTTATGGGTGTGAAGAGAAAAGACCAGGCTCAGCACATACGTCACCGCGAGTACGATGGCGATCTCTACGCTGAGTGTTCGCTCCGCCGGTAGCTGCCCAGCGCCCTTGGAAAGCGCGTGAAACAGTGCAGGCATGATCAGTGCGACCGCGCTCAAAGCGAGCAGAGTGGTGGAAAGCGACGCAGCGGTTCTGTTGAAGCGAAGCTCCGGAAACTTCGCGCCGCCAAACACGACGGACAGGCCGAGCACGAGCAGGATATTCCCGATGATCGAGCCTGTAATCGACGCCTTCACAACGTCATGCAAACCCGCTCGCAGAGCCATGACCGCGATTATTAACTCGGCAGCGTTGCCGAATGTCGCATTCAACAACCCGCCAATGCCCGGGCCTAGATGCTCGGTGATCCATTCCGTGGATCGGCCCATCCATCCTGCGAGAGGGATGATGGCGAGCGCGGATGCAATAAAGATGTAGAGAGGATCCGCTTCCAGAAACTCCAGGGCTAAAGCCGCCGGGATCAACAGGAGCAGCCAGTTCAAAATGTTTTTCAAGATGTGATGGGACTCCCTGGAACCGTTCCCTGTTTGATCGCGTTCATGGCTAGAGCCATCATCGACGCGACATCGGTAAGGTTGGCGGGTACGACAAGCGTGTTCCCTTGCTTTGCGATATTGCCGAGCTGGCTGATGTACTGTTCGGCAACGCGCAATTGCACGGCCTGCGTTCCACCCGGAGACTGAATCGCGGAGGCGAGCTGGCGAATTCCTTCAGCAGTCGCGTTGGCTACGGCAAGGATCGCAGAGGCCTGACCTTCAGCCTCGTTGATCCGCTGCTGCCGATTCGCTTCGGAAGCTTTGATCACCTGCTGCTTTTCGCCTTCTGCGGTGTTGATGGCGGACTCTCGAACGCCTTCGGAGTTCAAAATCGCAGCACGCTTTTCGCGTTCCGCCCGCATCTGCTTTTCCATTGCCGCGAGAACATCTTTAGGCGGTGTGATGTTCTTGATTTCGTAGCGCAGCACTTTCACGCCCCACGGTTCACTGGCTTTGTCCAATTCGGTCACGACTTCGACGTTGATGTGGCTGCGTTCTTCGAAAGTTCGATCAAGTTCGATCTTACCGACTTCGCTGCGAAGCGTGGTCTGAGCAAGCTGCGTTATGGCGAAGCGAAAGTCACTGATGCCGTAGGACGCACGTTCGGGGTTCAGGACCTTTAAATAGAGGATGCCATCAACCGCAACCTGAACGTTGTCGCGCGTGATGCAGATCTGTTCGGGGATATCCATCGCGTCTTCCTTGAGCGAGTGTCGATAGCGGATGGAATCCATGAACGGCACAAGGATGTGAAAGCCGGCGTTAAGGACGCCGTTGTATCTGCCGAGGCGCTCTACGATAAAGGCGCTCTGCTGCGGAACGACAACCGCGGTGCGCGACAACACAATCAGAAGAACCAGTGCAAGTACTACGGCAACGATCAGAGCAGCATTCATAGAAGATGATCCTCAG
>Ga0207711_10005631_pt1 | contig 10588 bp, 7 predicted proteins | sample KBSS34metaG_FD_184401 | JGI IMG/M metagenome (GOLD analysis project Ga0207711, IMG submission 184401) | Switchgrass rhizosphere microbial communities from Kellogg Biological Station, Michigan, USA - KBS S3-4 metaG (SPAdes) (version 2) | ecosystem: Host-associated > Plants > Roots > Rhizosphere >...
GAAGCCGAGCACCGTGGGCGGCAAGACGATCGGCAGCGCCGTGACCGCCGCGACGATCTCCTTCCACCAGCTCCGGCTGCGCGCCAGCCACCACGCCAGAGGCGTGGCCAGCACCAGCAGGATGACGGTCGTCAGGGTCGCCAGTGCGATGGTGATCCAGACGACCTGTCCCACGGACTTTAGCGTACCTCGTATCCGTAGCGCTTGATGATGGCGATCGCCTGCGGCGTCTTGAGAAACGTCAGGAACGCCGCCGCCGCGGGGTTCTTCAGACCGGTGAACAGCAGAATCGCCTGCTGGTCGATGGGCGCGTGATTGGAGGCCGGCACGACCCAGCGCGAACCGCCGTCCTGAGCGATCACCTGTGACAGGGCGACGAAGCCCACCTCGGCGGCGCCCGTGGAGACGAACTGGTAGGCCTGGGCGATCGACGAGCCCATCACGACCTTCGGCTTCAGCGCAGCATAGACGCCGAGCTTCTGCATCGTCTGCACCGCCGCTACGCCATAGGGCGCAGACGCCGGATCGGCGATGGCGACCTTCTGGAACGAAGCCGACTTCAGCACCGCGCCCTTGTCGTCCACCAGGCCGGGCGTCTTCGAATAGAGCACCAGCCGGCCGATCGCGTAGGTGAAACGGGTGCCCGGCACGCCCAGCCCGTCCTGCTCGGCCTTCTTCGGCCGGTCGGCGTCGGCGGAGAGGAACACATCGTAGGGCGCCCCGCGCGCCATCTGCGAATAGAACTGGCCGGAGGAGCCGAAACTCAGGATCGCCTTGTGGCCGGTTGCGGCGGCGAACGCCGTGGCGATCTCCTTGGCCGGTTCGGTGAAGTTGGCCGCCACCGCGACCTGGGTGTCGGCGGCGAGCGCCGGACGGGCGAAACCGCCCACGGCGACCGCGAGCAGCGCGCCGAGCAGCGAAAGGCGTCGGGCGATCATCTGACCCATCTCCTTTAGAAGGCGAGCTGCGAGCGCAGCGCGACCGTGTGGTAGCGCTGGCCGATCTGGGCGCCGATGGGCGTGGCGAAAGTCGTCGCGCTGGGCGGCAGCCGGTCCGCCTTCACCCTTTGGTGCTGCAGCATGAAGCGGGTCACGGCGTTGACGTACCAGTTCACGCCCGCCGCCCAAATGGTCTGTTCGCCGCCGCGAATGGCCTCGGCGCTGGGCGCCGTGCCGCGCGCGCCCTCGTGGTAGTTCAGATCCGTCTTGGAGTAGCGCAGCGCCAGCTCCCAAGCGCCCCAGGTCCCGTCCGGCAGGCTGAAGGGGTGGTCGACGGCGGGGCCGTCGAAGGCGAAGGTCCCCTGGTTGAAGCGTCGGGCCTCGCCGGTGAGGTACTGGGCGCCGGCTTCGAAGCCGAGCGTCGAGGCGTGATTGGCGTCGGTCGAGACCAGGCGCGTGCCGTCGACCCGCAGTTCCGGCCGTTCCTGGAAGGTGACGGGGTAGCGCGCCGTGGTCCCGGCCACGTCCGGGCCGCCGGCGTACCTGCCGTGCACGCCCAACAGCGCCAAATAACCGTCGCCCTTCAGCGGCAGGAGGGTGGCGCGGCCGATGAAGCCAAGCTGGTTGTCGAACGACTGGGTCACGCCGGGCGCCTGGGAATTGACGACCCCGACCACGCGTCCGGACACCGGGCCGTTGAGGTACCAGCGGTCGCCCGCGCCCAACACCTCGGCGGACTCGCGGTAGTCGTCGCCGGCCAGGCTGCGGGCGATGTCGGCGATCGCCGGCCGCTCCCTCGTACCGCGGATCCGGCTTCGCCACCTTCGCCTCCGCCGCGCCCGCCAGACCGAGCCAGCTCGCCGCGCCCAGCAGGGCGGCGGATTTCGAACCCCTCAGCATCGATGCAAACCCCAGTCGTTATGCAGTCACACCTCATAACGATGCTTTTGCTTTCGGATCAAGGCAAGCTTCAGCGCCCGCCGCTTGCCTTTGCGGCGCCGTGTCCCTATTCATCCGAGCGCTGTGGGATGCTTTCGGACCAGACTGCGGATCTTGCTCGCGACGCTCGCCGTCGCGATCACCGCCGCGTTCACGGGCGCCTCCGCGCTGAGCGTCGTCGACCGGGTCCAGCATTCGCATCACGCCGCCCATCACCACGACATCCGGCTGGCGGCGGCTGAACAGGTCGCCGACCCGGCGCTGGCCGATCACTTAGGCTCGGGTCTCGATCCGCTCGATCGCGACCATCAGCCCGGCGCCGGCCACCAGCACGTGGACGCGCCGCCTGCCGGACTGACGGCGCCGATCGAACCCACGCTCACGGGGTGCGTCGCCACTCTGCGATGCACCCAGCCCATTGACGCCGCCTTCCCTGGCCGGCGACCAGACGGTCTCGAACGACCGCCGAGACTCCTCGCCACGTTCGCCTGAACGCGCGTCCTGTCGGGCGCGCCTTGTCCTGCAACGCTCGCGAGATCTCCGAAAATGCGAACCCATGCCCGGGCCATGCGACCCAGGCGCGGACTGGCGCGACTGGCCTTCGCCGTCGTCGTGTCCGCGCCGGCCCTCTCCTTCGCCGCCCCGCTCGATCTGCCTGCCGCCCTGGCCCGCGCCGCAGCCCAGGACCTCACCCGCCCGGCGACCGCCGCGCGGCTCGACGCGGCGGAGGCGACCGTTCGCCAAGCTGCCGTACGGCCGCTTCCGAGCCTCGGCTTCGACCTCGAGAACTTTGCCGGCAGCGGCTCGAGGAACCTGACGGATTCCACTGAAACCACGGTCTTTTACGAGCAAACCCTGGAGCGTGGCGGCAAGCGCGCCGCCCGCCTCGAGGCCGCCCGCGCCGAGATCGCCACGATCCGCCTTCGCGGCGAGGTCCGCGCCCTCGACGCGCTGGCCGCCGTCCAGGCGCTCTGGGTGCAGGCCGCGGCGGCCGAAGCCTCCATCGGCGTCGCCGAGGAGCGACTCGCGGTCGCCGAGCGGCTGGAGCGAGAGACCGCACGAAGGGTCAGCCGCGCGCGCGACCCGCTGTTCGCCGGCGAGCGCGCCCGCACCGCCGTCGCCCAGGCGCGGATCGCCCTCGACCAGGCGCAGGAGGCCGGCCGCAACGCCCGCACGTCTCTCGCCAGCTATGTAGGCCTCGCCGACGTGCAGGCCGAGTTGGCCGGCTTCGAGCGGCTTACGGCCGAACCGGCGCCAGCGGCCGGCGCGGTCGCCGACATTGCGCTTCTCCAGGCCGAACGCGACGCGGCTCAGGCCCGCATTCGGGTCGCGCAAAGCCGATTCGTACAGGATCCGACGGTTCGCGCCGGTGTCCGGCATTTCCGCGACGGCGGCGACATCGCCTTCGTCGTCGGCGGTTCGATTTCAATCGGTCGCGACGACGCCAACCGCGGCAATCTCGAGCGCGCCCGCGCCGAGCGCACCGCGGCGGACGCCGAACTGGTCGCCGCCCGGGCCGAACGCGAACGCGAGCTCGCCCGGCTGGTCGCGCGGCGGTCGGCTGCCGCGTCCGAAGTGGCGCGGATCGATGCCGAGGTGCTGCCCAGCGCACGGCGCGCTGTCTCGCTCGTCCGCGACGGCTTCAACCGCGGCGGGGAGGCGTTCACCTACCTGGAGGTCGCCGAAGCCCAGCGCGCGGTGACCGAAGCCCGCGCCCGCCGCGTGGAGCTCCTCAAGTCCTTCCATCTCGACGGCGCCCAACTGGACCGGCTGGTCGGCCGTCACGCCCCCCTGCTCGCGGAGATCCGCCGATGACCCGACCGTCACTCATGACCGCGGGCGCGGCGATGCTGATCTGCGCCCTCCCCCTCGCCGCCTGCAGGGAGCGGGCGAAGCCCGCGGAGGCCCACGCCGGGGCCGACGGTTACGAACGCGGGCCGCACCGCGGGCGGATTCTGCGCGACGGCGACTTCGCCCTCGAACTGACGATCTTCGAGGAGGGCCAGGAACCGCAGTTCCGCGCCTACGCCTACCGCAAGGACAAGCCCGTCGATCCGCGGCAAGTCTCGGTGACGGTCGAGCTCGCCCGGCTCGGCGGCAAGGTCGATCGCTTCGCCTTCAGGCCGGAAGCCGACTACCTCGCCGGCGGCGACGTGGTGAGCGAGCCGCACTCTTTCGACGTCAAGGTCACCGCGAGCGAGGGGGGCCGCCGGCACGGCTGGAGCTACGCCTCGTACGAAGGGCGGACGAGCATCAAGACGGCCGCAGCCCAGGCCGGTGGCGTCCGCACCGAGACCGCAGGCGCGGCGACGCTTTCCGAGCTGGTGGACATCGGCGGGCGCGTCGAGGTCACGCCCGAGGGCAAGGCCGACGTCCGCGCCTGGTATCCGGGCCGGATCCTGTCGCTGAGCGGCGAGCTTGGCCAGGCGATCCGCAAGGGCCAGCCGATGGCGCGCGTGGAGTCCAGCTACAGCCTGCAGGCCTACACCATCCCCGCCCCGATCAACGGATTGATCGTCGAGAAGCGAGCCAATGTCGGCGGCGTGGCGGGCGAGGCGCCGCTGTTCGTCATCGCCGACCCGAACCAGTTGCACGCCGAGTTCTTCGTCTATCCCCGCGACGCCGAGCGCGTGCGCGTCGGTCAATCGGTGGAGGTCCGCTCGCTGAACGGCCAGCAGCGGCTCGCCGCCAAGGTCGAGGCGGTCGTGCCCACCGCCGACCTGGTCAGCCAGACCCTGGTCGCTCACGTCCACCTGCCCGCCACCGGCTCCAACGCCTTCCGACCAGGCATGGGAGTCGAAGGCGCCTTCGTCGTGGGCGCCAAGCCGGTGGCCCTCGCCGTTCGCTCCAAGGCGCTGCAGCGCTTCCGCGACTTCGACGTCGTCTACGCCCGCGTCGGGGAGACCTACGAGGTCCGCATGCTTGAGCTGGGGCGGCGCACGCCCGAATGGACCGAGGTCCGCGGCGGTCTTGAGCCGGGGACGGAGTATGTGGTCGACGGCGCCTTCCTGATCCGCGCCGACATCGACAAGGCGGGGGCGAGCCATGACCACTGAGCCCGCCGTCCGTACGGGCCCGCTCGAAGGCATCGTCGCGCTCTCGATCCGTGGCCGCTGGGCCGTTCTGGCGCTGATGGCCGTCTTCGTGGCTATCGGCGTCTCGAGCTTCCAGCGCCTTCCGATCGACGCCACGCCCGACATCACCAACGTTCAGGTGCAGATCAACACCGAGGCGCCGGGCTACTCGCCGCTGGAGGCCGAGCAGCGCGTCACCTTCCCCCTCGAGACCGCCATCGCCGGCCTGCCGGGCCTGCAGTACACCCGCTCGCTCTCGCGCTATGGTCTCTCACAGGTGACGGTCGTCTTCGAAGACGGCGTGGACATCTACTTCGCTCGCCAGCTGGTGAACGAGCGGCTGCAAGTCGCCCGCGGCCAGCTCCCGCAGGGACTTTCCCCGGAGATGGGGCCGATCGCCACCGGGCTTGGCGAAATCCTCATGTACACGGTCGAGGCCAAACCCGGCGTTCGCAAGCCGGACGGCTCGCGCTACACGCCGGAGGATCTGCGCACCCTGCAGGACTGGGTGATCCGCCCGCAGTTGCGCCACACGCCCGGCGTCACCGAGGTCAACACCATCGGCGGCTTCGAGCGGCAGTATCTGGTCGCGCCGCTGCCGGAGCGCCTGTCGGCGTACGGCCTGTCGATGACCGAGGTGATCGCCGCGCTCGAGCGCAGCAACGCCAACCTCGGCGCAGGCTATGTCGAACGTCACGGCGAGCAGTACCTGGTCCGCGTGCCGGGCCAGGCGAGCGGCGTCGACGACTTGCAGGCGATCGTCGTGACCAGCGGGGGCGGCGTGCCGATCCGTATCGCCGACGTCGCCGATGTCGGCCTGGGCGAGGAGTTGCGCACCGGAGCGGCCACGGAGAACGGCCAGGAAGTGGTGCTCGGTACGGTGCTGATGCTGGCCGGCGAGAACAGCCGCAGCGTCGCCAAGGCCGCGTCCGCCAGGCTGGAGGAAGCCGCCGAGGCGCTGCCGCCCGGCGTCGTCGCGCAAGCGATCTACAACCGGACCGACCTCGTCGACCGGACCATTCATACCGTCACGACCAACCTGCTGGAGGGCGCGCTCCTGGTGATCGTCGTGCTCTGCCTGCTGCTCGGCAACGTCCGTGCGGCGCTGATCACCGCGGCCGTCATTCCGCTCTCGATGCTGCTGACCATCACCGGCATGGTGCAGACGAAGGTGTCCGGCAACCTGATGAGCCTGGGCGCCCTCGACTTCGGCCTGATCGTCGACGGCGCCGTGATCATCGTCGAGAACTGCCTGCGCAAGTTCGGCGAAGCGCAGTATCGGCTGGGCCGGCTTCTGACGCGGGACGAGCGTTTCGGCCTCGCCGCTTCCGCCGCCAGCGAGGTGATCCGGCCGTCGATCTTCGGGGTGGTGATCATCGGCCTGGTCTACGTGCCGATCTTCGCCCTCACCGGGGTCGAGGGGAAAATGTTCCATCCCATGGCGATCACCGTGGTGATGGCGCTCACAGCGGCCCTGCTGCTCTCGCTGACCTTCGTGCCGGCGGCGGTCGCCCTGTTCGTGAAAGGCGCGGTCGAGGAGAAGGAGAGCCGGGCGATGCGCGGCGCCCGGCGGGTGTACGGCTCGGCGCTGGAGATGGCGCTCAGCCATCGGAAGGCCTTCGTTACAGGCGCAGCGGCGCTGGTCCTGCTTTCGGGGCTCGCCGCCAGCCGCATGGGCTCGGAGTTCATCCCGAACCTGGACGAAGGCGACATCGCCCTCCACGCCCTGAGGATCCCCGGGACCAGCCTCTCTCAGGCCGTGAAGATGCAGACCGCGCTGGAAGCCCGGCTCAAGCAGGTCCCGGAAGTCGAGCGCGTGGTCGCCAAGATCGGCACCGCCGAGGTTGCGACCGATCCCATGCCGCCCTCTGTCGCCGACACCTACGTGCTGCTCAAGGACCGCAGGGACTGGCCGGACCCGCGCAAGCCGCGGTCCCAGCTGGTCGCCGAGCTGCAGGCCGCGGGCGCCGAAGTCCCAGGCAGCAACTACGAGTTCACTCAGCCGATCCAGATGCGCTTCAACGAACTCATCTCCGGCGTCCGTGCGGATGTCGCGGTGAAGGTGTTCGGCGACGACCTCGGGCAACTCCTGGCCACCGGCAGCGAGCTGAAGACGGCGATCGAAGCGATCGATGGCGCACGCGATGTGGGCGTCGAGCAGGTCACCGGTCTGCCGGTCCTGCAGATCACCCCCGACCGGGCGGCGCTGGCGCGGCTCGGGCTCAACGTCCAGGACGTGCAGGACGTCGTCGGGGTCTCGCTCGGCGGCGCGGTCGCCGGCCAGGTCTTCGAAGGTGATCGACGCTTCCCGATCGTGGTCAGGCTGCCGGAGTCCTTACGCAGCGATGTCGACGCCATCGGCCGCTTGCGGATTCCCCTCCCGCCGCCCGGCGTCGGCCCGCGCGGCTTCGTCCCCCTGCAGGATGTGTCCCGAATCGAGGTCCAGACCGGGCCGAACCAGATCAGCCGGGAGGACGGCAAACGGCGCGTGGTGGTGACGGCCAACGTCCGCGGTCGCGACCTGGGCTCGTTCGTCGCCGAACTGCGCCAGAAGGTCGAGGCGGAGGTCGAGGTCCCACCCGGCTATTGGATAAGCTATGACGGGACATTCGAGCAGCTGATCTCGGCGGCCGCGCGACTCCAGCTCGTGGTCCCAGCGGTGCTGCTGCTGATCTTCGGCCTGCTGTTCGCGCTGTTCCGCTCCTGGCGCGACGCCGCGATCGTCTTCTCCGGCGTGCCGCTGGCGCTCACCGGCGGCGTCGCGGCGCTGCTGATGCGGGGCCTGCCGCTGTCGATCTCAGCGGCGGTGGGGTTCATCGCCCTTTCGGGCGTGGCGGTGCTGAACGGCGTGGTCATGGTGAGCTTCATCCGCGACCTGCGAGCGGCGGGACGAACGCTGGACGACGCCATCCGAGAGGGCGCGCTCACGCGGCTTCGGCCGGTCCTGATGACGGCCCTGGTGGCGAGCCTCGGCTTCGTGCCGATGGCCTTCAACGTGGGCGCCGGCGCCGAGGTCCAAAGGCCGCTCGCGACGGTGGTGATCGGCGGAATCGTCTCCTCGACCTTGCTCACCCTGCTCGTGCTTCCGGCGCTCTACCGAACCACTCACCAGCGACCACGCCCTGAAGCATCCGCCACCGGCTAGCTTCACGGGACGGTCAAGAAAGCTTCGCTCAGCCGTCAAAGGCCGAGCCTACGCAGCCCCGGTTTCGAGTTCAGGGGGATTCCAATGCGTATGGCGATCGATCGGCGGCTGGCGCGGCGCGCGGCCATGATGGCGGGGGCCGCGGCCATGATGACGGCCTTCCAGGCCCAGGCGGCCGAGGAGACCCGCGCGGTCGAGGAGACCAATGCGGCCGAAGCCAGCGTCGGCCTCTCGGAGATCGTCGTCACCGCCCAGAGGCGCGCGACCAACCTGCAGGACACGCCGATCTCGATCTCGGTGATGGGGTCGGAGGACCTGCAGCGCCGGCACGTGCAGTCGCTGGCTGACCTGAGCGACGGTGCCATCCCTCGCTGCGCGTCGCGCCCTTCTTCGCCCGCAGCTCCGCGCTGATCCTCAACATGCGCGGCATCGGCGGGGCGATCGACGCCAATCAGCCGGCCCGCGACCAGGCGGTCGGCGTCTACGTCGACGGCGTCTATCTCGGCCGCGCCCAGGGCCTGGGAACGGCGCTCTACGACATCGACCGGATCGAGGTGCTGAAGGGTCCGCAGGGCACCCTGTTCGGCCGTAACACCGAGGGCGGCGCGATCAGCATCGTCACCAAGGCGCCGGGCGGCGAGTACGGCTTCCGCGGCGTCGCGGGCGCCAGCAACTACAACGGCTACAACATGGCTGGCCACCTCGACCTGCCGGCCTTCCACGCCATCAGCCTGAAGTTCGACGGCCTGCTGACCAAGCGCGACGGTACGGTGAAGAACCCGCAGACCTCCGGCCAACCGGACTTCAACGCCTACGACAAGCGCGGCTTCCAGGCCGAGGCGCTGTGGCGGCCGACGGACGGCTTCAGCGGCATGTACGCTTTCGACTACTCCTACGACGCGACGACCCCCTACTACGTGCAGTTGGAACAACGCGGGTCGCTGGCGCTTGCGCCGCTGATCCACCTGCAGCCGACGCGCGCCGAGGTCGGCAACGTGGGCGTTCCGCTGCAGTGGAGCGTCGGCAAGACCTGGGGACATCGGCTGAACCTTGACTGGAAGGTCGCCGACAACCTCAGCCTGAAGTCGATCAGCTCCTATCGCGAGCTGAGGCAGAGCCAGTTCGACAACGGGTCGACCGTGCTGTCGGTCTTTGCGCCCAACGCCACCTTCAGCCGCTACAGCCTGGCCGGCGTCTGGCAGAGCCAATACAGCCAGGAATTCCAGCTGGTCGGCAGCCTGCCGCACATCGAGTTCGCGGCCGGCGCCCTCTACTTCCACGAAAAGGTCCACGACAACGCGCAGACGCCGAACAGTCTGCAGTTCAACGCCAACGGCACGGCCTACACCACGCTCTCGCTCGACCTGAACGCCGTGCCCTTCGACCGCGCCAGTCACGTCACGTCCGAGAGCTACGGCGCCTTCGCGCAGGGCACCTGGACCCCGCCGGTCCTCGACGAGCGGGCGCACCTTACGCTCGGCGGCCGCGTCACTCACGACTCGCGCAAGGGCGAGCTCGACATCGTCAACGGCGCGCTCCCGTCCTACGTCAACGCCGCCGGCCAGCGGATCACCGGCGTCATCCCGCTGGACGAGTCCTGGAGCCACTTCGACCCGCTGGTGGTGCTGGCGTTCGACGCCGGCCCGGGCGTCAACCTCTACGGCAAATGGAGCACCGGCTACCGCGCGGGCGGGGCCAACTCGCGTTCGCTTACCTTCCGCCCCTTCGACCCCGAGAAGGTGTCGATGCTGGAAGGCGGCCTCAAGACCGAGTTCTGGGACCGCCGCGCGCGCCTGAACTTCGCGATCTACACCGGCGAGCTGAAGGACGTGCAGGTCGACTTCAACGCCATCATTCCCGGCAACAACCGCGGCACGCTGGAGACCACCAACGCCGCCACCGGCAAGACCAAGGGCGTGGAGATCGACGGCTCGGTCAATCCGGTCGAGGGCCTGACGCTCACCGCCAGCTACGCCTACACCAAGGTGAACCTGTCGCGGGCCTTCAATCCCTTCACCGGCGCGTCTTCGGTGATCTACCCGCTCTATACGCCCAGGAACGCCGGTAGCGTCGCTGCGGACTACGAGCATCCGCTGGCGGGCGCGACGCTGCACCTGCACCTCGACGGAAACTATTCCGACGGCCAGTACACCTCCAGCGCCGACCCGACGCTGAGCGACAGCTACTTCCTCGTAAACGGCCGGGTCTCGCTCGCCGACATCCGGCTGCAGGCGGGTCCGGCGGTCGAGCTGGCGCTTTGGGGGCGCAACCTGTTCGACGAGCAGCACGCCTTCCTGCGCAACAGGAGCGCGGCGCTTGGAACCTACGCCATCTACAACGAGCCGCGGACCTTCGGCGTCGAAGCCCGCCTCGCCTTCTAGCTCGGAGCCTCGCATGGATCGCCGACATTTCCTCGTCGCCGGCGCGGCCTCGGCCGCAGCCGTCGCGCTCGCCCCTGCCGCCCGGGCGCGCGGCCGCACACTGCTCGACGG
>Ga0207711_10005633_pt1 | contig 10583 bp, 3 predicted proteins | sample KBSS34metaG_FD_184401 | JGI IMG/M metagenome (GOLD analysis project Ga0207711, IMG submission 184401) | Switchgrass rhizosphere microbial communities from Kellogg Biological Station, Michigan, USA - KBS S3-4 metaG (SPAdes) (version 2) | ecosystem: Host-associated > Plants > Roots > Rhizosphere >...
CACGTTTCCCGCGTTCAGTTGACCGCTAACCTTAAAGACCACTTCTCCGTTTGCCTTTCTGGTGATCCTGAGCATCTGCTCCCTCGTCTTAGTCGCGCACTTAAATGGCAATTGGCGCTCCATTTGTAAGTCGTTAAAAAGACAAGCTGTGCATCGTCAAGACGATGGTGAAACTTCGACAATTGGCGACCGATTGAACAAAAGCGGATTCTCGGGATGTAAGATGCCCGGACTTGCCGAGGTACGGATCCGAATTCGAAACACGCCCTCGAGGCACAATTGCGAGCCACCCTCGACGTGATTCCGGCGTAACCTGGTACGCCAATCCGCCCGGCGGACTCACGTTCGTTAATGAACGGCTTGCGGATTACCTGGGTCTGCCGAAAGACCATCCTCTCAGACTTGGCGTCGACATGGGCGCAGAGTGGGATCCCATATTCCCCTTCTGCATCCGCACGACCGCGACGAGACACGCAGAGTGTGGTCAAACTGTCTACGCATGGGCCACGCCGGTGAGGTGAGCTTTCGAGTTCTTAACGCAGAACGAGGGTACCGCTAGTTCCTCAGTCGCGCCGAACCCCTCCGGGCGAGCGATGGAACTCTGCTGTATTGGATCGGGGTCAATCTCGACATAGATGAACGGAAGGGTCTGCGACGCATGTTTAGAGATGGATCGTCTGGATTCGCTGGGACCGGAAACGGGATACTGAGTCTCGAACGGCCTGCTGAATGGAGTAAACCCTTAAGTGCTAACGCTTCGGGGCAAAGGCTAAGAGGCCAGAAGAGGTAGTTCGTCAAGAGCCTCGATTGGTGGTGAACCCAATGCTTGGTCAGTGGGACGGACATGGCCGATTCCTTACGTTTGAAACGACCGGATCGTTGCCCCCTGCGAATTCTCTGGGTGTATGATCCTCGTGGCTCGGCTGGAATCGTGACTGTCGACACACGAAGCGCCCTGAAAGTCGGAGGGCAATCATCGTGGAACTCTCACAATATGTTCTCGAAACTCTCCGCGAGGATGATGAGTTCGTACTGTACCGGGGCGAGCACTCGAACCAACCCGGTTCACCATCAGTTCTCCTGCTAGCTCCTGCTTCGATGCAGCCAGCGTTGGCAACGCTAAAAAAGATAGAGCACGAATATTCGCTGAGGGATGAACTGGATTCAGCCTGGGCGGTCCGGTCCCTTGCCGTGTCCGAGCAACGTGGACAGACGACGCTCGTGCTCGAAGACCCTGGCGGCGAAACTCTCGATCGATTCCTTCCAGGGATGCAGATGCCACAGTTCTTACGCCTCGCCGTCGGCCTCGCAACGGCACTGGGCGGGTTGCACAGGAGGGAGCTGATTCATAAGGATGTGAAGCCGACCAATGTTCTGGTGAATCCCGCGACAGGTCAGGTCCGGCTCATGGGTTTCAGTATGGCTTCGCGCCTTCCTCGCGAGCGCCAGACGCCCGAACCTCCCGAGTTCATTGCTGGGACACTCGCTTATATGGCCCCGGAACAAACCGGTCGAATGAATCGCTCGATCGATTCACGGAGCGACCTCTATGCTCTTGGCGCCACGCTCTACGAGATGCTGACCGGGACCCTTCCATTCACGGCGTCCGATCCGATGGAACTGGTGCACGCCCACATCGCAAGACAGCCGACACCTCCATGCGAGAGGCTGAAGAGTGTTCCGCGCGCGGTTTCGGCAATCATCATGAAGTTGCTCGCCAAGACGGCTGAGGAGCGATATCAGACGGCAGCGGGCGCTGCGAGCGATCTTCGGCGCTGTCTTGATGAATGGGAAACGAGGGGCTGGATTGATGAGTTTCCGCTTGGCGAACACGACACGCCAGACCGGCTGCTGATTCCCGAAAAATTGTACGGGCGAGCATCTGAAATTGAGACCCTCCTCGCTGCTTTCGACCGCATCGTCGCCGGCGGCCGACCGGAGTTGGTGCTCGTTTCTGGATACTCCGGCATCGGCAAGTCATCCGTTGTCAATGAACTCCACAAGCCGCTTGTTCCGCCGCGGGGCTTTTTTGCGGCGGGCAAGTTCGACCAGTACAAGCGCGACATCCCTTATGCCAGTTTGGCGCAGGCTTTTCAGAGCCTCATCCGCCTACTGCTAAGCAAGAGCGAAAAGGAGCTGAGTAAATGGAGAGATGCCCTTCGTGAAGCGTTAGATCCGAACGGACAGCTCATTGTGGATCTGGTTCCCGAATTGAAGCTCATCATAGGAGAACAACCACCGGTTCCTGAGCTTCCGCGACAGGATGCGCAGGGCCGCTTCCAACTGGTGTTCCGTCGATTTATCAGCGTATTCACACGGGAACATCCGCTGGCCGTGTTCTTCGACGATTTGCAATGGCTCGACGCGGCAACGCTCGATTTGATGGAGGATCTGTTGACCCGGCCGGACATGCAACATTTGATGTTGATCGGCGCCTACCGCGACAACGAGGTTAATCCTACCCATCCGCTGATGCGCAAGCTCGAAGCGATCCGCCAAGCTGGTGCGATAGTGAAGGGCATTGTACTTGCGCCCCTAGCCCGTGAAGAACTGCGACAATTAGTTGCCGATTCTCTCCACTGCGAACCGGAGCGCGCCAAACCGCTGGCGCAACTGATCCACGATAAGACTGCTGGCAATCCATTTTTCGCCATTCAGTTCTTTTCCGCGCTGGCCGAAGAGAACCTACTCACCTTCGATCACGGCGAACGCCGATGGTCCTGGGACCTGAATCGCATTCACGCCAAGGGTTATGCCGACAATGTGGTGGACCTCATGGTTAGGAAGTTGAACCGGCTACCCGTCGAAACCGTGAATGCATTAAAGCAGCTCGCCTGCCTCGGCAACAGCGCCGAGTTCGCCCTACTGGCATTGGTGTACGAGGTTTCCGGGGAGGAACTGCAGAGCGATCTACAGGAAGCGCTGCGAACCGGACTCGTTCTCCATTCAGAAGGCGCTTATAGGTTCCTCCATGACCGCGTTCAGGAAGCAGCCTATTCCTTGATCCCGGAACATCTGCGCGCCGAGGCGCATCTCCGAATCGGCAGGCTGCTGGCAGAGCACACTCCTCGCGAGAAGCGGGAGGAGGCGATCTTCGAGATCGTCAATCAACTGAACCGCGGCGCGGCCTTGATCACCTCACAAGACGAGCGCGAGCAACTGGCGGAGCTCAACCTGATTGCGGGCAAGCGCGCCAAGGCTTCTACGGCCTACGCCTCAGCCCTCAACTATCTCATCGCCGGTACGGCACTGTTGGCAGACGACTGTTGGGAGCGCCGGCCGGAGCTCATTCTCGCGCTGGAACTGCAGCGGGCCGAATGCGAGTTGCTGACTGCCGATCTGGTTGCGGCGGAAGAGCGCCTCACGATGCTTTCACGCCGCGCCGGCAATCTTATCGATATCGCCGCCGTGGCGTGCTTGCGCCTGACGCTGTACACGACCCTGGATCGGAGCGACCGTGGTGTCGAAGTGTGCCTCGAATACCAACGGTTCCGAGGCGTGCACTGGTCGCCGCAACCCACCAAAAACGAGGTCCGGCAGGAATACGAGCGGATTTGGCAGCAGCTCGGAAGCCGTTCGATCGAAGAACTTGTTGAGTTGCCGTTGATGAACGACCCGGAGTGCCTCACAGCCCTCAACGTTCTCACCGAGGTCGTCACGCCGGCATTGTTCACTGACGAAAACCTGCTCGCACTCGTGATTTGCCGGATGGTCAATCTCAGCCTGGAGCATGGCAACAGCGACGGATCGTGCTTCGCTTACGTCTGGCTCGGTATGCTTCTTGGACCGCTCTTCGGCGACTACCGGGCCGGATTCCGATTCGGCCGGCTCGGCTACGAACTGGTGGAGAAGCGCGGACTACATCGCTACCAGGCACGTGCCTACATGTCCTTCGGGAATCTTGTCATGCCCTGGACGAAGCACATCCAAACCGGCCGGGATTTGGTGCGTCGCGCCTTCGACGCCGCAAACAAGATCGGCGACCTTACCTTTGCGGCGTATAGCTGCAACAACCTGAACACGAATCTTCTCGGAGCCGGGGATCCGCTCGGTACTACGCAGCGCGAAGCCGAGAATGGGCTCGAATTCGCGCGGAAAGCCCGATTTGGTCTCGTCATTGCGATCATTACTGCGCAGCTCCAACTGATCCGGACGCTTCGTGGTCTGACGCCGGCATTCGGATGTTTTGACGAAGAGCAGTTCGATGAACGCCGCTTCGAACACGACTTGGCGAGCCAGGCGGATCTGGCACTGGCGGAATGCTGGTACTGGATTCGGAAGCTGCAGGCTCGCGTGCTGGCGGGCGATTATCGTTCTGCCATCGACGCATCCTCAAAGGCTCGACCGTTGCTTTGGACATCACCTTCCTTTTTTGAGACGGCGGAATATGAATTCTACAGCGGCCTCTGTCGGGCAGCATTGTGTGATTGCACATTGCCGGACGAGCGTTGCAATCATTTCGAGGCTCTCGCCGACCACTATCGCCAGCTCGAGGTCTGGGCAGCGAACTGTCCGGAAAATTTCGAGAACCGCACCGCACTGGTGGGCGCAGAGATCGCTCGCCTGGAAGGGCGAGAACTGGATGCCGAACATCTCTACGAAAAGGCCATCCGGTCAGCGCGTGCAAACGGCTTTGTCCACAATGCGGCACTCGCAAATGAATTCGCCGCACGATTCTACGCGGCGCGTGGTTTCGAAAAGATCGCAAACACCTATTTGCAGGACGCTCGGGACGGCTATCTCCGTTGGGGAGCCAATGGCAAGGTGAAGCAACTAGACCATTTGTATCCACACCTCGGGGAAGAAGCGCCCGCTCGCTGCCCCACGAGCACAACTGTGGCGCCGGTCGAACTCCTGGTGTATCCACACCTCAAGAACGAGCCCGCTGCCGGCCCCACGAGCACCATTGTGAGACCGGTCGAACTCCTGGATCTGGCGACGGTGATTAAAGTCTCGCAAGCAGTCTCGGGCGAGATGGTTCTGGAAAAATTGATCGACAGGCTCATGCGCGCGGCCATCGAGCACGCAGGCGCCGAACGTGGTCTCTTGATAGTTCCGCGAGGTGATGAGCTGCAAATGGAAGCGGAAGCATCCATCGGTGGAGAGAATGTAACCGTGCATCTCCGAGATGGCACCCCTACTCCCGCCGCGTTGCCGGAATCTCTCGTTCGGTATGTAATGCGGACTCGAGAGACCGTGATGCTTGAGGATGCATCATCCCAGAATCCATTTTCTGCCGATCCCTACATCGTTCAGCGTCGCGCCCGTTCAATTCTCTCTTTGCCATTGATTAACCAGGGGAAACTCATCGGCATTCTCTATCTTGAAAACAATTTGACGCCGCGCGTTTTCACGCCTGACCGCGTAACGGTGTTGAAAGTGCTTGCGTCGCAGGCAGCGATATCCCTTGAGAATACGCGGCTTTATCGCGATCTCGCAGATCGCGAAGGGAAGATTAGGCGTCTGGTCGACGCCAACATTCTGGGGATCTTCATCTGGAACCTCGAAGGCGGGATCGTCGGAGCCAACGAAGCGTTTCTACGCATGGTGCAATACGGTCATGAAGATCTCCTTTCGGGTCGAGTGCGCTGGACCGATCTGACGCCGGCAGAATGGCGCGAGCGCGACGAACGCGCCGTGACAGAACTGAAGGGAACCGGGACGGTTCAACCATACGAGAAAGAGTATTTCCGGAAAGATGGCAGCCGCGTGCCCGTGTTGGTTGGAGGCGCGCTGTTTGAAGAAGGTGGGAACGAGGGTGTCGCATTCCTGCTCGATTTGAGTGAACAAAAGCGGGCCAAGGAGGCCCTCCGGAGCAGTGAAGCGTACCTGGCGGAGGCGCAGAGACTCAGCCAGACAGGTAGCTGGGCATGGAGTCCAGACCAGGATATCAGGTACTGGTCGGAGGAATGCTACCGTGTTCTGAGTTTCGATCCACAGGATGGTTTGCCCCGATTCGAAGACTTCTTTCAGCGGATTCATCCCGACGACCAACCCGGTTTCAGGGAACTAATCCAGACGGCTATCCGCGAGAAGGCAGAGTGGGAGGCGGGCTACCGCATCGTGCATCCGGATAGCACCGTCAGGGACATTCACGTCTTAGGTCATCCTGTTCTGAGCACATCCGGCCATCTCGTTGAATTTGTGGGCGCTGTGATCGACGTCACTGAGCGTAAACGAGCAGAGGAGGAACTGCGCAGAAATGAAACGGAGCTCCGGCAGATGCTGGACCTCACGCCTCAATTTGTCGCGGTTTTCGGTCCCAACCGCGAACGCCTTTATGCCAACCACGTCGCGCTCGATTACCTCGGCCTTAACCTTGAAGAGTGGCGGAAGAGATTTGATCGCGGTGAGTTCTTTCATCCTGATGACCGTGAACGGGTGCAGGGCCATTTTGATCGTGCTCTCTCTAGCGGGGCTGGTATTGAGCTGGAGTTGCGCCTACGCAAAGGTGATGGAAGTTATCGCTGGTTTCTGGCTCGTTACAACCCGGTGCGCGACGACAAGGGACAGATTATGCGTTGGTACGTTGCGTGCACCGATATTGAGGACCGCAAGAGAGCTGAGGAGAGACTACAGCATGAAAACGTCGCCCTCCGAGAAGAAATCGACAAAGCCTCGATGTTTGAAGAAATCGTTGGAACATCTACCGCTTTGAAAAGCGTCCTCTCGCGTATCTCCAAAGTCGCACCGAGTGATTCCACGGTCCTCATAACTGGCGAAACGGGAACAGGCAAAGAGCTAGTTGCACGCGCCATACACCGACGATCAGATCGTGCTTCGCGCGCGTTCGTTAGTGTGAACTGTGCGGCAATCCCCCGTGATCTTGTCGCTTCTGAGTTGTTCGGCCATGAGAAGGGTGCCTTTACGGGCGCGACTCAGCAGCGCCTGGGTCGGTTTGAGCTTGCAAATGGAGGCACAATCTTCCTCGACGAAGTCGGAGACCTTCCAGTTGAGACTCAGATCGCACTCCTGCGTGTTTTGCAGGAGCATGAGTTTGAGCGTGTCGGCGGCAGTCGTCGAATCCGCGGCGACGTCCGAGTGATCGCGGCCACCAACCGCGAGTTGCAGGCGGCAATCAGCGCTGGGTCCTTTCGTAGTGATTTGTTTTATCGGCTGAATGTCTTCCCGATCGAGATACCTTCTCTTCGAGAACGAAGAACAGATATTCCTCTGCTAGTGGAGTACTTTATCGATCGCTATGCAAGAAAAGCTGGCAAGAACATAAAGCGTGTCAACAAGAAGACGCTGGAATTGCTTCAGTTATATCCCTGGCCGGGAAACATTCGCGAACTGCAGAACGTCATCGAGCGTTCGGTGATACTTTGCGAAACAGAGACTTTTTCGATCGATGAAAGCTGGTTGCCACAGCAGCCACAGCCATTTCTAACAGCAAAACCGAAAAACCAAATTGAGCTCCCTCGAAGACTCGAGGAGCAAGAGAAGGACATGATTGAGGAGGCTCTAAAAGCGAGCCGTGGGCGTGTATTTGGAACCACGGGGGCCGCGGCGAAGTTGGGCATTCCCCGGTCAACGCTAGAATCTAAGATCAAGTCAATGAAAATCGATAAGAACCGCTTCCGGACTTTGTCGGAAATTTGAGGGCTCAAGCTCGCGGCTTTCCGAACCGGTCGCCAACTCCCGATAAGTGTCGGGTGATCTCAATGGGTCGACGCAACACTCAATCGAACCCGACTTGCATTGAAAACAAAGGCCAAATCGCTCGCTAGCGTCAGATCAGCCGGAACACTATCCTGGCTAGGTTCTGACCGGGAGCACCCAAACAGATCACTTCTCCCGGGGAAGCAATGTCGAATCAACGCATGGGATGGTGTTGCATCGACCGATTAAGCTAGCATGCATAACCGGACAGGTGCCGTACTGAGAGTCCCGCCTATTTCAGTCGCTTCCAGATTAGTTCTTGGGAACGAACCATTATTCCGCCTCGCAGGTACGGTTTTGCCACCAGGAGGGTGAGCCGATCCCCGTCCAGTTTGACCAAGCGCGTCAGATCGGTGCCGACATCGTTTGGCGTCGAGGCGGCTTCCACGTGGTGAACCACTTTTTCCCCAGTAAATGTGCAGCGTCCGGCATATGCGGTCATGGACGCAAACGCCTCAGCTCTTTCGTTTCTTCCACCGCACCAGCGCAATCCAATAGGACACTCGTAGGTTCAGAAATATTTTGGCACAATCCTGAAATGCAAAACCGATGTCCTGTTCCTCCTCAAAGAACACCCCGATAAGTCGGGATCGTCGTTGTTGGTCGAATAGTTCCTGGCTAGTTTCCATCAAGCGAATTGTGAGCAGCTTTTCTCACTTGACCTACAGAGATGAGCCAGGAATTTGTAACCATTAGGAGTCGCGTTACCCTTCTTTTTTATTCAGCATCACGACGCTCGTCTGAGTGATCTCAGGAGCTGACTAGAGGTGATACGCAGCAGCACAAGAAAGTGCAATTCGCATACTCCCCATGATTGGCACGCTTCCTTTTGCGTGGTTGACAACTTGCCTAGAAGTCTTGCCAGCGGCTTAAAATTCACACTCTTAACTGCAGATGGCCTAGCGGCATGCGAAAATTGGCCATCATCTTGCGAAAAGCGCAAGTGGGATGGCATTTCCCTCGGCGATACAACCCGCATTATTCGGATGCAAGTGATCTCCGCTGTCGTATGCAGGAAGCAGTTGCGTAGGATGACTTGGGTCCCGCAAGACCGCATCGAGATCCACCACACCGTCGAATTCCCCACTGCTGCGAACCCAGTCGTTAACTTTTTGACGTACGGCTTCCCTCTCGGAAGTATAAAAAGCAGCTACCAGCCCCTCGAAGGCGGAGTTCTCAAACGGCGGGTTTGTCGTTCCGATAACACGAATGGCCTTTCGATGGCCACGCGCGATGAGCTCACGATAGCCAGAAATGATGTCCTCAGCATTTACCTTCTCACTGGGAGGAGTGAACGGGAACGCCGGGAAAAGAATGTCATTGATACCCAGACCCACGATGACGTACCTGACGCCTGCTTGAGCTAACACGTCACGTTCGAACCGCGCCAGACCCGCTTGGCCCAGGCCTGCTCCAAATGGGTTGTCAGCGCCTTTCGGGCTGCCATGCAGCAGGCGATTGCCGATGATACCTTCATTCAGGACGCCAATCTCCGCATTCCCTCCAGCAACTTTCTGCACACGCTCGGCAAGCACGTCAGGCCAACGTCCGTTTGTGTCCGCCGTGGTTCCGTCTCCATCGGTGAGCGAAGAGCCAAACGCCACGATGGCTGCTGCGCCCGACGAAGCCTCGACATCTACCCCGGTCAGGAATGGCCAGGAGTGAATGGCCTTGGCCACTGGAAATTTCACGGTGGCTGTTGAGTCTCCTGTTTCAGGAGATACATAGCTGGTCTGCTTCGCCATACTGTGTGACGTCTTCGCCTCCGTGCTCTGAGGAAGAAATAAGCTGATTGCCAAATCCGACAGCGCCGGTACGTCCAGCCCAATCGGATCGCTTACCACCATCGAGCCCGCCGCAACCGTCGTCGACGATTTTCCGTGAAACTTCAGCATCCGGTCGGAGCGCGGATCGATCTCCGCGCCGCGGGTCCGGCGAGCAATGCGTGCGCCCCCGATCACCAACGGCCCGTCTCCATAAACGTTGGAGACCTTGATTCTGACCTTTCTTCCACCTGCGCTGGTGTGCACGATGAGGCGCAGGCTTTGGTTCCGATAGGTCTGGAGAGACTTTGGCAGAAACGGCTGCGCGGCTGTGGCCCAAGTTCCGATCCACTGTTTGGCGTCCCGATCAGCGTCAGCTGAGGTGCTGCTTGAGGCTGTAGAACCCATATTGGCGGGCGCTGCTTCGGCCGCCAAGAGCAGTGCAGTCGCACAAGCAATCCATGCTTTGAAGTTCCAACGCTTGCGAGCTGCCAGGATTCTTTGATCGTTCTTGTTCATGGGTTCATTCTCCTGAATCGTTTGCCGTTGACGCCGTGTGGGCCCTTGGTTACTATAAGTCAGTCAACTGACTATATGACGGATTGATGCCAAAAACGAGAGCAGACAGCCGAATACGGCTCTTACAAGCCGCCGAGAAGACCACCTATCTATTCGGGTTCGGCAGCACCTCGATTGCCGACATTGCGAAGGAGGCCAGGATCCCTCTTGGCAACGTCTACTACTACTTCAAGAGCAAGGACGAGATCGGCGGAGCCATCGTTGAGCTGCGCGTTTCGCGATTCAAGAAACTGTTGCAGGATCTTGGAAAAGTGGATTCCCCCAAGGAGCGGCTATGTGGATTTGTGGACATCAAGATCAAAAACCGTGAAGCACTCGCGCGCTGTGGCTGCCCTGTCGGAACCCTGTGCTCCGAACTGCAAAAATATGGCGGCGCGGCCGCAAGAAAATCGAGGGCCCTGTTCTCGGAAGCCCTAGTCTGGATGGAGAACCAATTCGAGGCGCTTGGCAAAGGAGCCGAATCCCGGGGACTCGCCCTACATCTTCTATCCGCAACGCAAGGCGTATCCGTCCTCGCTCACACTTTCCGTGATTCAGGCATGATCGAAATGGAGGCCCAGCGGCTCAAGGAATGGATTC
>Ga0207711_10005634_pt1 | contig 10583 bp, 8 predicted proteins | sample KBSS34metaG_FD_184401 | JGI IMG/M metagenome (GOLD analysis project Ga0207711, IMG submission 184401) | Switchgrass rhizosphere microbial communities from Kellogg Biological Station, Michigan, USA - KBS S3-4 metaG (SPAdes) (version 2) | ecosystem: Host-associated > Plants > Roots > Rhizosphere >...
CCTCGACTACCTGGCTCTCGCCGCCGGACAGGGTGCCGGAGCCGCGGCTGAGGTTCAGGTAGTCGAGGCCGACGTTGACCAGGAAGCGCAGCCGGTCGTTGATCTCCTTCAGGATGCGCCGGGCGATCTCCATCTGCTTGTCGGAGAGCTGGTCGTGCAGCCCCTCGAACCAGTCGCGGGCGTGCTTGATCGCCAGCGTCGAGACCTCGCTGATGTGCTTGCCGGCGATCTTCACCGCCAGCGCCTCCGGCTTCAGCCGGTACCCGGAGCAGGCCTCGCACGGCGTCTCGGACTGGTAGCGGCCGAGTTCCTCGCGCACCCAGGCCGAATCGGTCTCGCGCCAGCGCCGCTCAAGGTTCGGCAGCACGCCTTCGAAGGTCTTGTTGACCTCGTACTTGCGGGCGTTGTCGTCATAGACGAAACGGACCTTCTCCTTGCCGGATCCTTGCAGGATCACCTGCCGGGCGGCGTCGGGGAGCTTCCACCACGGAACGTCCATCGAAAAGTCGTAGTGGCGGGCGAGCGCCTGCAGGGTCTGGGTGTAGAGCGGCGAGGGACCGCGCGCCCAGGGTGCGACCGCGCCCTTGTGCAGCGTCTTGTCCTTGTCCGGCACGACCAGGTCGGCGTCGAACGCCAGCTTGGCCCCGAGGCCGTCGCACACCGGGCAGGCGCCGTAGGGATTGTTGAACGAGAACAGCCTGGGCTCGATCTCGCTGATGGTGAAGCCGGAGACCGGACAGGCGAACTTCTCGGAGAAGACCAGCCGGCGCGGGTCTTCTTCCACGTCGGTGCGGATGTCGGCCCATTCGGCCACTGCGATGCCGTCGGCCAGCCTGAGCGCCGTCTCCAGGCTGTCGGCGTAGCGCTGCTCCTGCCCGGGCTTGGCCACCAGCCGGTCGACCACGACGTCGATGTCGTGCTTGTACTTCTTGTCGAGGGCGGGCGCGTCCTCGATCGCATAGAACTGGCCGTCGATCTTCAGCCGCTGGAAGCCGGCCTTCTGCCACTCGGCCATCTCCTTGCGGTACTCGCCCTTGCGGCCGCGCACCACCGGCGCCAGCAGGTAGAGGCGCGTGCCGTCTTCGACGGCGGCCAGCTTGTCGACCATCTGGCTGACGGTCTGGCTCTCGATCGGCAGGCCGGTGGCGGGGGAGTAGGGGACGCCCACCCGCGCCCACAGCAGGCGCATGTAGTCGTGGATCTCGGTCACCGTGCCGACGGTGGAGCGAGGGTTGCGGCTGGTGGTCTTCTGCTCGATGGAGATGGCCGGCGAGAGGCCCTCGATCAGGTCGACGTCGGGCTTGCTCATCAGCTCGAGGAACTGGCGGGCGTAGGCCGAGAGGCTCTCGACGTAGCGGCGCTGGCCCTCGGCGTAGATGGTGTCGAAGGCGAGCGAACTCTTGCCCGACCCGGAGAGCCCGGTGAGCACCACCAGTTCGCCGCGCGGGATGTCGACGCTGACGTCCTTGAGATTATGCTCGCGCGCGCCGCGCACGCGGATCTGGTTGAGCTGATCGGCCATTCTGTCCCGGGAACCCTGAGGGGCCGCCGGCGCCCGGCGGACCACAGCTAATGTAGGTCGGCGACTCATGGATATCACCGGAACGCAACCGGAACAAACCCGCTGCGCTCGCAAGTCGCAGCGATCTTGCGATCTCAGCCCGCTTGACTGGCTCAGAAGCGCCGGGTGACGCCGATCTGCGCCAACCGCCAGACCGGCCGCAAAGTTCGAGCCGGCCGGCTTCAGTTTTGCGAGCGTCGCGCGGTCCAGGCGTAGAGCAGCAGCGCCACGGCGGCGTAGACGGCGAGCGCCAGCGGCGTGGCGGGGGCGAAGTCTTCGGGGACCACGGCCAGCGGCGCGCCGTTTCCAGTGGCGACAATCAGGCCGGCGTAGGCGACGTTCAGCAGGCTGTCGCCGACGATGTAGCCGGAGACCAGCAGCACCCCGAGCCGCTGGGTCGCGCCCGGGTTGGGCCGGCGTTCGGCGGCGCGGTTGAAGGCCCAGCCGGCGAAGGCGCCGAGGATCACCGGCGTGGTGACGCTGGAGGGCAGGTAGATGGCCAGGGCCGCGCCGAGCGGCGGCAGGCTGTAGCGGCCGCCGCGGCGCAGCAGCTCGTCGACCACCACCAGCGCCGCGCCGATCAGGCCGCCGACGCCGATCAGGCCCCATTGCAGGTTCCCGCCGACGACGCCGGAGGCGATGGTGCTGATCAGGGTGGCCTGGGGGGCTGCGAGCGGACTGTCGGAGATGGCGTGGCCCGGCGCGCCGGCGAAGCCGTAGGCCCTGTTCAACAGGTTGAGGATCACCGGGATCAGCGCCGAGCCGGCGATCACGCCGATGACCAGGGCTGCTTGCTGGCGCCAAGGCGTGGCGTCGACCAGTTGGCCGGTCTTCAGGTCCTGCAGATTGTCGTTGGCGCTCACGGCGACGGAGATCAATACGCTGGTGACCAGGAGGGCGAAGGCGACCAGCGGCCGGGTGTCGCCGCCCTTAAGCACCGGCAGGCCGATGGCGGCGATCAACAGCGCCGCGCCCAGCACCGAGAGGATGGCCATGCCGGAGACCGGGCTGTTGGACGAGCCGATCAGGCCGGCCATGTAGCCGCAGACCGCCGCCACGGCGAAGCCGGCGACGACGATGTAGAGCACCGCGCCGATGGTCAGCGGGATGACGAGCCCGCCGAGCGGACCGCCGGAGAGGAAGCTCGCCAGCACGACCGCCACCGGGACCAGGCAGATCAGCGAGGTCACCAGCATCACCCCGATCGGAATGTCCTGCTCGACCCGGGCGAGGCTGTGGGCTTCTCCCGCGCCGCGGCGGCGCTGGGCGGCGAGCGCGCCGGCGACGCCGGTCACCAGGGGACCGGCCAGCTTAGCCAGGGTCCAGAGCGCCGAGACGCCAATCGCGCCGGCGCCCAGGAAGCGGACCTTGTGGCCCCAGACGCCCTGGGCGATGTCGATGGCGGCGCCCGTGGCCGGCGACGCGGCGGTGAGGATCGGGACCGCCACGCCCCAGGTGATGATCAGGCCCACCAGCATGGCGGCGCCGACCGCCGCGCCCATCAGGTGACCGGCGCCGAACAGCGCCAGCGACCCCTGCGCCCCGATGCCCGTCGCGCCGCCGTTGGAGGTGCGGAAATAGACCCCCACCTCGGTGGCGAACACTCGCATCGCGGTCAGCGCCGCATAGATGGCCGCCGCGATCGCGCCGATGGAGAGGGTGAGCATTCCCAGCCGGCTGTCGGCCTCGGCGTCGACGGTGTCGCCATAGGCGCCCGACCCGACGATCAGCACCTCGGCCGCGGCGACGCCTTCCGGATAGGGGAGGTCGGAGTTGGTGACCAGCGCCCGGCGCAGCGGGATGGTGTACATCACTCCGAGCACCCCGCCCGCGGCGCAGACCCCGAAGGTCGTCCAGAAGGGAAAGCCTGTCCAGGCGCCGATCATCACCAGACCCGGCAGGACGAAGACCACCGAGGCCATGGCGCCGGCCGCCGAGGCGACGGTCTGGACGATGTTGTTCTCGACGATGGTGGCGTTGCGGGTGAAGGCGCGCAGCACCGCCATCGAGATCACCGCCGCCGGGATCGAGGTGGCGAAGGTCAAGGCCACTTTCAGCCCCAGGTAGACGTTGGCCGCGGTGAAGACGAGGGTGATCAGCACCCCCATGATCACGCCCCGGACGGTGAGCTCCAGGCGGGGCGCTTCGGTGTGGTCCGCGGCGGCTGCGGTCATGCGGCGTTCCGGCTCCTCAAGGGGACGAATTCCAAGGCCCCATCCGCTGTTAGAGCCGGATGCGCGCGCGGGCTCAAGCTTGCTCGCGTTCGACTCAAAGCGCGTCGTGGAAGATGACGCCCAGCGCGAGGCGGCGGCCAGAGCGGATCCGGCTGACGCCGTGGCGAAGATTGACCCGATAGACGCCGCGCGCGCCGCGGACGGGCCGCTCGCGCACAGGGAAGACGACGGCGTCGCCCTGCTGCAGGGGAACGACCTCGACGCGCGACTGCATGCGCGGCCGCTGCTCGGTGAGGACGAACTCGCCGCCTTCGAAATCGCGCCCCGGCTCGCTGAGCAGGATCGCGACCTGCAGCGGAAAGTGGACGTCGCCGTAGAGGTCCTGGTGCAGGCAGTTGAAGTCGCCAGGCCCGTAGCGCAGCAGTAGCGGCGTCGGCCGCGTCTGGCCGGCGGCGTGGCAACGACGCAGGAAGGCGGCGTGCTCCGGCGGGTACCCCTCGGCGATGCCGAGCGCCTCGGCCCAGCGGTTGGCGATCGCCGCCAGCGGCGGATAGAGCCGCGTGCGCAACTCCAGCACCAGCGGCGGCAGGGGATTGGCGAAATACCGGTACTCGCCGCGGCCGAAGCCGTGCCGGGCCATCACCACCGTGCTGCGGAATCGCTCATTCTGTGCGTACCCGGCGGCTGCAGCCTCGCAGGCCGCGCGATCGAGCAGCCGTGGGATCTGGGCGCAGCCGTGGGCGTCGATCGCCTCGGCGACCTCGGGCCATGACGGCTCGGCGAACGAAGCGGCGAAGGGAGCGCTCATCCGCGCTCAAATCGCGGAAAATCCCGGCGCTCTCAATGGGCTGGCCGAAAGACAGGTCCGAAACCCGCCAGCTCAGCCGGGGACTCAGGCCCGCCGGTTGAGGGTGATCGCCGTCGCCGCGCCAGGCGCGGTCGGCGACCGCGCGCCGGGGCCGTAACCCGAGAGCCGGTCGCGCTGGCTGGCGACCTCCTCGGCGATGACGCGGACCAGGCCCTCGGTGACGAACTTGGCGGCCACGACCGCCCGGCCGTGGCGGAAGAGCACGGCGTCGAAGGCTTCGGTGGCGCGGATCAGCCGCTGGCGCATCTCTGGCGGCGCGGCTTGCACCAGGCCGGGATCGGCGCGCACCCGGGTCGATTCGTGGCGGTAGAGGTTGGCCAGCCGGGCCGCCTCCTCCATCAGCAGGGCGGCGTCCTGCGGCCGGTGCTGCTCGAAGCACTGGCACTGTTTGGCGACCACGTCCGTCAGGCGTTCGGTCAGGATGGTCAGCTGGTCGACGCGTTCGGCGGCGTCATGGACGGCGAGAGCCATGGGGCGGTCTCCTTAACTTCGGGCCGGGTTATTTCAGGCCCTGCATCTTGAGCATTTCGCGTTGCACCTGGGCGGTGATGCCGATCCCGCCGGACCTGGTCATCTGCTTGGCCATGGCTTCGGTGAGGAAGGACCGGAACATCTTCTCGCCCTCGCCGCCGCCGAACGGGGCGGCGACCTCAACGCCTTCGAACATTTCCTGCATCATGCTGGACAGGAAGCTCGCCTCGAACTTCTGGGCGGTCTCCTTGATCTGGCCGCGCTTGGCGAGTTCGACGGCGCTGGTGGGCGGGCTCTGGCCGGCCATCAGCTTGGGGTCGACCAGGACGGGGCTGAAGCCTGCGAGGCTCATCACATCACCTCGATGTCGGCCTGGAGGGCGCCGGCCGCCTTGATGGTCTGCAGAATGGAGATCATGTCGCGCGGGGTGACGCCGAGCGCGTTCAGCCCCTGCACCAGGGTGGAGAGCGCCGCCCCGCTGTTCAGGGTGACGAACTGGCGGCCCTTTTCCTCGTCCACCGAGACCGTGCTCTGCGGGACGACGGTGGTCTGCCCGCCCTTGGAGAAGGGGGCCGGCTGGCTGACCGCGGGGGTCTCCTGGACGGTGATCGTCAGGTTGCCCTGCTGGATGGCGACGGTGGAGATCCGCACGTTCTCGCCCATCACGATCACGCCTGCGACCTCGTCGATCACCACCTTGGCCGGGGCGTCGGGATCGACCGAGAGGTTTTCCACCTGGGCCACGAAACTCATCATGTCCTGGCCGCCGACCGGGCGGATGGAGACGATGGTCGGGTTGTCGGCCTGGGCCGAGCCCGGGTAGCGGGCGTTGATCACGTCGGCGATCCGCCGCGAGGTGGTGAAGTCCGGATTGCGCAGCGTCAGGCGCAGCTTGTCCATGCTGGCCAACTGGAACTCGATCTCGCGCTCGACCAAGGCGCCGGAGGCGATGCGGCCGGCGGTCGGCACGCCCTTCGAGACCGAGCTGCCCGACGCGCCGGTGGCGCTGACCGAGCCGGTCTGCACCGTGCCCTGGGCCACCGCATAGGCCTGGCCGTCGGCGCCGAGCAGCGGAGTGACCAGCAGGGTGCCGCCCAGCAGGCTCTTGGCGTCGCCGAGGGCCGAGACCGTGACGTCCATCTGCGAGCCGGCGGCCGCGAAGGCCGGCAGGCGGGCGGTGACCATCACCGCGGCCACGTTCTTGGTGTTGAGGTTGGCGTCACGGGTGTTGACGCCGAGCCGCTCGAGCATGCCCTCGAGGCTTTGTTTGGTCATCGGCGCGTTGCGCAGAGCGTCGCCGGTGCCGTTCAGGCCCACGACGATGCCGTAGCCCACCAGCATGTTGTCGCGCACGCCCTCGAACTCGACGATGTCCTTGATGCGCGACTTGGCGAAGGCCGGCGAGGCCGCGAGGCCGGCGACGAGGCCCGTGACCAGGCCTGCGACGAGGAAGCGGGCGGCGATGAGGCGGAAGGCGCGAAGCATGGTTAACCGCAAAGCTGTTCGGGCCAGCCCTATGCGACAGCCGTGCCAACTCGCCTGGAGCGGAAAAGCGGAATAAAAACAGCAGGGGAGGGGTGGTGGCTGGCCGCCCTTGGGCGCCCTCGGCAGAAAATGCCCGGCATTAACCATACCGCAAGCGCGCCAACCGACCCTGCCGTCCTTACAGTGTGTGGGGGAGTGTGAGTCGCCACATGAAGATCACCGGACCCAATGGAACAGGATCCGCGACCGGGCCCAAGGGCGCGCGTGCGGGCGCCGGCGGCGGCTTCAAGCTGCCGGGGATGGACGAGGCCGGGGGCGCTGCGCCTGCCAGCGGGGTCAATCGCGCCAGCAGCGTGATGGGCGTCGACGCCCTGCTCGCCCTGCAGGACGTCGGCGGACCTTTGGAGCGCAAGCGCCGGGCGGTGCGGCGGGCGAGCCGAATCCTCGATGTTCTCGACGAGGTGAAGCTGGCGCTGCTGGACGGACAGCTCAGCGTGGGGCAGTTGGACCGGCTGCGCCGGGCGGTGCGCGCCGAGCGGGATCTGACCGAAGATCCGCAGCTCGAAGGGCTGCTGGACGAAATCGAATTGCGTGCGGCGGTCGAAGTCGCAAAACTGGAACAAGCCGCGCATGCGGCGTAAAAGCACGAATGGGGAGCTGGCCAATTGAAAGCGTCATGCGTTTCGTTGTACACGCAGCACGTGTTTCTTGGCGTCCAGGGGGCGTGAGGTTTTCATGAGCACAGCCACGGTTTTGGCTGAGAAGCCCGAGTATCGTCCGACCGAGGACGAAGAGTTCATGAATGAGAGGCAGCTTGAGTATTTCAAGCAAAAGCTTCTCGATTGGAAGGAAGAGATCCTCCGCGAATCGCGGGAGACGCTCACCCACCTGCAGAGCGAGACTGAAAACCACCCGGACCTGGCCGATCGCGCCTCGTCCGAGACGGATCGGGCTCTGGAGCTCCGCACGCGGGACCGTCAGCGCAAGTTGATCTCCAAGATCGACGAAGCGATCCGGCGAATCGAGGACGGCAGCTACGGCTACTGCGAAGAGACGGGGGAGCCGATCGGCATCGCCCGGCTCGAAGCCCGGCCCATCGCCACCCTGAGCCTCGAGGCGCAGGAGCGGCATGAGCGACGCGAACGCGTTCATCGCGACGACTGAGACCTGACGGCCCCGCGAGGGGCCGTTTTGGTTTTCTGGGGTCGGCGAGGGTAGCGGCGGTTCGGCTCGCTAGGGCTGACGGCGGCCGTGTGCTGTCGTTGTGGCGCTGTTTCAGTCAGCCTTCATCTTTCGCGCGCAGAATTCCGGAACGGATCGCCCGGAGCGCGCGTCATTGCGGAAAGAAGCTTCAGAGTATCGCAGCATCGCGGCCCTGTTCGGCGTCGCCATTCTGTTGATCGTGTTGAGCGGCGCCGCGCTGATCGGCTTTGCCTGGCGCGCTCTGGACCAACAGGAAGCGTCGCGCGAGACGCTCGTTGCACAGCGCTACGTGCAACGGACCTTGCGGCGAATTGGCACCGATGTGCTGTCGGGCGCCCAGTGGGACGAAGCCTGGCTGCACACGCGCAATGGTCTCGAGCCCAAATGGATCGATGAGCACCTGGTCGCGGCCTACTACCAGGGCTCGTTCGGCCATGACCTGGGGCTGATGTGGGACGCGCACGGCGACCTCGTGTACGCCGCACGCGATCAACGACGCGCCACAGTCGCATCCGTCTCCGCCTGCGCGAGCGCGCTGCGTCCGATGGTGCTGGCGCTCCAGGCCCAGGAAATGGCCAGGCGCCGGGGGCTCGACGCCTCGGTCTCGCCGGCGCCGGCCGTCGGCTACACCAGTTGGCGCACGACAGCCTTCTCCTGCGGCGACGACGTCTATCTGCTGGCGCTCTCGACGGTCGGGCCGTTCAACGGCCGCATCCGTGGCGCCCAGCCCGCCGCCGTGGTGGCCAGCGGCGAGCGGATAGATCGCGCCCTGCTGCAGCAGTTCGAGGGCGATCTCGGCGTTTCGGGGGCGAGGCTTCTGCGCGACGGCGACCCCGGCGTCGGGCGGGTGGTGCTTTCCTCCGCCGCGGCGGGGCGGTCGCCGACGATCGTCTGGCGCCTCGCCCGGCCGGGTCCGGAGGCGCTCTGGCAGGCCCGGGGATACGTCCTGGCGGCGCTGGTCCTGCTCGCCTGCACCTTTTACCTGCTCGGACGGCGGATTCGCCGACTGATGCGGGCCAGCGAAGACTACGACCGGGCCCGACGGGTGGCGCTCGCGGAGGCGCAGGCGGCGAGCAAGGCGAAGTCCGAATTTGTCGCCAATGTGAGCCACGAGATCCGGACGCCGCTCAACGGCGTGCTCGGCATGGCCCAGGCGCTTGAGCGCGAGCCGCTCGCCCCGGCGCAACTCGCCCAGGTCCAGACCATCCGGCGCTCGGGAGAGGTTCTCCTCGATCTCCTCAACGATGTGCTCGACCTGTCGAAGATCGAGGCGGGCCGCCTCGAGATTGAGACCGCGGCCTTCGATGTCGAAAGCACGGTCGAGGATCTGATTGCGCTTCATCGGGAGGTCGCGCGGGCCAAGGGCGTGCGCCTGACCGCGAACCTGGCGGAGGCGGCGGCCGGCCAATGGCTGGGCGACCGCGCCCGGTTGCGGCAGATCCTGCAGAACCTGCTCTCGAACGCCGTGAAGTTCACCTCCGATGGCGAGGTCACGCTCGAGGTGTTCGGAGCGCCGGGCGGCCTGGGCTTCGCCGTCACCGATCAGGGAATCGGCATTGCGCCCGACCAGCTCGACCGCCTGTTCCAGAAATTCAGCCAGGCGGACGGCTCGATCACGCGCCGATACGGCGGCACTGGCCTTGGGCTCGCGATCTCGCAGGAGCTGGCGCAGCGGATGGGCGGGGAGATTCGGGTCGCCAGCGAACTCGGCCAGGGCTCCCGATTCGAGTTCGTCCTGCCGCTCACTCGAACGGCGGAAGCAGCGCAATCGGTCGAGGACGCGCGGTCGGGCGAGTTTCAGGCGCGCGACTCCGGCCCCGTGCGCGTGCTGGCGGCGGAAGACAACGCCGTGAACCAGCTGGTTCTCAAGGCCCTGCTGGAGCCTCTGGAAATCGAACTGACGATGGTCGGCGACGGGCTCGAAGCCGTCGAAGCGGCTAGGCGGGGAGCGTTCGACCTCATCCTCATGGACATGCAGATGCCGGTGATGGACGGGCTCGAGGCCACGCGCCGGATCCGGGCCGAGGAGCAATCGCAGGGCCGGCGCACTCCGATCATCGCGCTGACGGCGGACGCCATGGCGCACCAGATCGAGGAGGCGAGGGCGGCTGGCGTGGACGCGCACGTGGCCAAGCCGATCGAGAGCCAGGTCCTCTATGCGACGCTGGATCTGGCGCTGCGCCTGGGCGCCGGCGCGGCGGATTTGGAGCCCCAGGCCAGACAGGCGTGACGCGGGCCGGTCTTGCGCCGGTTTTGCGTCGCGGTGGCGGTCGCGCTATATATGCTCAGAGTGAGCATATTTCCGGGCGCGCGGCGCCGCCTGGGCGCCCCGAGCGTTGGGCGATCGCAAGCCGACGGAGCCCGCGCGCGTGACCAGCCCGTTCTACGCCATCCACACCCAGGGATTCGTCCGCGCGGCGGTGTGCACCCCGCGCGTGGCGGTCGGCGACCCCGGCTTCAACGCCGCCGAGACCCTGACCCTGGCGCGGCAGGGCCACGACCAAGGCGTCGACCTGATGCTGTTCCCGGAACTCGGGATCTCGGCCTACGCCATCGACGACCTCCTGCTGCAGGACGCCCTGCTGCGCCGGGTGGATGCGGAGCTGGCCGGCTTGGCCGCGGCCAGCGCCGAGCTCGACCCGGTGCTGGTGGTGGGCGCGCCGCTGGAGCACGGCGGGCGGCTGTACAACTGCGCGGTGGCGATCGCCAAGGGCCGGGTGCTGGGCGTCGTTCCCAAGAGCTTCCCGCCCAACTACCGCGAATATTACGAGCTGCGCTGGTTCACCCCGGGCTGGGGCGTCCTGGGCCAGGAGATCGAGGT